>Ga0116219_10001485_pt1 | contig 21612 bp, 15 predicted proteins | sample Sb_taG_4_FD_91019 | JGI IMG/M metagenome (GOLD analysis project Ga0116219, IMG submission 91019) | Peat soil microbial communities from Weissenstadt, Germany - Sb_50d_6_BS metaG | ecosystem: Environmental > Terrestrial > Soil > Wetlands > Peat | place: Germany: Weissenstadt | collected 2010-09-21
CGCCACGAGCCAGTACCCCCCGCCGTCGGGGGTGACGGCCATGCCCACCACCGGCTTGGTCAAGGGCAGGTTCCCGGCCGAGCCGTGGAAGGCGGCGTCGCCGTAGGCGAAGATCCCGCCGTCGGACGCCACGAGCCAGTACCCCCCGCCGTCGGGGGTGACGGCCATGCCCACCACCGGCTTGGTCAAGGGCAGGTTCCCGGCCGAGCCGTGGAAGGCGGCGTCGCCGAAGGCGAACACCCCGCCGTCGGACGCCACGAGCCAGTACCCCCCGCCGTCGTGGGTGAGGGCCATGCCCACCACCGGCTTGGTCAGCAGAAGGTTCCCCGTGGAGCCGCAGAAGGGCAGGTTCCCGTAGTTGAAGACCCCACCGTCGGATGCCGTCATGGCGTAACCCACCGGGCCTCCCGCCGGCGCGTTGCAGGGCACCTGGACGACCGGGGCGGGCAAGCCCGCGTTCCCCGTCAGCTGTGGGTCGTGGTGGAACATGGGCCACGCCCCCGCCTCGTTCACGGTGGAGCCGCGCGACTCGACGACCTCGTAGTGCTGGACGACTCCTTCGTTCTGGACGTTGTAGCCCGCGATGGTGAGCCCGATGGATCCGTTGGGGTCGTCGGTGACCAGCGGCGAGTCCTGGAAGGCCAGGCCGGCGCTCTGGCCCAACGTCGTGATCAGCGCGCCCGACTTCCCGTCGAAGATCTCCACGCCCGCCGTCGTCGGCACGATGGCGTCCTGGTACCCGCCGCCGGTGAGATCGGCGGTGACCACCGAGCCGATGACCTGCCCGGCGGTGTTGGCGTGCCAGATGGCGGCGCCGGTGATCCCGTTAAGCGCCCAGATCGACCCACCCGACCCGACTCTGGTGCCCTCGAGCACTTGCAGCTGGCCGTTGCCGAGGATGTCGGCCAAGGCGGGGCTGGAGGTGGTCGTGCCGTCGAGCTTGTCCATCCACCGGGGGTTGCAGTGCGAGTCGGTCTCGATGAGTTCGTTGGTGGTGGTCGCTCCGGCGTAGGTCGCCCCGGTGCCGAAGACGATGCCGACGCTCCCCCCGAACTCACCCACCGCCGGAGAGGACTGCACGGTCTGGTCCGTGTTGTACTGGCACACGAGGCCCCCTCCGGGGTTCCCGGTCCCGGCGTTGCCCGTGGGGCTCAGGACGCGCAGGTGGCCACCGCTGTGGTACGTCGTCCCGTAGGCGAATCCCGCTGAGGAGTCCCCACCCTCGACGATGTCGGTCCGGCCGTTGCCGTAGACGTCGCCCAGTGCCGGAGTGGTGAAGTTGCTGTCCGCCTGGAACCACGGGAACCCGGGCAGCATCGCCCCCGTGGCCGCGTCCATGGCCTGGCCCACCTCACCGAGCGAGCCCGCCACGACGTCGGTGGCGCCGTTGAGGTCGCCCACCGCCATCGACGCCTGCACGGCCTTGGCCGGCGCCGTGTCGGTGGCGGGGTTCTGCACACCCATGAACCATTGCGTCCCGCCTTGCGGGGTGATGGCGAGGTATCCCCCCGACGTCGGTGTCGCCGCGTTGCCCACGCCCACGAAGACGGAGTCGAGACCGCTCCCGGTGGTGTCCGACACCGAAGGCGTGGAGTCCACCGGCACCCCACCGGTGCTCACCGGCCATCCCGGCACGCCCTCGCCCGTGGCGAGGTTGAAGGCGTACACGTGGCCGGCACGGTCACCCACGACCACGGCAGGACCCCCGGCGAGCATGGCCACGTTGGGCGACGACTCCGCGATCGGTCCGCCCGCATCGAGGATCGTCTGGGTCCAGTCCAAGCCGAACGACACATGGGGGGCCGCGGCCGCCTGCGCCACGCCCGGGTTCGTGCCCCACAGGGCGCCGCCCGTCACGGCCACTCCGAGGAGGACGCGCAGCCAGCGCGTGCGCAGGGCACGCCACGGGACGCTCGTCAGATGTTGCGGGTCGCCGGGCATCTCCGCCACCTTCCCCATGTCGACCCTGTTCCATCGACAGGCACGGCCCGAACCTTTACGGGCGCGACAGCACCCGGCGCAGCACCCGGCGAGGGACCCGGCCCACACCTCCGACCACGGCCCGCACCCCACCCTGGCGATAGAGCGCCGCCACTCGGCCTGGCAGCGCACCCCGGCCAGGCGCCTGCCCCGACGGGGTGGTCGTGGGGGCGGAAGGGGCCTGGGCGGCGGTGCGCCAGCGGGGACGGTCGGGCGCCCGGCGGGGATCGGCGCAGAAGGCGACCAGCGGCTCGAGCAACACCGACCACCGGAACCGGGCCGCCACGGCCGCGGCGTGCGCGCCGCATGCCTGGCGCGCCTGGCGGTCGCCCAACAGGCCGACGAGGGCCTCGGCCACGGCGTCCACGTCGGCGACGGGGACGACGGCCCCCAGCCCCTCGGCCGCGATGACCTCGGCGAAGGCGTCGCCGGCGCTGGCGACGATGGGAAGCCCGACCCACAGGTAGTCGAGGATGCGGGTGCGGAACGAGTAGGCGGTCTCGAGATGCTCGAGGTGCAGGCTCACGCCCACGTCCGCCTCCATCAAGTAGTTCTGCCGGTCCTCGTAGGCGACCCAACCGTCGTTGAAGAACACGTGCGTCCCTGTCAATCCCCGCGTGTCGGCGAGCTGTCGCGCCTGGGCGGCGGCGCCCGACTCCACGATGTCGGGCTTGGGGTGGCGCATGCCGAGGAAGTACAGGCGCACACGCGGCCGCGAGACGCGCACCTTGTCGATGGCCCGGATGAGGGTGCAAGGGTCGAACCAGTCGTAGACACCGCCACCCCAGATGACCACGTCGTCGTCGGGCCCGATGCCGGGGACGACTCCCCGCAGGGACCGACGCGTGTGCACCGGCGCGACGTCGGGCAGGCCGAAGGGCACGACGTCGATCAGTCGCCGCAACGTGGGGTCGTCGCCGTAGGTCTTGGGGTTGATCCTCCCCAGCGCGGCCAGGAACCCGAGCCACAGGTCGCGTTGCTTGTCGCTGGCGCACACGAAGAAGTCGCCCCGCGCCAGCTGCTCCTCCAAGGTGGACACGGTGTTGGCGACGTTGACGGAGCGCTCGGGCTCGGGGTCGTCCCGGGTCAGCACGAGCGCCTCGAGATGCAACGGGTCGTACAGGTCGAACAGCATGACCTTGTCCGACCCCCGGAACCCGGGGACGTTGTGGAGGAGGTATCCCTGCACGATGGCGACGTCGCACCAACGTTCCAGCTCCGCGAAGCGCTCCCGGCCGGCGGACTCGACCGAGAAATGCGGTGAGGTCACCTCGCACAGCTCCGACGTCGTCGCCAGCACGACGTCTGACTGTGCCGCCAGCTCACTCGCGAAGTTCCAGGCGCGGATGGCGGGCCCGGCCATCTTCGGCGTGAGCACGTCGTCGGTGACGACCACCACGCGCCGGGCGCGCTCGGAGGAGCCGACTATCATCGCCTCGATGGACACCCGGTCGCGGCGCGCGGCGCGCTCGTGGTCACGGTGCGAGCCTAACGAGCGCACGACGGGGGTACGGCGACGATGGCCACGGCGCGTCGTCGTGGCACGAGTGTCGCCGCCCTGATGCGGACGCGCCTTCTCGTCCTCACCTTCGACCCGCTTACCGACGCCATGGCGGGACCCGCCATCCGTGCCTGGCACCTCGCCCAGGTCTTGGCGTCCCGCCACACCGTGACCCTCGCCAGCACGGTAGGCGCGTCCCGCCACCACGAGGCCATGCGAGTGTGCTCCGTCGCCGGCGACAGTCTCGGTCTGACAACGCTCGTGCAGGAGTCCGATGTGGTGTTCGCACCCACCAGCGTGGTGCGCCGTCATCCCGAGGTCGCGTCCAGCGCCGTTCCACTCGCCATCGACATGTACATCCCCACGCATCTCGAGAACCTCGAACGAGGAGGGCGCGGCGACGACGACTACGCCCAGGCCGTCGCCCATCAGGTGGCGGTGATCAACGAGGACCTGGCCCGGGGTGACTTCTTCCTGTGTGCCAGTGAGCGACAGCGCGACTTCTGGCTCGGCGCGCTCTCCCACGCCGGCCGCGTCAACCCGACCACCTACGCCGACGACCCGACCATGCGCCGCCTCGTCGACGTCGTGCCCTTCGGCCTCCCCCCCGACCCGCCGCGGCCGGCGGGCCCGGTACTGCGCCGGCACTTCCCCGCCATCGGTGCGAGCGACCCCGTCGTCGTGTGGGGCGGGGGCGTGTACGACTGGTTCGACCCCGTCTCACTGGTGCGGGCCGTCGACCGGGTGCGCCGCACCATCCCCGATGTCCGCCTGGTCTTTCTCGGCATGACCAACCCCAACCCCGCCGTGGCGGAGATGGCCCGGGCCGTCGAGCTGCGACGCGTCAGCGACGAGCTCGCGCTCAGCGGGTCGACCGTGTTCTTCAACGACCGCTGGGTTCCCTACCGCGACTGGGGCAGCTATCTCCTTGATGCCGACGTCGCGGTGAGCATCCACCTCGACAACCTCGAGACCCGCTTCTCGTTCCGCACCCGCATTCTCGACTACCTGTGGGCTCGGCGACCCATGATCCTCACCGGTGGCGACGCGCTCGGTGACCTGGTGGCGGCGCGGGGCCTGGGGATCACGGTCGCGCCCGGCGACGTGGGAGGCATCGCCGACGCGCTGACGCGTCTGCTGACCGACGGCCTGCCCCAGGCCGACTTCGGTCCGACCCTGGACCAATTCCAGTGGCCGGCAGTGGCCCAGCCCCTGGTCGGCTGGCTGGAGCACGCGCATCGTGCCCCCGACGTGGCCGTCCTCGATCTCGAGTGACGGCGGGCCGGGGTCGAAGACCGCTCCCCTGCGCCGCGAGGCTTGACGCTCACTCGTCGGCATGGCAATCCTACGGTCCGTGAAACGCTTCTTGCAGCGTGCGCAGGGTTGGATCGAGCGACGAGCTTTTGCACAACTCCACGCCCGCCTCGATGCGCTCGACGCGCGCCTACAGGTGTTGGTGACCCTCGAACGCCGTCTGGCGGAGGTGCAGGCCACGGTGGAGGAGATGGCGGCTCGCGCCGCGGCATCGATCGAGTACTCCCACGGCACCGCCGAATCCGAAGCGCGGCTCGCGAGAAGGATCGAAGCGATCGAACAGCTGCTCGGAGCGAGATCGCAGGGCGACGCTTGACGGCGACGATCCGCCTCGCCGTCGACCTGCAGGCGTTGCAGACCGACGGCATCGCCGATCGGGGGATCGGCCGGTACGTGGCCGCACTGAGCGCCGCGCTCAACCGAATCGACCGCCTCGCGGCCGGCTTGCTCGCTCCCGAGCTGCCCCCGCCGCTCGGCCTCCCGCCCGAGCTCGCCATGGGCGGCCTCGTGCACTGGGACGCCGCCTCCACGATGCGGGCGCTGGTGGCCGAAGGCGCGCCGATCGCGCACCACATCCCGGCTCCGTTCGTCCACTGCGGGCCCCTCGACCCGTCGGGGCTCGTGATGGGCCCGCACTGGGAGAGCCTCGGCCTGCCCCGGGTGGTCACGCTGCACGACCTCATCCCGTTGCGCGCGCCGCATCGATATCTCCCCACGCCGGCCCATCTCGATCGGTACCGGGCGCGCGCCGCATGGGTGGCGACGGCCGACCTCGTGCTGGCGGACTCCGAGTTCACGCGTGCGGAAGCCCTGGAGCTGCTCGGGTGCGACCCGGACCACGTCGTGAACGTCGGCTGCGGCGTCTCCCCCTTCTTCACGCCCGCCGACGACACCGACAACGAGCACTTCCGGTGGTACCTGGGCGAGCTCGAGGACCGGCCGTTCGTATTGACCGTCGGTGGGAGCGACATCCGCAAGGGCACCGAAAGGCTCATCTCGGCCATGGGCCAGCTGGTGCAGGCCGGCTTCGACCTCCGTCTCCTCGTGGTGGGCGAGCTCAGCGCGCCCTGGCAGGCGAGATTGGCCGCGGCGGCGTCCACCGCGGGGATGACCGGACGGGTCGTCCTCGCCGGCGCCGTGGGGGACGAGCTCTTGCGGGCCTGCTACCGACGGGCCCGCGTCACGGTGATGCCGTCGCTGGCCGAAGGCTTCGGCCTGCCCGTGCTCGAATCGGCCGCGTGCGGTACGCCTGCGCTGGCCTCGGGGACCACCGCCCTGGCCGAGGCGGCCGCGACCCCGCTGGCCACGTTCGACCCCGGGGACACCGACGCGCTGTGCCGGGCCATCGCCGACCTGCTCACCGACGAGCACAGACGGTCCGCCGTCCTCGACGCCCAGCGAGAGCTGGCGGTGCGCTCCACTTGGGACGCGGTGGCGGCCAAGGCGGCGGCGGCCGTCGACCGCATGGGGGCCCGGCTCGGGTCGTCGGTGTGGACGCCCCCATCCCCACCCACGCGCCTGGCGCTGGTGGGACCCCTCCCTCCCATGGCCGGTGGGATCGCGCTCTACAACGAGCGCCTCCTGCGCGCTGTCGACGACGGCGTGGTCGTCGACGCCGTGACCCCCATGCAGAGCGCCCCCGGGCTGCGGGCGGGGGTGGGGCACTTCCCCATCGACGCGTTCGGCAAGGACACCCGACCCGCGTCGTACGACGCCGTCGTCTACACCTTGGGGAATTCCGACGGGCACCTGGCCACGGTGGAGGCGGCGCTGCGGTACCCGGGATGGATGTGGCTGCACGAAGTGCGACTGGCGGCCATCGCCGTCACCGCCTTGGAATCACTCGACGATGCGGGCTTCGAACGCTCCCTCGCATGGCTGCTCGACCGCTCCTATCCGGGGCGCGCACCCCACCATGGCGCGCGGCGGGCCGGACGTTCGGTGCGCGACCTGGTGGCGGCGGGCGTGGGACTGCTTCCCCTGCTGGCGGAACGGTGCCGAGGCATCCTCGTCAATTCCGAGGTGGCACGCCGGCTCGTGCTGCTCGACCTCGCCCCCCTGTCGCATCATCCTCCCGTCCACGTCCTGCCGCCGGGATGCCCCCCCGTGACGGCCACGGCGCGCGCCCCCGACGAGCACGATCCCGTGGTGGTGGCATTCGGCATCGTGTCGATGGCGAAGCGACCCGACCTGCTCGTGGACGCGGCCGCCGTGGCCGGGTGCCGCCTGGCCTTCGTCGGGCCATGCCCGCCGTTTCTGGCCCAGGTGATCGAGGACCGTGCCCGCGTGCGCGGCACCCTCGACACCGTCGAGGTGACCGGGACCGTCGACGAGCCGGCATGGAGCCGATGGCTCGCCCGGGCCACGCTCGCCGTGCAGCTCCGCGAAGGAACGAGCGGGGAGTCCTCGGCCGCGGTGCTCGAGGCCCTGGCCGCCGGGGTGCCCGTGGTCACCAACCTCGCCACGGCCGCCGAGTACCCGGGCGGGACCGTGGCGCACCTGCCGAGCGCCGACCCGGCCGCGGTCGCGGGCTGCATCCAAGAGCTCCTGGCACGCCCCGACCAGCGGCGGGCGCTGTCCGAGGCCGGTGTGGCCTTCGCCTCGGCCCACCAGTTCCGCCACTTGGCAGGCACGCTAATGTCGCTCGTGACCAGCTGAGCGAGCACCGGTCTCTTCTTCGATTCGCCGAGCCCATCTGACCGATCTCTGACGCACGCCCCCGGAGCGGCGCGACGCGATGGCGACCAACGAACACGGAGTTCCCGACTCCTCGGACCCGATCGACCTCGACCGCCTCATCGGCGAGCTCGAAACCGAGGCGGCCCGGCGACGAGCCGAGCCCGGCTATCCCCACGATGCCGATGCCCGGCTCCACTTCGAGCTGGCCCGCATGGCCCCGCACCCACCCGGGTCCGAGGCCTTGCGGGAGCTCGTGGCTCAGGTGGAGGAGACGGCCGCCTCCGGCACGGCGCCGTGGACCGACGCCGACTCGGAACCCGCCGGATCACGGCGTCGACTCCAGGTCCTGCGCCGACACCTGGAGCAGATGAACAGCAAGGTGACGTCGTTGGGGCTCGCCACCGCGGCCGCCGTCGACGCCCTCGCCGGTCGGCTCGAGCTTCTCGAGGATCGGGTGGGTCACCTCGAACCCCCGGCGCCCGACGCGTCGGTGGCGTCGCCGCCACCGGGCCCCAGCGACACGTTGGAGCAGTGGCGGAACCGGCTGGCCGAGTCGTTGCCGGCCGGAGGGCGTGTGCTCTACGCCACAGACGGGGCTGAAGAGGTCGTGGCGCAGCTGCGCGCCGCGGGCGTCGACGCCTATGGCCTGACCGCGACCGGTCCCCGTCATCAACCGGGTCCCGACGTGCGCCGCCAGGAGGTCGTCGACCATCTCCACGCCGTGCCCGACGGGGCCCTGGGGGCGGTGCTCCTGGTGGGCCCGCCCGAGGCGATGAGCCCACACGGCGTCGGTCCCCTGGTCGCCGAGTTGGGGCGGGTGGCGAGGATGGTCGTCGTCGTCTCGGAGGCACCGTGGTGGTGGCGCCTCCGCCTCGGCGCGGTGGACGCCGACCTGGCACCGGGTCGGCCCCTTCACCCCGACACCTGGCTGCACGCCTTCCACGATGTGGCGATGGCCGGGTCGGCGGAGTACGACTCCTCGGGCCACAGTTACCGTGTGGTGGTCCGGGCGCGGGACTGACGCCGTGAAGCACATCGGACGTGCGGCGGGGCGTGACGGGGCGTGGTGACGCGGTGAAACTGGGCTTGGTGGTGCCCCGGTACGGGGCGGACCTCGTGGGGGGCATCGAACACTGGCTGCGGCTGCTGTGCGAGCACCTCGTGGCCCTGAAGGACTGGGACGTCGAGGTCTTCACCACCTGTGCCGTATCCGCCGCCACCTGGGCCGACGAGCTCGTTCCCGGCGACAGCGATCTCAACGGCGTCACGGTCCACCGTCGTCGATCGGTGTCGGGGCGCGATCCGCGTTCGGGCGAGCTCGGCGTGGTGGTGCGCCGCGGCCCCTCGGTGGTGCCCGGGCGCGTGGCACGTCGATTCGTCGAGCTGGTGGGCCCGGTGTGCCCCGACGTGATCGACGATGCGGCGGAGTCCGACTGCGACCTGGTGGCGGTCACGCCCTATCTCTTCTGGCCCGCCGTCTCCGGCATTCCCCGTCTGGGCCGACGGGTGATCTTCCACAGCGCCGCCCACGACGAGGCGGAGCTCCATCTGCCCATCATGCGCGAGGTGTTCGGCGCCGTGGGCGGGTTCGCGTACAACTCCTACTCCGAACAAGCGTTGGTGGAGCGCACCTTCCCCGTGGCGCATCTCCCCGCCGGCGTGATCGGCGCCACCGTCGACGCAGGATCGGGTGACCCCGACGCGGCGCGCACCGCCCTCGGGCTGGCGCCCGGTGAGCGGTTCGTCCTCTGCGTGGGCCGGGTCGAACGGGCCAAGGGCGCCCATGTCCTGGCCGACATGTGGCGTCTGTACTGCAGCCGGCGGCCCGGGGCGCCGCGTCTCGTGCTGGTGGGCCCCGTCCATGAAGCGCTGCACGGCGACGACGACGTCATCGTGGCGGGCCGGCAACCCGAAGCCGTCAAATGGGGAGCGCTCCAGGGCTGCGAGCTCTTCGTCACACCATCGGCGTGGGAGTCCTTCAGCCTCGTCGTCCTCGAAGCGTGGCTGGCCGGTGCGCCGGTCCTGGTGAACCGCCGGTGCGACGCGACCCTCGAGCACTGCCTGCGCAGCGGGGGAGGCCTGTCGTTCTTCGACTACGCGGACTTCGAAGCCGTGGTGGACAGGCTGTTGGGTGACAGGCCACTGCGGGAGCTCCTGGTGCGCAACGGTCGGTCCTACACCGGGCGCGTCTTCAACTGGGCGGCCATCGTCGATCGCTACGAAGCCCTGGCCGACCGTGTCCTGACACGAGCAGCGCCTTTCGCCACCGTCACGCCGAGCTGATCGACCGGACCGTTAGGATCTGCGCCGTGGGTCGTCCTCCCCTGCTGTCCCGAGTCGCGGCACGCGCCCGCCGGGCGCTGGGCATGGATGACGTGGCGCGGAGGCTCGACACGATCGAGGCCGGCCTCGCCACCTTGCATGCGGACCGGTACCCGAACGGACCGCTCTATTTCGGCGACCACACCGCACTGGTCTCCACCCGCTGGGGCGTCAAGATGCTGGTGGACACCCGCGACGCCGCCATCGCCCCGTGGATCGTGCTCGACGGCCTGTGGGAGACACACGTCACCGACTGGCTGCAGGAGACGCTCCGACCCGGGCAGATGTTCGTCGACGTGGGCGCCAATGTGGGCTACTTCACCCTCCTGGGCGCCAAGCTGGTGGGCCCCCAGGGACGGGTCGTGGCAGTGGAGGCCCATCCGGGTCTGGCCGAGTTGCTGCGCCGCAACGTGATCATGAACGGGTTCTACGGCTACGTCACGACGTGGCACCGTGCCGCGTGGTCGACGGCGACGAGCCTGGAGCTCCACCAACGTCTCAACTTCTCGGGCGCCTCGAGCGTCGGCGCCATCGGGCCGGAGGCGCTCGACCGCCTGGGTGACACCGAGGAGATGGTCGAGGTGCAAGCCGTCGCTGTCGACGACCTCCTCGACGGGCTGCCCCCCGTCGACGTCTTGAAGATGGACATCGAAGGAGCCGAGCTCCGGGCCTTCACCGGCCTGTCACGAACGTTGGAGGCCAGCCGCGACATCTCGGTCATGTTCGAATGGGCTCCGGCACTGATGGAGGCGGTCGGGGACAAGGCCGAGGGGCTGGTGGACCTGTTGGAGGGACACGGCCTTCGCTTCCGGCTCCTCGAGGACGGCCTCTCCCCCATCGAGCGCGCCAAGCTTCTCGACCTGCCCTACGGGAACGTCGTCGCCGCACGCTGATGCCACCGGACGCATCGGTGGTCGTCGTGTCGTACCGGCCCGGGGACTGGCTGGCGCCATGCCTCGCATCGGCGCAGGGGCAGGCCGGCGAGGTCGTGGTCGTCGACAACGGATCGGAAGAGGCGCAGGCCTCGGCCGTGGCGTCGTCGGCCGGGGCGAAGGTGGTGCGCTCCCCCGTCAACCTGGGGTTCGCGGGGGGCGTCGCGCTGGGACTGCGCCACGCCCGCGGCGAGCTGATCGGATTGCTCAACGACGACGCCGTGGCGGGACCGAATTGGATCGACTCTGCCGCGGCGGTGCTCGCCGATCCCACGGTGGCCGCCGTCACCCCGAAGGTCGTCCTGGACGGGCTGTTCGGCGAGGTGCTCCTCGACGACGAGCCCTGGCTGTCTCCCGGTGACGCCCGTCCCCTGGGCCGCCAGCTCCGGTCGGTCACCGTCGACACCGTCGAGGTGCTCGAGGACGTGCGCGGCGTCGGGGTGTACGACACCGAGCGCGGCATCGTCGACGGCACGCCGTCGCGGTGGCGGTGGACGTCGGGACGCCGACCCTTCTACGTCCCGCTCCCCCCCGGGGCCGACGCCGCCGACGTCAGGGTCGACGGCGAGCGCGTCACGCTGCGGGCGACGTGCCGCCTGGTCAACCACGCCGGCTCCTACCTGGAGTACCACGGGGTGGCCGGTGAGTACGGCCTGGGTGCCCCCGACGACGGCCGCTTCGACCAGCCCGCCGAGCGCTTCGGCTTCAGCGGTACCGCTCCGGTGTTCCGCTCCGCCACCTTGCACACGCTCGGCGGCTTGGCTCCCCGCTTCTTCGCCTACAACGAGGACACGGACTGGTGCCTGCGGGCCCGGCTGGCCGGCCTGCGCATCCTCTACGATCCCCGCGCCTCGGTCCGCCATCGTCTGTCGGCGACCAGCCAGGGCACCAGGTCGCCCCTGGTCCGGCTCCTGGCAGAGCGCAACGCCTTGTTGTGCCTGGCGCGCAACGCCCCACTGGAGGTCGCCCGGCACTTCCTGTGGCTGCACCTGCACGGCGACCCCGACCCCGAGCTGCGACGCGCCGTGCTGGAGAAGCTCCCCTGGGCCCTGACGTCACGCCTGGCACTGCGGAGGCTGTGGTCGACGACTCCGCGCGCCGTCTGGGAGCGCTGGGCCGGCGCGGACAGGACATGGGACGACGGGCCGGCGGTCACCGCCACCGGTGACCACGACTGAGCGCGGTACACCGCCTCACACCGTTACGGTGTCGACGGCCTCCACGATGAGATCGACGAAGCGCCGCCGCGCATTCGGCAACGAGTACGCCTCGGCCCGGCGCGTCCCGGCCTCGACGAACTGCCGGCGCAGCCTCTTGTCCTCGACGACCTTGTGCACCGACGCCGCGAAGCGCAGGGGCTCTTTCGACGACAACAGCAGTCCGGCGTCGGCGACGGTTTCGGGCACCGCCGTCGTCGAATACGCCACGATGGGGACGCCGTGGCCCATGGCCTCGACGAGGGGGACGCAGAACCCCTCGTGCTCGGACGCGCACACGAAGACGTCGGCCGCCCGGTAGTACGACTCCAGCTCCTCGGGGGACACCGAGCCCGTGATCGAGACGGCGTCGTGCAAGTCCAGCTCGGCGATGAACGCTCTCAGCGCCGGTTCGTAGGTCTTGCCCAGCGGCGTGCCGACGAGATGGAGCCGGGCCCGATCGTCGTAGAGGCGGCGGTACAGCGCCAGCATCTTGACCAGGTCGTGCTGGGCCTTGTGGGGGGACACCTTGCCCACGAACAGGAAGTCCGGGCCGCCCCCCGCCTTGGAGGCGGCCAGCTGCCGTGACAGCGCCGGATCGGGACGGGCGGCCGCGGTCATGTCGATGAGCAGAGGCGCCACCGCCGTGTGCGTGTACCCGACGTCCCTGAGCTCCTTTTCGTTGAAGGCGGAATCGGCGATGGCCAGACGACACTCCGAGGCCACCCGGGTGACCTGGGAGCGGCCCAGGCTGACCTCGTGGCCGACGGCCGGCTCCCACGCGTCGAGGAGGGCGGCGGGCGTGATGTTGTGGTAGTTGAGGAGCTTGGGCTCGGAGCGACTGGCGAAGATGTCGAAGACCGGGCTTCCGATCGACGCCTGGTACAACAGCCAGCGGCCCTTGCTGGCTCGACCCAGGTTGCTCATGGGCCGCGCCCGCTCGGCCAGATCGCGCGTGCACGCGCCGTAGAAGATGTCCGACTCGATGCCGACCTGGCGCAGCGCGTCGGAGATCGCCACGGTGTGCACGCCGATGGCGTCGCGACTGGCGAGCGACGGGATCACCTGGTCGACTCGCACCGGCGGCATTGTACCCACGGCCACGAAATCGCCCCGTCAGGGCGCGACGGCTCGGACAGGCGCGTCGAGGCGCGCTTGCGCCATCGACCCGTCGAAGGGGGCGTCGCCGAAGGCGAACACCCCGCCGTCGGCACCGACCATCCAGTAGCCGCTTCCGTCCGTCGTCGCCGCCATACCCACCACCGGTCGCGCCAGGCTGTACGCGCCCAGCGAGCCGAGGAAGGGGGCGCCGAAGGTGAACACCCCGCCGTCGGCACCGACCAGCCAGTACCCCGCCGTGCCGGGGTCGACGACCACACCCACCATCGGCGCCCGGAGATGGTGTCCGGACATCGACCCGAAGTACTGCGCGTCGCCGTAGGCGAACACCCCGCCGTCGGCACCGACCAACCAGTAGCCGGCACCGTCCACCGACGGGGCGATGCCCACCACCGGCGCGGCCAAGTGCAAGGTGGCGGCCGAGCCGTAGTACCCGGCGTCGCCGAAGGCGAACACCCCGCCGTCGGCACCGACCAACCAGTAGCCGCGTCCGTCGCGCGTGGCCGCCATGCCCACCACCGGTCGGGCCAGGTGCACAGCCCCCATCGACCCGTAGAACGTGGCACCGCCGTAGGAGAACACCCCTCCGTCCGCGCCCGCCAGCCAATAGCCGGCACGGTCGGGGGCGTCGGCCATGCCCACCACCGGCTCGTGCAGCGCCAGCCCTCCGGCCGAACCGCAGAACGGGGTCCCGAAGGCGAAGACACCACCGTCGGCACCGGCCAGCGCGTACCCCGGGAACGCTCCCGAGGGCACCGCGCACGGCGGCTGGGGCGCGGCGTCCCCGGTCACGCCCGTGCGCTGGGGATCGTGATGGAACATGGGCCACGACGTCGGTCCGACGGCGCCGGCACCGTCGGACCCCAGGATCTCGTAGTGCCGGATCACCCCCTGGTCCGTCCCGTCGTAGCCCGCCACCGTGATCCCCACGTCGCCGTCGGGATCGTCGGTGACCAGCGGCGAGTTCTGGAAGCCGAGATCGGGGCTCAACACCGTCAGCTCGACCCCCGAGGCCCCGTCGAGGACCTCCACCCCCGCCGTCGTGGGCACCAGGACGTCTTGGGAGCTCCCCCCCGACAGGTCCGCCACCACGACCGACCCGATGACGCGGCCGACCACCGGCTGGTGCCAGATGGTGGCCCCCGTGGCGCCGTCGAGGAGCCACACCGATCCCGTCGTGCCCGTGTCGGTTCCCTCCACCACCTGCAGGCTCCCGCCACCGGTGACGTCGGCCAGGGCGGGGCTGGTGGTGGTGGCGCCGTCGAGGGTCCGGGACCACACGGGACCGCAGTCGGTGTCGAACGCCTTGACGGCGTCGGTGTCGGGCGCGCCGGGGAAGAACGCGCCCGTGCCCACGGCGACGCCGGTGGCGGCTCCGGCGAGGAACGGTCCCACCGCGGGCGAGGAGTCCACCGTCTGGGTGGTCGGGTCGTCGCAGATCAGTCCGCCGCCCTGGTTCAGGATGCGGAGGTGTCCTCCTTGCTGATAGTGCCGGCCGAGTGCGAACCCGGCGGTCTGGTCCCCGCCTTCGACGATCTCATCGGTGCCCGTGCCGTAGAGATCTCCCACCGCGGCGGTGGAGAACACGCTGTCGGAGGTGAAGAAGGGCCAGCCCGCGAGCGTGGCCCCTGTCGACGCGTCGAGGGCGTACTCCTCCTGGTCGAGTGACCCCGCCACGACGCTGTTCGAGCCCTGGAGGTCGGCCACGGTCAACGAGGCCTGGACGCCGGCGGCGGGCTGGCTGTCGCTGGCAGGATCGGCGACGGGCGTGAACCACAGCGGGGACCCGGACGCGCTGAAGGCCTCGTAGCCGCCCTGACCGGGAGCGGCGGCGTTGCCGGCACCGACGAACACGTCGTCGTGCCCACCCGTCGTCGCCAGGACCGACGGCGACGAGTCGATGGGAACGCCGTTGTCGTCGACAGGCCATCCGGTCACGGGCGATCCGTCGGCGAGATGGTAGGCGTAGAGGAAGCCGCTTCGGTCCCCGACCACGACGGCGAGCCCGACACCGTCGAGCGTGGCCACGACCGGAGACGACTCGGCGATGGGCTGCCCGTGGTCGGCCAGCGGACCGGCCGACCACGTCAAGGTGAAGGTCGGCGCCACCGGTGCCTGGGCAGACGCCGGCGATCCCCCCTCGGGGAGGACCCCGGCCCCGGCCAGGCAGGAGCCGGCCACGACGGCGGTGGTGACGACCAGCCGACGCGGGCGCCGACGCCGGGTGGGCGCGAGAGTCGCCGTCGTCGACATGCCGTGCCGCCGACGACGGCGCGTGGGGACAGGGGCGCGGCGCATGGGCCCGATGGTGCTCAGTTGAGGCTGGCGGCTCGGATGTCGGCGTGCAGCTCCAATGCGACCGTCCCCCGCGATCGGGCCGGGTTCATGACCCTGAAGGCCTCCTGCTCCCTGCTGTCGTAGAGGATGCCCAGGCGGTCCTTGATCCCGACTTTCACGCTGTAGGTGCCGTCGAGAAGCGGCACCTGTTCGAAGCTCAGGTCGGCACGTCCCGCACCCACGGGTGCGTCGGAGGGCCGATCCACGATCTCGGTGTCGGACCCGAAGATCAGCCTGCCCTCCTGGTCGTAGATCTCCAGCGCGAACACCACGTCCCTGACGGCTTCGGTCGCCTCGAACGACACGTGCACGGTGAGGCCTTCGGAGGGCAGCAGGTAGTCACGTGAGCCCATCCCGGGATGCTCGACGTCGACCGACGTGATCTCGATGGACCGGTGCAGCGGAGGGGGCGCCGGGACCTCTTCGGCTTCCGGCACAGCCCCGACCCCAGCTGCGATGGTGTTGAGGTGTTCGTGGTAGATGCGCACCGCGTCGGCGGCGAGGCCCGAGCCGATCATGTCCCCGGAGCTCAGCACGACGGCGAAGTCACAGATCTGGCGAACGAGGTCGGAGGAGTGGGTGACGAAGAGTATGGTCCGCCCGTCGTCCTGGAACTCCTTGATCCTGGCCATGCACTTGCGCGAGAACGCCTCGTCGCCCACGGCCAGCACCTCGTCCACCACCAGGATGTCGGGATCGACATTGACCGCCACGGCGAAGCCGAGCCGGACGTACATCCCCGACGAGTAGTACTTGACCTGGTTGTCGATGAACTGCTCGAGCTCGGCGAAGGCGACGATGTCGTCGAAGCGTTTGTCGACGTCCTTGGTCGACAGCCCCAGGAGCGACGCGTTGAGGTAGATGTTCTCCCGTCCCGACAGCTCGGGCTGGAACCCCGCCCCGAGCTCCAGGAGGGCGGCCAGGCTGCCTCGCACCACGACCTTCCCCTGGGTCGGCTGCAAGATCCCCGACACGCACTTGAGCAACGTCGACTTCCCCGAGCCGTTGCGCCCCAGGATCCCGACCGTCTGCCCCTCGGGGATCTCGAAGTTCACGTCCCGCAACGCCCACAGGTCCTGATACGGGTTGCGACCCGCGTGCAGGAAGCGCTCCTTGAGCGACTGGTACTTCTCCGTGTAGAGCCGGAACCTCTTGGAGACGTCCACCACGTCCACGGCGATGCTCTCAGCCACGGGGTCAGAGCTCCTCGGCGAAGTTGCCCTCGAGGCGCCCGAAGACGACCATGGCCCCGAGCAGCAGGACGAGCGACAGTGCGAAGACGGTGAGGTCGGCCGCCACGTACCAGTGGAGCCCGTAACTCGCCATGACGCCGTGCGGGATCAGGGCGTGGTACGGGGCCCCCTTGGCCGGATGGGTGAGCAGGGTCGAGCGGGGGTGGATGACGTTGTAGAAGACCCGCTGGAACGACATCACCACCGGGGTCACCGGGTTGAGGAAGTACAGCCAGATCAGATGGGTGCCGGGGATCCCGAACAACCCCCGCTTGGTCAGCCCGTCGTGGACCCGGCCCGAGAAGGCGTAGATGCCGGGGATGGCCCAGAACCAGGCCAGCAGCAGCACCTCGACGAGGTGCTGGGTGTCACGCAGGTAGACGTTCACCGCCGAGAGGAACACCGCCAGCGCGGCTGAGAAGGCGAGGATCGCCGCCAGCGCCGGGATCACCAGCCAGAGCGCGCTCCAGTCGGGTCGGTGCCAGAAGGCCACCATGAAGGCGAGCAACACGATGGACTGGAACAGGAAGAACATGAAGGCCGATCCCACCGCCGACATGGCGAGGATCTCACGGGGGAAGGCGACCTTCTTGACGATAGCGGCGTTGGACACCACCGAACTCGTCCCGGTGAGCACGGCGGTCTGGAAGAGGTTCCACACCAACATGGCCGAGAACATGTAGATCACGAAGTTGGGGATGCCGTTGGGCAGGAAGTACGTGAACAACACGAAGAACACGGCCAGGGTCAGGGCCGGATTGAGCATCGACCACAAGAACCCGAGGACCGAGTTCTTGTACTTGACCTTGATCTCCTTGCGCACCAGGAAGAAGAACAGCTCGCGCGCCCGCCACAGCTCGCCCAGCCGGAGCCAGATGCTGACCCGGGCGGCGACCACCCGCGTGGGCTTGGCCCGTCGAGCGGCCATGCGCGCGGCGCGGTCCGCCACGTCGCGCTCGTGCTCGGCCAGCGCCACCGCACCGGCGCCGGATTCGCCCTGGACGTCGGGGTCGGAGGTCGTCGCCCCGACCTCGGTCGGCGCCGTTCCGGCCTCGGAGCGGACCTCGGTCACCGAGCAGCTCCGTTCGGACCTGCGGATGCCGTGCTCAGCGGTGGGCCGCCTGCGGCGTCGAGTGCTCGATCACGTGGTCGATGAACCCGTAGTCCTTCGCCTCCTCGGCGGTGAACCACCGATCGCGGTCGGAGTCCGCCTCGATGCGCTCGATGGGCTGGCCGGTGTGGAACGCGATGCGCTCGGCCATCATCCGCTTGAGGTAGACGATCTGCTCCGCCTGGATGGCGATATCGGTCGCCTGGCCCTGCATCTGCCCCGAGGGCTGGTGCATGAGGATCCGGCTGTGGGGAAGGGCGAAGCGCTTCCCCGGCGCCCCCGCACACAGGAGGAACTGGCCCATGGACGCGGCCAGGCCGACGCAGATCGTGCTCACGTCGCAGCTGACGTACTGCATCGTGTCGTAGATGGCGAGCCCGTCGGTGACCGACCCCCCCGGTGAGTTGACGTAGAGGGCGATGTCCCGCTCGCTGTTCTCGGCCGCCAGGAGGAGGAGCTGGGCACACACCTGATTGGCCACCGTCTCGTCGATGGCGCTGCCCAGGAAGATGATGCGCTCCTTGAGGAGGCGCTGGAAGACGTCGGCCGAGGCCAAGTCAGGCAGGTTGCCGGTCCGCATCGACGGGGGCAGGTCAGCGACCAGGGGTGATGCGTTGGTGGGGTGTGGGGCCATGCCACGAGGCTACCCGGGATGTCGCCGAGGGTCGGGCAGGGTGCGGGGGGGCGCCCGATAGGCTCGACATGTCCCGGCAGGCGGCGCAATGCCGGCGGCGGGAGCGCTGCGGGCGTGGCGGAACGGTAGACGCGCGGGGTTTAGGTCCCCGTCCCCTCCGGGGGGTGGAGGTTCGACTCCTCTCGCCCGCACTCCGGCCCCTCGGCCGCGACGCGAATCGAGCCCACCCCAGGACCTGGAGCCATAGGACGATGATCTCCGCTCGCGACCTCACCATCGAAATCGGTGGCAGGGTGCTCCTGCGCGACGCGTCGTTCATGGTGGGGCCCGACGACAAGGTGGGCCTCGTCGGCCGCAACGGCACGGGGAAGTCGTCGCTGGTGTCGGTCATCTGCGGCCAGGCTCCCTCACATCTGCGCGTGCGGGGGGACGTCGCGGCGCAAGGCACCCTCGGTTTCCTGCCCCAGGTGCCGAGGCCCGGTGGCCTCGGGCTCGAACCCACGGGGTTCTCCCACGTGCTGTCGGCCCGAGGCCTCGACGTGCTCGACGAGGAGCTGCACAAGGCCCGGAGCGCGGTGTCGGCGAACCCGACCACCGATGCCATCTCCACCTTCGCCGACCTCGAGGAGCAGTACGGGGCCGCCGGGGGATACAGCCTCGAAGGCGAGATCGCCCGTCTCGCCGAGGGGATCGGGCTGCGCCAGGACATCCTCTTCGACGACATCGACTCCCTGTCCGGTGGCCAGCGCCGGCGCGTCGACATCGTCCGGGTGTTGTTAGGGCAACCCGACGTCCTCGTGCTCGACGAGCCCACCAACCATCTCGACCTCGCCGCCAAGCGATGGCTCATGGGCGAGCTGTCGCGCTTCCCGGGGGCGATGCTCGTCATCAGCCACGACCTCAAGCTGCTCGACCGGGTCATCACCAAGGTGTTGAACCTGGCCGAAGGGGGCCTGCGGGAGTTCAAGGGCAACTACACGGCGTTCCGTGCGCAGCTGACCGCCGACATCGAGCAACGCGAGAAGAAACGGGCTCTCGAAGACCGCCAGATCCGCAAGCTCAGCTCGCTGGCAGACTCCATGCGCGCCAGCACCGAGGACCGGGCCCGGAAGGCCAAGGTCCTCGACCGCAGGGTCGAGCGCATGAAGGACAACCGGACCGAGCTGGTCAAGCGCGAGCGCAAGACACGCTTTCGTCTCCCCACGCCGGCACGCTCGGGCGCCCTCCCGCTCACCGTGCGCGGGGTGCAGGTGTCGTACGGGCCGAAGAAGGTCCTCCTCGACATCGACTTCACGGTCGGGCGCGGCGATCGGGTCGTGGTGATCGGGCGCAACGGCGCCGGCAAGAGCAGCCTGCTGCGCTGTCTCGCCGCAGTGCAGGCCCCCACCCAGGGCGTGGTGGAGGTCGGGCACAACGTGGCGCTGGGCTATTTCGCTCAGGAGCACGAGCAGCTCGACCCCGGACGTTGCGCCTTGGAGCACATCGACGACAGCGTGCTGCGAACCGTGTCGGAGCGCCGCGCCCTGCTGGGCTCGTTCGGGCTCACCGGAGAGACGGCGGAACAACTCCCGGTGTCCCTGTCGGGAGGAGAACGCGCCAAGCTCAGCCTGGCGATGCTGTCGGCGGGGCGCGCCAACCTTCTCGTGCTCGACGAGCCGACCAACAACCTCGACCCGGCGTCGGTCGAGGCGGTGGGCGCCATGTTGAGCACCTGGCCCGGCACCGTCGTGGCGGTGAGCCACGACCGTCCCTTCGTCGACGCCCTCCGCCCCACCCACGCCCTGCACCTGCCCGAGGAGCGCTACGAGCTGTGGCGCGACGAGTACCTCGACGACGTCGAGATGCGGTGACGAGCGCTCGACGACGCTCACCTGACGGCCTGCCCATGACCACGTCCTATGTCGCCATGCTCCGGGGGATCAACGTGGGGGGCAAGACCACGGTGTCGATGGCCGACCTGCGGGCCGCCCTCGTCGACATGGGGCTCGACGACGTCTCCACCTACATCCAGAGCGGCAACGTGCTCTTCCGGTCGTCGATCTCCCCGTCCAAACTTCCGCCTGCGATCGAGCACGCCATCGACGACGCCTTCGGCCTGGCGGTGAAGGTCGTATTGCGCACGAGCGCCCAGTTGGCAGGTGTCGTCAAGCACAACCCGCTCACCACCGGAGGGCGAGACCAGACCAAGCTCCACGTGACGTTCCTGGCCTCGAAGCCGGCTGCGGCCCGGGTGGGCGACATCGACACCGATACCTTCCTCCCCGACGAGATCAGGGTCCTCGAGCGCGAGGTCTACCTGCACTGCCCCACCGGCTACGGCCGGACCAAGCTCAACAACGCCTTCCTCGAGCGCACACTGGGGACGGTGGGGACCACGCGCAACTGGAACACGGTGACGACACTGGCGCGCATGAGCTCGTGAGCTCTCCATGTCGCCGTCACAAGATTCAGGAAACCCACAGGTGGCGTTGACCGGACCCACTGACGGGGTCGGGACACTGTGTCCATGCTGCAGCCGGCGACCCTGCCACGAGAGGACCGGGCACACCAGGACCGGGCACACGGCGCTCCGACCCTCCTGGGAACGGCGGGGCCCCAGGTCGATATCGCCATCCCCGTCTACAACGAGGAGGCCGACCTCGAGCACAGCGTCCGGAGGCTGCACACCTACCTGAGCAGGGAGCTGCCCTTCACCTTCCGGATCACCGTGGCGGACAACGCCAGCACCGACCGCACGTGGAGCATCGCCCGCTCGCTCGAACGTGAGCTCTCCGAGGTCGTCGCCGTGCACCTCGACGACAAAGGCCGGGGACGCGCCCTTCGTCACGTCTGGTCGCACAGCGACGCGGCCGTGCTCGCCTACATGGACGTCGATCTCTCCACCGACCTGACCGCGGTGCTTCCACTCGTGGCACCAGTCGTCTCGGGACACAGCGACATGGCCATCGGCACCCGACTGGCCCACGGATCACGGGTGGTGCGCGGTACCAAGCGTGAAGTGATCTCGCGTTGCTACAACCTCTTGCTCCACACCGCCTTGGCGGCGGGGTTCTCCGACGCCCAGTGCGGGTTCAAGGCGATCCGAGCCGACCGGGCCCGGATGCTGCTACCGCTGGTCAAGGACACTGGGTGGTTCTTCGACACCGAGCTCCTGTTCCTGGCCGAGCGGGCCGGGATGCGCATCCACGAGGTCCCGGTGGACTGGGTCGACGACCCCGACTCGCGCGTCGACATCGTCACGACCGCTGTCGCCGA
>Ga0116219_10001490_pt1 | contig 21556 bp, 26 predicted proteins | sample Sb_taG_4_FD_91019 | JGI IMG/M metagenome (GOLD analysis project Ga0116219, IMG submission 91019) | Peat soil microbial communities from Weissenstadt, Germany - Sb_50d_6_BS metaG | ecosystem: Environmental > Terrestrial > Soil > Wetlands > Peat | place: Germany: Weissenstadt | collected 2010-09-21
AGCTCATCTCACGCGGTAGCTTTTCCTGCGCGCCGATGACGAGATAGCCGGACTGAGCGAGCCGCTCAACGAGCCGATCCAGAACCTCCCCTTGCAGGGCTGCCTCGAAATAGGTGAATGCAACATTGCGGCAGAGAATGAGGTCGAAGAGACCTTCTGGCGCTTCTGAACGCAGGTCTTGAAGCAGGAAGCTCACGTCCTCCCGGTATTGCTGCCGCCACGCAGAAGAGGCTGCCGATATGATCGAAGCCTTGACAGAGGAGAGCTTCGGGCAGCTCTCGCAGACTGCCTCCGGAATAGCAGCCCTTGCGTGCGCGTTTCAGCACAGTTTCGTCGACATCGGTGGCGACGACCGAGGAGCCCACACCGCGAAAAGCACTCGCTGCTGCCAGATCCCAAAGGATCTTGAGCGTATATGGCTCTTCGCCCGAGGCGCATCCGGCCGACCAGAACCGCGCTTGCCGCTTGTCGCTTCGGGCGCGCGCTGCAATATCGGGCAGGACGCGGCGCTCCAGCGCTTCGAAGATGCTCTTGTCGCGGAAGAAGCGCGAAATCGTGATGTGGGTCAGTCCGTCCAGGACCGTCCACTCTTCGGGATGGTTGTCGAGCTGCTTGCGATAGGCGGCAAATCCCTCAACCCCGAGTTCCTTCATCCGCCGCCTCAGGCGCTTGCAGACCTGACCATGGACCTTGCGGAAGCCTCGCCAGCGCAATCCTAGGCGCGGCAAGGCCTCTTGCAAGAAAGCCACGCATTCGCTCGGCATCAGCCATGCCTTCGCTCTAGCTCAGTCTGTGCGGCACCTCCAGCAGAGAGCCCGTGTTGATCCATCGCAATTTCGTGCCCTCTGTCTCAGCCTATAGCTAAGCGCTGGATGGAGCAGGTGCCATTCTTAAGGAGCGTAGGGAGCGACCATGCCAATCTGGAGGCTGACCCCGATCGACCTAGAGGATCCGAACTGGGAGGCAAGCTCGCATCGCGGATTGATCATCGTCCGTGCCCCAAACGAGGCTTCCGCGCGCAAAGCAGCCGAGGAAGCATTTGGGGTTCAGACTCGCTTTCCTGCCGGAAAAGGCATGCGCGTGCCACCCTGGACGCGGTCCGAGCTGGTTCACGCTGAGATCATCGACAGTCCAATATACTCCGCGGAAGGTACCACCGAGGTCCTGGAACCGTCCTTCAAGGAAGGCTAGTGAGCTTAAGAAGAGGAGCCCCCCTATGCTTCAAGAGCTTAGTGCGGATCAGGCGCGGCAGATCGCAGCTCTGGCGAAAGCGGCGCGCGCTGCCCGCGACGTCATACTCGACAACGTTCCTGAAGAAGACCTGGGTGTGCCGCCACCCGCGCGCGGGGAGCACAATCCTGCCGGCGCTCTCGGATTCGATCCGTTGCCCCTTGACGATCCGGACCTCATAGAATTGCGGGCGACAGTCAGCGCGCTGGTACCCGCCGCGCGCTCAGAGCTATTCGTCCTGATGCGGATGGGCCAGGGTGACCTTGCCATCTGCGATTGGGATCGCGGTCTTTCTGAAGCAGCATTGCTCGGGGAGGACACCGTATTGGCTACGCTCACGGAGGATCCCGACCTTCACGAGCATCTCTCCAAAGCGCTCTATGAGTTGGGCACTGAAAGCCGAGCCTGATATGCGCCAAAGCCTGCTTTAAGGTTGCTATCTTGAGCTTGAAAGCCCCGCTTCGGCGGGGCTTAGTCTTCCAGACATACCTAAGGCGAGCCTGTCAAACCAGTCGCAAGTTCACCCATGACCCCAATCGGCGCTGAGATCTCAGACCGTATCTGGAGGGCGAAATATCGCTACGGCCAGGAGGCCACGATTGCCGACAGCTGGCGCCGCATCGCCCATACGCTGGCAGCCGTCGAGACCAGGGATCGGGCGGTATGGGAAGAGCGCTTCCTTGGAATTCTGAAGGACTTCCGCTTCCTGCCGGGCGGGCGCATTCAAGCCGGCGCAGGCACGGAGCGGAATGTCACGCTGTTCAACTGCTTCGTCATGGGCACGATCGAGGACTCGATCCGAGGCATCTTCTCGGCCTTGGAGGAGGGCGCCCTCACCATGCAGCAAGGTGGCGGCATCGGCTACGACTTCTCGACCTTGCGGCCGCGGGGCGCTGAGGCGAAGATGGTGGGGACGATCGCCTCCGGGCCCGTGTCGTTCATGCATGTGTGGGATGCGATGTGCGGCACGATCCTGTCCACCGGCGCGCGCCGCGGCGCCATGATGGCGACCTTGCGCTGCGACCATCCTGATATCGATGAGTTCATCCTTGCCAAGCAGCAAGCCGGTGCGCTGCGGCGCTTCAATCTGTCCGTCCAAATTACGGATGCCTTCATGGGCGCCGTGCGTCAGGACGTCGAATGGCCGCTTTTGTTCCCGGTGGCAACATTTGACGGCAGCGGCGAAACGATACTGCGCGACTGGCCCGGCCTTAAGGAGCCGGTGCCATGCCGCGTCGTGCGGCGCATGCGGGCGCGAGAGCTTTGGGAGCGCATACTGCGGGCGACGTATCAGTATGCCGAGCCGGGTGTGCTCTTCATAAATCATATCAACGGGCTCAACAATCTTTGGTATTGCGAGCGGATCAGCGCCACCAATCCCTGCGGGGAGATTCCGCTTCCTCCCTACGGGGCCTGCGATCTCGGCTCTATCAATCTGACTCGCTTGGTCAACGCTCCCTTCACGCACCATGCGAAGCTCGAGATCGAGACCCTGAAGGACACCATCCGTGTCGCGGTGCGGTTGCTCGACAATGTCATCGACGCGTCGCGCTTCCCATTGCCGCAGCAAGCCAAGAGTGCAAAGGGCACGCGCCGCATCGGCCTCGGCGTGACCGGGCTTGCTGACGCGTTGCTGATGCTCGGGCTCTGCTATGGCAGCGATCAATCCCTGGCGCTCGCCGCCGACCTTATGGCCCTCATCTGTCACACGGCGTATCGCGCCTCCGTCGCTCTGGCTGAAGAAAAGGGAAGCTTCCCCTCTTTCGACAGGGACAAGTATCTCCAGGGAGCCTTCATTCGCGCTCTGCCAGACGACATTCGGACCGGCATCGCCAAGAGCGGTATCCGCAACAGTCACCTGATCGCCATCGCGCCAACCGGCACGATCAGCTTGCTCGCCGGCAACGTGTCGAGCGGGCTAGAACCCATCTTCGCTCCGTCTTATGGGCGAAAGATCCTCAACGAGCATGGACATCCGGAAGAGCTGCCGCTCACGGACTACGCTGTCCAGCTCTGGCGCGAGACGACGGGAGTCGCTGAGGACTTGCCCCCGGGATTTGCGACGGCAAACGAGCTGCCGGTTCTCGCCCATCTTGACATGCAGGCAGCGTTGCAGCCCTACGTCGACAACTCGATCTCCAAGACCATCAACGTGCCGGAGGATTTCCCCTTCTCCGAATTCTGCCAAATCTATGATTGGCCTATGAAAAGGGGCTCAAAGGCTGCACGACCTTTCGGCCAAACCCGGTGAGGGAGGCGGTGCTGAGCGGGGCAGGGGATGGGGAAGACGCCCCGCATTGTTGCGTGCTGGAGCGAGAAGCCGATTGAGGCTGCCGTTAGGGGTTGACCAGGAACAAGAAGATAACCAGCCCCCTCATCATTGATGGTGCGCATGGGGAAGGCGGCGGGCAGATTTTGCGAACGGCGCTCAGCCTTTCCGCCATCACCTCGCGCACGTTTCGGCTCGTCAACATCCGAGCCAAGCGCCGCAATCCTGGGCTGCAGCCCCAACACCTCTCAGCAACGAGAGCCGCAGCTGCCATCAGTGGCGCGCAGCTTGCCGGGGATTTCCTCGGATCGAGCGAGCTCGTCTTTGCCCCAACCCATCCGCCGCAACCCGGCTCATATCTCTTCGATGTCGCGGAAATCGCAGGTCATGGCAGCGCTGGCTCCACCATTCTCATCTTGCAGACTGTTCTGGTCCCGTTAGCTCTGGCCCAAGGAGACTCTACGGTCGTGGTGCTGGGAGGCACCCATCAGGATTGGGCGCCGGCTTACGACGATCTTGCCAATGCATATCTGCCTGCCTTGCGACGGATGGGACTCAACGCCAATGCCGAGTTGAAACACTGGGGTTGGTATCCAGCCGGTGGCGGGGAGGTCGTGTGTAGGGTCGCAGGTCGTTCGCACCCTGCATCCCCTCGCGCCTCCTGGCCGCAGCCGATAGAGGCGCTTAAGCGCGGGCCTCTTCTCCGGATCGCCGGCCGAGCCGTGGCCGCCAACCTTCCTGCTCACATCGCCCAACGCATGGCCGACCGGGCGCGCGCAGGCCTCCGCGACCTCGGCATTCCCGTGAGCATCGACCCGCTGCGCGTACGGGCGTCGTGCCCTGGAGCAGGGATTTCTCTTTTGGCGGAGTACGAGACCATGGCGGCGAGTTTCTCCGCTCATGGGCGCCAGGGAAAGCCGTCCGAAGCCGTTGCGGACGAGGCGGTTGCGGCTTTGCGCGAGCATCACGCCTCGGGTGCGGCCTTCGAATTGCACCTCGCCGACCAGCTTCTGCTGCCACTCGCCATCGCCGCCGGCCCCTCAGCCTTCACCATGGTGCGTCCGACCGCGCATCTTGCCACCAATGCCTGGACCATCGAACAGTTCGGCCTTGCGAAGATCACCATTGAGCAGGGGGTCCTGACACGCGTGCATGTCCAGCCGACCTCAATGGGGATTTGATCTGCCGCAAGGCTCAGTCCATTGGGTTTGATCTAAGGGTAACAACAGCCCTTCGATGGAACCGACAGACCGAGGGGCATTCCTCGCAGTCAGGTGGTCACATGAAACGACGAAAAATTCCTCCTGCTGGTAGTCCATTGGTTGGCGGCCGACACGAGCGACGTATTCTCGGCCGTGCCCAGGACGAGGGGGTCGACGATCCCTATAAGCTGCGGCGGAAATTGCCGGAGCCCACACGGTGCCCGGCTTGCGGAGCCGTCTATCACGAAGGGCGTTGGCAATGGATGGAGTTTCCGCCCAGTGGCGCCCATGAGGAGCTGTGCCAAGCCTGTCATCGCATCAACGACGAATATCCCGCCGGTATCGTTACGCTGAAGGGGCCGGTGGTCAGACAGCACGAAGGGGAAATCATCAATCTGGCGCGCAACTTAGAACAGGCTGAGAAGCAGGATCATCCGCTCAACCGGATCATGGCGATCGATAAGGAAGAGCCGGATACGCTCGTCATCACCACCACCGATGTGCACTTGCCACGGCGGATTGGGACTGCGGTTCACCACGCCTTCCACGGCGATCTGAAGTTGCACTTCGATGAAGACAACTATTTCATCCGCGTCGATTGGACACGATAGGCTTGAGCAGGCATTGTTGCCGGCTCGATACCCGATCCGTAATGCCTCACTGGCGGAGAAGATTCTAATGTTGCAGATACCCTTGCAGATCACCTTTGACGGCATGGACCCCTCGCCCGCAATTGAGGCGCGGATTCGCGAGAAGGCCGCCAAGCTCGAGCACTTCCATGACCGGATTATCGGCTGCAAGGTCGTGATCGAGGCGCCCCACCGGCATCACCACAAGGGCAAGCTCTACAATGTCCGCATCGACATCAGCGTGCCGGGGAAGGACGTGTTTGTTGGCCATTCCGGGCCGCTGAACCATGCGCACGAGGATGTCTATGTCGCCATTCGCGATGCGTTCAATGCGGCGGGGCGGCAGCTCGAAGACCATGTCCGGCGCATGCGCGGCGACGTGAAGGCCCACGTTGCTCCTGTGCATGGCAAGGTCGTGCGCCTGTTCGAGGACTACGGGTTTGCGGAGACCCCAGATGGTCAAGCGGTCTATTTCCACAAGAACAGCGTGGTCGATGACGCCTTTGACAGGCTCGAAGTTGGCAGCGAAGTCCGCCTTGTGATCGCTGGGACCGAAGGCGTCGAAGGCGCTCAGGCAAGCACAGTAACCCCGATCGGCAAGCATCACATCGTGGAGTCATGACGGGGGGCTTCGGCCATCCCGCACCGACGTTAAGCGGCGGATCGAATGTCCAGCGAGATCAATCCAGTCGGTCAGAGCGAGAAGCCGCCTGCTGACTGGAACGTGCTCGTGACCTTGGCCGAGCCGACATACCGGGTCGCGCGCAAGTTGTTGGCAAGGTGGGGGTCTCTCCGCCGCACGTTATACTTCAATGTGGCCGTCATGGCGGTTGCGGACCCTGCTTCTTTTCTTCGAGAGTTCGGCACTGCGGTCGAACAGTCACCCGGCATCCTCAATGCGATGTCCCATGTCGTGCCCTTCGAGCATTTGTTCGAGTTCGAGGACATGGCCGAGTTCGAGACCACGGCGCGCGAGATTGCCCTCACCTACGTGCCGCGCCTCATCGGCAAGTCGTTCCATGTGCGGCTGCATCGGCGCGGACTAAGGGGAACGATCTCCACCCCGGCCGAGGAGCGGTTTCTCGATGAGGCTCTGCTTGGAGCTTTGGCGGCTGCGGGTGGCCCCGGCCGGATCTCTTTCGAGGATCCCGACTGCGTGTTGCTGATCGAGACCGTAGGCCAAAGAGGCGGCTTGGCGCTTTGGACCCGCGAGGAGCTGAAGCGCTATCCCTTCCTCCCCTTGAGGCTCACCGTGGCCAAAACCGGCCCCGAACACATGGATGACTGACGGATATGGAGGCTGGCCAAGACGGCATCACTCTGTTTCTTTGTGGCGACGTCATGCTTGGGCGGGGCATCGACCAGATCATGCACTGTCCAAGCGACCCGACTCTTTACGAATCGTATGTGACCTCAGCCCTCGGCTATGTCGAGCTTGCGGAGAGAGCCCATGGGTCGATGCCGAGAGATTGCCCTTTTGACTATGTTTGGGGTGACGCGCTTAGCGACCTCGACGCCGCGCGTCCTGCGGCGCGCATCGTCAACCTTGAAACGAGCATCACGACAAGCATGAGCCCGGTGCCGAAGGGCATCAATTACAAGATGCACCCGGGCAACGTTCCCTGCCTCAAGGCGGCTGGCGTGGATTGTTGCGTGCTTGCCAATAATCACGTTCTCGACTGGGGGCAGGCGGGTCTGCTTGAAACCTTGTCGACGCTCAAGCGAGAAGGGATCGGCGCGGCTGGGGCAGGGACTGATCTCGCCGAGGCGGAGAAACCCGCCGAAATCGCGTTGGCAGGCGGCTCAAGGCTTCTCGTGTTTGGCCTTGGGTCGGCCACAAGCGGCATTCCGCGTGACTGGGCGGCGAGGCAAGACCGGCCAGGTGTATGGCTGCTTCCCGATCTTTCGCCGGCGGCCGCGAGCCGGACTGCCGAGCGCATTCTTACTATGCGGAAGGCTGGCGACCTTATTGTCGTCTCCATCCATTGGGGATCGAATTGGGGCTACGAGGTCCCCCAGGAGCAGCGGTCGTTCGCTCATGCGCTGATCGATGCTGGTGCCTGTGATCTTCTCCACGGTCATTCTTCTCACCATCCACGCCCGATGGAAATCTACAAGGGGCGGCTCGTGCTTTATGGCTGCGGAGATTTCATCACGGACTACGAAGGCATCTACGGCTATGAGCAGTATCGCGGGGATCTCGCGCTTGCCTATCTCGCGCGTTGTGCGCGGGAAGGGGGTCTCGCCGAGCTCACACTCGTGCCATACCAGATGCATCGGTTTCGGCTGCGGCGTGCGTCCAAGGAGGATGCGGCCTGGCTCAGAGCCACGCTCGACCGCGAGAGTGCGCCGTTCGGCACCCATATTGCGCTCAAAGACAAACGTCTCGCTGCGGCGTGGCAATAGTTGGGGGCCGTTGATATCATGGCTGGCCAGTGCCGTTCCGCGGCGAATCAAGGCGTAACCGAAGAGGGGAGAAGGCCGTGACGACGCTTTCGCTGTTGCCGGGTCCCTTGAAAAGGCTCTTTGCCAAGATCGATGCCGCGGCAACGAGCGACCATTCGCTCAAGCTCGCTTTGGATCACTGGCGGATCAAACGCGGCGATCGGCTCTTGCCGAGCCTTTCCGACATGGACATGAAACAGCTCGGACTTTTGGCGCCCAGGCTGTTTCTCTTCGAGCACTGCGATGAAGACGACTGGGCGCTGCGATTTGCCGGCAAGGACGTAGAGAGCCTGCTGCTCCCGAGCTCAGCCGATGCAAGGCTTTCCACCCTCGGCAATCGCCGCCTAGCGGTCCGCTTGCGGCACCTGTTCCAGCTCGTAGCGCAAACGGCCGAGATCATCTCGGCGACCTATATCTCTCGCGATCAATCGGGAGAGATTCTAGTCGCGCCGCTCAGCACCGACGGCAACAAGGTCGGCGCGGTCTTCGGGGGAATTGTTACGCGCGTCGGGGCCAAGGCATCGCCCGCAGCCAAACGCTAGGAAGGTTGTACCGATTTGCGGGGACTAGGGCGCCCCGCCGGCGCTTTGGTTTTGCGCCGCGTCTTCGCCTGTGCTCGCTTTGAGGGCGCCGGCTCGGCTGCTTTTGCTGGGGGCACAGGCTCAGCGGGCTCTTGCCGGGGTACCGGCTCAGCGGCCTTTGCCGGGGGCGCCGGCTCAGCGAGCTTCTCAGCTTCGGGCTTGCCTGCGAGAAGTCCGATCACTTCATCGTCTGTGATCTGGTGGAAATCCCGGTAGTAGAGACCGATCGCGAAAAAGGCCTCGGGCGTCTCCAGGCAGACAATGTCGTCAACCTCGCCCCGCAACGCCTCAATGGAATCGGCGGGAGCAACCGGGACCGCTAGCACGATGGACTTCGGCCCCTTGAGGCGCAGAGCCTTGATGACGGCCCGTATCGTCGTGCCGGTGGCGATTCCGTCATCGACGACGATGGCCGAGCGCCCCGCAATCGGCGCGCGCGGGCGATCCTTCAAATACAGCTTGGTCCGGCGGTCGATCTCCTGAAGCTCCTCCTTTGCCATCGCATCGATTTCGCTTCGGCTAATATTTGCCAGAGCGCAAACCTCCTCATTGACCACGATCTGTGAATCCTCGCCGTCAATGACAGCCGCAGCGGCAAGCTCCGGTTGGTAGGGCACACCGATTTTGCGCACCATCACAAGATCGAGCGGCGCCTTGAGCGCGCGGGCCACTTCGGCTGCGACCGGCACGCCGCCGCGCGGCAAGGCAAGCACGACCGGATCGGGAAGCGCCTTGGGCAGAAGCGCCTCGGCGAGCGCCTTGCCGGCCTCTTCGCGGTTCTTGAAGGTGCCGATGGCGTTCATTGCTTTGGCCGCAAATGGAGAGCGAACCAGTCTGAGGCGGCTCTCGCAACCTGATCGAGCGCTCCAGGTTCCTCAAACAGATGCGTCGCACCGGGGACGACAAGCAGGCTCTTTTCGCAGTTGAGCTTGGCGAGAGCGTCCCGGTTAAGTTCAAGCACCACAGTATCGTCTCCGCCGACGATCAAGAGGGTAGGAGCGCTAACTTTATGCAGGAGAGCCCCGGCAAGATCCGGACGTCCGCCACGCGAGACGATGACAGCGACGTGCTCGGGGATTTCAGCAGCTGCAACCAGTGCCGCGGCAGAGCCGGTGCTGGCCCCGAAAAGGCCGGCCTTCAATGTCCCGACCTCGGCATCCGCGCGCGCCCACGCCACGGCCTCCTCTAGTCGGGACGCAAGCAACGGCACGTCGAAAACATTGCGCCGGTCAAGAGCCTCCTCCTCGGTGAGAAGATCAAAAAGCAGCGTGGCCATGCCACGGAGTTGGAGTGCCTCAGCCACAAAGGCATTGCGTGGGCTGAGCCGGCTGCTACCGCTGCCATGGGCAAAAATGATGAGGCCAGTCGCAAGCCCTGGAACGGTTAGGAATCCCTCAAGCTGCTTCGGCCCAAGCCTAACCAGACGCGAACTTGTTCGCGCGAGTTGGTGACCAACTTGGCTCATGGAGGCTCTCCTCTCGCTACAAGTCTGTTAGCCAAGTACTGTGCACCTCATCTCGGCGAGGGCCTTGATGGGAGTCAACGAATAAGGGTAGTTCGGCAAAGACTGGCCCGGATCGGCGAGGACTGATTTTGACTGTCTCAACCGTCGAAAAGGTGGCGTTTCTGGGGACGCCCGAGGCCTACCCGTATCGCCCGCTCCGGGTGGACGTCAAAGAGACTCATATGTCGTGGGTCTTCATAGCCGGCGACCGCGTCTACAAACTCAAGAAGCCGGTCCGCTACCCGTTCCTTGATTTCAGAACGCTCGCCGCCCGTGAGGCCAACTGCCGGGAAGAGGTACGGCTGAACCGGCGCCTGGCCCCCGACGTCTATGCCGGGGTGGTGCCTCTTATGAAGAAGCACGATGGGCGGCTGGCGCTTGCCGGCTGCGGAGAGGTTGTCGACTGGCTGGTCGAGATGCGGCGTTTGCCGGAGGGATTAATGCTCGACCGAGCCATCCTTGAGCACACCATCGAGCGCGATCGGGGTGATCGTCGCATTGACGCTGTGGCGGACCTCCTCATCGCATTTTATCGCGCCTGTCCTCCAGCCGACATATCGCCTCTGAGCTATGTTCAGCAGTTTGCGCGCGAGCAAGCCATTAGTGAGGCTGTGCTCCATGACCCACGTTTCAGCCTGGATAAAGGGCGAGTCGACTACGCGCTCGACCGCGTGCGGCGTGGGATCGAGGAGGATGCGGCGATCCTTCAGGACCGGGTCAAGCACGGCCGTGTCGTCGAGGGGCATGGCGATTTGCGGCCAGAACATATCTGCCTTTCCGATCCTCCAGTCATCATCGATTGCCTGGAATTCAGTCGTGCCTTTCGCCTGGTGGACCCTTTCGATGAGTTGACGTTTCTGGCCTTGGAATGCGGGCGCCTCGATGCTGGTTGGATCGGCGAACGACTGATTGAGCGCTGCGCGGACGGACTGGGCGACGGGCCCTCGCCACGCCTGCTTGAATTCTACTGGACGTACAGGGCCTGCTTGCGCGCGCGTCTTGCCCTTGCGCATCTCCTCGAGCCAGATCCGCGCGAGCCCTGGAAATGGGTGCCGCTGGCGAACCGCTATCTGGAACTCGCCCAATCACGGGCGATCATGCCGGCCCTTCGAGCAGTTCCGTGATCGGCCCTCCACTGTGGCAGCGGCGAATGGCTTCGGCGAAGAGATGCGCCGCCGACACGATGCGGAGATGGCGATCGAGCATTCCGGGCGCGAGGCGAAACGGCGGCACGGTATCCGTCACAAACGTCATGGCCAGTTCCGACTGGCGGATCACCTCGCTTGCATCGCCCATAAACAAGCCATGGGCTGCAAAAGCCAACACCCTTTCGGCTCCGTGCTCCCGGCAGGCCTTTGCCGCTCTTGCGAGCGTGCCGCCCGTGCTGATGAGATCGTCGATCACGAGAACGGTTGCCCCTTCCACCTCGCCAACCAGCAGTTCGCCGCTGACGACGCCTGCACTCCGTCGCTTCTCAAGAAAGGCGCTGCCAACGGGCCGGCCTAGGCTAGCCTCAAGCGTCTCGCGAAAGAGCTGCGCCCGTTTCACGCCGCCTGGATCCGGCGAGGCGACGACCACGGGCGTATCGCCGATAAGGCCGAGAGCCTCCTTTGCGAACAGCCGTCGTGGATCGAGATGAATCGTTTGACACCGAAAAGCGTTCTGAAAGGCCACGATGTTGTGCACTTCGAGCGTCATCACGAGGTCGGCGCCAGCGGCTTCGAGCAGGACGGCCAAATAGCGGGTCGTGACGGGATCGCGCGGCTTCGTCTGCCGGTCCTTGCGCGCATAGGCGAGATAGGGGATCACCACGGTCACGCGCTTTGCACCGTTTTCCTTCAAGGCGCTGATGAAAAACAAGAGCCGGCAGAGCTTGTCGTTGACGGTGGCCTCAGGTCCCGAATGGAGGCTCTGGATAAGGTAAACGTTGTGGCCGCGCACGCTGACGAGAGGGCGCGCCTTGTGCTCACCGTCTTCGAACTCACGCTCCTCATGGGGGGCTAGCTCTACGCCCAGCGCGGCGGCGACTTTGGCGCCGAACTCGTGCGTGGCATTGAGGGCAAAGAGATCCATGGGAGCAAACTGCACTTGAGAAATGAAATTTAGCCTAAATTGGCCACGACCGCGCTGAGCCGGAGACTATCCTTTAGCCACCTCCGGCCAAGCCCCAGTTTGACCGAGCGCAAAGCGCGATGGGCGCGAGCGCATTGAATAGGCGAGACGCTTCCTCGCCAACGCCAACGCACGGGAATGGCCGTACATAACGCGAGCATCGCAGACACCTTGCGACATATCGCCGATCTCCTCGAGATCGAAGGTGCCAACCCCTTTCGCATTCGCGCCTACCGGCGCGCCGCGCAAACCATTGAGGACCTGCCGCAAAGCGCGGCGAAGATGGTTGCGGAAGGCAAGCCGTTAGCCGGGCTGCCGGGGATCGGCAAGGATCTAGCAGGCAAGATCACGGAGCTCGTCACGACGGGGCGGCTTGTGGCGCTTCAGGAGATCGAGGCGCGCACGCCGACGACGCTTGCCGTGCTCACCACCATTCCTGGCCTCGGCCCAAAGCGCGTGCACCTCTTGCATCAGGCGCTCGGCATCAAAACCGTCAAGGACCTCGAACGCGCGGCCAAGACGCACAAGATCAGAGACCTCCGAGGCTTCACGGCAAAAACCGAAGAGAAAATCTTGGCTGAGATCAAGAAGACCCGCGAGCGCGAACAACGCTTCAAGATCTCGACCGCCGAGGACTTCGCTCAGAGCCTATGCGCCTATCTAAAGACGCGCCCAGAGGTCGGGCATGTCGTGGTTGCCGGGAGCTACCGTCGGCGCAAGGACACCGTTGGCGATCTCGACATCCTCGTGACCTGTGCCAAAGGCCCGGCGGTGGTGGCCCACTTCATCGCCTATGACGAGGTGGCAGAGGTCTTGGCTAAGGGCGGCACGCGGGCGACCGTCATCTTGCGCTCCGGTGTTCAGGTGGACTTACGCGTGGTGCCTGAGAAGAGCTACGGCGCCGCGCTGCACTATTTCACCGGCTCAAAGTCGCACAACATCGCCATTCGCAAGCTTGGACAGGCGCGCGGGCTTAAAATCAACGAATACGGAATCTTTCGCGACGGCAGGCGGATCGGGGGACGCAGCGAGGAAGAAGTCTTCAGCGCGGTTGGCCTGCCTTATATCGAGCCCGAGCTCAGAGAAGATCGCGGCGAAATCCAGACGGCTTATGCCGGAGCATTGCCGAAGCTCATCACGCTTGCCGACATTCGCGGCGACCTGCATGTGCACACCAAAGCCTCGGACGGCAAGAGCAGTCTGCGCGAGATGGTGGAGGCGGCAAGCGCGCGTAGCTATGAGTACCTGGCCATTACCGACCACACCAAGCATGCCACGGTCGCGAGAGGGTTGGACGAAAAGCGCCTCGCCAAGCAGCTCGACGAGATCGAGCGGCTGAATGCGGAGCTCGGCAAGATTCGCATCCTCAAATCATCCGAGGTCGATATCTTGGCTGACGGCAAGCTCGATTTGAACGAGCGCATGTTGCAGCGTCTCGATCTCGTGGTCGGAGCCGTTCACTACAAGTTCGAGCTCGACAGCCGGCAGCAGACCGAGCGCATCTTGCGCGCCATGGACAACAAATATCTCTCGATCCTTGCGCACCCGACCGGGCGCCTCTTGGGAGAGCGGCCGGAATACGCTATCGACCTAGAGCGCGTGGTTGAAGGAGCCAAAGAGCGGGGCGTCGCGCTTGAGCTCAACGCCCACCCGGCGCGCCTCGATCTCGACGACGTGCATTGCAAGCTCGCGAAGGAAGCAGGCGTGAAGCTCGTGATCTCGACCGATGCTCATTCGACCTTCGGCTTGGACACGATGCGTTTTGGCATCGGGCAGGCGCGCCGGGCTTGGCTCGAGGCCAAAGACGTCCTCAACACCCAGCCTTGGACCAAGCTCAAGAAGATGATCGCCCGCCGTTAGGAGCTAAAGGCGTGAGCTCGCGATCAGCGCTTTTTTGCGCGAGGCTTGACCGGCGCAGGCTTACCCTTGCCGCGTTGATGCCGGTCGGTCAGGATAGCGTCAAGAACCCTATTGAAGCTTGCTTTCGCTGCCGGGCTATCGACTTCGACGCTCACTTCGGCGAGGCCTCTGTCGGCCTTGATGAACTCCTCATAGAACGTCGGCAGATCAAGCTCCTCTTCCGTTTCTGGAACCGGCTCATCCTCAGGCAAGCGGGGCCCGATATCGTCCTCGACGCGAACCCGGAGCGTCCAAATATGGGGCTTCTGCCGGGGCATGACCTCCAACAGGCCAACCTCGGAAATCTCGCTCACCTCCTCGCGCTCCTCCTCGCCAAGCCTTCGGCTTGCCCCGCCTGTCAGCTTCCCGGGCTCAAAGGACCGCGTCGCGCTGACGAGCAAGTCGAAGGCATGGAGGCGCCCTTCGACCATGAGCCAGCGCACGACCTGTTCCGGCGCTATGTCGACTGGATAGGTTTTCACCATCAGCTCCTGTTGATTATGCACGCCGCTTGGCTTCGGCAACGCTAGGTGACCCTTAAGCCAACTCAGCCTGGCCAAAACATCCGCAGCGCTTGTGGTGTGGCGGCTTTCGCATCATCGATCTCTCCCACTGGCAGGCGCTTGGCGAGAAGCGAAAAGACGGCATGCGCGACCTGCTCTGCATCGATGCCGGGATCGCGATGCACCCCCTCCTGGATGCGCTCCAAGAAGGCGCTGCGGGTTTTCGCCCGGGGAATGCGGCTCGCGGGATGCCAGCCCTCGAAATAGAGGCCGCGCAATAACACCGGCAGCTGCACGCCGAGATAACCGGCCTCGTCCCGCGGCAGGGAATCGCGCAGCGCATGCAAGGCAGCAAGCAAGGCCAAATAGACCTTCTCCCGATCCTGCCAGCGAAGCCGCGCCATGAGGGCGCTGATCCACTCCTCGGTTGCCTGTACCGCGGTGTCGAGCGCTTGAATGCCAGTCATCGCTGGTTCCTCGGGTCTCAAGGTTGAACTTTGCGCAAGACTCGAAACGTCTTGCATCGCACCGACCGTATTCCAGCCGCGCTAATGCATGTCATTTTGGGCGCGTGGCAGCAACGGCACCTTGTCCTACATCAAGTCTCTGCTTGCGGCAGGGAGCAAGCCGCCCCGTCATCCTCGCGTGGTCACTACGCGCTTAAGGGGGAGTGAGGCAACAACCTCATAGCCACTTTCGCCTGGCGTCGGAGATCGGAATAGCTCAACGGAGTTGACAGGTTGCGTCAAACAGAGGGTCTGATTGACCGGATTCTTTTCAGCCGCGGCCCTGCTATTTATGCCAATGCGCGCGAGCGTCACGTGGGGCCGGAACGGTCGATCGCTCTCTTGGCCGAAAGCGCTTAGGAGCGCGTCCTGCAGGGCAACGATCTCGGCACTCGGGGCGCACTCGGCCCATAGCATGCGCGGGCGACGAGGCTCAGGCCCGTAGCACAGGCGCTCAAAGCTCAGCGAAAAACAGCCAAGTCCCTCCAGGGCTTGGCGCAGCTTCGCGACAGCGTCGGGGATAGAGGCCTCGCTCCACGGGGGCACAAGCGTGAGGTGAATATCGGCGACCGGCACGAGCCGGCGCGGACTCGGCTCGACGCATTGTGCGAGGAGCGCAAGCTCCCCTGCAATCTCCGGCGCCATTTTGAGGCCGACAAAAATCCTGCTCTGTTGGGGCCCGGCCGTTGGCCCTGCATCTCCGCAGGTGCCTGTAGCGGAATGGATGTCGCGCGGATTGGTCATTGTGCTGCCAACGCAGCCATCACCTCCGCCACCATCCGCTCCTCTTGGCCTTCATAGCGCGGGGAAAAATGGAACGGCTCGACGCGCCGCACGCCGGCCTCGCACGCGATCTCTCCGGCCGCCCTGGTGGTCAAATGGGCGCGCTCCGCCGCGAGCGCAGCATCGGCTTCGGCGAAGGCAGCCTCGATGTAGAGGAGATCGGCGCCACGCACGAGGTCGATGATCGCCTTGCGATTGGGAGGCGTATCAGCGGCATCCGTCACATAACCGATTTTTTGGCCACGCGTGACGCTGAGAAAGTCGCGTAGGGCTCCAAGCGGCATCGGACGGGTCGCCGCTCCTTCCGCTTGCGGAACCTCGATGCGATGATCGTCGGGCCGGCTCTCGATCACAGCGCGTTTCAGCTCGCGCAGCCAAGGCCCGACCGGGAACCTTCGTTCGGCGAGCCGGTTCTTCCAGATGTTGACATGCGCCGCCTCTTCGAGCGCAAAGGCAAGACAAGGCGTGCGATGTTCGAGGATCGCCGTCGTGACCCGGAACATAGGCTCGCTGTGGATCACTCCCTCGGACAACTGCCTCGCACCGAGGGGCTCTGCGGCGAAGGCGTTCTTCAGCCGGAACTGCGTAGTCGCTGCTGAGCCCGCCGCATCGATTTCGGTGACGACAAAGACAAGATCACAGAGAAAGCGGTCGACCAGGTTCCATTGATAGGCCTGAAGCTTATGGCCCACCCGGTCGATGAAGCCGGTCGGGCCATAGAGCTTCACCGTCGCGTCGCGTCCGACCAACACCCGCAACAAAAGATCAAATCCGATAAAGTGGTCGATATGGGCATGCGAGACAAAGACGTGCTCGATGCGGCGGATGTTGCGCGCCGGTAAGGCCATAATATCCCCGAGATCGAACTGGATCGCGCGCCTTTCGAACAGCGCGCCAACGAAGAGCGCTGGATCGCCAAACCGGCCATTGATCAGGATAGGGTAGAAGAGTGGCCGCATGATCGATTGAGAGTCCGGATGTCCCTAACCGCGTGTGCATCAGGAGGGCCGGCGGTCGCAGGCCCTTTGATCCGCATCAAAGAGCAGCGAGCCGGAGGGGCCAATCATCCTCCATGATAATGGACCAACCAAGCGAGTCTCTCGATACGGCTCAAGACGAGGCGTCGCGCGAGCGCACTCTGATCGCAGTTGTGAGCGAATTGGTGCGGGAGCTCAACCCGCAGGCGAGAAGACCTGTCGATGTCGCCCGCTCCAGTCAGCTTGATCGCGATCTCGGCATCGACAGCCTCGGGCGCACCGAGCTGATCTTGCGGCTTGAGCGTGCCTTTCGGGTGCGACTTCCTATTCAGGTCCTAAGCCAAGCCAACACCGTCGGCGATATCCTTGCCGCGCTCAAGCAAATGCCCAAGCCGTCAGGCACCACTTCGCCTCTGTCTTGAAGCTCCGCGAAGAGGTAAGAGCCGATCATCCTGGCCTGCTGTGGCGAGCCGGATCTTGGCGAGCTGATGAAGCCCGCACCCATGCCTGCTTCGTAGCAACCTCCTTGCGGATCAGCCAACAGCCTCGGCGGTGGTGCACACAATGCCGAGCGTCCTGAAGCTTTCGCGGGTGGCGGCCATCGAGCCATCGACATCGATGCCCCGGCAGGCGTCCTCGACGACCACCACCTCGAATCCCTCGCGATAGGCATCTTCGGCCGAGTAGCGCACGCAGAAATCTAAGGCGAGCCCGGCGAGGAAGACGCGGCCGAAGCCCCGCTCGCGCAGGTAGCCGATGAGGCCGGTGGGCGTCTTGCGGTCGTTCTCGTAGAAGGTGGAGTAGGAGTCGAATTTCCGGTGGATGCCTTTGCGCAGCACGAGCCCCGCCTGGGGGATGTGCAAGTCCTTATGAAATTCGGCGCCTTGGGTGACTCGGACGCAATGGTCGGGCCATAGGATCTGGACGCCGTAGGGGAGCATGATGGTATCGTAGGGCTGCTTTCCGGGATGGGCCGACGCGAAGGATAGGTGGTCGGGCGCGTGCCAATCCTGGGTGAGCACGACATGCTCAAAACGCGTGGCCAAGCGATTGATCAGCGGCACGACCTCATCCCCGTGCGGGACCGAAAGGCTTCCGCCTGGACAGAAATCATTCTGGATGTCGACCACGACCAAGACATCGCCTTTGCCGACGGCAATCTTCTTCGTCATCGCTTCCGATCCCGATCCATCAGATGGCGGTCGAACTCCGCCGCAAGATCGATCAACGCCTCTCCCACCTCCACCGGATAGGTCGCACCCGGTTCGAGCTTGCGCAAAGGCTCCGGCAGCAGCTCAAGCTCGCGGGCGGCACGCGCCCGGATTTCGCTGAAAGTTGGTTGAGGGCCGAGGCGTTTGCCTGCTTGCATGACCTGGTGGATCAGCGGCTCACCAGGTTGATCGTCATTCTCTACCGAGAGCGTATCGCTTGCCATGCGGCCGTCCGGCCCATAGTGCCGCCAAACTTGCTTGCGGCCTGGCCAAGTCTCCTTTCCGGTCGAATGCTTGCGGCGCGGCAGTCCGGCATATTCCTGTAGCTTGTAGGCACAGTCGAGGGCTGGGGCGTCGGAGGATGTGGTCAGGCTTGTGCCGATGCCGAAGCCGTCAATCGGCGCATCGGCTTTGGCGATGGCCATGAGCTGATCCTCCTCGAGACCGCCGCTGGCAAAGATCGTCACTTGAGCGAGGCCACCGTCGTCGAGAATGCGCCGCACGCTTTTGGACAGCTCGATCGGGTCACCGCTGTCAAGGCGCACGCCGCGGATCGTAATGCCCGTTTCCTTGAGCTGCGGCGCCAGAGCCACGACCTTCCTCGCCGCCGCCTCGGAGTCGTAAGTGTCGATCAGGAACACGAGATCTTGCGGCCGCGCATGGGCGAACCTCTCAAAGGCGACCGCCTCGTCATCGTGAGCCTGAATGTAGGAATGTGCCATGGTGCCGAAGACCGGGATATCGAACAACTTGCCGGCGAGCACGGTCGCGGTGCCGGCGAAGCCCGCGATGTAGCTCGCGCGTGCGGCCATGAGCCCAGCCTCAGCCCCATGCGCGCGCCTGAGGCCGAAATCGACGAGCAGCTTGTTGGGCGCGGCGAGCATCAAGCGCGCCGCCTTGGACGCGATCAGCGATTGAAAATGCACGATATTGATGAGGCGCGCTTCGACAAGCTGCGCCTCGGGCAGCTTCGCCGTCACACGCAAGAGCGGCTCGTTGGCGAAGAACGCCGTACCCTCCGGCATGGCATGAACGTCGCCTGAGAAGCGGAGTTGGGCGAGATAGTCGAGAGTGGACGCGCTGAACCTGCCGGTCCGCTTCAGCCAGTCGATCTCGTCTCCCGAGAAGCGCAACTCCTCCAGGAACTCGAGCACCTGCTCTAAACCGGCGGCAATCAGGAAGCCGCGCCGCGCCGGCAGCTTGCGCACGAACAGCTCGAAGACCGCCGTCTTGGTCTCGCCATAGGCCAGATAGGCCTCGATCATATTGAGCTGGTAAAGGTCAGTGAGCAGAGGGCTCGAGCCAGGATCCATGTCAACGAATCTCAATCCCAAAGGAGCCCTTTGGCCCATCCGTGCTCGATGGCACTGTGACACAGGCGAGATGCCGTCGCATCTATAACTGGGTCCATCGCCAATCCTGGCCCGACAGATCCGGCGTCACGACCTTTGTGGGGACAAGACGTTGCAATTGTCATGCTGGGCCAGCCATGGGTATTTGCGACAGGCCGTTCGGATATGGCTTGGTTTCCACCGCCGCCTTAGAAAGGCGACGATACAAATCACGCCGGCGCACCAGCGGCCACCAGTCATAGAGAAAAATCTCGAGGGGCCTCCAGTTCGCAACCCAGCCCAGGATCAGGAAGCTCTCTTCCACCAGGCGCCGGAAGGGAAACTCAACCAGATATCCGCTTGCCACATGCGCGGAAAGGAGGCAGGCGATCAGAATCGTAACGCCGACCGCGAGCGAACGGCGGCCAACGCGAAAAAGCTCATTGAGGTCGCGCTGGAGAAGGTCGGCGCGGTAGGCGAAATATCGAGCGAAGGCTTCGCCAAGCTCTCGAGCCGCTTTCGTTTGAGCTTCGCTATCCGGGATATGAACGACGATGTTGATCGGTTGGTCGGCAGCCAATTCGCGCGCCCAACTGACGATGTATTCCTCCGCCTCTCGGTCGAGATCGCGCTCGCGAAACGGAAATGGGTCGAGGCTGTGAAACAGCTGAGCGATCGTGTCAACGCGAAGCTCAATTGCCTCGGCTGGGATTGCCGTTGTCATTTTGCCCCAGTCTTAGATTTGTCCCAGTCTTGCGACAGGGCTTCAGCCTAACCAAGGCCACTAGGCCCGATGCTCCTCACCCCAAATGTCTTCGTCGGCGATGAGGACTTCATAGAGATAGGCTGCGAGGCCTGTGAGAGGCTGGTGCGTTGGTAACGTAACGTCATCCTGACCCTGAGCCCAGGTGGCGGCTGTTGTCAGGTCCTCGTAGCTCGCTCCGCTCGCTTCTATTTTAGCGATCTTCCAATCCGGAAGATCGCCGCATAAATGCAAAATATCCTCACGCATGAGCGTCTTCGGCCCGGGTGTCGGGGTCATTCGAGCGCCCTCCAATCTCCGCCGCGAGTGTCTTACCCCGCTGCAGCTGTGGCATTGATGCACGTCAATGTACGATGCGCCTGCATGGGTTGACATATAATTGAAAGAGAGAGCGGCCGAGGCCGTGGAGGAAAAGCACATGGTCGGCGTTGGAACGGAAAAGAACGAAGCCACGGGCGAGCTTACAATCTCTGCAGAGAAGGCGTTCTACATCATTGTCAAGGCGCGGGAGTTCGATGAAAAGGTCGCCCCCGCGGACCCGGAGTCGGGGTCGAACCCGACTGATGACCGCGACGTCGACGTTTTGGAGAGCGATGCAGACGACCCGACTTCGCAGGAGCTGGAGGGCGCGCTTGCTACGCTCAATATCGACGAGCAGCTCGATCTGCTTGCGCTCACTTGGCTCGGCCGTGGTGACTTTACTTCGTTCGAACAGGCCCGGCGGGAGGCGGAGGACGTCCGCGACAAGCACATTCCTTCATACCTTATCGGTACGCCGAAGCTCGGAGACTATTTGGAAGAGGGCTTGGCGCAACTCGGCTATTCGCTAGAGGAATTTGAGCTCAATCGCCTCTAGCGAACTGCCGTCCACGCTGTAAGTGAGGCCGTTGCGGTGCTCCATGGTGACAACGCCCCGCGCGCTGACTGTTAGGAAATGGAAGCAACGCAATCATGCGGGTTTGGGTTGAGACCTATGCTGGCCACGGCGGAGTCGAAATGCCCCGACGATTCCGCCTGGACGCACGTGAGATCGAGGTGATCGATAACCTCGATCAATGGCATGGCCCTCACGACCGCTACTTCAAGGTCAAGGGCGACGACGGCAATCTCTACATCCTGCGCCTCGACGAGATTCGAGCGGAATGGGAGCTGATTATGTTCCAAAGCGCGCACTCTCAGGCAGCTCCAGCGGACTTCCAAGCAAGCAAAGAGCCAGGTGGCGGAGTGAGGATGTAGCTCGCGGCTGAACTCACTGGCTTGGAGCGATGAGAGGCCGATGCTCGCCGCGACACCCTTAGTCTTGCTGTATTCACAGTGGCGCAGCTGGCAGCTCAATATGCAGCGACCTGCCGAGACGCAGGAGCGCGAGCTGCTTTCGCTCGTGAGAGGGGCAGCCTCGACGCGGTTCGGACGCGATCACCACTTTACCTCCATCAGGAGCGTCCAGGACTTCCAGCATCAGGTGCCGGTGCGGAGGTATGAGGACTTTTGGAACGAGTACTGGAAGGCCGAGTTTCCCGAACTCAAAGATTGTACCTGGCCGGGCACCATACCCTTTTTCGCCCTCACAGCCGGAACGACGACGGGGGTGACCAAATACATTCCCTGCTC
>Ga0116219_10001501_pt1 | contig 21501 bp, 14 predicted proteins | sample Sb_taG_4_FD_91019 | JGI IMG/M metagenome (GOLD analysis project Ga0116219, IMG submission 91019) | Peat soil microbial communities from Weissenstadt, Germany - Sb_50d_6_BS metaG | ecosystem: Environmental > Terrestrial > Soil > Wetlands > Peat | place: Germany: Weissenstadt | collected 2010-09-21
ATTGCTCAGAGTCTCTGGGTGAATCTCAACAGCGCGTGGCGCAAGTCATTCATTGAAAATGAGTTACGACCGCTAACATCAGGCATGATTGTATTTTCTACTAACCTTCTGAGCAATTACTGCCCGGACACGGGACCACCGAAAGTTTACGGCGCATCGAGCGCGCCGCTGTCGTGGGACTGGACATGGGCGGGCAGCCGGCCCTGGCGTTCGCGGCTCGCCACCCGGAACGGACGCTCGGACTGGCGGTCATGAACTCGCTGCTGTTCGGCGACGAAGGGACCTCGTGGGAGATCCGCCTCCTGCGGCAATTCGGCTGGAACCGCCTCGTCCTACGCCGCCTGCCGTGGCTGGTGTTCAAGCGGGCCGAGCGGACCTTCCTGCCGCGCGGCGTGGCCCTGCCGCGCGACCTCCGCGCCGACCTGTGGGACAGCTTCCGGCGCCCCGAGGTGCGGGCGTTCATCTCGCGGATGTGCGCTGGCTACCAGGGGACGCTGCCGCGCCTGCCGGAACTGTACGCCCAGGTCCGGTGTCCGACGCTGGTGCTCTGGGCGGGAGGGGACAGGCACTTCCCGCCGGTCCACGCGGAGCGGCGGCACGCGGCGGTTCCGGGGTCGCGGCTGGAGGTGATCGCCGGTGCGGAACACTGGATGCCGTGGTATCTCGCCAGCGAGGTGGCGCAGCGCTTGCGGACGTTTTTCGGCAACACGTTGCCCGCCGTCTCGGCCCCTTCTGGTTAGGCGAGAAGCCTGTGTTCTTTTCCCCTCGCCCCGGGACTCCGGGGCGAGGGGTCGGGGGTGAGGGGCTCTGAGGGAACAGGATTCGTTGCATTCATTGCATTCGTTGCGCGGTGCGGGATTCGTTGCGCGACGCCGGCCGTGCGCAATGAATGCAATGAATCGCCCCTCACCCCCGACCCCTCGCCCGGGAGTACCGGGCCGAGGGGAGTGTTATTCCGGCCACTCGCCTCAAGCGATTTCCTTCCGCCATTCCTCGCGCAAGACGGCCATCGTGATCGTGTCCCAGTAGCGGCCGTCGCGGAAGGTATCCTGCGGGAGCACCCCCTCGCGGCGAAATCCCGCCTTCTCGTAGGCGCGGACGCCGCGCGCGTTGTACTCGAAGACGTGCAGCCAGACGCGGTTCAGGTTCAGCGTCTGGAAGGCGTGGCCGAGGATCAGGCGCGTCGCCTCGGTGCCGAATCCTTTCCCCCATTGCGTCTTGTCGCCGACGAAGATGCCGAACGCCGCGCGCCGGCAGCGCTGGTCGATCTGGTGCAGCCCCGCGACGCCGATGAGGCGGTCCCCCTCGCGCAGGACGATGCCCAGCACCAGGTCGTCGCCCTCGTCGATGTGGTCAATGAATTCCTCCTCGGCGCGCACGGTCATCGGCTTGTGAGCGTTGAGGAAGTGCGTGACCTCCGGCTCGTTGAGCCACGTCACCAACGCGGGGGCGTCGGGGCGTTCCAGCGGCCGCAGGTAAATGTTGGTCCCAACCAGGAACCGATTGATCATCGCGAAACCCTCTGTTACTCCGACCTTCTGACACGATGGGACGAGGGCGAGTTCACCGCTGACCCGTAGCCGCAAGCTGCCAGCTTATGAGCCGGGAACGGGTTTCAGCTCGCAAGCTGGCAGCTTGCGGCTACGGACCGGCGGCCATCTCCCCTCCCGGTCTTCCCCGCCTTGCCGCGCCAACCGCGCCGACCGGCTCAGCCGGCCGTTTCCCTACAGGCCGAATCCTTACACCGCCGATGATAGCCGTATCTGTTTTCCGCCTTGATGCCGCGCGCCGGCTCGCCCCGTCCGAAGGAGAAGACCGTCATGTTCACCCGGCTCGGACGTTTCACGACCTCGCGCCCCTGGCTGGTGTGTGCCGCGTGGCTCGTCGCCGGCGCCGCCCTGACCCTGCTCGCCCCGCGCTGGGACGCCAAGGCGGTCGATGACGACATCAGCTTCCTCCCGGCCCGTTGCGACAGCGTCCGCGGCTACCAACTGCTGCGCCAGGCGTTCCCGCAGGACGTCTTCGCCAGCCGCGCCATCCTCACCGTCGAGCGCGACGACCGGCCGCTCGACGCCGCCGACTTCGCCGTGGTCGATCGCGCCGTCCGTGGGATCAACCGCCTGCGCCAGGATGAGCCCGACTTGCAGATCGGCCGCGTCTACTCGCACCGCGACGGCTTCATCGGCAAGCGCCTCGTCAGCGCCGACGGCCATTGTACCCTCATCCAGGTGTGCCTCGGCACGCCGTTCTTGGCGCTACAGACGCGCAGCACGGTGGACCGCGTCGAGGAGGAGGCGCGCGCCGCCTTCGACGAGGCCGGGGCGGCGGCGCCGCCCTTGCTCGTCACCGGCCCGGCCGGCGTCGGCCGCGACCTGACCCAGGCCAGCGCCGACAGCCTCGAAGGCACCACCCTCGCCACGATCGTCCTGGTCGTCGTCGTGCTGATGCTGGTCTACCGCGCCCCGCTGCTAGCCCTGGTGCCGTTGGCCACGATCGCCGTCTCGGTCTGGGTCGCCCTGCAGGGGCTGGCGCTGCTGACGCTGATCCCCGGCGTCTACCTGGTGAACGTCAGCAAGGTCTTCGCCGTCGTGCTGCTGTACGGGGCCGGCACCGATTACTGCCTGTTCCTCATCAGCCGCTACCGCGAGGAACTGGCCAAGGGGCACGGGTCGAAGGACGCCGTGTGCGGCGCCGTCGGCCACGTCGGCGGGGCGCTGACCGCCAGCGCCGGCACCGTGGTCTGGGGCCTCGGCCTGATGGTTTTCGCCGAGTTCGCCAAGGTGCGCTGCGCCGGCCCGGCCATCGCCCTCTCCCTCGTCGTGGCCCTCGTCGCGTCGCTGACCCTCACGCCCGCCCTCCTCACCCTGCTCGGCCGAAAGGTCTTCTGGCCCGGCCGGCGGCCGACGCGCGCCGACCTCGGCCACGGCAGCTTCTGGGACCGCGCCAGCCGCCTCGTCGTCGCCCGCCCCGTCGCGGTCATCGTCTCCTGCCTGGTCGTGCTGGTGCCCCTGGCCGTGGTCGGCTACCGCCTGAAGCCGAACTACAAGCCCATGGGCGAATTGCGGCCCAGCGCCGAGAGCATGCGCGGCCTCGATGTGATCCGGCAGCGCTTCACGCCCGGCGAAACCGGGCCGATCACGGTGCTGCTCACCTCGTCCACCGACTGGGATAGCCCCGAGGGGCGGCGCGTCCTGTCGCACTTGAGCCTGGGCTTCGGCTTCCTGAAGAACGTGGCCGAGGTGCGCAGCCTGACGCAACCGCTCGGCGCCCCGCTGCCGCAGCTCCCGCGCGTGCCGCAAACCGAAGCGCGGGGGCTCTTCGGCGGCTTGCTCAGGTCGGTGCAGAAGAACGTGGACGACGTGTGTGAGCGGACCGACCGTAGCACGCGCGAATTCTACCTGGCGACGCTGCCGGACGCGCCGAACGATCAGAAATACGTCACGCGCCTCGACGTGGTCCTGGGCTCCGACCCATTTGCGCCGCAGAGCAGCGACACACTCGAGCTGATTCAGACCTGGCTGAGGGACGAGCTGCCGCGGCAGTCGGCGGGGCTCGGCAGCGTGGGCGCGGAGTGCTACGGCGTGACGGTCAACGCCCGCGACCTGGCACGGGTGACCGAGAAGGATCGGGGGCGCGTCAACTTCCTGGTGGTCGGCGGCATCCTGGTGATCCTGGTGGCGCTGGTGCGACGGCTGTGGCTGGCGGTGTACCTGCTGGCGACGGTCCTGGTCAGTTACCTGGCGGCGCTGGGGGCGACGGCCCTGGCCGGGACGCTGTGGGCCGGCCGGCCGCTGGGCGAAGTCGATTGGCGCGTGCCGTTCTTCTTGTTTACGATCCTGGTGGCCGTCGGCGAGGATTACAACATCCTGATCATCGACCGCTTCCTGAAGGAGCGGAAGCGGCGCGGCACCGACGAGGGGATGCGGCGGGCGCTGGCACGGACCGGCGGCACGATCACGTCCTGCGGCCTGATCATGGCGGGCACCTTCGCCACCCTGATGTTTGGCGGGCTGGGGACGCTGGTGCAGTGCGGCTTCGCCCTGGCCTTCGGCGTGCTGCTGGACACGTTCGTGGTGCGGCCGTTCCTGGTGCCGGCCTTCACGCTGCTCGTCTGGCGCCGCAATTACCCGGAGCCGTCGTGGGCGGAAGACGACCTGTTCCGGGTGCCGCGCCGCACGGCACGGCGGGCGGCGTGAGCAGCGCCCAGCAATCCCTTTCCCTTTTCCGAAAGCCGCTTGCGGCTTCGCAGGGTTAATCCGCGAAGCCGCAAGCGGCGGAATCATTGGACAACTCCCCCGGCCCGGTCTACTCTTAAGCGGCAAGCAGAATGACTCCGTGCGGCCGCCGATCCCATCTCCGGCCGCGACCTTCTGCCGCCCGCCCAAATTCCCGTTTCGCCAGCAGAGGCGCGGGCCCCACCTGCGCACAGGCTCCAGAGCACACCGACGAGGGAACCGACCATGAGTCGCCGCTTCTGGCAGAACATTTTCCGCCCACTATCGTCCCCCATCCGCGACTCCCGCCGGGCGAGCTTCCGGCCCCGGTTGGAAGCCCTGGAGGAACTGGTGCTCCCTAGCGGCGTGACCTTCGTTCCCACCCACGTCCTGGCCGGCCATCCCCTGGCGTCGAACCAGGCGAACGCCGGCACGCCCTACGGCCTCAATCCCTCCCAGGTCCGCCAAGCCTACGGCTTCAACCAGATCACCTTCGCCAACGGCACCGTCAGCGGCAACGGCGCCGGCGAAACCATCGCTCTCGTCGAGGCCTACGACGACCCCAGCATCGCCAACGACCTGACGGTGTTCGATCAGCAGTTCGGCCTGGCAGCACCGCCGAGTTTCGTCAAGGCCGGCATCGACGCCAACGGCAACGCCTCGACCACGCGGATGCCCGCCGCCGACTCCGGCTGGGCGGGAGAGATCGAACTGGACGTGGAATGGGCCCACGCCATGGCGCCCGGGGCGAGCCTCCTGCTGGTCGAGGCCAACAGCGCCTCCGACTCCGACCTGATGAACGCCGTGAACTACGCCCGGCAGCAGCCCGGCGTCGTCACGGTGTCGATGAGTTGGGGGGCCGGCGAGTTCTCCGGGGAGCAGTCGTACGACAGTTACTTCACCACGCCGGCCGGGCACGGCGGCGTCACCTTCTTTGGCTCGTCGGGCGACAGCGGCTCGCCCGCCATCTGGCCCGCCCTGTCCACCCACGTCGTCGCCGTCGGCGGCACCTCCCTGAGCGTCAATTCCCAGGGCACCTACCTGGGCGAAACGGCCTGGTCCGGCAGCGGCGGCAGCCTCAGCACCGTGCTCTCGCAGCCGGGCTACCAGCAGGGGCTGACGATCCACAGCGGCACCAGCGTCATCTCGGCCAACGGCCGGCGGGCCGGCCCCGACGTGGCCTATGATGCGGATCCGAATACGGGTGTCGCGGTCTACGGCACCTACGGCTGGGGCGGCTGGGCCCAGGTGGGCGGCACCAGCGCCGCGGCGCCGCAGTGGGCCGCCCTGGTGGCCATCGCCGACCAGGGGCGGGCGCTGGCCGGCCAGGGCTCGCTCGACGGCTTCACCCAGACCCTGCCGGCCCTGTATCAATTGCCCGCGGGCGACTTCCACGACGTCACCAGCGGCGGCAACGGCGGCTACCAGGCCGGGCCCGGCTACGACCTCGTCACCGGTCGAGGCGCCCCCGTCGCCAACCTCGTCGTCAGCGGCCTGGTCGGCGGCACGACTCAGCCGCCCGGCGGCACCAGCCAACCGCCCACCGTCGCCACGGCGGCCCACGTCGTCTCCCAAACGTCCACGACGGTCAGCCTGAGCGTGCTGGGCAAAGACAGCGCTGGCGAGCCGAGCCTGACCTACACCTGGAAAATGGTTGGCACGGCGCCCGCCTCGGTCGCGTTCAGCGCCAACGGGTACAACGCGGCCAAGAATACGACGGTCACCTTCGGCGCCGCGGGGAGTTACACCTTCCAGGTCACCATCACCGACCCGGCCGGCCTGGGTGTCACCAGCCAGGTCACCGTCAACGTCAACGCGGTCCTCACCTCCGTGAGCGTCTCGCCGGGCACGGTGACCGTGGCCCCCGGCGGCAAGCAGCAATTCACCGCCACCGCGAAGGACCAGTTCGGGAACGCCCTGGCGTCGCAACCGCATTTCACCTGGTCCGCCTCCGGCGCCGGGACGGTCGGCAGCTCGGGGCTGTTTACCGCGGCGAACGCGCCGGGCGGCGCGGCGGTCAAGGCGGTCGCGGGCGGCGTCACCGGCTCGGCCACGGTCACCGTCGCGACCAGCTCGGTGCTCTTCAGCGACAACTTCACGTCCGGCGCGGGTAACTGGACGGTGACCAGCGGCGACTGGGACTACGCCCTGGTCAACGTCAACGGCAACAACCGCCTGCTGGTCGCCAACGACGGCTACACGGTCAGCCGCGCCGTGGCCGGCCAGTCCTCCTGGACCAACTACAGCTACCAGGCCACGCTGAACATCGACGCCTTCTCCGCGGGCAGCGCCAGCCTCCTGGCCCGGGTTCAGGATAATACGCACCTGTATTTCTTCGGCTACAACGTGGCCCTGGGCGAGTGGATGATCGCCCTGCGCAACGGCGCGACCGTGACCATCCTGGCCACGAGCGCGCCCTACGCCTTCCAGTTCGACCAGGATTACACGGTCCGCGCCGACCTCAACGGCAGCGCGCTGAAGTTGTACGTCGGCGGGATCCTCGAAGTAGCCACCACCGATGCGACTTACGCGAGCGGCCAGATCGGCTTCACGGCCACCAACGCCGTGGCGCTGCTCGACGACGTGGTCGTGACGGGCCTGGCCGGCGCCGCCAAGGTGACAACCACGGGCGGCGGGGCTACCCACGCCTACGACGCCGTGTTCGCGTCGCTCTTCAATCAGACCAGCCTGCGGCGCGGCTGGGGTGGCGCGTGACCCGGGGGGGTCAGGCGGGCGCCAGCTTGACGGCGGTCCCGTAGGCCAGCACCTCCGTGACGCCCTGGTTGAACTCGGTGGCGTCGTAGCGCATGCCGAGGACCGCGTCCGCCCCGCGCTCCCGGGCGTGCTGCACCATGCGCTCGTAGGCCTCCTCGCGGGCCGCCTCGCAGACCTCCGCGTAGGCTTCGATGTTGCCGCCGACCATCTGCTTCAGCCCACCCAGGAATCCCTGGGCGATGCTCGGGGATCGGACCACAATGCCCCGCACGATGCCGACGTAGCCGGCAATCGAATGCCCGGCGATCTCGTTCCCGGTCGTGACGATCATGGCAGGTTCCCTCGACGTTGACACCACGGACAAGTAAAGGCCCGGCGGCTCGCTGGAATCGGCCATCTTAGCACACGCGCGGGCCGCGGGGGCACCCACTTTTCGCGAAGTCCCCGTTGGGGAGCGGGGCTCATCCCATTCTGACACCGACGACCACGTCGTACAGGGCGTGGGCGCCGGCGGCGACGCCGAAGCCGCGGAGGCGGTAGACCACGGCGAAGTACAGGCCGGCCAGCGTGCGGAACACGAAGACGGAGCGCTCGAACGGCTCCCCGAACGGGCCGACGTGGTGCGCCGCCGAGAAGAGCGCCGCCGACAGGAGGGCCGCCGCCGACACCGCCACGAGGCTCGGCAGCAGGGCCAGCCGCATCACGATCACCAACCCGGAAAAGAGGAGCAGGCGGAACAGCACTTCTTCGTAGATGCCGGCGCCGATGAAGGTGACGGCCTGCCCAATCGCCTCCGCGCGCGCCTCACCCAAGGCTAGCCGAATGCCGAAGTGCTCGAGGACCGGCCCCAGCGCCCGGCTCAATCCCCACAGACCGAGTGCGAAGAAGACGGTCTCGATCACCATGCCGCTGACGACGCCGACGAGGTCTTGCGGCCTCTTGCCCCGCGCCGCGTAGCTCCAGCCGAGGAAGAAGAGGGCGATCAGCAGCGGCGGGGCGTAGGCGAACTTGAAGCCGACCTCCTGCAACCCCCAGTGCAGCCAGGCGTCGGCGCCGTTGCGCAGGGCGTCGGGGTGCGGCCCCCCCAGCCAGAAAATGCCGCCCTCGTAGGCCACCAGCAGGGGAAGCAGGAAGAGGAGCGACGGCCAGGGGTGGCGCGTCGCCTGGTAGTACGGGACCTTGGCGGGCATGACCCCCTCGCTTCGTCAAGATGTCAGGCCCATTCCGGGTAGTGCATGCCGAGCAACTCGCGGCGCTCCGCCGACGGCAGGGCACGCACGATGCTGTGGCTGTCGCACTGGGCCAAATCGACGTGCGTCGGCGCCGCCAGCGGCTGCCCTTGCGGGTCGGTCAGCAGCGCCACCACCGGCCGCGCCGGCGTGTTCAGGTCGCGTCGGCCGACGTGCGTCGCCACCACCACGCAGGCCGAGCCGTCGGCCATTTCGACCGCCGAGCCAACCGGGTAGAAGGACAGTTGCAGCAGCCGCTCGGCGTGTCCCTTGTCGAGGGCGCCGGACTCGGCCAGCAGCAGCGTATCGGTCAGGGCGGTGCGCGTCTCGCGGGCGGGGCGGTGGGGCCGCGGGCAGCAGAGGGCGGCGTAAGTGTCGCAGACGGCCAGCAGCCGGGCCAGCGCCGACACCTGCATCTCGCGGAGGCCGGCGGGGTAGCCGGTGCCGTCGAGCCGCTCGTGGTGGGCCGCCGCCGCGTCCGCCAGCCAGCCGGCGTCGGGCAGCAGCTGCCGAACCAACTCGGCGCCGACCCGCGGGTGCGTCTCGAGGATCCGACGGCCGCCGTCGTCCAGCGGCCCCGGCTGGGCCAGCACCATCGGGGGCACCCGCAGCATCCCGATGTCAAAGACCAGGGCCGCGAGGACTGCCTCGGGAGTGCGGTGCCGCAACTCGGGATCCTGGCGCACCACCCGGGCCACCACCTGGGCCACCGTGAGGCTGTGGCAAGCGACGCAGCGCGCCGGGGCGTCCGGCGAGGCGTACAGGAAGCGCAGCGGCAGGGTCTCCTGCGCCTCGGCGGTCAGCGCCTCGGCCAGGGCCGTGAACGCAGCCACGTCGGTCGCCTCGCCGTTGGCCAGGGCGCTCAGCAAGCCGGCCAGCGTGTCGATACGCTCCGCCCACTGACGCCGCCGGGCGACGGACCCGGCGAGGATCGCCACGCGCTGGGCGACGACGTGCAGGATGGCTTCGAGGCCGTCACAGAGTTTCAGCTGGGCGCTGGGGGCGTTCGGGAATGCCTGCACCATGCGCAACATCGACTCGGTCATCGCCGCGGTGTCGCTGTAGAAGCGATCCAGGGGGCTTCCCCCGGCCTGCTGCGGCGACACCCCCTCGGGATCCAGGTGGTCGGCGAGGGGCCGCAACTGGGCGAGCAATTCGCGGCCGCGCTCGATGACACGGCGGGCGCGGCCGGTCAGCTGCGTCGGAAAGACTTTCGCCGGCCCCGCGTCGGTGTCGCCCAGCTGTCGCAGCGAGGCATCGACGAGGACGTCGTACTCGGTGCCGGCCGACGCCTTGTGCCGGAGCACCTCCAGGCGGGCGCCGTCGTCGCCGGCCAGGGCGGCGGCCGCGGAGCCGGCTTCGTTGGCCAGCCCCTGGGCCTGCTCCAGCCGCTGCCGTAGTGCCGCGATCTTCCCCAGCAGTGTTTGCGTCTCGGTCATCCCTCGGTCCCCCGCTTGACCAGCCTCGCCCGCCGGCGCCATGGCCGCGTCGGCAGAAGCGCACGTCTGCTTTATCGGCACATCGGCGCGGCTGACTTGAGGAGGGCTGACGAAAGAACATCCGTGCATTCGTGCCCCTGGAAAGGGCGCGTTGGCTTCCCCGGAGGCCGCCCCGAGGGTTTGCTCACATCCGGGGGGTGCTCACATTCCAGCGCGAATTGTGAGCAAACCCGCTCGCAGGCACAACTCCTTTCCTTGCTGTGCTGTTACTTGCGCCTTCACTTTTCGAGCCGGCAGGGCAAGGTTCGAGAGCGCGGGCCGCTGGGTAAGACTCCCGTGGCACGGCCACACGGCACGGCGCCCCCCCGGCCGCGTCCGGCGTTCCTTCGCCGCGCCGGGTGTGCCGGGAGCCGATTCGTTTCACGGGCCGGTGAAACGAATCGCATTTCCCGATGTCCTTGTCCTTCCCCGCCTTGCGCCGTCCACAACCCATTCGTTTCACGACTTTGGTAGACACCCCTTCGGGGGGGCAATGAAACGATTCGTCAGGGAGGAAATTCGGCCGAAGCGACGCGCGGGGTCAACCTCCAGCTCAACCGGAGACCGGACCCAGTGACTGTCACTCCGCTTTGAACCAAGCTCCGCGCCGGCTGCTACCCGTCGTTGAACCAGGCGGGTGTGTTCAAGTTGCGGGACTATTTGTTCCGCAAACGGCTTCCCTGATTGACACCGCTCTTCGGCGGGTTATCATCGGCTATCGCTTGACCAGCAAGGAAGCCGTTCGCCAAGAGGGGCCGCGTTGCGAATGTAATAAAGATGGCAGAAGTGAGAGTTACAAAGCCAGCGGGACTGGCGCTGATTGACGGGGTCAAGGCCCTCGCGGACTTGCACCGCGACGAGTTGGGTTTCCACACCCGGCAGTCCTACGTCGATAGCGTCCGGGCGGGTTCTTCGTTCAGCAGGGGAAGGTCACCTACGACGAACTGTTCCCGCGTCTGCTGGACTTCTACGCCCGCAATGACTGGGCGGCGGCCTACGTCCTGCCCGACTTCGTCCCCACCTCGCGTAACACGGCCGCGGAGGTCGAGGAGCGGGTCCACGTCACCGCCGCGGAGGGCGTCAAGTTCCACCGCCGCATGCCCGCGGACCTTCGCGAGCGGGCGCTGGGCGTGTTGCAGGGGCACAGCGCCGCCCACCTGAAGTTCTGCCTGGAGACGTACCTCGCCAGCGGCATCCCGCACCTCGGTTTCGGCAGCTTCGACACCAGCGGCGTCGATGCCGAGATCAACCTGTTCACGGCGAAGGCTTGGCTGCGACTGGAGACGCTGCGCGAGCTGCTTGCAGGGCCCTACCTACGCGGGGAGCCGGAACCGCAAAGACAGAAAGTCTTTGCGGTTCCGGACACCCTTTGTTTCCCTTGTGAAAGAGTGCCGTTCCCGCGCTGGGGCTGCGAGCTGGTGTTTCCGCCCGATCCATGCTCCGGGGCTCAGACCTGAATGCTTTCCCGGGCGCGTTCGACCTCCCGCAACTTCTCCCGGATTTGCTTCAGGATGCCCTTTTTCGCTTTGCCGACCTTCTCCAGACCCACTTCTTTGGCGATGGCCTGGAGTTCCGCGACGCTCCTCGGTTCCAGTTCGCTAATCGCGCTTTCGATTTCCGCGCTGCTCAGCCCGCTGGGGTCCAGCGACTTCTCCAGAAGCCCCTTGAGCTTGACGGCCTGTTGCTGGACCGCCGCCTGATCGACCGCAGGCGCCCGGGAAGCTCGTGTGGCTTTCTTCGCAGCCGGCTTGATCCCCGTAACTCGCTCCACGATTGCGGACACGAGGGCGTCCTTCCCGCCGGATGCCGGCGCACCCAACTCGGTCGCCACGGCTTTCAGGTCGGCTGGCTGCAGCCGGTCCACGATCGCCCGCAGCTTTTCCTGGCGCTCAGGAGCGTTGAGAGACGCTTCGTCGGTGACCCCGTTCAGCGCTGCCCTTATTCGGGCCGCAAATGCACGAGTCCCGGCCCTTTTCAGGGCGGCTTGGAACCCCTTGTCATCGCCCTTGAGGGTGACGTTGAGTGCCAAGGGCTTCAGGAATGCGGCGAGCACCTGTTCCAGCTCCTGCCGTACCTTCTCCCGCTCGGCCGTGACCTGCTGCGCGTCGAGGCTGTCCGCGCTGGAGAACTTGTCGGCCAGCGAAGCAGCCCCGCGGAGGCTCGTCTGCACCTTCTCGGCGCCGAGGCTTGCCGACGACGGCACCGAGACGGTGCCGGAGTCTCGGTATTGCTCGGCCTGTCGCAGGAACGCGGCGAACTGACTGAAGTCGAGCGGGGCGAACGGCTCCAGCCCCGCGGAAGCCGCTTCCAGGTCTGCTGGGAGCGAGGAGTTGCTGTCAGCCGCCGTCACCGCGGACCGCAGGCTACGCAGAAACAGTTGCAACGTGCTTACTCTCATGGTCGATCCTCGTCTTGATTTCCTTGAGCAACGCAGCGAAGACCCGGTTGATCTCGGTATCCCCGAGAGCCAGACAGGGCCCCTCGCCCTGTCCGAAAACACGGCCGGCCGCCTCCGCAATGCGGCCGCTGTCGGGAACCATCGTGCGGAACATGTGGACGTCACTTCCCCAGGCTTCCCGGCAGACAACGGGAAGCGCCTTCCAGGTTGTTGCTTCGCGGACAATCGGCTGCTCACCCCGAAATGTCACCTCATTGGCAACGACACCCATGCAACTCAAATGCGGAAAGAGTGCCGAGGCATGCAGCCGGCGCAAGGTGCGGAGCAAATTCGGAACGGAGCGGGCCGAAGTCGCGTCGAGGAGCACCGGCACAAAGAAGAAATCGCTAGCCGCCAGGGCGTTGATGCAGGCGGTGCTCAGCCGTGGCGGGCAATCGATCAGGACGTAACGATAGCCGTTCTCCTTGAGGCTCAGGTCGTGCAGGGCCTCACGGAGACGCAAGCGCACGTCGGGGGCCTTCTCGCGGAACATCCACTCCGCCATCAACCGCATTTCGACGTCCTCCAGACCGATGTCTTCCAGGGCAGGCGCAGCGACGCCAGGACGAGCGCTGAGGGCGTCGCTGTTCGTCACGACCCAGCAGTCAGGGAGCCCGGAGACCTCGCTGGCTGCGAAGAGCAGGGAGGGTAGGCTGCGGCTGGGACCGCTCAGAACGTGCTGCAGGGTTCGCCGTTCGAGGTGGAGCATCTTGCGGTCTTTGTCGGAGACCAGCAGCATGGACAGGTTCCGCTGGTAATCCGCGTCGATCACCAGGACCTTCTTCCCTTGCTGGGCCATCAGCCCGGCCAGGTTGGCGGTAATGGTCGTCTTGCCGACCCCGCCTTTGAGGTTCAAGACGGCGATGATCGGCACCTCCCGGCGGGACAACGGCTGGAACGACGGCCCCGCAACGGATCGCTCCCAGACCCGTTCGTCCTGCTTGATGACCTGCTCGATCTGTTTGTTCAACTGCTCGAGCTGCGCGGTCAACTGACCGGCGCCGGCCTCGGCTTGCTTGGCCCGGTCGCTCTCGCGGTCGCATTCGCCTTTCAAGTGGCGAATCTGTTCCTCGCGTGCCTCGACATCCTTCTGGTACCGTTCGACTCGCTCGTTGAGTTGCTGTTCCAGATCTTCGGCCTGACGCTCCGATCGTTCCAGCTGCTGCTGCAACTGTTCTCCCTCGCGGCGCAGCTTGTTACGCTCCTGCAGGCCATCCTTGGCGGCTTTCAGCTGCTCGCCGAGTTCGGCGAATTGCCGCTGCAAGACGCCATGTTGCACCTCCAATTTGGTGTTCTCTGCCTGGAGCCCGCTGAGCGTCTCGGAGACCTGCTGGAGTTGGCCGCGTACCAGATCCCTTTGCTGGGTGATCTGCTTGATCTCCTCTTGTAGCGCAGATTGGTCCTCCACCAGAAGTGTCTTCTCGGACTGGAGCCTGCTACGGCTGACTTCGAGCAGTTTGATCCGGCGATAAAGAGTCCTGAGATGGCGCCGCAAGCACCACCAGATGGCGCCGCCGATCAGGACGAGCGCTGATCCGAGCACGCCAGCAAGATGGACAAGGTCGGGAGTCAACTTGGTGTGCCCTCCTGCGGTGGGCTGGCTGTCGGACCGATCTATTGACGGGCGGACGCTTCCCGGCAAGGCCTGTCCTCCGCTATCGGGATGGAGGGCAGTTTACTCTTCTCCCACCGGGATAGCACCACAATTCGGGATCGTCTCATCAGGGCGGGGAGCAGGTTGACATATTGAGCTGTGTACGCCTGACCAGAAACATCGCCCAACCCCTGGAACGGGGCGTGACCTCCGTGCGGGCGCGTGCGGGCGGAAAACGAGCTACCGCGCTGGCGGCCGCCTCCCCGGCTGCCGTAGAATGCCGGGTGGGATGATACGTCGAACGAAACATCGCCGGCCGTCGAACGCCTCTCATGGAACACGATCAATTGTCCGGCCTGGACCAGCTGGAAGCCGACCTTTGGGAGGCGGCGGACCAGCTGCGCGCCAACTCCAAGCTCACCTCCAGCGAATACTGCATGCCCGTGCTGGGCGTCATCTTCCTCCGCCAGGCCGGCAATCGCTTCGACGCCGCCACCCGGCAAATCCAGGACGATCAGGCCGCCGGACGGATGCCGAAGCGATCGGTCCGCAAGGAGGACTACCTCAAGCGCCGCGCCCTCTACCTCCCCGAAAAGGCCCGCTACGACGCCATCCTGGGCCGGCCCCGGTCCGATCTCGGTCGGGCGGTGACGGAGGCGATGAATGCCATCGAGGACGACTTTCCGCCCCTCGCTGGCGTCCTCCCCAAGGATTACAACATCTTCGAGCAGAAAGTCCTCGAAGACCTCCTGAAAATCTTCAACCGCGATGCCCTGCGCTCCGCCGGCGGCGACGTTTTCGGCCGCATCTACGAATACTTCCTGATGAAGTTCGCCATGCAGGGCGCCCAGGACAACGGCGAATTCTTCACCCCGCCCTCCCTCGTCCAGACCCTCGTCAACGTCATCGAGCCCGACCACGGCACCGTCTTCGACCCCGCCTGCGGCTCCGGCGGCATGTTCGTCCAGTCCAGCCACTTCATCGAGCGCTCCGGCCAGGACACCGCCCGCCGCGTCACCTTCTACGGCCAAGAGAAGACCGGCACCACCATCCGGCTGGCCCGCATGAACCTCGCCGTCCACGGCCTGGAGGGCGACATCCGCGAGGCCAACACCTTTTACGAGGACGTGCATACCCTCGCCGGCCGCTGCGACTTCGTCATGGCCAACCCGCCCTTCAACGTGGACATGGTGGACGCGGAAAAGATCAAGACCGACGCCCGGCTGCCGTTCGGTCTGCCCGGCGTCAACAAGAACAAGAAGGTCAGCAACGCCAACTACCTGTGGATTTCCTACTTCCACAGCTACCTCAACGCCCGCGGCCGGGCCGGCTTCGTCATGTCGTCCCAGGCGTCCAGCGCCGGCCACGCCGAGAAGGACGTCCGACAGAAACTCGTCCAGACCGGCGACGTGGACGTGATGATCTCCATCCGCGGTAACTTCTTTTACACCCGCACCGTCCCCTGCGAGCTGTGGCACTTCGACAGGGGCAAGCCCGACGCGCGGCGCGACCTGGTGCTGATGATCGACGCGCGGAACCTCTACCGCAAGGTTAGCCGCAAGATCAACGATTTCTCGCCGGAGCAGCTCCAGAACCTCACCGCCATCGTCTGGCTCTATCGCGGCGAGTCCGACCGCTTTGTCGCCCTGGTGCAGGACTACCTCACGCGCACCCTCGCGGAGGCCGCGGCCATCGCCGACAAAGCCGCTGCCTTCCGGAAGGCGTACCTCTTGCTCGCGGAGGCCGCCGCGCCGTTCCTCGACACCCTGCCCGAGGATGCGCCGCTGCGCGACCTTCTCAGGGAGCGCGACGACGCGGCCGAGGCGTGTTTCCGGACGCTGGACGAGTGGAGCGAGCGCATCGACCGGGAATGGAAAAAGCCCTGCGAGCAGAAGCTCGCCGCGCAGAAGAAGTTCCTCGACGGACTCGACGCCCTAGCGACGGCCTGCCGCAACCTGGTCAAGGACGTGGACCTCGTCTGCAAGCTCGCCGCGCGGCTGGTGGACGCCGCCGAGAAGGACGCCGGCGCCCGCGCTCACGACGCCTGGGACGGCCGCGCCATCGGCCGGCTCGAAAGGGAACTCGAGGCGCGGCGCAAGGATGCCGTCGAACAGCTCAAGCGCACCGCCTACTTCGAGCGCCAGGCCCACTGGCTGCTCTCACGCTTTCCCGACGCGCGGCTCGCGCCCGTGCCCGGCCTGTGTCGGGCCGTCACCCGCGCGGAGATCGAAGCCGCCGACTGGAGCCTTACCCCAGGCCGCTACGTCGGCGTTGCCCCGCCGGAGGTGGACGAGGAGTTTGATTTCGAGCAAGCCTTGCGCGATATCCACATCGAATTGGCCGACTTGAACCACGAAGCCGCAGGCCTGGCGGCGAAGATCCAGAAGAATATCGAGGATCTGGGGATATGACCGTGTCTCTCAAGAGAATCAGGGATGTTGCACAAGTCATAATGGGGACTTCGCCGAAAGGGCATACCTACAATGCCGGAGGTGAAGGCACGCCACTGCTGAATGGCCCGACCGAGTTCGGCGATACGTATCCCGAATGCACCATTTTTACGACCGCATCAGTCAAAGAATGCGCCAAAGGCGATTTGATCTTCTGCGTTCGCGGCTCTACGACCGGTCGCATGAACTGGGCTGACAAAGTCTACTCGCTTGGGCGCGGAGTCTGCGCGATTCGCGGAGAAACCGACTTGGACACAAAGTTTATTCGATATTGCCTGGACTACAGGCTCGCCGGGCTATTACAACTCGCAGGCGGGACGACGTTCCCGAACCTTCCGCAGGACAGGATTAAAGATTTCGAGATTCCATATCCCGCGAGCCGGAAACAGATCACCGAAATCCTCTCCGCCTACGACGACCTGATCGAGAACAACCGGCGGCGTATGGCCCTTCTGGAGGAAGCGGCGCGGCTGCTGTACCGCGAGTGGTTTATCCACCTGCGCTTTCCAGGACACGAACATACACGCCTGATCGATGGGATGCCGGAGGGATGGGAACGAACCACTCTCGAAGAAGCCTGCGTGCCGGACGACGGCATCCAGACGGGGCCTTTCGGCAGTCAATTGCATGAGGCGGACTACTCGGAGGAGGGAATCCCCGTAGTCATGCCAAAGGACATTATCAGTTCTCGAATCTCAATAGACTCGATAGCTCGTGTACCGGAAGCGATTCGAGATCGCCTCTTCCGCCATGTGCTCAGAGTTGGTGACATCGTCCTGGCTCGGCGCGGCGATATCGGCCGGAAGGCGTTCGTTGGCGAGCGCGAAGTGGGTTGGATGTGCGGGACGGGCTGTATGCGACTCCGCCCCAGGCACGATTACGTTATCCCTCGTGTCTTATTTGACACACTTGGGCGTAGCGACGTGATGGGAGTGATTGCGGGTCGTGCTCAGGGAGCGATCATGCCCAACTTGAATCTCTCGATAATGGCCGATATCGCCCTTGTGCTTCCACCCATGCGCTTGCAGCGCCTGTACATCGACCATGTCGCGCCAATCCATGAGATGGTCGCCGTACTTGGCCGGCAAACAGAGAAATTGCGAGCGGCCCGCGACTTGTTGCTCCCTCGGCTGATGAGCGGGGAGGTGGCGGTATGATGACGCTGCGTCAGTTTGCGGAGCGGTCGCCCGCCATTCCGGCCGCGACTTCCTGGTACGTCGCGGACGTGTCGCAGGCATTGGGCAAACAAGAGTTGTTCACCAAGCAGGCGCCGCAGAAACTTAAGGCGTTGCGCGAGCACGCCTTGATCGAAAGCGCGGTGTCGTCCAATCGCATCGAGGGCGTCGAGGTCGATCAGAAGCGAGTTGGCACCATCGTCTTTGGCAAGGCCTTGCTCCGCGACCGCGACGAGGAGGAAGTGCGCGGCTACCGCAAGGCGCTCGACCTGATTCACACGAAGGGAGCGACGTTGCCCTTGACGGAGGCCACGATTCGGCAACTCCATAGCCTGTCGCGCGGGGGCGTGGGCGACGCCGGCGAATACAAGCAGTCGGCAAACGACATCATCGAGGTGTTTCCGGACGGCCGGCGCGAGGTCCGCTTTCGCACGGCGTGTGCCGCTGACACGCGACCCTTCATGGCCGAGTTGATCCAGCGTTGGCAGGAAGTGCAAGCGCAGCGGGTCGTTCACCCACTGATCGCACTCGGGGCATTCAACCTGGACTTTCTCTGCATCCACCCGTTCCGCGACGGCAACGGCCGAGCGTCGCGGTTGTTCTTCTTGCTGGAGTGCTATCACGCGGGGCTGGAGGTCGGCCGGTACATCAGCCTGGAACGCCTCATCGAGCAGAACAAGGAGCGCTACTACGAGGTGCTGAAGCTCAGCTCGGAGGGCTGGCACCAGGGCAAGCACAATCCGTGGCATTACATCAACTTCTTGCTGTACACGCTGATCGACGCCTACAGAGAATTCGAGCGCCGCGTTGGGGAAACGGCGTCACCGCGGGGGGAAAAGACCGAACTCGTCTTGACGGCCATCGCCTCGCACCCCGGCCCATTTCGCCTAACGGACCTGGAACGGGACTGTCCGGGCGTCGGTCGCGACTGGATTCGTGCTCTGCTGGCCAAACTGCGAAAAGAAGGAAAAGTCGTCTGCGAAGGGCGTGGCACCGCCGCCCTGTGGCGTCGCCTCGCGGAGTAGATGTAGTACATCCAACAGAGTGTATTGGAGAGTGTAGTATCAAGCGGCGAGTCGAATAATGCCGACCTGGACCGTCACCCGGCACTGCACGATTCCCGTGGGCCGACACCATGATTACCGACGTCAACAGCGAAGACCGTCTCGTCCAGCAGACCTTCGCCGACTACCTGCACGACAAGCTCGGCTGGGACAGCATCTTCGCCTGGAACGAGGAGACCTTCGGCCCGGCCGGCACCCTGGGCCGGGCCGGCGAGCGCGACGTGGTGCTGACCCGCGACCTGTCGGCGGCGCTCGCACGCCTCAACCCGACCCTGCCGCCTCGGGCGCTGGCGGAAGCCCTCGAAAAGCTCGTTCAACACGACTTCGCGCGTTCCACCCTTCAGCACAACCAGGCGTTTCATCGCTTCCTCCGCGACGGCGTGCCGGTCAGCTACCGCGACGAGAAACACCAGGTCCACCACGCCAACGCCCGGGCGCTCGATTTCCGCGACCCCGCCAACAACCGCTTCCTGGCCGTCCGCGAGCTGAAGATCCAGGGCCTGCGCGTGCCGCACTACAACCGCCGGGCCGACCTGGTGTGCTTCGTCAACGGGCTGCCGCTGGTCTTCATCGAGCTGAAGGCGGTGTATCGCAACATCCGCGCCGGCTTCGACGGCAACCTGAGCGACTACTTCGACACCATCCCGCACGCCTTCCACCACAACGCGTTCCTGGTGGTTTCCAACGGCGACCGCGCCCGCTACGGCTCGATCACCAGCGAATGGGAGCATTTCAACGAGTGGAAGCGCAACGACGAGAAGGAGCAGGGCCGGCTGGAAGCCACCGTCCTGCTCGACGGCATGCTGGCCAGGGGGCGGCTGCTCGACCTGGTGGAGAACTTCATCCTCTTCGACGAGAGCAAGCCCGGCCCGGCGCGCAAGGTGGTGGCCCGCAATCACGTGGTACTCGGCGTCAACAAGGCGGTGGCGTCGATGCAGCGGCAACAGGCGCTCAAGGAGCAGTTTCCCCCGCAAGAGCGGCTGCGCCACCGCCTCGTGGAAGTGGCGCCGGCGTCCGCGGACGAGGAGGCGCCGGCCGGCCGGGCGGCGGAAACCCGGCTGCTGCCCCTGATCGAGCGCGCCCATCCCGACCTAGGCCGGCTCGGCGTGTTCTGGCATACACAGGGCAGCGGCAAGTCGTACGCGATGGTGTGCTTCACCGAAAAGGTCTGCCGCGTGGTGCCGGGGAACTTTACCTTCGTCGTCCTGACCGACCGGGAGGAGCTGGACAAGCAGCTTTACCGCACCTTCGCCGGCTGTGGCGTGACCAACGACCAGACGCCGCGGGCGAAATCCGGCGAGGAGCTGCGCGTGCTGCTGGGGCAGGATCACCGCTTCGTCTTCACGCTGATCCACAAGTTCAACAAGGAAGTGGACCCGCGCCGGCCCTACAGCGAGCGGGACGACATCATCGTCGTCTCGGACGAGGCGCACCGGACCCAGGCCGGCAAGCTCGCCCGCAACATGCGGCTGGCGTTGCCGAACGCGGCCTTCATCGGCTTCACCGGGACGCCGCTGTTCAAGCACGACCACCTGACGCGGCGCATCTTCGGCGACTACGTCTCGCGCGACGACTTCAAGCGCGCGGAAGAGGACGGGGCAACGGTCAAGCTGGTTTACGAGAACCGCGGCGACAAGCTGGGCCTGACCCGCCTGGACCTGAACGACCGCATCGCCGAGGAGGTCGAAGAGGCCGACCTGGACGCGGACCAGGCGGCGCTCCTGGAAAAGCTGCTGGGCAAGGATTACGAAGTCATCACCGCCGACGACCGCCTCGACAAGATCGCCGACGATTTCGTGGAGCACTGCTCGGCCCGCTGGGAATCGGGCAAGTCGCTGTTGGTATGCATCGACAAGGTCACCTGCGCCCGGATGCACCAGCGGATCATTCCCCGCTGGCAGGTGAGGCTTGCCGCCGTCCGGGCGGCGGCCGAGCAGACGGAGGCGGAACAGTCCGCCGCGGCCGACTCGGAGACGCGGGAGAAACTGACCGGCCAGGCCGACCGGCTGCGGCGCCAGGCGGAATGGATGGGGCAAACCATCATCGGGCTCATCATTAGCGAGGGCCAGAACGAGGTCAAGGACTTCAAGAAATGGGGCTTCGACATCATCCCCCACCGCGAACTGATGAAGCGGGGCTTCGAGACGCCGGACGGCCGCCGCGTGGACGTGGAGAGCGCCTTCAAGGACCCCGCTCACCCGTTTCGGGTGGGGATCGTCTGCGCCATGTGGCTGACCGGGTTCGACGTGGAGTGCCTGTCCACCCTCTACATCGACAAGCCCCTGAAGGCGCACACGCTCATGCAGGCCATCGCCCGCGCCAACCGGGTATTCCCGGGCAAGGCGTGCGGCGTAATCGTGGACTACAACGGGATGCTGAAGAGCCTGCGCGCGGCGCTGGCGCAGTACGCGCTGGGTGACGAGGCCGAGGCCGGCGGCGAGGAGATGGTCGCGCCGATCGAGCGGCTCGTCCTGGCGCTGGTCGAGGCCATCGAGGTGGCCGAGAATCACCTGAGGGGGCTGAGTTTCGACCCGTCGCGGCTGGCGGGGGCGAAGGGCTTCGACCGGATCGAAGCGCTGCGCGATGCCGTGAACGCCCTGTATGCGTCGGACGAAGAAAAGCGGCGTTTCGAGATCATGGCGCGTGAAATGTTCGCCCGCTTCAAGGCGCTCCTCCCGGAGCCGTCGGCCTATGCCTACGCCGTGCGGCACGACAACATCGAGACGATGTACAAGAAGCTCGAGGAGCGCCGTGACACCTCGGACGTCACCGAGGTGCTCAAGGAATTGCACAAGATCGTAAACGAGGCCATCCGCACTGAGGGGGCCGGCGCGGACGAGGCGGGCGGGCTGACGGTGGACCTGAGCCGGGTTGATTTCGAGAAGCTGCGGGAGGAGTTCGCCAAGAAAGTCAAGCGGCAGCGGGCGGTGCTGCAAGACGTCCGCGACCTGGTCGAGCAGAAGCTGCGGCAGATGATCGCCCAGAACCCGCGGCGGATGGATTACTACAAGAAGTACCAGGAGAGGGTGCGATCTCTCCAGTGCGCGAGAACCGCTGCGTTTTTGCGTGCTTCCTGACGCAGGTAACGCGCCAGCCCCGGTGGCGGGAGGCTTGTAGAAAGGCGGTGTCTTTCCTTCAACAAGGG
>Ga0116219_10001504_pt1 | contig 21467 bp, 22 predicted proteins | sample Sb_taG_4_FD_91019 | JGI IMG/M metagenome (GOLD analysis project Ga0116219, IMG submission 91019) | Peat soil microbial communities from Weissenstadt, Germany - Sb_50d_6_BS metaG | ecosystem: Environmental > Terrestrial > Soil > Wetlands > Peat | place: Germany: Weissenstadt | collected 2010-09-21
CCGTCGTCCCGGCCAAGTCCACGGCCGTCTGGAGACGCCGCTCCGCCGGCCACATGACCCCTTCGGCCAGCAGGGCGACGACAACGAAAAGGGCCAGGCCCCCCAGCACCCAGCCGTCCCCGAGCGCGTACGCCCCCTGGCTCATGGCGAGGAGCGCGAACCCGAAGGCGGGGATGCCGTACATGGTCCGGCCGGCCCAGTTGACCCCGGGGCGGAAGTAGCGCCGCAGGGGCTCGGGCAGCGGGGCCGACGCCCGCACGAGGCGGCGCAGCCGGATGGCGGTGGAGGCGGCGGCCATCGTGGTGACGAGCCCCGCGACCATGCAGCCCACGTGGAGCAGCAGCACGATGTCGAAGGCCGCTCCGTCCGGCTGGTGATGCATGGCCGACATGTTCTCCCATGGGCGCCGATCCCTGGTGACAGCGCCGCGACGGTGGTGCCTGCACGGTCAGTGAAACCTGTACCGTAGGGGTGGAGGGAAGACGATGAGGCCATTTGCTATGTGGGCGGGCCAGGCAGCGCCCGAGAGAGTGCACACATGAACCAGTTACGCCTCGATCCGTTGTCCGGCCGTTGGGTCGTCGTGAGCCCCGGCCGCTCCGAGCGGCCCTACTCCTTCGTCACCCGCTCCCCCTGGGTGCCCGACACACTGGGCCGCCCCTGCCCGTTCTGCCCCGGCAACGAGGAGGACACGCCCCCCGCCCTCGAGACCTACGGCCCGACCGGGCGCTGGCTCGTCCGGGTGGTGCCCAACCTCTATCCGGCCTTCGAGGGGGACGAGCCCTTCGTCGTCGCCAACCGCGGCCCGGTGTTCACGCAGGCCTCCGCGGGTGGCATCCACGAGATCCTGATCTTCTCCCCCGAGCACGACGCCACCCTGGGCATGCTGAGCCAGGAACAGGTCGAGCTCGTGATGGCCGCCCTGCGTGACCGTCTGGAGGAGCACGCCTCGCAGCCCAACCTCCGTTACACGCAGGCCATCGTGAACTCAGGGCGTGAGGCCGGCGCCTCCGTCGAGCACCCACACGGCCAGCTGCTCGGCATGTCGTTCATTCCCCGCGAGCTCGCCGAGGAGCAGGCCCGCTTCGCCCGCTTCGTCGGGTCGTGCCTCTTGTGCACGACCATCGAGGCGGAGGAGGACTCCACCGAGCGGGTCATCTACGCCAACGACCGCGTCGTGGTGGTCTGCCCGTTCTGGAGCGCCGTCCCCTACGAGATGCTCGTGATGCCGCGGGAGCACAACCCCCATCTGCACCGGAGCCCGACCGAGGACCTCGTCGCTGTCGGCGAGGCGATCCGCCGCACGCTCCAGCAACTGGCTGAGGCCGTCGGCGACGTGGCCTACAACATCGTCTTCCACTCCGCCCCCTACCGGGTCGGTGAGCCGTACCACTGGCACGCGCACATCTGGCCCAAGGCGACCACGACGGCGGGCTTCGAGCTGGGCACCGGCGTGGCGATCAACGTGATCTCACCCGAGGAGGCCGCCGACACCCTCAAGGTCTCGGCGCTGGCCGTCTGAGGCCTACGCCTCCCGGACGGAGCGGGCCAGCTCGAGGAACGACACCAGACGCCGGACGAGGTCGCGGTCGGGCCCGACGAGGCCCCCGATCCCGGGGGTGCCCAGGTAGCCGCTCACGAATGCTCGCCGGTTCCTGGCCTCCCAGGCCTGTCCGAGCGCAGCGAGCCCGAGCCTGCCCGCCGGGTCCCGCTCTGCCGCAGCCACGGTGCTCGCCTGGTGCATGGACCAGAGCAGATCCGCCACGTCCGCCAGGGGGGTGCGCCGCCCCGGTGTGGACGCGCCGGCCAAGACGCCGCCCGGAGCGCAGTCGCTGACCACCCATCCCTGGTCGGTCCGGGCCGTCCGCCCGAGGTGGAAGTCGCCGTGGGTGCGGATCACGGGGAGCCGCCCGTCGGACTCGCTGATCCACTTGACGAGCTCGGCCACGCCAGGCGCGTCGAGCAGCGATGCGTCCGCCGCGGCGATGGCGGCCTCTGCCTCATCGACCCAGTCAACGACGGGCTCGTGATGGCGCAGGAAGGCGCGGTCGAGGGCGATGTGCATGCGGGCCGTCATGGTGCCCAGCGCCCGCGCCTCGGCACCGAAGTCCCCACCGGCGGCCTCGGGTGCACCCCCCGAGGCGTAGAAGTCCCGCAGCGACGTGAGGGCCAGGGCCCATCCGCCGGAGCGGTCCGCCAGCGGCTCCTGCACCACACCGAGGTCGTGCCCCTCCCACACCCAGCGCACCAGCGGAGCCGCCACGTGGTTGAAGCCGGCCTCGTCCAGCGCAACCATGAGGTCGACATCGGGCCGCGCCTCGGCGGCCAGCCATGGGAAGACCATGAGGTCGCCGCGGTCGCCGCAGTCGAGCACGGTGGCGTCGTCGTCGTCCCGCAGGACGGCCACCGGTCCGGGCCGCGTCTCGACCCCGCGGACCGTGGCGAGCAACAGCGGCGCCAACTGCGCGTCGCGCAGCGCGTCGGTGCAGACCGCCAGGCCGCGGTCGTCGTCGAGCAGGCCGAGTGCGGCCTCCTCCCCCGAACGCAGGAAGTGCGGCTCGTCGGTCACCCCGCGCAGGCCCGCCACGAAATGGGCCAGTCGCTCCCCCACCTGGGCGACGATGTCGACCAGGCCGGGCCGGCCCGCCCGCAGCACCTCCGCACGCAGGACGGTGATCTCACCCGCCGGCACGACCCGGCGCAGCCCCAGCCACGCCTCGGTCAGCGTTCGCAGCGCCTGGTCGTGCTCGGCCGTCATTCCTGGACCGGCCTCTCCTCGGGTGCGAGGTCGAACCACAGGAACCCGTAGGGCGGCAGGGTGATCGTGTACGGCTCGTCGGTGATGACCGGGAACGGGACCCGCCCCAGCACCTCGTAGGGCGTCGAACCGGCCCACTTGGCCAGCGAGAGCTCGGCCGGCTGGGCGAATCGGCTCAGGTTGTGCACGCACAGCACGGCCTGGTGCCGGCGCACCACCTCGTCGCCCTCGCTCTCGTTCCCGGCCGGGACCGTCCGGGCGAGCACGGTGGAGCGGCCCCAGTCGAGCGCGCCGTCCACCGCCGGGCTCACCGAGGGCCCGGTCGAGGTGGACCCGGTGAGGATGTCGGCCACCTCCCCCGAGCGCATGTAGGCCAGCACGGAGGGGTTGGCACAGGGCAGCACCTCCATGGCGCCCACGCCCATCACAGGGAGCGCACGCCGCTCAGTCAGCATGCGCCGCAGCCAGTGCAGGAACGATCCCTGGTTCCGCAGCTGGGCCTCGACGTTGAGCGCGCTGAAACCGTAGACGGGGTCCATGAGCGGGGGCAGGTAGAGCTGGGCGAAGTCGGCCTTCGAGAAGCCGCCGTTGCGGTCGGGCGACCACTGCATCGGCGTGCGCACGGAGTCCCGGTCACCGAGGTAGATGTTGTCACCCATCAGCAGCTCGTCGCCGTAGTAGATGACGGGGCTGCCGGGCAGGGAGAGGAGCAGGGCGTACAGGAGCTCAGCGGTCCGCCGGTCGTTGTCAAGCAGCGGGGCCAACCGGCGCCCGATGCCCATGTGACGCTTCATCCTGGGGTCCTTGGCGTACTCCGCAATGAGGTAGTCCCGCTCCTCGTCGCTCACCTGCTCCAACGTGAGCTCGTCGTGGTTGCGCAGAAAGATGGCCCACTGGCAGGAGCTGGCGATTTCGGGCGTCTGGGCGAGGATCTCGGTGATCGGGTAGCGCTGCTCCCGGCGGACCGCCATGAACAGGCGCGGCATCAGCGGGAAGTGGAAGCACAGGTGGCACTCGTCGCCCTCCCCGAAGTAATCCGCTACGTCGCTCGGCCAGCCGTTCGCCTCGGCCAGGAGGATGCGCCCGGGGTAGTCCGCCTCCAGCTGCTTGCGGACGCGCTTGATGAATGCATGCGTCTCGGGAAGGTGCTCGCCGGACGTCCCGTCGCGCTGGTACAGGTACGGCACGGCATCGAGCCGGAAGCCGTCGAAACCGAGATCGAGCCAGAAGCGGACGAGGTCGATCATGGTGTCGGCCACTTCGGGGTTCTCGTAGTTGAGGTCGGGCTGGTGATGGTAGAAGCGGTGCCAGTAGTACTGCTGGCGGGTGTCGTCCCAGGTCCAGTTGGACCGCTCGACATCGGTGAAGACGACGCGGGCGTCGGGCCACTTCTGGTCGTCGTCGTTCCAGACGTACCAGTCCGCCTTGGCGTTGCTCCTCGACGAGCGCGACTCGACGAACCAGGGGTGCTCGTCGCTGGTGTGGTTCATCACGAGGTCCGCGATGACCCGGATGCCGCGGCGGTGGGCGTCCTCCAGGAACGCAACGAGGTCGCCGATGCTGCCGTAGTCCGGGTGGACGTTGAAGAAGTCGCTGATGTCGTAGCCGCCGTCGCGGAACGGTGAGGGGTAGAAGGGCAGCATCCAGATGCAGTCGATGCCCAGCCATTCGATGTAGTCGAGCTTCTCGCGCAGGCCCCTCAGGTCCCCGGTGCCGTCGTTGTTGGCATCGAAGTAGCCCCTGATCAGCACCTCGTAGAACACGGCGTGCCGGAACCACCGCACCGAGGGGTCGAAGGCGCCCTCGCCCGTGCTGACCGGGATGGGAGGTGAGCTCACCGTGTCACCGCCCGACGAAGGTCGCTTTGCCGGGGCCGTGCTCGGCGAACGACGCGATCCCGCGGGCCGCGTCCTCGGTCCGTGCCGCGGCGGCGAACGCCTCCCGCTCGATCGCCAGCCCGTCGGCCAGCGTGCCATCGAGGCCCCGGTCGACCGTGGCCTTGGCGAGGCCGTGGGCCACGAGCGGGCCACCGGCCAGCTCCGCCGCCCAGGCCAAGGCAGCCTCGAGCACGAAGTCGGGCGCGACGACGCGGTTCACCAGGCCGATCGCCAGTGCCTCCTCGGCTCGCATCTGGCGGCCGGTGAAGATCAGCTCCTTGGCGCGCGAGGCGCCGATGAGCCGCGGCAGGCGCTGCGTGCCGCCTCCCCCCGGGATCACCCCGAGCAGCACCTCGGGCAGGCCGAAGCGGGCGTTCTCGCCGCAGACGCGGAGGTCGCAGGCCAGCGCCAGCTCCAACCCACCGCCGAGGGCGTACCCGTTGACGGCGGCGATGGTGATCCTCGGCAGCGCGGCCAGCGCGCCGAGGGCACCGGCGAAGTTGGCGCCGACCGCATCCGCGCCGCTTTCGGGCAGCTCGACGATGTCGGCCCCGGCGGCGAAGATCCTCCGCCCGCCCCACAGCACCACCGCTCCGGGCGGATCGTCCTGGAGCTCCGTGGCCACCGCCTCTAGCTGCCCGAGCACCGCGCCGGAGAGCGCGTTCGCCTTGGGCCGGTCCAGCCGGATCAGCGCGACGTTGTCGGGCCGGCGCTCCAGGGTGACGAAGACCTCAGTCATGGCCGAACCGTACCGGAACCCGCGCCGGGCGGCTCATGTGCCCAGGAGGCGGTCGGCCGCCTGGTAAGGGTCGAGCTCTCCGGCCACCAGCGCCTTGACGGCGGTGGTGAACTCCTCCCCGGCCGCCAGCTCGTCGATCCGCGCCTCCGTGCGGGCCAGCAGCACCCCCCGGAGCTCCTGGGCCAGGCGGTGTGACCGCCGCGCCACGAGCTGGCTCGTGGTCAAGAGGTGGCGCCGATGCCGGCCGACGGCGCCCCAGAGGTCCGCCACGCCTTCCCCGGACGTCGCCGTGGTGTCGACGATCTCGGGCCGCCATGCGCCCGGCCGGGCCAGGTCGAGCATCTGCTCGAGATCGCGGCGGGCCTCCCGTGCCCCGGGACGGTCCGCCTTGTTGATCACGAACACGTCGGCCACCTCGAGAAGGCCGGCCTTGCTGGCCTGCATGGAGTCGCCCCAGCCGGGCGTCACGACCACGACCGTGGTGTCGGCGGCCGAGGCGATCTCGACCTCCATCTGGCCGACGCCGACAGTCTCGACGATGACCACGCCGATGCCGGCTGCGCCGAGAATGCGGACGGCGTCGGGCACCGCCAGGGACAGGCCACCGAGGTGACCCCGCGTCGCCATCGACCGGATGAACACGGTCGGGTCCAGCGCGTGCTGGCCCATCCGCACCCGGTCGCCCAGGATGGCACCCCCGCTGAACGGGGACGTGGGGTCGATGGCCAGGACACCCACCTGGGGCACGTCCTCGGCGTCGGGCTCGGGCCACCCGGAGCGCGCTTGGGAGATGAGGCCGTCGGTCAGCGTGGACTTGCCGGCCCCTGGCGCGCCGGTCAGGCCGAGGGTGAACGGCACCTCCGCGCGGTAGGCCAGTCGTGCGACCGCCGTGGCGGTCGTGCCACCGCGCTCGATGTAGGACAGCAGCCGGGCCAGTGCGACACGGTTCCCGTCCCGGGCCTGCTCCAGGAGCACGGCCGGGTCGGTGGCCGGCCCCGGGCTCACCGGCATGTCACCTTGGCCCCCAGCGAACGCAGCGCGCCCGCCAGGTCCTCGTAGCCGCGGCCGATATGGTGCGCCCCGCTCACCACCGTCTCGCCCTCGGCGACCAGACCGGCCAGGACCAGTGCCACGCCGGCGCGGATGTCGGGCGCGCGCACCGGTGCTCCCGAGAGGCGGGGCACACCCCGGACGACGGCGTGGTGCCCCTCCGTCCGTATGTCCGCGCCCATCCGCCGCAGCTCCTCGACGTAGCGGAACCGGCCGGAGAAGAGGTTCTCGGTCAGGATCCCCACCCCGTCGGCCACCGTGAGCATGGCCACCAGCAGCGGGCTGAAGTCGGTCGCCACCCCGGGATAGGGGAGCGTGGCCACGTCGGCCGCCACGAGCCGCTCGCCCGCGCCGGCCCGCAGCCCGCAGGGGCCCATGTCCGTCACAACACCCATCTGGGCGACCTTGCGCAGGAGCATCTCCATGTGGTCGGGACGTGCGTCGGCGATCGTCACCTCGCCGCCGGCGATGCCGACGGCCGCCAGGAAGGTGGCGGCAACCACCCGGTCCGGTACGACCGTGTGGCGTGTCGGCCGGAGCTCGTCGACCCCTTCGACCTCGATGCGCGAAGTCCCGGCGCCACGCACCACCGCCCCCATGTCGCACAGCATGGCGGCCAGGTCGGTCACCTCGGGCTCCTTCGCGGCGTTCTCAATCACCGTCGTGCCCTTGGCCAGCACGGCCGCCATGAGCAGGTTGTCGGTCGCCGTGTGGCTGGGGTACTCGAGCACGACCCGCGTCCCCACCAGCCGACCGCCGGGCACGGTGCCGCGCACCTCGCCGTGGGAGGTCTCGAACCGGGCGCCCATGGCGCTGAGCCCGTTGATGTGGAAGTCGATGGGCCGGTCACCGAAGTCGTCCCCGCCGGGCAGGGGCATGCGCACGGAGCCGCAGCGGGCCAGCAGCAGCCCGATCACGACCACCGACGCCCGCATGCGCTCGAAGAGCTCATAGGGGCCGGCGGGGACCAGGTCGCCGGACGGCGGCGTGGTCACCGTCACATCCCCGTTGTCGAGGCGCTCGACCTGTGCGCCCATGGCGCGGAGCACCTCGGCCATGGTGCCCACGTCGTCGATGCGAGGGACGTTGGAGAGCACCGTGCAACCCTCGGCGAGCAGGCAGGCCACCATGAGCTTCAGCGCCGAATTCTTCGCCCCGCCTGCCCTGACGGTGCCCTCGAGCGGCCCGTTGGGCTCCACCACGATCTGATCCACGGTCTCAAGTATCGCCGCTGGGGAGCGCCCCGATCGGCAGGTGGCTATCAGCTAGCAACTATGGTCAGACCCGTGGTGACGTCGCGCCAAGCCCCCGACCGGAACCTCGCCATGGACCTGGTACGGACGACCGAGGCGGCCGCCATGGCGGCCAGCCGCTGGATGGGCCGGGGGGACAAGGTGGGGGCCGACGCGGCCGCCGTCGAGGCCATGCGGACCGTGCTGGCGAGCGTCCCGATGGACGGGATCGTCGTCATCGGCGAGGGTGAGAAGGACAACGCACCCATGCTGTTCAACGGGGAGAAGATCGGCGACGGCACGCCCCCCCTCACCGACATCGCAGTTGACCCCATCGACGGCACCACGCTGACTGCCCAGGGCCGTGGCGGCGCCCTGGCCGTGATCGCGGTGGCCGAGCGTGGCGCCATGTTCGACCCCGGCCCGTGCGTCTACATGGAGAAGCTGGCCGTCGGGCCGCGGGCCAAGGGGGCCTGCGACATCCGGCGTACCCCGACCGAGAACCTCCGTGCGCTGTCCGAGGCCCTGGGGCGCCCGGTGCGCGATCTGACGGCGGTGATCCTGGACCGGCCCCGTCACGACGCCCTGATCGCCGAGGTCAGGTCCACGGGGGCCCGGATCCGCCTCATCACCGACGGGGACGTGGCCGGGGCGATCGCCACGGGATGGCCCGGGGCGGGGACCGACATCCTCTTCGGCATCGGGGGCACGCCCGAGGGCGTGCTGGCCGCCGCAGCGCTCAAGTGCATGGGCGCCGAGATCCAGGGCCGGCTCTACCCCCGCAGCGAGGAGGAGCGTGCGGCCGCGATCGAAGCCGGCTACGCGCTCGACGCCGTGCTGACGACCGACGACCTCGTCCAGGGGAACAACTGCTTCTTCGCGGCCACCGGGATCACCGACGGTGAGCTCCTGAGGGGCGTCCAGTACCACGAGTTCGGGGCGACGACGCAGTCGCTGGTCATGCGCTCCAAGTCGGGGACGCTGCGCAAGATCGACGCCAGCCACGCCCTGGCGAAGCTGGCCGAGTTCAGCTCCATCTCGTTCGGCTAGGGCGGCCGGTGACGGCCGCCGGACGACCGGCTACGCCGCCCTGCTCGATGCCACCTCGAGCCGCAGCTCGGCGCGTGCGAGGGCGCTCTCGGCCTCGGCGAGCTCCACGTCCTCCTCGAACTCCTCGCTGACCGGGCCCCGGCCCGCCCCGAGGTCGCTGAGCCGCTGGGTTGCCGTCTCCCTGGCCTGCTCGGCACGGGGCACGTCGATCTCTTCCGCCACCTCGGCCACCCCGGCCAGGACGGTCACGCGGGTGGAGAGGCCCGGCAGCGGCCCGTCCCCCGCGGCCAGGCCCTCGGCGGCCCCGGGGCTCGTGTCGACCTGGAGGAACCCGCCGTGCACGGCGAGGCGCAGCAGGGCGCCGTCGGGCTGTTCGACCTTCACCTCACAGGGCACGACGTCGCCCACCAGCGGAGTGTGGCCGTCGAGCACGGTGAGGGCACCGTCGGAGGTCGCCAGGACGACCGATGTTGCGCCACCAGCGAAGAGGGACTGCTCGGGCGTGACGATCTCCACGCCAAAGACACCGTCGTCGGCCACTAGCCCGCCTCGGCCTCGAGGGTCCGGGCCTTCTCCAGGACCGACTCGACACCACCCACGTTGAGGAACGCCTGCTCGGGGACGTTGTCGAGGTCGCCGTTGACCAGGGCCTCGAAAGACTCCACCGTCTCGTCGATCGGCACGAAGATGCCCGGCACGCCGGTGAAGACCTCGGCCACGAAGAAAGGCTGGGAGAGGAAGCGCTGGATCTTGCGTGCCCGGGTGACCGTGACGCGGTCCTCCTCGGAGAGCTCGTCCATGCCGAGGATGGCGATGATGTCCTGCAGCTCCTTGTAGCGCTGCAGGACCTCCTGCACCCGGCGGGCCACGGCGTAGTGGCGGTCTCCGACGATCTCGGGGGCGAGGATGTTCGAGGTCGACGCCAGGGGGTCCACGGCCGGGTAGATGCCGAGCGCAGCGATCTGGCGGGAGAGCTCGGTGGTGGCGTCGAGGTGGGTGAACGTCGTGAACGGCGCCGGGTCGGTGTAGTCGTCCGCCGGCACGTACACCGCCTGCAGCGAGGTGATCGACTTCCCCTTGGTTGAGGTGATCCGCTCCTGCAGTTCGCCCATCTCGTCCGCCAGCGTGGGCTGGTAGCCCACCGCCGAGGGCATGCGGCCGAGCAGCGTGGAGACCTCGGATCCCGCCTGGACGAAGCGGAAGATGTTGTCGACGAAGAGCAGCACGTCCTGGTTTTGCACGTCGCGGAAGTACTCAGCCATGGTGAGGGCGGCCAGGGCGACGCGCAGGCGGACACCCGGGGGCTCGTCCATCTGGCCGTAGACCAGGGCGGCCTTGTCGATGACACCGGACTCCTGCATCTCGAGCCACATGTCGGTTCCCTCTCGGGTGCGCTCCCCCACGCCGGCGAACACGGAGACACCTCCGTGCTGCTGGGCGACGCGGTGGATCATCTCCTGGATGATGACCGTCTTGCCCACGCCGGCCCCGCCGAAGAGGCCGATCTTGCCGCCCTGCACGTAGGGCTCCAGGAGGTCGATGACCTTGATCCCGGTCTCGAACATGAGGGCGCGCGGCTCCAGCTGGTCGAAGGCGGGCGCGTTGCGGTGGATCTCCCAGTAGTCCTCGACGCCGTCGATGGAGTCGGTGTCGAGGGGCTGGCCGAGCACGTTGAAGACGTGACCGAGCACGGCGTTGCCCACCGGCACCGAGATGCCGCGACCGAGGTTGCGCACCGGCGCACCGCGCACCAGGCCATCGGTCTGCTGCATGCAGATGCAGCGGACCCTGCCGTCGCCGATCTGCTGGGCCACTTCAGCCGTGATGGTGTTCGACGTCCCGTCGAGCTGAATGGTGAACTCGACCGCGTGGTTGATCTCCGGGAGCGCGTGCGGCGGGAATTCGACGTCGATGACGGGCCCGGCGATGGCGACCACGCGGCCGTCTTCGAGCGAGCCGGCGGGCACGGTGTCTTGCATGGTCGTGGTGGTCATTGGGGTCAAGCTCCCTTCGATTGGCGGAGCGCCTCGGCCCCGCCGACAATTTCCATGATCTCGGTGGTGATGGCGTCCTGACGGGCGCGGTTCATGACGCGGGTCAGGGTGCGGACGAGCTCGTCCGCGTTGTCGGTCGCCGCGGCCATGGCCCGCTGCTGCGCGGTGAAGAAGGACGCCGCGCCTTCCAGCAGGGCGGCGAAGATCTCCGCCTCCAGGGCCCGGGGCGCCAACTCGATCAACAGCTTCGCCGGCTCCGGCTCGAACTCGGTGTAGCCCTCGAGCTTGTCGTCGGTCTGCTCCGGAGCCTCCCCGGCGGCCTCGGGGAGCGGCAACGGCAGCATCTGCATCTTCTCCACGCGCTGAGTGCCCGCGGAAACGAACCGGGTCGACACGAGCTGCACCAGATCGATCTCCCCGGACACGAACGGGGCGGCCACCACCGCGGCGATGTAGCGGGCGTCGGCGAATTCGGGGCGGTCGGCGAAACCGGCGAACGACCGTGCCGTCGCGATGCCGCGGTAGCGGAAGTAGGGCGGAGCCTTCTTGCCCACGGACCACACCGTCACCTCGGCGCCGTTGGCCCTGTGCTCGGCCACCAGTCGCTCGGTGGCCCGCAACACGCCGGAGTTGTACGACCCGGCGAGACCCCGGTCACCCGCGATGGCCAGGATCCCGACGTGCCGGGGCGACTCGGGGGTGCCCAACAACCTCGTCGCCGCCGTCGGGTCGGCCGCCGCGGTCAGGCGCAGGACCCGCTCCATCCCCTCCCGGAAGGGGCGGTTCGCCACGATGCGGTTCTGGGCGCGCACGATCCGCGAGGCGGCGATCAGCTCCATCGCCTTCGTGATCTTCCTCGTGGACTGCACGCTGCGGATACGGCGCCGCAGCGTGCGCTCTTGGCCTCCGGCCATGGGTCAGTCGACCTTCCCGGTGTCGAAGCCCTCGAGGAACGCGGCCAGGCCCTTGTCGAGCTCCTCGCCGTCGGGCAGCGCCCCGGTGGTCCGGATCGCCTCGAGCACGCTGGGGTGGTTCCCCTTGAAGTACTCGACGAGCTCGGCCTCGAACCGGCGCACCTCGCTGACCGGGACGGAGTCCGTCCAGCCCTTGGTCCCTGCGTAAATCGCCAGGACCTGCTCCTCCACCGGCACCGGCTTGTTCTGCGCCTGCTTGAGAAGTTCGGTCAGGCGGTAGCCGCGGTCGAGCTGGGCCTGCGACACCTTGTCGAGCTCGGAGCCGAAGGTGGCGAACGCCTCGAGCTCGCGGAACTGCGCCAGGTCGAGCTTGAGCGTTCCCGACACCTGCTTCATGGCCTTGACCTGTGCCGCGCTCCCGACCCGGCTCACCGAGTTGCCAACGTTGATGGCCGGGCGGATGCCCGAGTTGAACAGGTCCGTCTCCAGGAACACCTGCCCGTCGGTGATGGAGATCACGTTGGTCGGGATGTAGGCCGAGATGTCGCCCGCCTTGGTCTCTATGACCGGGAGTGCGGTGAGCGAGCCGGCGCCCCGCTCGTCAGACAGTTTGGCCGCCCGCTCGAGCAGCCGGGAGTGCAGGTAGAAGACGTCGCCCGGGTAGGCCTCGCGGCCCGGTGGCCGCCGCAGGAGGAGCGAGACGGACCGGTAGGCCTCGGCCTGCTTGGACAGGTCGTCGTAGATGATCAGCGCGTGCTCGCCGTTCTCCATCCAGTGCTGGCCCATGGCGCAGCCGGCGTAGGGGGCGAGGTACTTGAACGGGGCCGGGTCCCCGGCGGAAGCCACGACCACCACTGTGTACTCCAGCGCCTGGTGGTCCTCCAGGATGGCCACGGTCTGCGCGACCGAGGAGTTCTTCTGGCCGATGGCCACATAGATGCACTTCACACCCTGGCCGGCCTGGTTGATGATGGTGTCGATCGCCACCGTCGTCTTGCCCGTCTTGCGGTCGCCGATGATCAGCTCGCGCTGCCCTCGGCCGATCGGGGTCATGGCGTCGATGGCCTTGATGCCCGTCTGCAGCGGCTCGCTGACCGGCTGGCGGCCGACGATGCCCGGGGCCTGCACCTCCATCCGGCGCGTTTCGGTGGTGCTGATCGGGCCTTTTCCGTCGATCGGCTCGCCCAGAGCGTTGACGACGCGGCCGAGGAGGCGTCGCCGACGGGCACGGTCTGGATCCGGCCCGTCGCCTTGACCGTCTGCTCCTCCTCGAGGTTGTCGACCTCGCCCAGGACGACGGCACCGATCGTGTCCTCGTCCAGGTTCAGGGCCAGACCGAGCGTGCCGTCCTCGAACTCGAGCAGCTCGTTGACGGCGGCACCGGGAAGTCCCGACACCCGGGCGATGCCGTCGCCCACCTCGACGATGTGACCGATCTGCTCGGTCCCGACCGCCGGGGTGTAATCCTCGACATGGCGCTCCAGCGCCGCGGTGATCTCACTGGCGTCGATCGTCAGCTCTGCCATCAGTCTGCTCCCTCTGTTTGTGCTGTCGTCTCGTGACCCCGCCCGGCGGCGCCGTACCCGGATGGCTCCCATCCGGCCGGGACGAGGTGCTCTCGCAACGCGTCGATCCTGCCCCGTGCCGTCGCATCGACCTGCAGGTCCCCGATCCTGATGAGGGCCCCGCTGAGCAGCGACTCGTCGATGACCACCTGGAGCTCGACCGGTCCGCCGGTCAGCGTGCCCAGTGAGTCGGTGAGCGTCGTCTGTTGTGCCTCGTCGATCGGCGCCGCGGCCCGGACGTGGGCGATGCGCCAGCCGCGGGCGGCCGCCGTCTGCTCGACCAGGAACTCCAGGGTGCCCACGCAGTCGCGCGCCCGGCCGCCCGTCACCGTGTAGCGGGCCAGCGCCAGCGTCGTGGCCGGCACCTTGCCCTCGAGGAGCTGGGCCACCAACCCCTGGCGGGCGGCGACCTCGAGGTCGCGGTCGGTCAGCGCAGCGCGCAGGGCGGGCGTCGACGCCACGATCCGCCCGAAGCGGAAGAGATCGTCCTCGAGCGACTCGAGCTCATTGTTGGACATGTCCTCGAAGAGCCCCGTGGCGTAGCCGGCCACGCGCTCGCGTGCCTGGGTCAGGCTCAGCTGCGGCTCCTCCATCTCGCGGCCCTCGGCGGCGTGCCGGACCCTGGTGCTCAGCCAGGCCAAGGCGGCAGGCACGTGCGGCGCCGACACCACGAGGCAGGCGAACGCGGCCAGCCGGCGTGCCTCGGCGGAGACCTTCCCCTCCAGGAGGTCGAGCATGACGGCCCGGCGGGCCATGCCGGGCACTGACGTATCGGTCAGCGCGGCCCGCAACGGCGCGCTGCTCATGGCCAGCTGCTCAATCGCCCCGAGGTCGGCGGCGATACCACCGAGCGCGGCCGGGTCGGCCGCCTCGATGACGGCCGCGGAATAGCCCTGGAGCGTGGGGTTCACTGACGCGCCCCGGCGTTGGCGGCCGCGCCGCCGGTTGTGTCGGCCCGAAGGGCCTCGACGGCCTCGTCGATCAGGTCCCGGTGCGCCTCGAAATTGACCTCGCGCCCGATGACGCGCTCCACCACGTCCATGACGATCTCGCCCATGCGGCTCGCCGCCTCCTCGACGGCGCGCTGGCGGGCCAGGCCGACCTCGATCTCGGCGTTGCCGAGGATGCGCTCGTACTCGCTCTGCCCGCGGGACTGGGCGTCGATCCGCACCTGCTCGGCCGTGCGGTTGGCCTGGGCGACGATCTCACGCGCCTGGTGCCGCGCCTCCTCGAGGACGGTCCGTCGCTCGTCGTCGGCCGCCTCCGCGTCGGCGCGCGCCTGATCGGCGGCCTCGAGGGACGTCCGGATCTTCTCCTGGCGCTCCTCCATCGCCTTGTTGATGGGTGGGAGCACCCACTTGTAGATGGCGAGGATCAGGATGATCGAGACGATCAGCTCAATGAAGAACGTCCCATTGGGCAGAAGGAAGATGCCTGCTGTGGTCATGATGCTCTCGGTCTCCGGGGTCTCTCCGGCGGGTAGACGATGGGATGCGCGGTGCTACGCGATGCTCTTGGCGGCGAAGACGTAGACGAACACCACCATGAACAGCAGGTTGATGAAGTACATGGCCTCCACCAGGCCCACGGTCAAGAAGAAGTACTGACGGGCCTTGGCCTCGATCTCGGGCTGCCGTGCGATGGCCGCGATCGTCTGCGAACCGGCGAGGCCGTCGCCGACCGCGGCACCGATGGCGCCCCCACCGAGTGCGAGCCCACCACCGACGAGCGCGCCGGCGACACGTACCGCACCTTCCATTGTGCTTGCTGCCATGTTTCCTCTCCTTTGTTGAGGTCGTGTCCGAAATTGCTGGTTGGTCCTGCGGGTCTCGCCTGCGCCAGGCGCCTAGTGGGCGTCCCGGCTCATGCCCATGCCGAGGTACATGATGGTGAGAAGGGCGAAGATGAAGGCCTGGATCGCGCCGATGAACAGCTCGTCGAACGGCTTCCAGACGAGCAGGCCGATCCAGGACGCGTAGGGCGGGATCAGCGTCACGATCACCGCGATCATCAGCACACCCGAGAAGATGTTGCCGAAGAGTCGGAACGTCAGCGTGATCGGCTTGGTGATCTCCTCGATGATGTTGATCGGTGTCAATGCGGCGTAGGGCTGGGCGTAGTGCTTGAAGTACCCCTTCCAGCCGCGCGCCTTGACCGAGTTGTAGTGCACCAGGAAGAAGACGGTCAGGGCCATCGCGAGCGGCAGGTTGACGTCGCCGGTCGGAGGGGCCAGGAACCCGGGGTCACCGCTCGGCACGAAGGCGAGCCAGTTGCAGATCAGGATGAAGAAGAAGACCGTGACGCCCAGGCCCACGAAGGGGAGACCCTCGGGGCCGATGGCCGACGAGGCCAGGTCGGAGACCTGCTCGACCAATGTCTCCCAGAACAGCTGCAGCTTCCCCGGCACCCCCGAGGTGACCTTGGCCCGCATGCGCAGACCCAAGCCCAGCACGATGGCCGCCGCGATGAGCGTGGTCCACACCACGTCCCCGTAGATGGTGAGGCCCGCCACGTGCCATACACCGTGGTGGGCGCCGATCGTGATGTTGCCGCTGGCCAGCACGAAGCTGTTGCTCATTGGATCCCCTGCGAAATGACGACGCGCCCGACGTTGACCACGAAGAGCAGCTGGAAGATGACGAGGCCGGCCACGGCGCCGATGCCCAGCGCGCCGTTGAGCAGGAGGAGGCCGATGCAGATGACGGTGATGACGCCGAGGCGCGTGACGCTCTTGGTGCCCATGGCGCGCCGGAGCACCTTGTTGCTCGTCTCGCCGTCGGTGTGGAGCTTGGCCACGCCGGCATCGAGGAAACGGAGGTTCAGGACGGCCATCCCGAGCCCGATGGCGATGCCCAGCGCCGCCCACGGCACGGAGAGCAGGAGCGTGATGATGATGGCCGCCGCGCCCACGACGATGGCGGACACGATGGTGCGCCGGAGCACCTTGGCCAGCGCGTTGCCCCCGAGGTCCGAGAGCCCGTCGAGCATGTTCATGCGGCGCCCTCTAGAGGTACGTGCGGATCTGCTTGATCACGCTGAAGGCGGCGGCGGCCAGGCCCAACGCCAAGCCGACCAGCAGGAACACCGGCGCCGTCCCCGCGGCACTGTCCACCAAGAGCCCGAGCCCCAGGCCGACCCCCACGCAGGCGGCGGCCGAGAGCCCCATGCCCAGGAACGCCACGGCCCCGGGCAGCGGTTTCGGCCCCTCTGGCGGGGAAGAATCGCCCGGGTCGCTCACCCGAATGGGCGCGCACGACGAGACTCACTTGACCACGCATGCGACTTCTGGCCCCTTATGCGGTGCGTGGCGCGCCGGAGTCCGTCGTCTGCGATGCCGCGACGGCATCGGACGAGGCGAGGTGGACGGGGTACACAGGCCTCATCTTCGCATCCCGGCCCAGATGTCGTCCAAACGGTCATGAGGGGAACCTGACCACCTCGCTAACCCGTCGGGGCTCCCCCGACGGGGGCCCCTCCCCCGTGTCCGGCCGGACATCCTCCTCCTCGCCGTTGCCCCGGCGCAGGCCCGGGTGGAAGAAGGTGTACAGGCCCACGCCCAGGGCCGCCGCCCCGATCGGGATGAAGGCATTGACCTGGTGCACGAATAGGGGGAAGAGAAGGAAGCTGGACAGGATCGCCGTCCAGGCCCACAGGATGATGACGCTGCGCCGGGGGCCATGGCCGAGACGGAGGAGGCGGTGATGGATGTGCTCCTTGTCGGGGGTGTCGAACCCCTTTCCCCGGGCCGTCCGCCGGACGAAGGCGAAGGCCATGTCGACCAGGGGCACCCCCAGGATCAGCAGGGGGATGAAGAGGGGAGCGAAGAAGAAGTAGGTCACGCCGCTGATGGGCACCGCGGTCGGGACCCGGCCGCCGATCACCATCGTCGATGCCGCCATCAGGAGCCCGAGGAAATGCGCGCCCGCGTCACCCATGAAGATACGCGCCGGGTTGAAATTGAACGGAAGGAAGCCGAGGCAGATCCCGCACGCGATCACGGCCACCAGCGGTCCGATGTTGTCACTGGGTAGGAGGCCCAGGCCCATGAGTCGGATGCCGTAGATCGCCAAGGCGCCGCCGCCGATGGCGACCACCCCCGCGGCGAGGCCGTCGAGGCCGTCGATGAGGTTCACGGCATTAGTCAGCGCGATGACCCACGCCGCGGTGATGAGGGGGATGATGCCGGGAGTCAGCACGAAGAACCCGGCGAGCGGGATCTTGAGCTCGTACATGGTGACGCCGCTGAAGTACAGGATGCTGGCGGCCAGGACCTGCCCGGCCATCTTGGCCGGTGCCGACATGTCCCGGACGTCGTCGATCAGCCCCACCGCGAACATCGCACCGGCGGCCAGCACGACGCCGGTCATCTCCGGCGAGTCCTCGAAGATGGGCCGCAGCTGCGGCACGATGGCCGACGCGAGGACCGCGACGAGGAACCCCATGAACATGGCGGCGCCACCGCCATAGGGGATCGGCCTGGTGTGCACGGTGCGCTCGCCCGGGTGGGCGACGTAGCCCACCCGCTGTGCGATGCGCTTGGCCGGCACGGTCAGTGCCGCCGTCGCCGCTGCGGCGACCGCCAGGACCAGGCCGTACCAGCCGATGTCAGGCACGCACTAGGCCACGAGGTCGGGGTACGGCGGGAACGCGGCGCACAGCGCGGCGACCTCAGACCGCACCGTGGCGATCTCACCCTCGTCGGTGCGGGCCTTGAGCGTGCGCACGATCAGGTCGGCGACGACCTGCATCTCGGTGGTGCCCATGCCTGCCGTCGTCTCGGCGGCGGTCCCCAGGCGCAAGCCAGACGTCAGGAAGGGCGAGCGCGGGTCGTCGGGGATGGTGTTGCGGTTGCACGTGATGCCCGCCCGGTCCAGGACCTCCTGGGCCTCCTTGCCGGTCAGGTCCGCGTCGAACGGCCGCAGGTCGACGAGTAGCATGTGGTTGTCGGTGCCTCCCGACACGAGACGGAAACCGTGGCCGGCCAGCGCACCGGCCAGGGCCCCGGCGTTGGTGATGATCTCCTCGGCATACTGGCGGAACTCGGGTCTCGCCGCCTCGGCGAACGCCACCGCCTTCGCGGCGATCACATGCTCCAGCGGCCCGCCCTGCAGGCCCGGGAACACGGCGCTGTCGATCTTCTTCGCCAGCTCCTCTCCGCACAGGATTGCGCCGCCTCGCGGGCCGCGCAACGTCTTGTGGGTGGTGAGGGTGACGACGTCGGCGACGCCCACCGGGCTCGGGTGCACACCCCCCGCGACCAGCCCCGCCGGGTGGGCGGCGTCGAACATGAACAGCGCCCCCACCGAATCGGCGATCTCGCGGAACGGCCTGGGGTCGATGACCCGCGCGTACGCCGTCGAGCCGGCGACGATCAATGCGGGCTTCTCCGTCTTGGCCAGGTGGGCCACCTGGTCGAAGTCGATGATCTCGCCGGGGTTCGACTCGTCGTGCGACTCGGGTGTGACGCCGTAGGAGACGAAGCGCCAGAACTTCGACACGATGGAGGCGGGCGACCCGTGCGTGAGGTGCCCACCGTGGTCCAGCCGCATGGCGAGGATGGTCGCTCCGGGCTCGAGTAGCGCCTGATAGGCGGCCAGATTGGCGTTGGCCCCGGCGTGCGGCTGCACGTTGGCGTGCTCGGCGCCGAAGAGGGCCGTGGCGCGTGTGCGCGCCAGGTCCTCGACCTCGTCGATGATCTGGTTGCCCCCGTAGTACCGCCGGCCGGGATAGCCCTCGCTGTACTTATTGGTGAGCACCGAGCCCGAGGCGGCCAGCACCGCGGGCGAGGTGAAGTTCTCCGAGGCGATCAGCTGCAGGGTGGTCTGCTGGCGATTGAGCTCCTGGCCGATGAGGTTCGCCACCTCGGGGTCGGCGGCCAGCGCGGTCTCGTAGCTGCTCATGGAGTCCCTTCGACTGGAGTGTGGACGAGCTCGCGGTCGAGGCCCGCCAGCTCCTCGATGCGGATGTCGTGGCGCCCGTGCTCCTCCGGCGCCGCGAGGAACGCGGCCAGCGCGTCGACGACCACGGTGGTGCCGGTGGTGCGGGCGCCGACGCAGACCACGTTGGCGTGGTTATGGCGCCGGGCCAGGCTTGCCGTGGTGACGTCGTGGACCACCGCAGCCCGGACGCCGGGGACCTTGTTGGCCGCCATCGCGATGCCGTTGCCGGTCCCGCAGACGCACACGCCGAGCTCGGCCAGCCCGCCGGCCACCGCTCGGCCCACTGCCTCCCCGAAGTCGGGGTAGTCGACGGTCACACCAGGCTCGTGCGTGCCGTGGTCTGCGACATCGTGGCCCCACGCGGCCAATTCGGCCTTCAGGATCTCCTTGAGGCCGAACCCGGCGTGATCCGAGCCGACGGCGACGCGCATGGCCACCGAGTGTACCGGGGCGCCGGGGAGCCTCCGGGGCGTCAACCGGTACGCTCCTCGGTCCATGGCCGTCGACCCGCGCACCCCCGTCGTGGTCGGCGTCGGCCAGGTCGTCACGCCCCCTGACGCCGGGCTCGACCCCGCGGACAGGCCCGAACCGCTGGAGCTCATGGTGGGGGCGCTGCGGGCGGCGGCGGAGGACTGCGACGGGGCCGCGGCGGGAGGTGCCGCCTCGTCCGGGAACACGCTCATCCGGCAGGCGGACAGCATCCGTGTCGTGGTGCCGCTCGGGTGGCGCACGGTGAACCCGGCGCTGCTGGTGGCGTCGCGACTGGGCTTCGAGGAGGGGGCCGAGCCGGCGCAGCTGATGCTGTCGGCCATCGGCGGCAACGCACCGCAGGCCCTGATGCACGACGCCTGCCGGGCCATCAGCAACGGTGACCTCGACGTCGTGCTGGTCACCGGCGCCGAGGCCATGTACTCCCGCGCCCTGGCGAGACGTGACCCCTCCCGGGCCCCGCTGTCCTGGGCGAGCCAGCCGGCCGAAGAGACGCCGGCGCCCGTCCCCTTCGGCGTGGACAAGCCGGGCGCCACCGACCTCGAGACGAGCCGCGGCGTGCTCCTGCCCGTGCACGCCTACCCGCTGTTCGAGAACGCCCTGCGCGCCGCCCACGGGTGGACGCTCCAGGAGCACGCCGCCCGCATCGGGTCCCTGTGGTCCCGCTTCAGCGAGGTGGCGGCCACCAACCCCCAGGCATGGATCCGCACCCCCCGCTCTGCCACCCAGATCGTCACCCCGGGGCCGGACAACCGGATGGTCTCGTTCCCCTACCCCAAGCTATGCACGGCCAACATGCAGGTGGACCAGGGTGCCGGCTACATCGTGTGCTCGGTGGAGGCGGCCCGCGCCGCCGGAGTGCCCGAGGAGCGCTGGGTCTATCCGCTGGCTGGTGCGGATGCCAACGACCACTGGTTCATTTCGCACCGGGCCGAGCTGCACCGCTCCCCCGCCATCCGGCTGGCCGGGGCAGCAGCGCTCAAGCTCGCCGGCCTCGGCATCGACGACGTGACGGCGATCGACCTGTACTCGTGCTTCCCCGTCGTGGTGCAGATGGCAGCGGCGGAGCTCGGGCTGTCCGTCGACGACCCGGCCCGCCCGTTGACGCTGACCGGCGGGCTCACCTTCGGCGGTGGCCCCGGGAACAACTACACCTCGCACGGCATCGCGCGCGCCGTCGGCGCGCTGCGCGCCGATCCCGGAGCGGCGGGGCTCGTGACGGGCCTCGGGTGGTACGCCACGAAGCACTCCATCGGGATTTACGCGTCACGCCCCCCGGCGGACGGCGGCTCCCGCCCCTTCGCCTGGCGCGATGTCCAGCGCGAAGTCGACGCCCTGCCCCAGTGCAGTGTCGACGCGCAGGCAAGCGGGCCGGTGCGCGTCGAGACCTACACCGTGACCTTCGATCGCGACGGCGCGGCCGAGCGCGGCATCCTCGCCTGCCGGACCGAGGACGGCAGCCGAGCCTGGGGCAACGTCACCGACCCCGACACGTTGGCGCTCCTCTGCACGGAAGAGGGCATCGGACGCACGGGCGTCCTCGCCGCCGGTGGGGCGCTGTCGCTCGACGGGTAGGGCGACCGACCCGGCGCGGCGAACCTATGGTGCGGTGATGGCCGCTGCACCGAACGATCGGGTGCCCGGGGTGCGCCTCGTGGTGTCCCTCTACCGGGAGTTCGAGCAGGTCGCCCGCCGGGGCGACCTGAGCATGGCGCAGTACCGGACCCTGCTCTACCTCCTGGGCGGCTCCCGGCGGGCCGGCGAGCTGGCGGCGGCCAACGCCGTGACCAAGCCGACGGTGTCCACGATGATCAACGGGCTGCGGCAGCAGGGCTGGGTCACCGACGCCGTGGACGAGGC
>Ga0116219_10001505_pt1 | contig 21463 bp, 12 predicted proteins | sample Sb_taG_4_FD_91019 | JGI IMG/M metagenome (GOLD analysis project Ga0116219, IMG submission 91019) | Peat soil microbial communities from Weissenstadt, Germany - Sb_50d_6_BS metaG | ecosystem: Environmental > Terrestrial > Soil > Wetlands > Peat | place: Germany: Weissenstadt | collected 2010-09-21
AGCTCGCTGCTCGGCTTTCCGCCGGGCCCGGCGGAAAGCCGAGCAGCGAGCTTCCCGGACGCGTGCCGCCATGAAACGCCGCTGGCGCAAACCCGAAGGCGCCGACGCAATCGCCTGTAGTCGCGCACTTTCGAGCGCGCCAGCCTCCGGAATGGTGCCAGCATCCTGCGGAGATGTCCCGATTCCGGCGTTTGACGTGAAGCATTTTCACCCGCCCTGCCAAAACCACAACGTTTTGGAAGGGATGCTCACCCCCGGTCCGGCACTCCCGCATCCCGCATGGAAGGTGTGCAGCTCTGTTGGGCCGGATTGGACAGAACCGTCACCAAATTCGCCACGACTGAAGAACTCGCGACGCACCGTTGCGTTCGATTCTCAGAATCATGGAGAACAGCTTCGTTCCCGCCGTAACTGGAAGCCACGCTGACCTGCGGCCAGGCATTCGTGTAGCATGGGGCAAATGGCGGCCAGCCTTTCTCAGCGGCCTCCGCTACTCGGAGCGTTTCCGGCAGCCTGCGTTGTGAGCGTCACCAGCGACCTGGCCGGCAATTGGAGACGCAACGTCCCATCGCCCGGCCGCCCCGCCTGTCGGCTTTCGAACTGTTTCGACTCGGTTGATTGTGTGACGCGCCAATCCCCGTCAGGCAAGCCCGCCAGGACCGCCTCGCGCACCAGTCCCAGGTTCAGGACGTGCAGGGCGTAGCTGCCCTGGGCCCGGAATGCGGTGACCAGCACCGAGGATTCGTCGGACGCAATTGCCAGCGCGTCACTCTGTTGCGGTGTCAGATCGTTGAAGTGCTTGATCAGCCAGAAGCGGGGGTAAGGTTCCACTTTGCCTTCGGACGTCACACGCCCCAGGGCGTAGTCGCTCGTGAATTCCCAGTACTGAGTCCCTTGGGGACGTGCGTAGGTCAGCAACTCCTGCGTCATTTCCGCTTCCCGCATGCCGTAATCGTAGGCGTCCCACAAGCGGCCAGTGTGCGACATCCCGTCGACTCCCAATTCGTCGACCAGAAGCGGGAGCTTGAGCCACTCGGCGACGTCGCCCCAATCGGTGTAGTTCTGCGGAGTGCCGCCGCCCCAGGAGTGAAAGGCCACGGCGCCGACGTACTGCATTGCCTCCGGGTCCGCGGCCGCTGCCAGGACCCACTTATGGGTATCCCTGAGGCCGGTTGTGTCGCCCAGCAGCATCTTGGTCTTCAGCCCGAGTTTCTGGAAGTAGGCGCCGAACTTCTTGATCTCCTCGGCGTGAGTCTCGGGAGTGAAGCCGACGTAGACGCCGACATTGGCTTCATTGAACGAGAACAGATCGGGTTCCACCCCGTATTCGCGTTTGGCATAAAGCAGATAGCTGCCGACGAGGTCGAGAGCGTCATTCCACTTCGCGCGGTCGATGATGCGGAAGTGATCGTTGCGGGTCTTCTGGTTCGGATCGGTGTAGAGCCTCTCCGGCAGCCACCAGATGCTGATGACGGACTTCGCGCCCGCCTGCTGAAGCCGGCGCATGGTTTCGAAATCCTTACGGAGGACCGGGCCGGGGTTGTCGCGCTCCGTGTCCCACGCCGTAGCTTTCAGCTCATAGCGCGCCCAGGCGCTCTTCAGGTTGTCGAGCGTGAAAGCGGTAACCGGTGAGCCGTTGCTAAAACAATAGTTGCCGCCGAAACCGTCAAAGTGGAAGCGCACCCTGGAGGAATCGAGCGTGACGTGCACGGGAGGCTGTGGCGCGGTGTTCTTGACGATCAAACCAAACGTGGTTGCGAGTGTCGCGTTGGCCCCGGGAGCGAGGCGACCGCGCGCCATTGTCACCCGAAGCTGATACGACCGGCCCAAAGTATCGTAGCGATCGATCAGCGCCAGGGGGTAGGGCTTCTCAAACGCCACGTTGAGCATCCATTTCCCGGCAGCGTCATCCAGACGCAGCGAGGCGGTCTCACCCCGATAGACGGCTCCATCGGGCGGCTTGGTCGTTGGAATAGCAACATCGGCGGCTCCGTGCGCGCTGAGGCGTCCATTCGCGAAGACGCCGCGCGGCAGATCAACCACGAACTCAAGAGCGTCCAGATCGAGGGCGCTTCCTGGGGTCACGGCCGCAGTATAGCGGACACTCGAAGCGTCTTCTTCCGCGCTCACGCGGTACTGTCCCGCGGTGGCGCCCGGCAACGCGAAAGATCCCGACCACGCAAGCGGGCCTTCGCGTCGGATGCCGCGCTGACTGCCTTGGCGAACCTGGAGCGGAATCCGCTGGCCGCCGGCCAGCACGGCGACCAGGCCGGAACTCACGGTCAGTTTCGTCCCGCCAGACAGCAGGCCGATAACCCGGCCCAGGCTGTCGATCGCGATCTTCTCCTCGGCCCGCGCGACCGAGCAGATCAAAAAGACAAGAGCCCACTTTCGCATAACCACCTCTGTTATTCTTGATTCGTCCTATTCTAACGCCTTCGCCATGCACGCGCCCCGCTGTTCGCGTCAGAACACTTTGATCGCGATATCGCGTTCCAGTTGCGGCACCGGAATCCGCAGCTTGCCGCCTTCGGCTCTGATCCTGCGGGTCTCCATCACGCGGCCCTCCCACGTGTCCCAATACTCCACCCGCCGCGTGCCTGACGGGCAGCCGGCCAGCGTGACCTCCGCATCCCGAATGGACGGAATCGGCTTGTCGGTAATCACGTTCCACCAGGTGTGGGCCTTGTTCTGCAGCCAGAGAATGGAGAGAGGCTTGCCGAGCAGCCCCACCACCCGCAAATTCGCGTCGCTGACCGTTACTTCCGCCTTCTCGAAATCGGCGGTGGTCCAGGGAACATCCTTCACAAAATTGGCCACCGCCTGGTAGTGGAAGTATAGGTTCTTCGGATCCACATACTGTCCCCACCACCAAAGCTGGGCCGTGCCGGCGGCGCCGTGCGCGATCGCCGCCCAGATGCCGTTGTGCAGGTTCACGCCGTCATTGTCGCGGTCCGAGAGAGCGCGGATGTCCAGCCGGTCGCGCTGCAAGCCAAACTCGGCCATCAGGTACGGCTTGCCGAAGTCACGGACCGCGTCGAGCCACTGAAGCACATTGGCCGCCATGTCGGCGTTGATGCCTTCCATCCCGGGCCTTGGCGAATAGTAGCCGTGCCTCTGCGCGAAATCAACTTCCTTCACCTTCCACATCTCCGTCCAGCCGCCGCGCGGGGGTCCGCCAAGGCTGTTGGTGGTCAGGTGCTGCCACGGGTCGATTGATTTCAAATAGGCGCACATCTCCTGGGTCCAAGGGACGATGATTGCGGGGTCCCTGACCTCCGGATCCACATCGTCGATCTCGTTCCAGAGTTCCCAGGCCATCACGTTCGGGCTGTACCCCCACCGCGCCACCAGGTAGCGCAGACGGTTCTTGAACAGGCGGCGCGCCTCCGGCAAAGTGAAAAAGTCTTTCATGCTGCGGCAGGGCCCGTCGTTGCTGATGCTGTAGGCGTAGTCTTCGCGGTCGAATTGCCGGCGCGGAAGCCCGCGGGGCGTAATGTTCCGGATATAGTCGATGGTGATCTTCTGGTGGATTCCGTACTCCTCCGAAAGCGCCATCACCTGGTCGAGCTGCCAGGCATTGTCGAGGCGGTAAGCCCCTATGGCCCCGAACTCCAGGCCGAAATACTCGAAGCCGATCCAGAGACGGGCGAAGTTGCCACCGGCCTTTCCCAGCCGCGGGAGGTAGCGGTAGTATTCCGACAGCGGGTGCTCGACAATGTTCAGCCCGTTGGCGAAAAAGGGCGTGCCGTCGTCGTATTCGAAGTAATGTGAGGTCTTCTTCGAGACCCGGATGTAGCCATGACCTGGCGCCGACCGCGCAGTGAAACTGGCCGGCTCCCCCGTGACCGAGCCGGAGCGGTCGCGCGCCCGGATCCGAACGATGTACTTGCCGGGCTCCGAGGGCATGAAACGCACGCGCCATTCTCCGGGACTGGCCTCCGTCATCACTTCCTGGGTCGTGCGCCCGGGACGGCCCCACATCTGTCTTTCGAAATTCTGGAAGAAGAAGGCGGGCACGGTCATCTGTTTGCCCGAAGGCGTGGTGAACAGGACGTCCACCGCCACCTGGTCCTGGTCGAACGGGGTCTCGAAGGTGGCGGCGAGATCCACGCGCACATCCAGGCGCTTCCAACATGCCGGATCCCGGGTCAGAATCTCGGTCTTCCTGACGGCCAGTTGCTCGGCCTGTTTCCATCTTCGCCGCCCTTGCGTGCTCCAATCCAGCTCCTCGCGCGTCAGGGTCGACGGATGCTGCAGCACGGAGGCTGCGTTCCGGTTGGCCGCCACCGTCCAACCATCGGTTTCGATGAGGAAGAACGTGGCCTGGGAATACTGGTTCCGCATCTTGACCAGCAGGCTGGGGAAGTCCGGCGCCGCCGCGGAAGGGTCGCCGGAACCGAGCGAGGTGGCGCCAAAGGGCTTGCCCAGGCGGACCAGTTCGGTGTACCCCTGCCAGACACCTTCGTCCGGCAGTCTGTCGAGGCCGACTACGTCGCAATACTCCGCCCCGGGGAAGAACGCGTCCGCTTGCGCGCCGGACGAGGCCGAGTACACCCACAGCAGATTGTTCAACCCCTTGGCTTTGGTGAAATAGTTGAACATGTGTTTCCACGCGTTCACGAAGTTCTCGCGCGCGGCGGCGGATTCGCCGCGCCGGCCCCACCAGTACTGCTCGCCGTTGGCCGCCTGAAAGGGCCGCCACAGGACCACCACTCCGGCATCCCGAAGCTGGGCCAGGCCGGCCGCCACTCGGTTCAGTTCCTGCATCCAGGCGAGGTTCGCCTCGGTGCCGGGCGAGACCAAGTCCTTCAGGTCGGCCGTGCTGGTGTCCCACGCGCTTCCTCCCGTCCACGGGTTGCGGGCATGAAAACTGATGGTCACCAGCCCGCCGGCTTTCCAATAGTCGACCAGAACCTGGTTCAGAGCGGAAAGGTCGGCGCCTGATTCGGCGTTCGATTTTGGCGAACCGTAGTCGGCCCCTACCATGGCCACCCATTTGCCCGCCGCGTTGTGCAGCGTTTTCACCTGTTCCTCAAACAGGCGGCCGGCGTTTTCGCCGGGACCGAACTGTTGGCCGGAGATAACCCTCCGGTCGTAGTGGCCGGGCAGGGCGGGCAGGTAGTTCAGGATTTTTTTTGCGTCTGGGCTCGCATCGGGGTTGGCGGTGTCGATAGCCCCGGCCGGCTTCAAAGCGAACAGCCAAGCCGCCGCCAGGGCCACACACATCATGCTCCTTTTGCGCATTGGTACCTCCGGAATGACTCGTTGTAGCGCCCTGCTCAGCCGGAAGCAAGGCTCGCGATGCGCTTGTCTAAGCCGCCTCGAGCACGGACTGCGCCCATTCGAAGTAGCCGACGTGGGGGCTCCAGTATTCGTTGGTGCGCCAGGTCTGGGAGAATCCCGTATCCAGGATGGGCTCGTCGTCCGTGTTCCCGCAGATGCCGTTCATGATGCCGCCGGGGATAATCCCGACATACCGGGAGTGCGGGTAAGGGTTGCGCACGCCGATGCCGCTGGCCAGGGACGCGCCGAATGGATTGGCGCCGAAGGTCCACTCCAACTGGCGGTAGGCGAGGCGCCGGTACGCGGGCTCGCCGAAATCGCGCGCCGCCGCGGCCAGCAGTACGGCGTGCGAGGCGAGGTGGGCATTCAGACCCTGCCACCAGAACTGCTTCCTCACGGGCATGAAGAAACGGAAGGTCAGCTCGCCGGCGACGGGCCGGTAGCGCTCGGAAGTGGGCGAGCCCGTAAACAGGCCGTATGGAATGAGGCCGTAAGCGGAGTGCTCGCACATCGGCCTGACATAGCCGTCGATGTACAGCCGCGCGGCATCCCGCCAGCCTCCCGCGGCCTGGGAGTCGGAAAAGGCGCGCGCGGTCTCCAGCAGGGCGAATGCGGGCAGCGCACCATGAACCGCGTCTTTATACGGTTCCGGATCCTTCGCGGACATGGGCCAGAAGCCACGAACCGCGGACTGGCCGCCAGGCTTTCCGGTTTGCTGCAGCGCGGCAAGCCTGGATGCAAGCTGCTCCGCGGCGCGCCGCATGCCGTCGCTGGGGGCCGCACGGTGGAGTTCGACCGCGGCCATCGTCCACCACCCCATTTCGGCCGTGGCGCCTTCGTGGGGACTTGCGTCCCAGCAGCGTTTCGCCGCGTTCAGGCACACACCGCTATAGCGGGGGTCGGCGGTTGCGAACTCGACCGCGTACATCGCCTGCATGGCGGTGAACATGGCCTGGATAGGGCCTCTTTTCGCGGGATTCAGGTAGCGGTCGTCGGCGTTTCCGGCGGTGTTGTCGGTCCAGTGATTATCGCTGTTGTCGCCGTTTAGGCCTCCACCCACGTCCGCCCAGACGCGTCCATCGCGATCCTGCATTTTCAGAAAGTAGGCATTGCCCCAGCGCAGTTCTTCATGGAGCGGCGCCAGGCCGGACCCGGCCAGGTCCCAGCCCGCGCTCAGGTGCCGCGCCACGGCGAGCAATCCAAAGGCGTTCATCATGGTGGCGTCCATCCATTTGCGCAGGTCGCCGGCGTCGTGCCATCCCCCCGTCGTATCCACGTGCTCGCCGTTGTCGCGGCGGCGCGCGTCATCCAGATGGCACACGGGATGCACGTTCGGAACGGCCACGCCGCATCGTTGCGCGTGGTGATAGCTCACCACAGTCGGCAGAAAGCGCCGCCAGGCATCCGGACGGATGAAAAACGGCGGTGACAGTTCCGACCCGGCCCGAATCTGGTACAGCCCCTCCCGCGTGACATCGCTGAAGTCGCCGGCCACGGCCGGTCCTAGGTCCGACTTGGCCGGAGCCAGGGGCCGCTCGATTCGGAAAGGCGGCCCGCTGCCGACTTCGCGCATTTCGAAGCTACTCACGCCGTCGCGGCGGACGACGACCCGTTTCTGTGCCTCCGGCCGAAATCCCACGTGGCACACGGCAATGGATGGCTCGGCAGCGGTCGTCATCTTTTCGACCGCTTCGGGGCGGGGCGGCCCCTGCTGCGCCATGATTCGGGCCACAGGCAGGCCCGAAAGGGCAAACACAAATCTACGGCGTTTCACATCCCGTGTTTAGCAGATAGCGCCTTCTGACGCAATCCACGCCCACTCGGGCTGCGCTCTGATGGCGGCGGCCATCCACGTAGACAATCCACCGCATTCTCGCCCGTTGGCTGACCGATTTCATCGGGGCTGGTCCAAGGCGGGAAGTTTGTCGAATTCCAGAACGGCCACCGCATAGGCTTCCAACGCCGAGAGAGTCAGTGACAATCCGTTGGCGTCATGTCCGATCTCGGCCCGGACCTCGCGGCCGTCCGGCGATACCACCTGCACGGCGCGGGGCGCGGAGTCGAAGGGCAGGATCATCTTCACCGATTTGCGCGGGGCGGGCGCGCCGTTGGCCGTCTGGCGATTGATGGCGTGAACGATCACCGCGGGCGGGGAATCGCGCACCCACAGCGCCGTGCTGAGCCCGGCGGTCTCGCCCTTCGTGAAATCCACCGCCACTGGGCGCGCCTTCAGATAGAGATCGCGATGGGCGGCATAAAAGGCCGTCTGCCGCGCCACTTCGCGCAACGTGCCGTCGCGCCCGGCGTCGCATCCGAAGGGCCCCAGAATGGGGAATGCGAAGAAGCCTCCCGCGGCGTAAATCTCCGCGCCGCGCACCCGCATCCACAGTTCCCGGTCGGAGGGTGGGACCTTCAACCAGGGGAAGCCGCCAAAGCCCCAGTCGTGGAACAGCACCACCGGCAGCTTGCGCCCGGCGACGGTCTGCCCGCGCCGCACGATCGACTGCCAATCCGCCATTTGAGAATCCGCCAGATCCACCCGGCCGTCTTTCACTCGCCACAGGCCCCAGACGCCCAGCACCTGGAGATCTACGTATTTGGCGATTCCATTGCCGCTCAGATACAACATCCGGCCCTGGCCGCGGGCGTATTCGCGTAGTTGATCGGTGAGGGTTTTCCAGGCGGAGTCGTCGCGTTGCTGGCGAAACTCCCGCCAGTCGCCAGCCAGCGGGTTTCCGGCCGCCAGCGGGTCGGCGGTAAAGCCGCGCTTTTGGAGATAAGCACGGTAATCGAACGAGCCCATCGAGCCGTCCGGGCACATGGCGCGATCTCCCAGATCCACCTGGAAACGCTCCCGCCAGCGGGCATCCGCCTGGCTCCATTGCTGTCCCTGGCAGTACTGCCGCAAAAGATGCTCGCGAAAGGCGCGGATCGAATAATCGTCGTAGCCTTCCCGGCGCTCCAGGGCGGCGGTGATTTCGTCCATGAAAAGGTAATCGGCGCCGCTATCGATCTGCTGCCGGCCCCATCGCAGGATGTATTCGAGGTACTTGGGGTTGGAGAGCGTCCCATGGTGCACGCCGGCGGTGTTCCAGGCATTGACCAGCTTGCCTTCGGCGTCGCGCGTGGCCATGTCACTGACTTCCGCCGCGGTCAGACCGTTTTCGCCGTCATAGAGCGCGCTACAGGTCACGCCGCCGCCGAACATCATCCCCAGGGCGTGGGCCTGCTGGGCGAACTGCCGGTACTGGGACCAGTCCGGAGCATTGCGCCACTTGAACCATGCGCGAATCAGGACATCGGAGCTGACCTTTCGAATCAGGTCCAGTGCGTATGGGGTATGGATCGGTTCGTTAATCGTGAACACCACGGCTTCGTCGATGCTCTTCGGCGGCGCGCCCCGCCGCTGCTCCCGGGGTACGTCGGGCAGCGTCTGCCAATCCTGCGCCGCGCAAACTGCAACCGCGGCCAAAAACGGCAACAACCTCGTCATCCTCGTCATGTTGTTCTCTCCACTCTGTAAATACCATGCCTCAGGATCTGAAATTCTGCAATAGGTCCCGGAAGAAATCCGGGAAACAGGTTCCAAACTCGAGAGCTATTGGTTAAACTGTGGCATCAGGGGTAAACCATGCATCTTCATGTCGAATCCTGTGTCAAGCTCTTCGTGATCGGAACCCTGATCGCGGCGATGAGCGGCCTGGCAAATGCGGCGCCGCCGGAAATCCTTACGGTGCGGCAGACATTGCCGCAGGAAGTGTACCAGCAGATCCGGCTGGGACTGTTGGCTCCGACGGAGGTGGAACGAACGGTCGCCGTGGGGCGGTACGAGAAACTGGAGCTGCGGGTGGAGTTGCGGGCGACCTATCAGAACCCCTACGACCCGGACGACCTGGACCTGTGGGCGGAATTCGCGGCGCCTTCGGGCAAAGTCTGGAAGATATGGGGGTTCTACAATCCGACGAGCCCGTCGGCGCTGTGGATGGTGCGGTTCGCGCCCACGGAGACGGGCACCTGGCGGTACGTGGTAAAGGTCCGTGACAAGGAAGGCACGGCGGAGAGCAAGCCGCGCGAGGTTTCGGTGGTGGAAAGCAAACACCACGGTTTCGTCAGGATCGCGGACAACAAGCGCTACCTTCAGTTCACTGATGGCAGCCCGTTCTACGGCGTGGGGATGTGGTACAACGACGGCTACGAGTTGTTCGGCCGGGGCTCCATCACCGAAGAGGGGCTCGACAGCCTGAAGCAGCACGGGGCCAACTTCATCAGCTTCTATCATTCTCCGCTGGAAACCATGGGGACGGGGCTGGGCCGCTACGACGAAAACCGCGCGGGGCGGCTGGATCAGGTCTTTGAGTGGTGCGAGCAGCGAGACATGTTCGTGAGCTGGAACATCTGGTTCCACTCCAACTTTTCCGAGGCGGTCTGGGGTGGAGGCAATGCACGGTATGGCAACAACCCTTACCGCCTGGTGGCCAGCGCCGACAAGTTTTTCAGCAGCGAGGAAGCCGGGGGTTACCTGATGAAGGTCTACCGCTACATGGTGGCGCGGTGGGGGTACAGCCGGGCGTTGTACCTCTGGTTCGTGGTCGACGAGATCAACGGCACCGAGGGCTGGCTGAAGGGCGGCAGCGAGGCCGGCGAACAGTGGTGCCAAAAGGTGCACAACTGGTTGAAGGAGAGCGATCCCTACGGACGCCCGACCACCGGGACACAGAGCGGCGGGATCAAGCAGTGGTGGCCGGGCGGCTACCAGATCTTCGACATCGCGGCGCGGGAGATCTACGAGGCCCAGGGGCACCCCATCCCGAAGAGCGGGAAGCCCGACCTGATCGGCGAGAACCCGGTGAAATACAGCTATCTGAACTACGCCCGGCAGACGGAGGATTTGTGGAGCGGCTTCAACAAGCCGGCGCTGATCGGCGAGTGCGGCTGGGACCACACCTATTATGAGCCGGGGATGCCGGGCTACCTGGCCATGTACCATAACGCGCTGTGGGTGACCCTCGCTAACGGGCTGAGCGCGACGCCGTTCTGGTGGTCGAACGGCTCGTACATCAACGACGCCATGGTGACCCGCACCATGTCCTACTTCTCGCGCTTTGTCAGGGACATCAACTTCGCCGCCGGAGAGTGGAAGCCGCTCGTTCTCAATGTCAGCGACGGGAACGGGTGGGCGATGCAAGGCGATAAGATGACGTTCGGCTGGGTGGTCAACCCGGTGAGCGGAGTTGCCAACGAGACCTTCAGCGTTTCTGGCCTCGAGGACGACGACTATGACGTGTACCTGTACCGCACGTGGCGCGGCGAGTATCTGCCCGCTATCTCCGCTGCTTCGACGGGCGGGACGCTGACGGTCAAGATACCGGAACTGCTGCCGAGGGGAGGACGTGCCCAGAACATCGGCGACGACGTGGCGATCAAGATCGTGAAGAAGGGAGTGTCGTTGGGAGTGCCGATCGGCCCCCTCGGGCCTCGTTAGACCCCCCAACCCCTAATCCCCAACTCCCATAGGCGTTGAAATAGCTCTGCGTGGGTTTTCGAGGTCGCGCCCAATTCGCGGCTGTCTAACGGGCACGGGGCTGGGACCTCCGTCCGGATGAAGAGGCGGCCAAATGGTTCGGCGAAACAAAGCGCGTTTGCCGGTACCAATCCGGCAAACTTCCCACATCCGGACTTCGCGTTCCTTTGACGCCACTTCTACGGTTTGGGCGTGATACGTCAAAGTGAGGCGAAGCGCGAATCAATCCAACGAACAGCGAACACGATTCGAGATCTCCCCGGCTATCGGCGTGGTCGAGGGAATCGTGGGGGGAACCTCGACTCCGGATAGCTACCATCGAAGGCTTTGGCAACCACGCCGGCACTCCGCCCTGTTGCCCGCATCGGCCCCGTTGGAATGATTTATTGTGCCAAGCATCGGCGGCATTCTCACAAGGAGTTCTCTCGCCCGCAGGACATTGAGAACGGAGCCAACGTTCTGTTGCAGTCGGTCCTCGCATTCGACAAGCGTTAAGGCCAAGCCGGCCCTCAGTCCCTCCCGAGAGGCTAGGTGCAATCTCACTTTTCCACCTGGTCATTGGCGCGCGCCAGACTTCCGGCCCTCTCACGGTCACGCTGATCCCGCTGGGGTACTCCGCCATTTCCGCGCGGCGCACCGAAATCAGCTACGAGGGGGAGCGCTCACGGCTTGATCCAAGGTCGCCAGATCTCAGCCGGGTTGTTATCCGTACAGTTCGCCATCACGAGGGATTTCCCATTGGCAGCTTTTCCGTCCTTCACGGTGAGGCATTGATCGTTCTTTCCAAGGATGCGGCCGTCGGGCCGAAAGTTCCACTTCTGGCTGGCTCCGCCATTGCAGGCTGCAATTCCGAGGGTCGGGTTATCTCCGACTGCGACATCGGCGTCCAAGCACTGGTCAAAGATCGTCAACTCGCCGCGCTCGGTTCGGGTAAAGAGCTGGTGACTGGCACCGTGGCAACTATAGAGATGCACTGGGGCTCGGCGCCCAAGGTCGAGATCGAGGCAGAAGGGAGAGTCTCTCGACGACAGGCCGGTCGAGAGCGCGCTGGTTCCTGGCGGCAAGCGCTTGACGTAGAGCGCGACGCCGGGTATGAGCACATCGTCTCCCTGCCAGAAGTCATCGGAACGCCTCGACATTACCGTGGTGATCACGCCGCCCCTTTCCACAAGGTGCAGCCGGTCTCCCGACAATCTCCAAAAAGCCTGGCTTGCAAAACACGACCCGGAAATCACGTTCCCGAACTGGCCGTGTTGCGGAGAAAGGGTGAAATTACAAACTGGGCCCACCGGCTGGGAAGGGTCCACAGTGGTCGCGCGGCCGAATTGCCAGATACCATAGAGCTTGGTCTCTGCGACAGCCCGATCGGGGTCGCTGCTGATCTCGGGGGAACCGGCGCGCAGTACGAAGTCCTCCTTGGTTTGAACCAGACTGATCGGCTCTGCGCGATTGGGCGCGAACCGCTTGATGGCCCTCGGCAATTCGATCGTGAACAGGTGCTGCGCGTCGGCATCCGGAACCTGGAGAGCCGCGACGAAAGCCTGCGCAAATACGCCCGGTTTGGGATTGTCGGATACCGGCTCGGTTCGTCCGGGTGGCAGCGAATAGACCAGGATCGTGCCAGGACCCGCATCCTCCCGAGCGAGTCCCGCGGCCTGTCCCTCCGCCCGGAGCGCGGACTGCGAGCTGGCGGCATCCAGAACAATAACTGCCAGCTTCAAGTGACGATCTTCCAGGCTTTGGCTGAGTCGCGCCGCGGAGTAGAGCGGACCACTGTCGCGCGGGTTGTAATTGGCGGGAACCAGCCAAGTGGCGCCGCCCTTCTGCACCGCATAGCCGGTGAAATAGACTAACGCTGCGTCGCCCGGCTGGAGCTTGTTCGCGAATTCGGTTTCCGCCTCCAGCCAAGCTTTCAGGCTAAAGTCGCGTTTGATCTCGACGTCAAAGCCAATGTCCGTGAGAGCGCCGGCCACGGCATCGGCTCCGGCCCTCGCCGAAGGGATGGGCGCCAGGTTCTGGTACACGCCGTTGCCGATTACCAGCGCGCGCCGGCCGGTCGGACGCGATGAGACTTCGAAGGGCACGCTGAAAACCTCGCCTCCCTGCCAAAGCAGACGGACGCGCCACGTCCCCGGCATGGTGGCTGGCCTGGCTCCTGCGATGGGGATGTTGTATTGGTAACACTGCTTGTCTAAAGATGGGCGAGGCAGAAATGTGAATTGCCGGAAGACGTCTCCGTACGGATCGAGCCACTCGACAGACGCATTGCGATCCGAGACCTGCGCTGGCTCCACGGCAAACGTCGCCCAGACGTTGAAGTCGTTGCCGGAGAAATCGGAGGAAGCAGCCGGCGCCGTGCAAGCGTCGGGGGTGGCAGGGGCTTTCGACAACACTTGGCTGAGCCTGCGGATCCACGACTGGCGAGAGGGTCCGATGGCCAAACCGATGGATCGTTGCACGCTATTGTTCCCGGAATCTTCTGTCCGCAACACCAATCGAAAAATGCCTTGGCGCGCGGGAATCCCGCTGAGGATACCATCGGGGGATAGCGTAAGGCCAGGAGGAGGATCGTTCAGCAGCCTCCACCGATACGGCGTGGCGCCGCCTTTGGCGGTGAATTGATAGCGGTAGGGAACCTTTTCGGTGGCTTGGGGCATCACTGTGCTGCTGACGAGGCTGATCGCGCTTTGCGGCGGCGTCGAGATGCGGAACTGAAGCGTTTGCAGCCACTGCTGATCGGCGAAGAAGCGGACATCCCAGGCGCCCGGCTTTTTGCCTGCCTGCCCAGAAATATTAAACATGTGGGAACAGACCCCGGGACATTCAGTTGTGTACTGGTCGTACAACGCTCCCGACGGATCATGCCACTCGATGCGCAGCTTGTAGTCGCGGCTGCGCGAGTACAGAAGACACAGATACGGGTCGGTAATCAGGAAATCGGTTTCCGGCTCCGCGTTGAGGTCAGGGTTATTTGTAGAACACGCGCGCGTAATCACGGCTGTAACGCGGATCGGCTCCGCATTCTGAGCACAAACAGCTCCAGCGAAGACGAGGACCGTAAGCGAAAGGCGCGTTCTCATCGGATCACACTCCAGCGGATCATAATACCCTCCACGACTTCGTTCTCCGAATCGTTGCGGAGGACTAGGCGGTCCCAGTGGTTTCTTTCGGACGGAGCTTCGGCCACGGAGATCCGCTGGGTCTGGGATTCGACCGTAACGGGCACGCGGGGCAGGTCGCCCTGGAGCGAGCCCGCCAGCACATGGCTGGCCTGGATCGTCAAGCTTTGGTGCGAAGCGAGCCGGCCCGACCATTGAATCGTGCCATGGAGCGCACCGCCGTACTCGTCGGTCCGGAGTGGCGCGCGTGGCGGCGGCAGTTTGGCCTCGGACCGCGAGGGTCCGCCCCCCGTGCTCTTGGCCACACTCCAGCGGACCACAACACCTTCGACCGCCTCATTGTCCGAATCGTTTATGAGGACTACACGGTCCCAGCGGTTCCGCTGGGACGGGAACTCGACCACGGAGATCCGTTCCGTCAGCGGTTCGACCGTAACGGGCACGCGGGGCAAGTCGCCCTGGAGCGAGCCCGCTGCCACGTGGCCGGCCTGGATAGTCAAGTTCTGATGCGGAGCGAGCCGGCCCGACCATTGAATGGTGCCACGAAGAGGGCCTGCATACTCGCGCACGGACGGGCGAGGTGGCGACAGCGTCAGCTCGACTTGCGCGGATTTTGCTGGCGCGGACTTCGTGGGGAGTCCGGTTGCGGCAGGCGCTTTCGGACCCTCCCCGGCTCCGGTGGTGGTCGTGTAAGGAAGCGGCTTTTGGATGGCTGGCGCCGTCGGGGCCAGAGGCTGTGAGGCCGGCTCCATGGAACCCCCGGACTGGGAAGTGCGCAGCAACCAACCGCCGACGGCGGCAGCGATCAATAAGGCAGGCGCCAAGAGCCACCAGACGGGCCGGCGGAGCGTGCCGCGGCGAACGGGCGCCTGAGCGAGCGGTTCCATGCTGATGGCCGCGACTGCGGCGGCAACGGCCTGTGCGGACGGAAACCGCTCCCCCGGCGCTTTTCGCAGACAACGGAGGACCACGTCATCCCATTGCGGATCGAGATGCGGTGCCAGGGTGCGCGGCGGCGCGGCCTGCTCGTTAACCTGCTTCAAGGCAACCGCCATGGCGTTCTCGTCCGTGAACGGACAACGGCCGGTGAGCATCTCGTAGATCACGATGCCCAAGGCATAGATATCGACCGCCTGGGTTACCGGCTCGCCGCGCACCTGCTCGGGCGCCATATAGGCTGGAGTACCCGCGATCACTCGCGAGTCGGTAACAGTCACATCGCTACCTGTCACCGAGCGCGCCAGGCCGAAATCCGTGACAACGGCGTGGGAGTGGCTGGAGGAGTCGACCAGCATGACGTTTCCACTCTTGAAATCGCGATGGACGATGCCGGTCTGGTGGGCCGCCGAAAGCGCGCCCGCCATGTCCTCGATCAGTGGAAGGGCTGCCGCCGGCGCAATTGGCCCGCGGAGGATGCGTGAGGAAAGCGTTTCCCCATCGAGAAACTCCATGGTGAGGAACAGCAGGGGCTCGGCATTCAGCGGACGGTCGATTCCGAGATCGTAAACTCGGCACACATTGGGGTGCGTGATCTGCTTGCTTAACAGAATCTCGCGCTTAAAGCGAGCGAGGGTCTGGGGGTCGCGAACCAGCTCGGCTCGAACGGTCTTCAGGGCGACGCGCGATCGCAATTCCAGATCTTCGACCTCATAGACGTCTCCCATGCCGCCACGCCCGAGAAAGCGCTTGATGCGAAACCGGCCCGCGATCTCATGTCCTGGAGGAAATCGCGGGTCGGCCGGGGGAGGCGAAATCGTATCCAGCATACGTTCCAGATCGGCCCTGATGGCGTCGTCCCCACAGCAGGCGCGCTCGAGAAAGGCGCGTCGCTGCTCGGATGGGAGACGAGAGGCTTCGTTGTAGAGTTCGGCAATGCGCTCATCGCGCGAGCGCCTGACTACTGAGCCGTCGGCCTGCATGCGATATATGATGAATTCTAACGCATGGACGCGGTCATAGCACAAGGGGCAAGATCGACCAGATGCGTCCCTTGTGTCCATCTCCGCGGGTCGCACAGATACAATGGCACGCGTAGCATCCACGACGCGGCAAATTAGTGTGCAGGCTGCCATAGACAGCGAGAGAGTTGCCCAAGGCTCCGTAACAGTGACGATGACCAGGCTTTTGGCCGATGTTCGATGGCTAGGTCCGCAAGCGAGGTTCAGGGCTCCCAGAGGATGTATCGTCGCCATCTCGGACTTCTGCTGGGCCGAGGTCCAGATACGGCGTTCGAGGAAGCTTGCTTCGGATTACTCCTCGCAAGTCGGCCTGGCGACGGTAATGCGCCGAGTCGAGGCACTGTCGTGTTACGCCTAAGCCGTAGAACTGCCCGCTAATCCTCGCCCCGCCGCCGCGCCCGCCTCAAGCTGCCAGCGCAAGGGCCGGGAGGGACTTATACATGTATTTGACACCATATGTGTTATATGCCATATTATGGAGGTGAGCTGGGTCGTCCAGATCGGCGACGAGTTCAAACCGGAGTTCCTCGCGCTGCCGGAAGACGTGCAGACTGAGATTCTGGCCTCGTCGCGCCTTCTCCAGCAATTCGGGCCGCAATTGGGGCGGCCCCGCGTCGATACGCTGAACGGCTCCCGCCACGCGAACATGAAGGAACTGCGATTCAGTGCGGCGAATGGCGAATGGAGAGTAGCCTTCGCCTTCGACAGGAAGCGCAAGGCGATCCTCCTGGTTGCAGGGGACAAATCCGACGCCGGCGAAAAGCGGTTCTACCGCGAGCTGATCCGCAAGGCAGATGAGCGCTTCGAGGCTCATCTGGCCCGGCTGAAAAAGGAAAGAAGAAAATCATGCCCACGAACGTAGACGACATAATCAGGAAGCTCAGCCCCGCCCAACGCCAGAAGGTCGAGGCCCGTGCCGCTGAGCTGATTGCCGAGGAAATGACCTTGCGCGAGCTGCGGCGCGCGCGCAAGCTCACGCAGGTCCGGATGGCCAAGAAGCTTGGTATCACCCAGGACAGCATCTCCCGCCTGGAAAAGCGAAGCGATCTTCTGCTGTCCACACTGCGCAAGACTGTGAAGGCCATGGGCGGCAATCTTTCCCTTGTTGCTGAATTCCCCGACCGCCCGCCGGTCGTGCTGTCCGGCATCGCCGAAAACGATCTGCCACCCAAGCCGACCGGGCGGAGGCACGCGCAGGCTTGACGGCCAGGGTCACTCGCGAATTCTTCGAGCCTCCCCTTACACGTCGCAGGACTTCGAGTCCGTCGGGTTCTCTGCCTGATTGGTGGGAATCCCCTAAGTGGTGGTTTCGGATTACTCCCCACTAAGTCGGCTTCTGTCCGGTCATACACGTAGACCGCAAGCCGGCATATCACCACCCTCTTTTGAAGTGAGAAGTTCGGGGTCCCGGCAATCCCGCGAGAGGGAAGATCCCGACCCGTCCGGTACAGTATAGAATCATTTTCTGGCCCCACTTATTTTAACGCCTATGCCCCCACCTCCCAACCCCTGCTTTTAGTGATACTGCAACAGGGTCAGTAACTTGCGGTCCAGTTTGTGGCCGTGCCAGTCTTCGTATGCCACATCCTCGCGCTTCGAATCCAGCACCCCGAAATCGCCCCGAAAATTCCACAGCGCGATGCCGATGTTGTAGCTCTTCAAAATATCCAGAGTGTCGGTCATCCAGCGCAGAAAAACGTCGTGCGGCGTCTTGATGTAGCCGCCCGCCTCGCCGGCATGCACGCCTACGCCCTGGCGCACAAGCCATCCCCAGGGCGCATACAGGTCCTCGAGCGTTTCGCGAGTGACCTGGCCTTTGCCATCACGCCGGTTCGCAGGCCACTGCGGAGCGGGGAAGTCCGATTGAGCGTCCACCCAGGAGGCGCGGTAATGGCTGATTTCCAGCGGCAGATAGGTATGCACGCTCTGCGCTACTCCCGTATGCACCATTTCCTCCACCACGGAGGCGGCGATGTCCAGCCCATCAATGATAATGGTGCGGTCCGGATTGGATTCCCGGATCTTGTCCACGGTCCGCGCCATGACGCGCCGGTGGTCCTCACGTGTCATCGCGCTGACCGGGCGCTTGAAGGCCTCATTTTGCAGGTCGAGGGCCGTCTCTTCAAACTGCGTAGTGCGGCTGCGGTGCGGCACCGGCGGTTCGTTCACCAGGTTGAAGCTCAATTCGGCCGGGCCGATGCCTTTGTAGCGCCGCGCAAACACGTCCCAGTGAAATACAAATGCATCCTCGCCGTCCTTGTCCCGCCACAGGTCGAAGGGCTCGACCTTGGGAGCGTTCAAGTGTGTATCGGCGATGCAGTATCCGGGCGCGCGGTGAAAACACAGGTTCACGTGCACCGCGTTCTTGCGGCCCAACTCCACGATGCGGTCCACGTCGGCCACCGCGCTCTCCTTGATTCTCAGGACATCCTTCGCGTTCACGGCGCCCGTCGTCCGCCAGTCGGAGTCCACCCAGTGCCGGTAATCCATAGGGATGCGGACCCAGTCGAAGCCCAGGTCGCGAATCATCCGAAAGTCGTCTTCGGGAATTTGGATGGGACCTTCCTGCCGGCGCCGCGCCACGAAAAGATACAGCAGATTGAACCCCCGCCAATGAGGCAGGACGTTCTTCGTAACGGCATTGGAAGGTGCGGCCGCCGTCAGCACCGCGGCCCCGAGCCCCGCTGCCTTAATGAAATCTCTGCGCGAAGTAAGCTGGCCCATAGTCATGAATACCTCTCGTTAGCACGCTAACACGATTGCCCGTTACGGGGAGAAAAAAGGCTAAAAGGTCCTGAGAACTGCTATCATTCGGTGTTACCGGCACGGCAGAGCCTGCTGGGGACGTGCCGGCGGCGCCGGGGCCTCGGCGCCCACACCAGGAAGGACGGTATCTCCATGCAACCCACACGATCGTGGTTTTTGTGCGCCCTCGCCTTCAGCCTCCCATCGGCAGTCGCCGCCCAGACGCTCCGCATCAGCGTTTATACCCCTGCCGGAACGGTGAACAAGTACCTTTCTACAGCCGGCGACCGGGCCAAGGCTGCCGGCGTGATGGAGCGATTCAAAGTGTCCAAGATCTGGATCGAGGGGCGCAGAGGGGACCAGTACGTCACACCCGAGCTGCTGACCGCGGCGCGAGACGATTTTCGCGCTCGCGGTTTGCTCGTTTCCGGCGGTCTCACCACCGTTCCCGGAAAGACCTTTGGCGTCCAAAGCAATCCCGGCCGCACCTGGCTGAATTTTCAGGCCGAGCAAACGCAGCGCGACATCATCAAGTTTTACACGGAGAACGCCGCCATCTTCGACGAAATCATGGTTGACGATTTCTACGCCACCGAGGATACCACGCCGGAATCGGAGAAGGCCCGCGGCGGCCTGTCCTGGTCTGAGTACCGCAGAAAACTGCTCGTATCGCTGATCGATTCGGCGATGTTGAAGCCGGCGCACGCCGTCCAGCCTTCCACCCGCGTGATCATCAAGTTCCCGCAGTGGTATGAGGCCTTCCACATCCGCGGCTACGACCCTCCCGGCATGGCCGCCGCCGCCAGCCAGATCTGGGTGGGCACCGAGACCCGCAACCCGCACACCTCCGCCTACGGTTTCGTGGTGCCCACCGAAGGCTACATCAACTTCCGGTGGCTGGCTTCCAACGCCGGCGAAAAAACCGGCGGCGCATGGTTCGATCACCTCGACTGCACCCCGCAGAACTTCGTGGATCAGGCCTATCAAAGCGTTCTGGCGGGCGCTCGCGAGCTGACCCTGTTCAACCTCGGCAACCTGATGGATGGCCATCCCGGGCAGCCGCTGTTCATCGCGGCCCTGCCGGAACTCTTCGATCTCGCGGAGAAAGTGCGGGGACGGACAGTGGACGGCGTGTACTATTACAAGCCACCGGCCAGCGACGGCATGGAAAACGCTTACCTGATGGATTATCTGGCAATGATCGGGCTGCCGGTGGTCCCCCAGGCAAGCTACCCCGCCGGCGCGCGCGTCCTGGTCCTCGGACGCCAGGCCGGCGCCGACCCGCAATTGCTTTCTAAAATCCAGCAACACCTGAGCCGCGGGGCGACCCTGGTGCTGACGCCGGCCCTGGTGCGGCTGGTGGGCAAACCGCTGGCCGGCCTAGCCGGCGTGCAAGTGTCTGAAAAGCCGCAAGCCGCCTCGGCCGATGCAGCCGGCGTTCACGGGCGGCGGCTGAGCCTGGCAACGCCTCTCGAGATCGATGCCGGGCTCCAGGCGCCCCCAGGTCTCGTGAAGCTCTCGGCTTTCGTGAACGGCCGGCAGGTGCCGCTGCTCACCGCTCGCAAAGCCGGCGGCGGGCGAATCCTGGTGGGGAACTTCTTTACTTTCGCCAACGGCGCCTCACTGGCGCCTAAGGAATTAGGACTGCCCGAAATTCCCCGGCCGCTAGCCGATGCGCTGCGCGCGGAAGTGATGGCTCCCTTGGGCGTGCGGCTGGAATCTCCCGCCAAAGTGGGGTTCTACCTGTTCGGCGATGCCCGCGCGCTCTACAATTTCCGCGATGAAGCGGTGGAAGTCCGGCTGGACCGCCAGGTGATCAAGCTGGACGCCAACCGGCTCTTGTGGCTGCCCGCCGGGCGCAAGAAAAGCGGCACGTAGTGCTGCTGCCTTGAAATGGAGGATCGGATGCCCAGATACGCCTTGCTGTTTACTATCATTCTGCTGAGTCTGCTGATGAGTCCCCCCGCCTGCCAGGCGGATTCCTCGATCCTTTGGCAGATCGGGAAATTTGACGACTCCTCCCTCGAGTTCCACCAGGGAGCGCCCTCCGAGGACCCGGTCTTTGTCGTGGGCACGAGCGATCCGGCCCGCGCTTGGTACGCCGCCCAGCCCGGCTCGGGCACGGACGGGCGTGCGCATCCGTTTACCGTCAGGTTCGACCTGCCGCAGGCGCCGTCGGGCCTGTATACCCTCAGGTTCTCGCTGTTGGCGCACACGCCCCGGTTGCCGTTGCTGGAGGTGAGCGTAAACGGCCACCGTGGCCGGTTTTTCCAGCATCCTGTCCTGAACTACACCGGCAACGACCCGGCGGACCGGTTCATACCCATCTTTTCCAAGGTTTCGATCGCTTTCGATGTCCCCACGCGCATTCTCCAGCAGGGCGCCAACACCCTCATCATGACGGCTGTTGACGAGCCGGCAGGGGGTAATTCGCTAATTACGTACGATGCCCTGGCTCTCGAGCACGATCCTGCCAGGACCTATTCCGCGGAGGCGACCTCGGCCGAAGTTCTGCCGACCATCTTCTACAAGGCCGGAAGCACGGGCCTGGTGGAGCTGGTGGATGTGTTCGTGCGATACGGCGAAGCGCCGCAACGCGGGCGCGTGACGCTGGCGCTGGGCTCGAACCAGCTCGCGCAGGAGCTGGCCGCGGGCACGGAATTCGGAGAGCAGAAGATCCGGTTCGAAGTGGCGGAGTTCAGTTCGCCCACGACAGCCCGGGTGACCGTCGCCATGAACGGAAGGACGCGCCAGTTCCCGGCGGAAGTGAAGCCGGCCAAGAAGTGGAACCTGTTCGTGGTGCCCCACCAGCACCTGGACATCGGTTACACGGA
>Ga0116219_10001511_pt1 | contig 21397 bp, 20 predicted proteins | sample Sb_taG_4_FD_91019 | JGI IMG/M metagenome (GOLD analysis project Ga0116219, IMG submission 91019) | Peat soil microbial communities from Weissenstadt, Germany - Sb_50d_6_BS metaG | ecosystem: Environmental > Terrestrial > Soil > Wetlands > Peat | place: Germany: Weissenstadt | collected 2010-09-21
ATCGCCGTTGGCGCGCTCGCGATGCTCATCGTGCCTCCGTTGTCGCCAGCCATCCGGACCCGGAGGCTGCTGGCGTTGACGCTCGCTGATCTCAGGCGGCTTGCGAAGCGAGCTTCGCCGGGAAGGCAAGATGACTGGCAAAGCCGCGGTGTCGCCCGTTTGCTGGCGATGCCCGAGCAAGCCGAGCCGGTCGAACGCGCCGCACTCGTCGCGGCGGTCGCGGTCGGCAAAGAGATCGCGCGGCTCCGCCGTGTCGCGCCTCGGTTCGTCCCGGGCGCGGCCGTGGACGCGGCGCTTCAAGCGCTGGCCGAAGGACGAAGCGGCGAGGCGATCGAGCGCCTCAAGGATATCGACCGCCTGCTCGCCGCCCTGCCTCGCGCCGGACCGGCGAGCCGCATCCTGCTTCGGCTCCGGGCCGGTGTTCTGGCGATTTCCGGTCAGCTTGGCGAATACGCCCCTTATTTCGACGACCGGCCAATCCGATGAGGTTCAACGAGATCAACCTGTTCGGGCTTTACGTCGCGCCGATCATGCTGATCATGGCCGTCGCCTGGGTCGTCTATCTCGTCGTCAGGCGAACGGGCGACCGCTTCGGCCTGGCGCAGCGCGTTTGGCATCCGGCTCTTTTCGAGCTTGCGCTCTATGTTATCATCGTCTCGTCGATTGTCGTCATGATTGCGCGCTGGAGCCGCTGATGTCCGGCGTCGAGCTCAAAGCCAATGACGCCAAGGTCCTGGCCGGGATCAAGCGCCGGTCGGTCTTGTCGTCCATCCGCGTCGCGCCGATTCTCGTCACGGCGGCGGCAGTCGCGCTTGCGGCCGTGGCGGCCTGGCAGGCCTGGCAATATTACATGGGCGCGCCATGGACGCGCGACGGCACGGTCCGCGCCTATGTCGTGAAAGTCGCCCCTCAGGTCGCCGGCGAGATCGTGCAATTGCCGATCGTCGACAACCAGTTCGTCCGTAAGGGCGATCTCCTAATGCTGATCGACCCGAGGAACTATTCGATCGCCGTCCGGCAGGCCCAGGCGACGGTCGAACAGGCGCGAGCGACCGCCGAAAACGCGAACGCCGAGATGACCCGGCGCCTGAAGCTCAGCGACATCGCAGTCACCGAGGAGGAGCGGCAGACCTATGTCAGCCAGGCGGCCACTGCCGAGGCGACTTACCAATCGGCGCTCGCGAACCTCGACCAGGCGCGCATCAATTTCAAGCGCACGCAGGTCCGGTCGCCGGTGAACGGCTATGTCACCAATCTTACCGCCCAGCTTGGGGACTATGCCAACGTCGGGGCGCTCCAGCTTTCGGTGGTCAACTCCGACTCGTACTGGGTCGACGCCTATTTCGAGGAGACCGCTCTCGGCCGGATCCATGAAGGCGACGCCGCGACGATCAAGCTCATGGGATATAGCCCCCTGCTGCGCGGCAGGGTTCAGGGGCTCGCGCGCGGCATCAATGTCCCGAACGCGCAGCCCGACTCCTCGGGGCTCGCCTCGGTCAATCCGATCTTCACCTTCGTGCGCCTCGCCCAGCGCGTGCCGGTGCGCATCCGCATCGACGAGGCGCCGCCGCAGGTCAAGCTTGTCGCCGGCCTGACGGCGACGGTGGAGATCGAACCCTATAAGGCGCCCCCAATTTCAGGTTCGAAACCCTCGTCCGCCGGCGTGAGCGAAGCTAAGCCGCAGCCAGCTCCACTCGCTGCAGCGTCGCCGCCTGCCCCACCCGCGCAAACCGCCAGTCAGCCAGCGTCGCAAGCGGCTCAGCCGCAGGCCGCCGCACAGGCGGCCTCGCCAGCGACGCAGCAACAGGACGCTTCGCAATCGCCGGCGTCAGCCGCTGACCAACTGCCGGCAGCCGTCCCGCCCTCGGCGCAGGCCTCGGCTGCAGCCGACGCGGCTGCCGCCGATCTCAGGACGCTCGAAGAACAGATCACCGCCAACCCGCCCTCCGGGAGCGCGTCCCCGCCGACTGCGGCCAATCGCGGAAGCGCCGCCAGCACTGACTTCATGCCGCCAAGCCAATACCTCGGACAGACCCTCGACCTTTTCGGCGACCAGAGCGCGTCGCCCCAGCCGACGCACCGATCTCCCGATTCGATCCGCCGGCGCGCGGCTCGCTCCGAGTCGCGGCATTCCGGGCGCCAATAACCGCCAGCGGGCCGGTAGGGTCTCAGTTTGAAATCCGACGCTTGACGCTAATCTAAGAGCCTGACCCGAAAGTGATGGCTTGGCGCCCGGACGCCATTGCACGGGAGGACTGGAGTCGACCCGAGGAGTAAACCGCTCGCGCGGTAGCAGCCGCGAGCGGTTTAGTCCTTGCGCGGAGAGCTGCCATTTGCCCACCGCCATGTAGGAGGCCGCCGCGCTCGGTGGCGCAGCCCAATTTCCGTTTTTGTCCCGTCGGGCAATTTCACTTGGCGCGCCCCTCGGGTTAGAGTTTGGGCCTCTGCTAGGGGGCTGCCATGAATGGGCTCATGTTGACAGGCCGGGCGGTGTCCCTCCGGGAGGGATCGGGTGTCTCCCTGGCGGCCGCGACCGAGCCTGTTTCCTTTCAACATAGAAACGGCAGTTGGAGATCCGGAAGTTGTATAACCTGTTGAATTATAGGGTGTTTTCGGCAACTGCCTCGAATGCGGAGCAGTTGAAGGCGGTTCCGCAATTTCAATGGCTTACGCGCCAACTGCCGTTTCTAGGTTCAATGCTCCCGTGATCGTGAACTGCGCAACTTCGAAGGATCAGTCATGCCGTCAACCACCCCCAACGCCTCCACTCGGCCGCTGGAAGGCGTCACAGTGCTCGACTTGTCGCGCGTGCTGGCGGGTCCATTCTGCACGATGCTCCTGACGCAGCTCGGCGCGCGGGTGATCAAGGTGGAGCGCCCAGGCCTCGGCGACGATTCGCGCGCTTTCGGGCCCTTCGTAAACGGCAAGTCGCTATATTTCGCGTCGATCAATTACGACAAGGAGAGCATTGCGCTGAACTTGAAGGAGCAGGCGGACCGGGCGATCTTTGAGAAGCTCCTCGGAGTCTCGGACGTCATGGTGGAGAATTTTCGCCCCGGCACGATGGAAAAGCTGGGCTATGGCTGGGACAGGCTGCACGCCAAATACCCCAACCTGATTTATGGCGCAGCCTCGGGATTCGGCGATAGCGGGCCCTACTCCAAGCGCGCGGCCTACGACATGGTCGCGCAGAGCATGGGCGGCATCATGAGCATGACCGGTCAGCCCGATAGTCCGCCGACGCGCGTGGGCGTGTCGATCGGCGACCTGGCGGCTGGCCTCTACCTCGCCATCGGCCTGGTCGCAGCGATCCACAAGCGCAGCCAGGGTGGAGGGGCGGCGAAAGTCGATATCGCTATGCTTGATTGCCAGCTCGCCCTGCTGGAGGGTGCGCTGGCTGCCTTCTCCTCACTCAAGGAGATCGCCAGGCCGCTAGGCTCTCGCCATCCCGAAATCGCGCCTTTCCAGGCCTATCGCACCGCCGACAGCTATGTCGTGATCGCGGCGGGCAACGACCATCTGTTCGGCCTGATGGCGCAGGCGATCGGCCGCCCGGATCTGTTGGAGAACCCCTACTACAAGACCAACGCGCTGCGGCATTCCAACGTCCAGACGCTGGAAGACGACCTGGAGAGGACGCTGCGCAAGCGCCAGACGCAGGACTGGCTCGACGTGCTGAACGTCGCCGGCGTGCCCTGCAGCCCCGTGAACACAGTCGCGCAGGTGTTCGAAGATCCGCAAGTGGCGGCTCGCAACATGCTGGTGTCGATTGACGACCCGGTGATCGGGAAACTGACCGTCGCAGGGAACCCATTCAAGATATCTGGCGTGGTGGAACCGGCGAAGCGGCGCGCCCCGCCCGAGGTCGATGGCGATCGCGCCGCCATCCTGGCGCTCATCAACGGCTAACGCTCGCGAGAAAGGATCGAGAGATGGCTCTCATTCAGTCGGGCCTCAGCGATGGCGCCGGCGCCATCGCCCTCGATAATTACACGCATCGTAACGCGCTCAGCGCCGCGCTGATCGCCGAGGCGATCTCCGCCTTCGCCGCCATGCGCGAAGAGGCGAGCGTGGTCGTGCTGCGCGCGGCGAGCAAGAACAAGGTCTGGTCGGCAGGTCACGACCTGCGCGAGCTGTCTCCCAAAGGTTAGGATCCTCTGGCTTGGCGCGACCCCCTCTCTATGCGCCGCAAGGCGATGCTCTGACCGGGAAGTGGAACCCGCCGCTAGTGATGTAAGAGGCCCAGTCGACACTATTGCCGGCGCAATAGCCTTCCGTTTCCACGGCCAGCCGCACCAAAACCGTTTTCCCGGGGTTCGGAAGCCCAGGCGGTTGCCAAACTCCATGACGCCAAATCCCGTGCGATCTCGTCTGCGGCGCCAATAAGGTGGTCGTGGCGATGGTGCATACCGCCAAGGGCGCCCACAAGATCGTCTCGCGCTGCTCGCTGCCGCTGACCGCAACGCGGCGCGTGAGCCTCATCGTCACCGAACTGGCGGTCATCGAGCCGACGCATCACGGCCTTGCGCTGCGCGAGATCGGGCCGGGCGTGTCGCTCCGTGAGATCCAGGACGCGACTGGTGCTGCTCTCCTCATCGAGGGCGACCCGCCGCGGATGCGGCTGAACTGAAGGAGTTCGGCGGGCGGCGGCGCGATTAGTGACCCGCAGGAGCAAGGCGTTCCTGTGGGCAATCCGAGGCCGAGCTTTTCACCGCTCAGACGACTCGTGCTAAGCGGATGGGACGCTCTTAGCTGGCGCGCGCAGGGTCGCCGCGCCAAGGTCCGCTCGCCTCCTCAATGACGCCGCAAGAGTTCATCCGCAAATGGAAGCCGGTGGCGCTCACCGAGCGCGCGACCGCGCAGGAGCATTTCATCGACCTCTGCCGGCTTTTCGACCACCCGACCCCGATTGAGGCTGATCCTGTCGGCGACCATTTCACTTTCGAGAAGGGCGCGCCCAAAACCGGCGGCGGCGAAGGCTGGGCCGACGTCTGGAAGAAGGGTTCTTTCGCTTGGGAGTACAAGAAGAAGAAGCGCGATCTCGGTAAGGCGCTGGAACAATTGACCCGCTACGCGGCGGCGCTCGAGAACCCGCCGCTGCATGTGGCTTGTGACACGCACATCTTCCGCATAGAAACCCGCTGGACCAACGAAGTCCCAGCGACATACGAGTTCGAACTCGACGACCTTGCCGACCCCATAAACTTCGGTCATCTCCGGGCTGTCTTTCATGATCCCGAAGAACTGCGCTCGGGGCGAACACGCGCCAAACTCACCAAGGAAGCTGCTGACAAGTTCCAGACGATTTCCGACTCGTTGCAGCATCGCAATCCCGACCGCGAGGCGGTGGCGCATTTCGTCAACCAGCTCGTGTTCTGCTTCTTCGCCGACAGCGTGAAGCTGCTGCCCAATGGCCTGTGGAAGAAGCTGCTTCAGGCGGCCGAGCGAAGGCCCGATCACGCCAGGGCGTTCCTCACGCGCCTATTCGACGACATGGCGAAGGGCGGCGATTTCGATCTTGAGAATATTCTCGAATTCGACGGCGGGCTTTTCGATGGCCGCCCGCCGCTGGCCCTCGGACAAACAGAAATCGCCTTGTTGTTCGCCGCTGCGAGCCTCGATTGGAGCCTGATCGACCCGACGATTTTCGGGACTTTGTTCGAGCGCTTTCTCGATCCCGACAAGCGCGCGCAGATCGGCGCCCACTACACCGACCCCGAAAAGATCATAATGATCGTCGAGCCGGTGGTGTTGCGTCCGTTGCGCGCTGAGTGGGAGGCGGCGAAGGCCAAGATCGAGGGGATTATGGCGCCCGTGCTCGAAGCCTCCGGCGGCAATGGGCGGGCCGCGAGGCGCGACCTGGGCAAGCGCTTCGACGCCGCGCGCGCCATGGCGGAAATCGAGCGAGACGCGTTCATCGACCGGCTCTGCGGATTGCGCATCCTCGACCCGGCATGCGGCTCCGGCAATTTCCTTTATCTGGCGCTGCAGGGCGTCAAGGACATCGAATGGCGCGCCATCCTCGATTGCGAGGCGCTCGGACTCGGCATGGCCGTGCCCCGCGTCGGCCCGGAAATCCTGCATGGGATCGAGATCAATCCCTTCGCCGCCGAACTCGCGCGCACCACAATCTGGATCGGCGACATCCAGTGGCGGGTCAAGAATGCGATTCAGCACCATCCGCGCCCGGTCTTGCGCAAGCTCGACTCGATCGAATGCCGCGACGCGCTGCTCGCGCCGGACGGTAGGGGCGGCTTTGTCGAGGCTCAATGGCCGAAGGCCGATTTCGTCGTCGGCAACCCGCCGTTCCTGGGTGGAAAGCTGCTCAGGCGCGGCCTCGGCGACGAAACCGTGGAGACGCTGTTCCGCCTCTACGAAGACCGCGTTCCCGCCGAGGTGGACCGCGTCTGCTATTGGTTTGCCAAGGCGTGGGCAGCGGTTGAGGCCGGTCGCGCGAAACGCGTCGGCCTCGTCGCGACCAATTCGATTCGCGGCGGCGCGAACCGCAAATTGCTGGAGCCGATTGCCGAGCGAGACGCGATCTTCGAGGCCTGGAGCGACGAGCCGTGGACGATCGACGGCGCCGCGGTGCGTGTGTCGTTAGTGTGCTTTGGGGCGGCGGCCTCGGTCCGGCGGGATGTGTCGCGTATCGATGGAGTTGCTACCGACCGGATCAATGCGGACCTCAGCGCAGGGCTGGATCTCACAGATTCCAGCCGCTTGACCGAGAACATTGGTCCCTGCATTGAAGGAATGAAAAAATACGGCCCGTTCGACGTGAACGGCAAATTCGCAAGGGACTGGCTTTCGCTTCCCTTCGTCCGTGGCTCAATGCGATGGACCTTGTTCGCTCAAATTCGGATACCTGGTGGGTCATAGACTTTACAGGCAAGGACCTCTCCGAGGCACAATTTTTCGAGACGCCGTTTCGCTTCGCACATGAACACGTGCTTCCAAAGCGCGCATCTGACCGTGCGCAAAGAACTCGCGAAAGATGGTGGGTCTTCGAACGCGAACGGCCAGAGCTGCGTCGGAGAATCGCACTACTAAGTCGATTCGTTGCGACGCCGGTCGTAGCAAAATACCGAATGTTTGTGTTGGTTGACGCTCGCTGCTTGGTCGCCAATTTGATTGTCGCTATCGCTCGCGACGACGACACGACGTTCGGCATCCTGCATTCGCGCTTCCATGAGGCGTGGTCACTGCGGCTCGGCACGTGGCTCGGCGTCGGCAACGATCCGCGTTACACCCCGACCACCACCTTCGAGACCTTCCCCTTCCCCGAAGGCCTGACGCCGAACATTCCGGCGGCGGATTACGCCGATGATCCCCGCGCGCAGCGCATCGCGTCCGCGGCGAAGAGGCTCGACGACTTGCGGCGCGCCTGGCTCAATCCGCCCGATCTCATCGACATCGTGCCCGAAGTGACGCCGACGGCCGCGCCCGGCGAGGTGCCCCGCCGCTATCCCGATCGTGTCGTGCCGAAGACCGTCGAGGCGGCGGCGAAGCTGAAAGAGCGCACGCTGACAAAGCTCTACAACCAGCGCCCCCGCTGGCTCACCGACGCTCACGAAGCGCTCGACCGTGCCGTCGCCGCCGCCTATGGCTGGCCCGAGGATATTTCGACCGACGATGCGCTCGCCCGCCTGCTCGCGCTCAACCTCGAACGAGCGAAGGCGCAGGAGGCGGAAAATCGTCTTCAATCCACTTAATATCAGCGCGATTCACGACGTGCCGAATGCGGGCGTTAGGGAGCCTTAGGCATATTTGCCGCTTTCATACATTTTCAGCCAAGCGGTCGATCTTGCTTTGATCCAATCTCGCGCCTCGGACTCTGTCTCGAAGCCATCGATCTGCGGCTGTCTCCCGCTAGGCAGCGTGAGGCGGACGCACCATCCCGTCCCAGCCTTTAACTCAGCCGGCTCAAATTTCGTTTTTGTCTTATGGGCAACCATCGCCCCAATATGGGGATGGGCCGTCAACGGCGCCAGGATGAAAATTCATCGCCACAATCAAGCTGGTCCACCACCCTCACTCTCGATCCATTGATTTTTCAACACCCGGCAGCTTTCGGCTTCAATTCCCGACCCCTCTCGCCAGCGAGAGAAACGAGACCTACCCTGCGATTTAGCAGAAAGCTGAAACTTTCGTTTCATTTTTTTCGAAATTCGTGCTACAGTGCGGAGTTTCGGAAAGCAAGCCGCGGATCGCGGTGGAAAGGATGACGGATATGGCGAATATGGATGCGGCGACGCGCGTTCGACCGGCGCGGCCTCGGCTCAATGCCTACACCAAGGCCGTGCGGAGGGAGCGCATCTTCGCGCGGCTGCGCCTCGGCTGGACCTATGGGAAGATCGCGGGCGAAGAAGGCGTGAGCGAGCGGCGCGTCCACCAGATCGTCAGCGACGCGTTGCGGCGCCAAGGGGTCGACAACGCGTCGGATCATGCGCTGCTTCAGTTCGTGCGGCTCGAGGGCGCGCACGCCCTCGCCGCCGAGGCGATCGACGCGGGCGACCTCGGCGCGATCGGGCCTTACCTGAAGGTGCTCGAGAGACTCGATCGCTACCATGAGGCCGGAGCGACGAAAGCCGTGTACGACGACGCCGCGCGGGAAAGACTGCTCGCAAAGCTGAGCCGTCTCGCGGCCCGCTTGGAGGCCGGCACGAGCCCGCGAAGCGGGTGAGCCCGCCCTCGCCAACCCGCCCGGCGGCGCCGCTCGGCCCTGAAGCGGACGCGAAGCGGAGCGGGTTTTTGCAAGCTCTCCGGATTCGCATGTAAGTCTTTGAAAATTATAGACAACGGATTTGGAATTCCTTCCGCCGGGGGCTTGGAATTCCATCTCGGGGGCTTTGATTTCCTTCCGCCCCGTTTTGATTTCCTTCCGGTGGGTTTTGATTTCCTTCGTGGCGCTTTGGAAATCATTCATGCCCGGCCCCGGTCGTCGCGATATGCCGCCTCGACTACCCGTCGGTTGCAATTCGGTGCGATTCGGCAGAATCCGCTTGCCGAACACAGCGTGAACAGTTAGGCTTTGTTCGCGGTTTGTTTAGGCGTGATTCTTGGCTTGCGCGCATCTTTATGCGAATCGCGGCGGGCCCTCTGGAGAACGATGATGCTGACAAAAAAGCAGAGCGAGTTGTTGCGTTTCATACACGAGCGGCTGCAAGATGCGGGCGTGCCGCCTTCCTTCGACGAAATGAAGGAGGCGCTTGATTTGCGCTCGAAATCAGGAATTCATCGCCTGATCATGGCGCTGGAAGAGCGCGGCTTCATTCGGCGGCTCCCCAATCGGGCTCGCGCGATCGAAGTTCTGAGGCTGCCCGAGTCGGCGACGGTCGCGGCGCCGAGGGCGCAGCGGTTTTCGCCAAGCGTCATCCCGGGCAATCTTGGGCGCTTGCGCCCTCCGACGCCGTCGCGCGACGCCGACGAACACCACGCGGTGATGGTGCCGCTCATGGGCCGCATCGCTGCGGGCACTCCGATCTCGGCCATCCAAACGCGGGTGCAGACTTTCGCCATGCCGCCGGAATTTTTGGGAACCGGCGAGCACTTTGCTCTGGAGGTACGCGGCGATTCCATGATCGAGGCCGGCATTCTTGAGAACGATACGGTCATCATTCGCAAGCAGGACACTGCCGAGACCGGCGATATCGTCGTCGCGCTTATCGACGAGGAGGAGGCGACGCTCAAGCGAATGCGCAAGCGCGGCGCTTCGATTGCGCTGGAGGCCGCCAATCCGGCCTATGAGACGCGGATATTCGGGCCCGACCGCGTCCGCGTTCAAGGCAAAATGGTCAGCCTGCTTCGCCGTTACTGACCCGGGGGCGCCGAGAGAAGGAGGCCGGCAGAACGCGACGTGCGGAGGCCACGCCCGATCGCGTTCTAGCCGGCCAGCCCTGCGGGTCCCCGGCGATGCGGCGGAACCGGGCGCCCGCTGGGCGTCTCTTTGAAGGTTGTCTTAGCCGGTGGAAGAAAGGATACCTTTGTACGTCCGCAACGCAACATTGAATTTGGCCTTTTATTCGAACTCATCGTATTTAACTGAATAAACGCAGTTAAACATGACGTTAGGTAACTTATCCTGGCCGAGAAGGGCAGTTTTATACATGCGAACAATCTATCGCCAAAGATGGTAAATTTTGATTGGTTAAATTGCATAGGGTTTGCCTTAGTCTCGTTGCACTGTTGACCCGTTCTTTGCGCCCCTTGCTTGACCCCCCGCGGTGCGTCAGCATGGGATGAGGAGGTGATTCGTGGCGGGAGCGGAGGTGTTTCGAGTCGATTTTGATGGCGAGCGGACCACCGGCGAGGCCGCTTTCACCGTCGATCTCGATGGGTTCGAAGGCCCGCTCGACTTGTTGCTGGAGCTTGCCCGGCGGCAAAGGGTCGACCTATCGCGCATTTCCATCCTGGCGCTCGCCGAGCAGTATTTGCGGTTCGTCGAGGCCGCGCGCAAACTGCGGCTCGAGCTCGCCGCCGACTATCTGGTCATGGCCGCGTGGCTCGCCTTTCTGAAGTCTCGTCTGCTTCTTCCCACCCCGCCGCAGCCGGCGGATGTCGACGCCTCGGAGCTTGCCGAGCGCCTCGCGCAGCGCCTGCGCGCGCTTGGGGCGATTCGCAAGGCGGCCGAATTTCTGATCAACCGACCCCGCCTCGGCCGCGACTTCTTCGCCAGAGGGGAGCCGGAACCGGTCGAGACTTCGCGCCGTCTGTCCTATGACGTCAGCCTCTACGACCTGTTGGCTGCATATGCTCGACAGGCTCAAAGACATGCTCTTGCGCGAGTGCGCTTCAAGACGCGCGACGTCTGGTCGCTCGCCGAGGCGCGCGAGGCTTTGGCCCGTCTGCTCGGTGGACAATCCGACTGGACGGCTTTCGACGATTTTCTCCTTGAGGCCTGCGCCGACTCCGGAATGCGTCGAAGCGCGCGTGCGTCCGTCTTCTCGGCCTCGCTCGAGCTCGCTCGCGAGGGCAAAATCGAGATGCGTCAAGAGAGAACCTTCGCGCCGCTCTGGCTCCGCCCGACAGGCCCGCATCCCGCCGACGAGTGCGCTGCGTGACCGCAACCGAGCCGCAATTTCCAGCAATACGTGGGTGTCCCCGGCGAAGGCGCGCAAACGTGTTTGCTCGCGCCAATTCAGGAGAAGCGCTGCATGGGCCGAATGACCGGTGCAAATAATATCGCCCAATTGTTCAATTCGATCGCGCCCGGAGTGTCGCCAGAAGACGTGCGGATCGCCGAGGCGATGGTGTTCGCTTCCGCGGAACCGCTTGAGGAATCGACGATCGCGGCACGCCTTTCAGAGGGCGCGGATGTTGAGGCCGTGATGGAAGAACTCCGGCGCCTCTACAACGGGCGTGGCGTCAATCTCGAACGGGTCGCGCGAAGATGGATGTTCCGCACCGCCGGCGATCTTGCTTGGCTGCTGGCGCAAAGCCGTGAAGAGCGGCGGAAACTCTCGCGCGCGGCGATCGAGACGCTTGCCATCGTCGCCTATCATCAACCGGTCACCCGCGCCGATATTGAAGAAATTCGAGGCGTCGCGGTGTCGAAGGGCGCCCTCGACGTTCTCATGGAGGCCGGCTGGGTGCGCATGCGGGGACGCCGAAAGGCTCCGGGCCGTCCGATCACTTACGGCACGACGCCCGAATTCCTCGTCCAATTCGGCCTTGATGCAATCGCCGACCTGCCCGGGCTCGACGAGCTTAAGGGCGCCGGTCTGTTCGACGGAAAATTACCGGTCGACTATGGCCTTCCTCAGCCAGACGATGCGCCGGCGCTCCGGGCGGATGAGGACGCGCTCGACGACTCTTCTCCGCTCGAACGGGCCTGGGGGCCGATCGCGCCAGAAGAGAGCGGGTGAACGCTAAATTCGGCGCCCCTTGCAACGTCAGGCGGCGCGGTGTTTGGCGGCGTCACGAAAGCGCCGAAAACGCGGTGGACCCTACCAGTCGCTGTCACCCCGTGGAGAGATCATGGTTTCACGATTCGCCGTTAGCATAGCCGCCGCCCTTTTCGGTTCGGCCACCGCCCTTGCGGAATCTTCACCGGTCGTGCCGCTGGCCTCGCATCGCGCGGCTTATGACATCTCGTTGGTCGACCCTTCCGCTTCTTCGCCGGCCTCCGCGCAATCCCCGATATCGGCCACAGGACTGATCGCTTACGAATTTCGCGGCTCAGCTTGCGAGGGTTACACGTCCAACTTCCGCCAAATGACCGAAATGGAGCGCAGCGAGGGCGAGCCGCTCTCCATGCAGGTTAACGCTATGTCGTTTGAGGACGCGGACGGGAAGTCGATGCGTTTCCAGATCGATTCCCGAGGGCTCCAGGAATCTGAGCCGGTCGCAGGGACCGCAACGCGCGGCGCAGACGATGACTTGCGTGTGGAGTTGACCAAACCGCAAACGAAATCGCTTGACTTCGGCCATGACGTTCTGTTCCCCACGCAGCATATCGAACGTCTGATCGACGCCGCCAAACATGGCGGGGGCATTGTGCAGGCGCGCGTTTACGACGGCTCCGATACCGGCGCGAAAATCTTCGCGACAATGTCGGTGGTCGGCAAAGACGCGACAAAGCCAGGGGAAGACGCTGAACTGGCCACGGAGCTCGGCGGGATACGCCGTTGGCCGGTCGTGATCTCCTACTTCGACGAAGCTTTGACCGATTCCGCGCCTGAATATACGCTTTCATTCGACCTTTACGAGAACGGCGTCTCCGGCAGCCTCAAGCTCGACTACGGCGCGTTCGCTCTCAATGCGCGCTTGCGCAAACTCGAGATTCTGCCGACTTCGGCCTGCGCAAAATAGCCTGGACCCTCACTTTGTTCTTGGCGCCGGCCGAAATGTAAGGCCGCGCTGCACGGCGGCGGGGCCGAACTTGTCGCGTAGGCTCGCAATCGCCGCCTCTCGAAATTTCTCACGGCCTCCGTCGCTCGCGATCAAGTCGTCCTCGTCAGCCCCTTGAGCAGGCGCGAGTTCGGTCGCCGCGATCCCCAGCAGGCGATAGGCCGCGCCGTCGGGTTGGGCGTTGAGCAGCGGACGAACCGCCTCGAAGAGTCGCGGCGCCAGTTGCGTCGCCTTGATCCCGACCCGACTGCGCGTGCGAAGACTGAAGTCGGGCAAGCGTAATTTCAGGATCACGCCACGGGCCGAGAGGCCCTCCTTGCGCAGGCGTGCGGCGACGCGGTCGCAATGGGCAAGCAAGATCCGCGTAAGCTCAGCCTTATCGTCGATGTCGCAATCGAACGTAGTCTCGCTTGAAATGCTTTTGGTCTCGCGCTCCGCACTTACGGAGCGATCGTCGCGTCCCTGCGCCAGACGCCACAAGCGGAGACCGTCGTCGCCTAGGCGTGAAACGGCCTCCCGTTCGTCGATCTGTTGCAAATCGCCGATCACGCGAAAGCCCAATCGCTCCAGCCGCTCTCGTCCAATCCTGCCGACGCCCCACAGGCGCCCGACGCTCTGTGGCGCGAGCCAGGTCCTCGCTTGGTCTCGCGGAAGCAACGTGAAGCCGCGCGGCTTATCGAGATCGGAGGCGAGTTTCGCCAGAAACTTGCAGTAACTGAGGCCGACCGAAACCGTCACGCCGACATCGGCTTCGACTCGCTGCGCAAAGCGTGCGAGCGTTTCGGCGGCGCTTGCTCCGTTGGGGCCGTCGCAGCCCGTGAGATCGAGGAAGGCCTCGTCGATTGACAGCGGCTCGACCAGCGGCGTGAGCTCCAGCATCCGGGCGCGAATTTCGCGGCCAACTCGCGCATACCTGGCCATGTCGGGCGGCAACACGACGGCATCGGGGCATAGCGCGCGGGCTCGCGACATCGGCATCGCCGATCGGACCCCACAGGTCCGAGCAATGTAACATCACGTCGCAACGACAGCGCGCGGCCCCGACCCGCCGACAATCACCGGCTTGTCCCTGAGGCCGGGGTCGTCGCGCTTTTCGACTGAGGCGTAGAAGGCGTCGCAGTCAACATGAGCGATTTCGAGACCAGCGGCGGCTTCGAGACTGACCGTCCGAGGCGATCCGCAATAGGCGCAGCGCGCCGAATCGCGTGAGAAGCGTCTCGTACAGTCGCCGCAGAGCCGGAGCGCACGCGATTCCATCATGGCTCGCCAGAATGCGTCGGGCCGCAAAGAGCCTGATGCGCTCGCGCGACCGCCTCTGGTTCCAGACCGGCGTCGGCGGCGAAGCGAACGAGAAGCTGCTCGTCAGCGACCACATATTCAAGCACCGAAACGTAGAATGCCGGATCCTCCGCCGCGCCTCGCAGGTTATGGGGACCAAGCCCTGTCATATCGAGGAATCTATGGAGCCGCTCCGCGTCGGCGCCGAGGAAGGTCAATGCCGAGACCGCCACCGATCGGCCGAAATCGGCCTTTGCGGATTGCAGCGCTTTCGAGGAATGGCGCATACTCCGATTCTCCATTCGTAAATGTCTCGACGTTAGTGTTACCTCGCGAACCGGCCGAAGTCGCGCCCAATGGAACGCCCAATGCCCAAGACCGTGCTCATTGTTGAGGACAATGAACTCAACATGAAGCTGTTCAATGATCTCGTCGAGACCCGCGGACACCGAATCGTGCAAACCCGGAGCGGCATCGAAGCGGTTGATTTAGCGCGTAAGCACCGGCCGGATCTGATCCTCATGGACATTCAGCTGCCCGAGGTTTCCGGCCTCGAGGTGACACAATGGCTAAAGGATGACGAAGAGTTGCGAACAATACCCGTCGTTGCGGTCACGGCTTTTGCCATGAAAGGCGACGAGGAAAAAATCCTGCAGGGCGGCTGCGAAGCCTACCTGTCCAAGCCGATATCAGTCGCCAGGTTTTTTGAGACCATCGATCACTTTCTTGGGCCGGGAGCCAGGCAGTGACTGCGCGCATCCTGGTCGTGGATGACGTCCAGCCCAACCTTAAACTGCTCGAGACGAGGCTCAGCATCGAATATTTCGAGGTGCTGACTGCAACGAACGGTCTTGACGCGATCGCGATCTGCGAAACGGGCGGCTGCGATATTGTTCTTCTCGATGTAATGATGCCCGGCATGGACGGTTTTGAAGTTTGTCGACGTTTGAGAACCGGGTCTGAGACCGCGCATCTGCCGATCGTTCTTGTAACCGCGCTCGACCAGCCCGCCGACCGCGTCCGCGGTCTCGAAGCCGGCGCCGACGACTTCCTCACCAAACCCGTCGATGAAGTTGCGCTCATAGCTCGCGTTCGGTCCTTGGCCCGGCTCAAGTTTACGATCGACGAGTTGCGTAGCCGGGCCCGGCATAGTGCGGCGGCCGGAATGGTCGAGGCCGTCGAAACGCTGGAGCCGGACGCCTCAGACCGAGGGCGACTTCTGCTCGTCGACGACCAGCGCAGCTCAATTGAGCGCATCGTCAAGGCGCTGAGCCCGCATCATGACGTCATCCTGAACCGCACGCCGAGCGAAGCGCTCGCCATGGCATGCGAAGAGAATGTCGATCTCATGATCATCAGTCTTGGCCTTGGGGCCTTCGACGGCTTGAGGCTTTGCAGTCAAGCGCGCTCGCATGAGCCCACGCGAAATCTGCCGATCCTTCTCATCGCTGACCGCGACGATCGCCAGAAGGTTGTGCGTGGCCTCGAACTCGGCGTCAATGACTACCTCTCCCGTCCGATCGAACGAAACGAATTGCTTGCTCGTGTGCGCACCAACATCCGACAGAAGCGCTATGCCGACCGACTGCGCCAAATCGTGCAGCAATCCATGGAGATGGCGCTCTACGACCCGCTGACCGGTCTCAACAATCGCCGTTCCTTTGAACACCGCCTGCCGGCGATGATAGAGACTGCACGTCGGCGCGGCGCTCCATTAGCGATGATGATTCTCGATATCGATTACTTTAAGCACGTCAACGACAGTCACGGTCACGATGCCGGCGATCAGGTGCTAAAGGGCTTCGCCGCCCGGTTGCAGGAAATCGTTCGCGGCGGCGACCTCCTATGTCGGCTGGGCGGCGAAGAGTTCGTCGTCGTAATGCCGGGCGTCGACGCCGCCCATTCGGCGCAGATCGCGGAACGGGCGCGCCGAACTGTGGAGCACAAGGAGTTTTTGATCGGCGGGGCCGGCGGCTCGGTCTCGATAACTGTCTCAATCGGTCTCGCCGAATGGCGCGGCGAATGCGATTCCGTTGAACTTTATCGTCGAGCCGATCGCGCGCTCTATGTTTCCAAATCGGCGGGACGCAATCGCGTAACCGAGGACGCGGCGTGATCTGAAACCCGCCTAATAGGCAAGCTCAGGCGACGCCGAGCATCGCCTTGACGGCTGCGAATTCCCGCTCGCCCTGCTCCGCGTCGAAAGGCTCAGGCGGCGCGATGGCGTCCAGGGCCGCCCTGGCGCGGCGCAGCGAAGGGCCTGAAAGCGCCGGCGCGGCGGATGCCACGGCGCGAGCCTCTTCGAGTTCGCCGTTGCAATGCAGGACGATATCAAGTCCCGCCTCGATGATCGCGGCGGCGCGTTGTTCGTAGGGGCCCTTCAACGCGTTCATCGACACGTCGTCGCTCATGATCAGGCCGTCGAACCCGATTTCGCCACGCATGATCTCCTCAACGACGACCGACGACGCGGTTGCCTGATGATGCGGGTCGATGGCGGCGTAGACCACATGCGCACTCATTGCCATCGGTAGGTCCTTAAGCGCCGCGAACGGCGCGAAATCGCGTTTGAGCTCGTCGCGCGTGGCGTTGACGACGGGCAGCTCGTGATGGCTGTCCACGCGTGCCCGGCCATGACCGGGCATGTGCTTGACGACGGGCGCGACGCCGCCGGCGAGTAGTCCTTGCGCGACCGCCCGGCCCATCGCCGTGACGCGCTCTGGCCGATGGGAGAAGGCCCGCGTCCCGATGGCTGCGTGCGTTCCCGGCTCGGCGACGTCGAGCACTGGCGCACAATCGACCGTGATGCCGACCTCCGTCAGGTCACGAGCAATGAGGCGAGCGACAAGACGCGCCGCGGCCTCCGCCCGGAGCGGCTCGAGCCCCGCCTCGATCGCAGCCGCGGCGGGATATGCACGCCAGTGAGGCGGCCCCATTCGCTGGACCCGGCCGCCCTCCTGATCGATCAACACAGGCGCGTCGGCGCGCCCGACGCATTCCCGGAACGCGCGCGTCAACGCGCCGACCTGACCGCGGTCGGCGACATTGCGGCTAAACAGGATCAGGCCCCAAGGGTCTTCGCGGCGAAGGAAGACCCGTTCCTCTGCGTCAAGCGCGAGGCCCGCGCAGCCGCAGATGAAGCACTTCGGCATTCGAGGTTCCGCATTATGGCCCGCAGAAAGCGGCGGGAGCTCGCCTCGTTCACTTGGCGATGAAGCACTCGCCGCCGTCGCCTTTCAGGCGGGCGCAGAGCGCCGCGGCGTCCGCCTTGGTGAGGCCAACCACCCGCAAGCGGTAGATCGTCTGGCCATTGACCACGGCCTTATGCACGCCGAGGGAAGAGCCATTGAGATCGGCTCCATACTTACTGGTGAGCCGCGCCATTTCGCTGTTGGCTTCCGCCTCCGATTTTGGCGCGGCGAGTTGAACGGCCCAACCACCGGAGGCGGTCGCGGCTGTAGCATCGACGGGCGGCGCCGCTGGAGCGGCCGGCGTTTCGGTCGCCTCGGCCGTGGCTTGTGCCGGCTTGGGCTTCTTCGCTGCTTTTTCTGGTTTGACTGGCGCGCCGGGCTGCGTCGACTCGGTTGGCGTCTGTGCGCTCGCGTCTGGCGCGGTCGTGTCGGTTTTCGCGACCACGACTCGGGCAGACGACTTCGCGGACAGCTTGGTGGGCAAATCGAGTTTGGGCGTTGAAGGCTGCGCGACTCCTGCCGTATCGCTCATCGTCTTCGGCCCGAGCTTGCTGGGTGGCTGCGCCGGAACGCCGGCGGGCGTCGCGTCGCCTCCGATCTGGTCTGGCGGATTTGACGCTGCAATCGGCGTCCCATCCGGCCGCAACGAAACCGTCCGCACCGGTTTGGGATTGGGGAATTCCGACGTCATCGGCGGCGGCGGTGCAGCAGGCGGCGGCACCAGCGGCGTATTGACCGTCGCAGCAAGCGGCGTCGCGCTCGAAGCGCTAGCCGGCGGCTTGCCCTGGTCCGCGGCTGCGGGCGGACTGGCCGCCGCCGGGGGCGGATTGCCGAGCGAACCCTGCGCGCTCAGATCGACAGGCTGCTCCTCGGAACTGACGACTTTGACCGATGCCGGCTTTGCGTTGTCCTTGAGGAGAGACGCGCCTGCGTCACTGGAGGCCGTAACCGTATCGTCGCTGGGCGGCTGCACCTTGGTCGGCCCTTGCGCCGCCGCGATAAACGGGGGCTGTTTCGGCAGGCCCGGCACCCCTCCCTTGAGCGCCAACACCGCGCCTATCATCGCCACGCCCGCCAGCGCTAGCGCGGAAACTTTTAGCATCCAGCCCTTGGGGCGCCCTTCCGCAGCCTGCTCGGCCGTGTTGGCGTCGTGGGGAGGATGGGTTGGGAACTCATAGTCTTGCCGGGCTTCGCGATCGGCTTCCGACGCCGCGGGAATGAAATCTTCCGCTTCGTCGATCGTCGGCCTCAGCCCCTCGATTTCGATCGGCGGCGAGGATTCCTCGCGTGCCTTTGCGGGTTCGGCGACAGGCTCTGCCGACGTCGCCCTATCCGAGAACCCGAAGCGTGAGGATTCGACAAGGCGGGCCAGTTCCACGAGCGGATCTTCAGCGCTTGCTTGCTGGCCCCCCGCGGCGCGTAAGCGCCGCTCGTATTCGTCGAGATTGATATCGTCGGTTGCACGTGACCCAGAAACGTTCATATCGTCCTCTTCCACCGCGGGTCATCTTTAGCGTGCGCCGGAGGCGCACCGCTTTCGACGACAATCCGCTAACGCATCTCCTCCGGAGCGCTAACCCCTAAAATTGACAACGCGGAGGCCAAAACAAGGCCGACGGCCGCTACCAAGGACAGCCTCGAATATGATAATATTCGTTCGCTTTCATTAACGAATCGCAAATCGCGCCAATCTTTGCCCTTGTTCCAGTGCGCGTGAAACCTCGTCGCAAGCTCGTGGGCGAAGAACGCGATGCGGTGCGGTTCGTGCGCCTCGGCGGCCTGGACGACTGCCCGCGGATACTGCGCCAGCGTGCGCATCAACCCCCGCTCCCCCTCGTCGATCAAGAGCGAGCGGTCAGCTTGGGCGAGCGCCAGCGGAGCCAGATCAAAGTCGGGAAAAACGGCCTTACCCTGCCTCAGAACGCTGCAAGCGCGGGCGTGCGCGTATTGCACGTAGAACACAGGGTTATCCTGGCTTTGCTCAATCGCCTTCGCGAGGTCAAAATCGAGCGGCGCGTCGTTCTTGCGCATCAGCATCATGAATCGGACAGCGTCTGCGCCAACTTCGTCAACGACTTCACGAAGCGTCACGAACTCGCCGGAACGTTTCGACATTTTGACCGGCTCGCCCGCCCGCATGAGACGAACGAGCTGGCACAGCCGCACCTCGAGTTTGGCCTTGCCGCCCGACAGCGCAGCGACCGCGGCCTGCATGCGCTTGACGTAGCCTCCGTGGTCGGCGCCCCACACGTCGACCAATGTTCGATAACCTCGATCGATTTTGGTTTTGTGATAGGCGATATCGCTGGCGAAATAGGTATATCCGCCATCGGATTTGATCAGCGGTCGGTCAACGTCGTCGCCAAAGTCGGTCGAGCGGAACAGCGTTTGCTCGCGGTCCTCCCAGTCGTCGGAGGGGGCGCCCTTGGGCGGCGGTAAGCGGCCCTGGTAGATGAAGCCCCTCGCCCGCAGCCAATCGATCGCCTCACGCACGCGGTCCTCGCCGCCGTCGGCGCCGGTCAGCGCGCGCTCGGAGGCGAACACCTCATGGGTGATGTTGAGTGCAGCGAGATCGGCGCGAATCATCGCCATCATCGCGTCTATGGCGCGCTTGCGCGCCAAAGGCAGCCATTCCGTCTCGGACATGTCCCTGAGCGCCGCGCCGAACTCGCGCGCCAGATCCTCGCCGACCGATTTCAGGTAGTCGCCGGGATAGAGGCCCTCGGGCATCGCACCGACGTCTTCGCCCAAGGCCTCGCGGTAGCGAAGGAACGCCGAGCGCGCCAAGTCGTCGACCTGGCCGCCGGCGTCGTTGACGTAATATTCGCGCGTCGCCGCGCGACCGGAAAAGATCAGGAGGCTGGCGAGCGCATCGCCGAACACCGCGCCGCGCGCGTGCCCCACGTGCATCGGCCCGGTCGGGTTCGCGCTGACATATTCGACGCTGACTGGCCCCTCCGCACTCGGCGCCCCAGCCCCGAAGCGCGCGCCTTGCGTCAGAACGGCCTTAAGAACCTGCTCGTAAACCTCGGGCCGCAGCACGATATTGATGAAGCCAGGCCCGCCCGCTTCGGCTCTCGAGACGTCCGGTTCGCGCGCAAGATCGTCGGCGAGTCCTGCAGCCAGAGCGCGCGGGTTGGAGCCGGCAAGCTTCGCTTCGCGCGCGTAGACCATCGCCGCGTTGGTCGACAGGTCGCCATGTGCGGCGTCGCGCGGCGGCTCGACAACGAAGCGGCCAAGGTCGAGATCGCGCGGCAATTCTCCCGCCGCGATCCGTTTCTCGATCAGCCGGGCGACGCGCGACTGGAAGTCCGCGAAAACGTTCATTGACTCCACTTCGTCGACGCACCGGCGCGTCGCGAGCGCGCGGCTCTAACGCAAGTCGGAAGCGTCGTCAAAAATGCGGGCATGCTCGGCAATTGCGAACCGATCGGTCATGCCGGCGATATAGTCGGCGACCGCCCGCGCGCGCTCGCCTTGGTGAGCCTTGGCGGCCCAGTCGGGCGGCATGGCTGACGGGTCCGTCAAATAGGCCTTGAACAAGCGCCGCACGATCGCGTCGGCCCGATCGCGCACCCTGCGGACGTCCGGATGGCGGTACATATGGGCGAAGAGAAACGCCTTGACGTCGCGATCGGCCGCTTCGATCGCCTCCGAGTGCCCGACGAGGCTTCGGCCCGCGGCGGCGACAGCCTCGGGACTGTCGACCCCCGATTCGGCGATCCGCCGCCGGCTCTCGCGCATCGCGTCCTCGATGAAGCGGGTGATGACGCGCCGCGTCAGTTCGTGAATGACGCGCGGCTCTTCGAGCCCCGGACGAAGCTCATCGATCTCGCCGAGCAGTCCTTCGACGAAGGGAACGGCCGCGCGAAGTGCGGCGAGCGGGAACAGGCCGGCGCGCAGGCCGTCGTCGATGTCGTGCGCGTCATAGGCGATGTCATCGGCGATCGCGGCCGCCTGCGCCTCAAGGCTGGCATGCAGGCTGAGATCCAGACGCTGCAGCCGGTCGTAGCGGATGATCGAGGCCGGAACGCCGCGCGGCCGGTATCGCTCGGCGGGCGTGCCGGAAGCATCAAGCA
>Ga0116219_10001512_pt1 | contig 21389 bp, 18 predicted proteins | sample Sb_taG_4_FD_91019 | JGI IMG/M metagenome (GOLD analysis project Ga0116219, IMG submission 91019) | Peat soil microbial communities from Weissenstadt, Germany - Sb_50d_6_BS metaG | ecosystem: Environmental > Terrestrial > Soil > Wetlands > Peat | place: Germany: Weissenstadt | collected 2010-09-21
ATTAACCAGGGCGCGCCCTGCTGAAAGATTTGGCGGCGACCGCTCCTTCTTCGCCCCAAATTTCTGCTGCAACAGCGTCGCCCCATGCTATAGAGCGGCGCGACGCGCCCGGGAGGCCATCCTTTCGGCGCCTCAAGCGCGGGCGTGGCGGAACTGGTAGACGCGCCGGATTTAGGTTCCGGTGACGCAAGTCGTGGGGGTTCGAGTCCCTCCGCCCGCACCATTTCCTTTGCGGGCCCGTGGGCCGCCCGGCATGAAGCGCGGAAGCGTGAATGCGCCCGGGACCAATTGACGATCGGACGACGGAGAAATTTCGGCCAGGGAAAGCCCTTGGCCGCGACGACAAGGCGGAACGCAAGATGCAGGTGACCGAGACGCTGAGCCAGGGGCTCAAGCGGGAATATGACATATCACTGCCGGCGAGCGACCTGGCGGACAAGCTCAACGGGCAACTGGCCGAACTGAAGGCGAAGGTCCGGATCAACGGCTTCCGCCCGGGAAAGGTGCCGGTCGAGCATTTGAGGAAGGTCTACGGCAAGTCGGTGATGGCCGACGTCGTGCAGGAAGCCATCGCCGCCGCGAACAAGAAGATCGTCGACGACAACCGCCTGCGCCTCGCCCGGGAGCCAAAGGTCGAGCTGCCGACCGATAAGGCGGCGATCGACGCGGCGCTCGAGGCCCGCGGCGACCTCAACTTCAAGGTCGCGCTCGAGGTGCTGCCGGTGTTCGAAGTCGGTGATTTCTCTCAAATTGCGCTTGAGCGTCCGATCGCCGATGTCGATCCTGCCGATATCGAGACCGCGCTCGAGCGGCTCGCGGCGGAGCGCCGGACCTATACCGAGAAGCCTGCCGGCGCGACCGCGGAGATCCACGATCGCGTCACCGTCGATTTCGATGGCACGATCAACGGCGCGCCGTTCGAGGGCGGCGAAGGCCGGGACATCCAGGTGGCGCTTGGCTCGAATGCGTTCCTGCCCGGATTCGAGGAGCAACTCGTCGGCGTCGCCGCGGGCGACAAGCGCGCGATCCGCGCGACCTTCCCCGAATCTTACGCGGTGCGCAGGCTTGCCGGACAAATCGGCGACTTCGACGTGACGGTGAAGGCCGTCGCCGTGCGCGACGCGTTGGCGATCGACGAAGAATTCGCCAAGAGCTTCGGCTTCGAAAGCCTCGACAAGCTCAAGGATATGATCCGCGACCGGATCGCCGCCGATTACGCGCGCGCCTCGCGCGACAAGTTGAAGCGCCAGCTGCTCGACAAGCTCGATCAGCTCTATTCCTTCGAGTTGCCGGAAGGGCTGGTCAATCAGGAGTTTGACTCGATCTGGGCGCAGGTGACGCGCGAGCAGCAGGCCTCGGGCCGCAGCTTCGCCGACGAGAACACCACGGAAGAGGCGGCGCGCGCCGACTATCGCAAGATCGCCGAGCGCCGCGTGCGCCTCGGGCTCTTGCTGGCCGAAGTCGGAACGAGGGCGGAGCTTAAGGTCTCGGACGAAGAGATGACCCAGGCGCTGATCGCCCGGGCGCGGTCCTTCCCCGGCCAGGAGAAGCAGATCTGGGACTATTACCGCAACAACAACTCGGCGCTCGCCGAATTGCGCGCCCCGATTTACGAAGAGAAGGTCGTCGACCACATTCTCGGCCTCGCCAAGGTCAATGACCGCAGGGTGACCAAGGACGAGCTCCTCAAGCCGGTCGAGGACGAGTTGCCGGGCGAATCGATCGAAGGCGAGCCGCCCCCGGCTTGATTGGAGCCGCGGGCGGCCCGCCGGACTTGCAACGCCGGTTTGGGCAAGTTCGCGACGGGGACCGGCCGCCCCTTTTCGGGACGGCCCGGGGCGCCTATGTTGGCGTTGAGGCGATTCGCCCGAAAGAAAGATCCCATGCGCGATCCCGTCGACTACTACACCAATAATCTCGTGCCGATCGTCATCGAGCAGTCGGCGCGCGGCGAGCGCTCGTTCGATATTTTCTCGCGACTGTTGCGCGAACGCATCATTTTCATGATCGGGCCGGTCGATGACCTGTCTGCTTCGCTGGTGGTCGCACAACTGCTCTTTCTCGAGGCGGACAATCCGAAGAAAGAGATCGCGCTTTACGTCAATTCTCCAGGCGGCGTCGTCACGGCGGGGCTGTCGATCTACGACACGATGCAATTTATCCGCCCCAAGGTGACGACGATGTGCATCGGCCAGGCGGCCTCGATGGGCTCGCTTCTGCTCGCCGCGGGCGAGAAGGGTTCGCGCTTCGCGCTGCCCAATTCCCGCATCATGGTCCATCAGCCCTCCGGGGGTTTCCAGGGCCAGGCGTCCGACATCCAGCGGCACGCCGAGGACATCCTCAAGGTCAAGCGCCGGCTCAATGAGATCTACGTCAACCATACTGGCCAATCCTATGAAGCCATTGAGAGAACGCTGGATCGCGATCATTTCATGTCGGCGGAGGAGGCGAAGGCGTTCGGGATCGTCGATGAGGTGACGACCAAGCGCGCAGTCGAGCTTGAAGACATTATTAAGCCGGCCGGCTGAGCCCCTCAGCTTCCGCAGTCAGAAACCATCGCCGCCATCATTTTTGCGGCGCGGGCTTGATTTTGCGTGCAATTTGATGGTTTCCTGTGGAATCTCCGGCTGACCGACGGTCGGCTGGGGGAAGGCGGACTGAAAGTGGGGGACGGCGAAGCAGGGTCGAAGGCTACGGTTCCTTAGGGTGGTTAGGTTTAGGCTGCGCGGTCAAGCGTTGGACCGACTCGCTCTCGCGGAAGCAGCCTTGATGGAGAAAAGCGATGGCCAAGGCCGACGGCGACGCCAAAAATACGCTCTACTGCTCGTTCTGCGGCAAGAGCCAGCATGAAGTGCGCAAGCTCATCGCGGGGCCGACCGTGTTCATCTGCGATGAATGTGTCGAATTGTGCATGGACATCATCCGCGAGGAGAGCAAGACCGCGCTCGTCAAGAGCAAGGACGGCATTCCGACCCCGCGCGAAATCTGCAAGGTTCTCGACGATTATGTGATCGGCCAGCCGCAAGCCAAGCGCGTGCTGTCGGTCGCCGTCCACAACCACTACAAGCGCCTCAATCACGCCACCAAGCACGGCGATGTCGAACTGGCGAAATCCAACATCCTGCTGATCGGCCCGACCGGCTCGGGCAAGACGCTGCTCGCGCAGACGCTCGCGCGCATCCTCGACGTGCCTTTCACGATGGCCGACGCCACGACCCTGACAGAAGCGGGCTATGTCGGCGAAGACGTCGAGAACATCATTTTAAAGCTGCTGCAGGCTTCCGACTATAACGTCGAGCGGGCGCAGCGCGGCATCGTCTACATCGACGAGATCGACAAGATCAGCCGCAAGTCCGACAATCCCTCGATCACCCGCGACGTGTCGGGCGAGGGCGTGCAGCAGGCGCTGCTCAAGATCATGGAAGGCACGATCGCGAGCGTTCCGCCGCAAGGCGGGCGCAAACATCCCCAGCAGGAATTTCTGCAGGTCGACACGACCAACATCCTGTTCGTCTGCGGCGGCGCGTTTTCTGGCCTTGAGCGCATCATATCGGCGCGCGGTCGGGGCACGTCGATCGGCTTCTCCGCCAAGGTCCAGGCGCCGGACGATCGGCGCACGGGTGAAGTGTTCCGGGAAGTCGAACCCGAGGACCTGTTGAAGTTCGGCCTCATTCCTGAATTCGTCGGCCGTCTCCCGGTCATCGCGACCCTTGAGGACCTCGACGAGGACGCGCTGAAGAGGATCCTGACCGAGCCGAAGAACGCGCTCGTCAAACAATATCAGCGCCTGTTCGAAATGGAGAATACCGACCTCACCTTCCAGGAAGAAGCGCTGAGCGTCGTCGCCAAGAAGGCGATCGAGCGGCGCACCGGCGCTCGCGGCTTGCGCTCAATCATGGAGGGCATTTTGCTCGACACCATGTTTGAATTGCCGGGCCTCGACGGCGTCGAGCAGGTGGTGATCGGTCCCGAAGTCGTCGAAGGCAAGGCTCGCCCCCTCTACATCTATGCCGAGCGCGCCGAGCGCGCGAGTTGAGCCCAGGTCCCGCGCGCTGCTTGAAAGTTGCGCGTCGGACGCCCATGTTCGGGCCAAAGACGAGCGATTCTCGCGACCCGGTTTGGCATGGAATTTGCGTCGCGTTGTTTCGGTGCGGCTTCGCTAGTCGGGACGCAAACGGCGGGCGCTGCAGCAGATCTTCAGGGCCGGGTCCGTCAGTATGGACGATTGTAAGCGGAATTGAGAGTATAATAAGCAGGCGGGCGGGAACGCCGGCTCGCAGAACTCAGGGCAGCCATGACCAGCCAACGCAAGTCCATCGTCCCCGGAACGCTCGACGTCTATCCCGTCCTGCCGCTGCGCGACATCGTCGTCTTCCCGCACATGATTGTCCCCCTGTTCGTGGGACGGGAGAAGTCCATTCGCGCGCTCGAAGAAGTGGCGAAGTCCGATAAGCCGATCCTGCTCGCGACGCAGAAGAACGCGGCCGACGACGATCCGGCGCCCGACGCCATCTTCTCCGCCGGCACGCTCGCTAGCGTCCTCCAATTGCTCAAGCTGCCCGACGGCACCGTTAAAGTGCTGGTTGAAGGCTCAACACGCGCCCAGGTGACGCGGTACATTCCCGGCGACGGCTTCTTCCAGGCCGAGGCCCAAGCGATCGCCGACGAGCCGATCGATAAAGTCGAGGCCGAAGCGCTGTCGCGCTCGGTGGTCTCCGAGTTCGAGAGCTACGTGAAGCTCAACAAGAAGATTTCGCCCGAGGTGGTGGGCGCGGTCAATCAGATCGACGACTACAGCAAGCTCGCCGACACCATCGCCTCGCACCTCGCGATCAAGCTGGCCGACAAGCAAGCGATCCTCGAGATGCGCTCGATCGCCAAGCGTTTCGAGAAGTGTCTCGCACTGATGGAGAGCGAGATCTCGGTGCTGCAGGTCGAGAAGCGCATCCGCACGCGCGTCAAGCGCCAGATGGAGAAGACCCAGCGCGAATACTATCTCAATGAGCAGATGAAGGCGATCCAGAAGGAGCTCGGCGACGAGGAAGGCAAGGACGAAATGTCCGAGCTTGAGGAGCGCATCAAGTCGACGAAATTGACCAAGGAGGCGCGCGAGAAGGCGCTCGGAGAGGTCAAGAAGCTCAGGCAGATGTCGCCGATGTCGGCCGAGGCGACCGTCGTCCGCAACTACCTGGATTGGCTGCTGGCGATCCCCTGGCAGAAGCGCTCGAAGATCAAGAAGGACCTGCCGACCGCGCAGACGATCCTCGACGCCGATCATTTCGGTCTCGACAAGGTCAAGGAGCGCATCGTCGAATATCTCGCGGTCCAGCAGCGCGCCAACAAGCTGACCGGTCCGATTCTGTGTCTCGTCGGGCCGCCGGGCGTCGGCAAGACCTCGCTCGGGAAGTCGATCGCGAGGGCGACGGGCCGCGAATTCGTGCGCATGTCGCTCGGCGGCGTGCGCGACGAAGCCGAGATCCGCGGCCATCGGCGCACCTACATCGGCTCGATGCCGGGCAAGGTCATCCAATCGATGCGGAAGGCGAAAACGTCAAATCCGCTCTTCCTGCTCGACGAGGTCGATAAGATGGGCATGGATTTTCGCGGCGATCCGTCGGCGGCGCTGCTCGAAGTGCTCGATCCGGAACAGAACTCGACCTTCAATGATCACTATCTCGAGGTCGACTACGATCTTTCGGCCGTGATGTTCGTGACAACGGCCAATACGCTCAACATCCCGCCGGCCCTTATGGACCGCATGGAGATCATTCGCATCGCCGGCTACACGGAGGACGAGAAGCTGGAGATCGCCAAGCGGCATCTCCTGCCCCATTCCATGATCAAGCACGGTCTCGACGCCAAGGAATGGGTGGTCGAGGACAGCGCGATCATGGAGCTCATCAGGCGCTTTACGCGAGAGGCCGGCGTGCGCAATCTTGAGCGCGAAATTTCTAATCTCGCGCGCAAGGCAGTGAAGGAAATCCTCACCAACAAGAGCAAGAAGATCATCGTCACCGATGAGAACGTCGCCGACTACCTCGGCCCGCCGAGGTTCCGTCACGGCGAGATCGAGGCCGACGATCAGGTCGGGCTCGTGACCGGGCTCGCCTGGACGGAGGTCGGCGGCGAGCTTCTGACGATCGAAGGCGTCATGATGCCCGGCAAGGGGCGCATGACGGTGACCGGCAATCTCAAGGACGTCATGAAGGAGTCGATATCGGCCGCGGCGTCATACGTGCGCTCGCGCGCGGTCGATTTCGGCATCGAGCCGCCGTTGTTCGACAAGCGCGACATCCATGTCCATGTGCCCGAGGGTGCAACGCCCAAGGACGGGCCGTCCGCGGGCGTCGGCATGGCGACCGTCATCGTCTCGATGCTGACGGGCATTCCGGTGCGTCGCGACATCGCCATGACCGGTGAGATCACGCTGCGCGGGCGCGTCCTGCCGATCGGGGGGCTGAAAGAAAAGCTGCTTGCGGCGCTGAGAGGCGGAATCAAGAAGGTCCTCATTCCGGAGGACAACGCCAAGGATCTGGCGGAGATACCGAGTTCGGTGAAGAACGGACTGGAAATCGTGCCGGTCTCCCGCATGGACGAGGTGCTTGCGCACGCGCTCGTCCGTCAGCCGAGCCCGATCGTATGGGAGGAGGACGTCGCCGCCGCGCCGCCTCCCAGCCCTCCCGAGGACGACGGCCAGGGTCTCGTCGCGCACTGACCGCCGATTGCCCCATGCGCCGGAAGCCAATGTTTCCGGCGCCGGCGCCCCGGCCAAACCCCAAAAGAGCCGCGAATTCTTCGAAATTCGCGGCTTTTTTTTCGGCCGCGCGGGATTTTTGGCGGCAAAACCGCTGTTTTTTGCCGCCGTTCCCCGCAAACGCTTGCGTTCCGTGGGCGAAACGGCGAGCTATGGGTCGAACTCTGCTGTCGATTCGCCTGGGGCGGCGATGGGCGCCTTCACGGGGAAGGACGGGTGAGCGCGTGGCGGCGCGAGGCGCCGCGTCATAGCGGCGCCTGAAAGCGCCGGACTTCAGAATCGGCGCTGAACAACCGAGCGCCGCATTCGAACGGAGAGGCATAACGGAACGGAGAGGCCATAATGAACAAGCTTGAGCTCGTCGATCATATCGCGACGGAAGCGGAATTGACCAAGGTCGCGGCCGCCGCGGCGCTGGACGCGATGCTGGGGGGCATCGAAAAGACCTTGAAGAAGGGCGAGGAGGTGCGTCTCGTGGGATTCGGCACCTTCTCGGTGCGCGAGCGCGCCGCCGGAAAAGGGCGCAATCCGGCGACCGGCAAGGAAATCAAGATCGCCGCGTCGAAGAACGCGCGCTTCAAGCCGGGCGCGGCGCTGAAAGCGAGCCTCAACAAGAAGTCAGCCAAGAAATAAATCGTTCTGCCGCGTTTGCGGCGCCTCGACAGCGAAGTTCCGGGGCGGCCAAGAGGCCGCCCCGTTGCGCGTCTAATGCTCTGGACGAGCCTCTTCGCCACGCGAGCCGCTTGGTCGTGCGACGCGAGCTCGATTGAGAGCGGATTCGTCTTTCTGAGGCGCGCGATCGGCGATTCAATGGGCGCGCCGCTTCGGCCAAGATAGGTTCGGACGTCTGCGTCCAGCCGGTCCAACGAGAATGGTTCGCCACCCTTCGCCGGCGCCGGGTCGCGATTGAAATCCCGAACAATGGGTCCGGGGGCCGATGCGGTCGCGGCGCCGGACCTTCGGATTCGCGGGCTCGAGGGACTGAGGGTCGTCGAAGCCTCCGTGATGCCGTTCGTGCCATCGTGCAACACCAACGCGCCGACGGTCATGATTGCCGAAAAGGCGGCTGACATGATTCTCGGGCGCCCTGCCTTGCCCACGGCGAATATTTGAAGGAAGACAGTGCATAGCGACGCCCCAGCTCAAAGAGAGCGGCGGCGCCGCGACACCGCGCCCTCGCCCGCGAATTCGGGACGACCCGCGGGGGCGACGAAGAGGGATGGGGGAAACGACGACTGAGGGGCGCTATGAATGCCAGTCCTGCGCGACGAGTCTCGATCTATTTCATCGGCGTGCCCGCAAGCTTGCATTATGGGCGACCGCGGCGGGCGCGCTGACGTGCCAGGCGATTGAGGGCGGCGGGAGCTTCACGCCATTGCAGGTACGCGATGTTAGCGCTGCGGCGGTCGAAGCGCGCGGCTCCGAAAAGTGCGACGTCGTCTATCATGTTGACGACCAGCGCTACGAACTGGGCGGCTGCAATCGCGAATACGTCGGCGAATGGGCGAAGCGCGAGGGAGCGCCGATTGGGCGGCGACATGGGCGCCTGCCGCTCACTTGCCAATAGCGGCGCACGGACCGGGAAGCGAGCAGAGCGGCCCTGCCGCGCACACGGGAATGTCCGCCCGCAGGCGGCAGGGCTTGAGCGTTTGGTCGTTTGGCGGCGATCAGGCAAGGCCGCGATCGGCCAAGCGATCGGCGCCGACGCAGAGGCTCGCGAAGCCCAAGCCAGCATTGCGGCGGTGCTGAGGGAGCGCGGCATTGGAGGCAGACGCCCGATCGCCGTCGCGTTGACGCGTCAACAAATTCAATGCGCATAGTATGAACTCGGCCGCCCGCTTAGCCCACGCCTCGCCGGCCCGGAGAACGCCATGAGCAAAATCGCCCTCATCGGATTGGGTCTAGTCGGTCGCGCCTGGGCGATCAGCTTCGCGCGCGCCGGCCATGAGGTCGCGCTCTGGGATGAGAAGTCGGACGCGGTCGACGGCGCTTTGAGATACGCCGAGGAGGTTTTGCCCGACCTCGCGTCGAACGGGCTCCTGGAGGAGCTTGCGCCCACCGTTCGCGCGCGAATGCGCCGCCCCGCGACATTGGAGGAAGCGCTGGAGGGCGCGAGTCACGTCCAGGAAAGCACGCCCGAAGACGTCGAGGTCAAACGACGGGCGTTCGCCCGCCTCGATGCGATCGCGGCCGACGACGCCGTCCTGGCCAGCTCGACCTCGGCGATCCTGCCGTCGCGGTTCACCGAGGGGCTGCGGGGCCGCTCGCGCGCTCTCGTTGTCCACCCGATCAATCCGCCTTATCTCATCCCGGCCGTGGAGATTGTTCCGGCGCCGTGGACCGACGCCGCCGTCGTTGAGCGTACGGCGGCCTTGATGCGCTCCGCCGGACATGCGCCGATCGTGATGAAACGCGAGATCGACGGATTCCTGATGAACCGCCTGCAGGGCGCGCTGCTCGAGGAGGCGTTCCGCCTGGTCGCCGAGGGTTACGCGAGCGTGGAAGACGTTGACGTTGGCGTGCGCGAGGGGCTGGCGATGCGCTGGTCGTTCATCGGACCGTTCGAGACCATCGATCTCAACGCGCCGGCCGGGGTGCGCGATTACGCGCGACGCTACCAAGGGATTTACGAGCGCATATTCGCCTCGTCGCAACGGCGGGCCGACTGGTCGGGGCCGGTGATGGACACAATCGAGGCCGAGCGCCGCAAGCTCTTGCCGGCCGATCGCCTGGCGGAGCGCCAGGCCTGGCGCGATCGGCGGCTGATGGCGCTCACGGCGCACAAGCAGCGCGCGGCCAAGGACCTTGGGGATTGAGCGCGCCGGGGTCTTCGGGGCGAAACGCGGATTGCCGACGCGCCTGCGAAATGGTGTATCTGTTCCCGAGGCTATGAAACGGGCCGAAATTCCGGGCGGTGAGGCTGTAGCCGCGCGACGCCTCGGACGTGGCGTGGTCTCCGTAATGGACGGCCGGTTGCTGCCGTTCGGAGCCAGTTATCGTCGTCCGGAGCGCAGCGAAGAGGCCGCCGATCGGGGGCGAGTGCGCCGTTCTCGCGTTAATATTCCGGCGATATGGCACGATAAGACCGGCTGCGCATCACCGACCACGTTCGCTGCCAAAGCGGTTGATCCATGTCAATGCGCGAAAGAGTTTTTCGGAGTGTCATGGGACTAGGGAACAAGGGAGGAGCCGATGCAAATCGACTATGATCATTCAATACGGAGGCCTACGTCGCCCGACGACGTCGACCATCTCCTACGGGGTCGAATGAAAATCTTGGGGCTCGACGTCGATGCGATCGGACGCGAATTCCGCGAAGTGTTTGACAGAGTCAAGAGAAACTGCCCGGCCTGCAGCGATCGGGAAGCCTGTGCGCTGGATTTGAAGCGTGATCCTAATACCTTAATGTGGGAAGCTTATTGTCCGAACTCAGAGGTGCTCAATGCCCTCGTTGCTCTTGCCGAGGTGAATCGTTGACGGCGGTTCGGCTGGTGGAGGTGAGACGGAGGAACTGGGTTTCGTAGGTCGCGACGCTACTCAAAGGCGGTGGCCCGCAGTTATGATGCTTGCCGGCCTCGCTGGCCTCAGCTTTGCCGGATATCGCCGGACGGTCGCCAGCGCCGGTAAGGCAGCGGCATCTAGAAGGAAAGAGGCGATCTGGTGAGCAATCATCCCGCGCTGGCCGCGAATCGGGTCGCGGTCGTCACCGGAGCGGCGAGCGGCATCGGCCTTGCCGCTTCGGCCAAGTTCGCTGCGCTCGGCATGAAGGTTTGCATGGCGGACGCCAACCGCGCGGCGCTCGAGGCCGCCGCCGCGAAGCTCCGCGCGACCGCCGCGCGGCCCGACGACGTGCGATCCTTCGCCATCGACGTCAGCAATTTCGATGACGTTGAGGGTCTGAAAACCTCGGTCTACGAGGCTTTCGGCGAGGTCGCGCTGCTGATGAACAACGCCGGAATCGGCGGCGGGGGTGGTCTGTTCGGCGATCGGGCCAAATGGCGGCGTGTCATCGACGTCAACCTGTGGGGCGTTATCAACGGTGTGCAAGTTTTCGCTCGCACGATGATCCGGCAAGGCTCGGCCTCGGCGATCGTCAACACCGGGTCGAAGCAAGGCATTACCTGTCCGCCCGGCGACACGGCCTACAATGTCTCAAAAGCAGGCGTGAAGGTCGTGACCGAGGCGCTGGCCCACGAACTGCGCAACATCGAGGGCTGTCGCGTGAGCGCCCATCTGCTCATCCCCGGATTCACTTTCACCCGCATGACCGCAGGGTCCAACGTTGAGAAGCCGGCCGGCGCGTGGACCGCAGAGCAGGTGGTGGATTTCATGCTCGCTGGAATGGCCGGGGGCGACTTTTACCTCCTTTGCCCCGATAACGAGGTGACCCGGGAGGTGGACGAACGCCGCATCCTGTGGGCCGCGGGCGACATCGTCGAGAACCGGCCGCCCCTCTCCCGCTGGCATCCGGACTACAGGGAGGCCTTCGCCGAATTCGCCAAGCGCCGGTGACGTAGCATCACCGATGGGCCACGCGGTCGGCGATTTTCAAATCCACATCCCATCTAGTAGAGTACCGCGAATGGCAGGCAGATCGCCCATCCGGCGGCACGCGCGGTCGCGACGCCCCGCAAAGATGCCTTTGCGATTCGGCGCCATTGGCCTCTTTTGGGCCGCAGGCGCATTCATGGACGCCTCTGCCAGAGGGCCAGAGGCGTTTGAGCTTGGGTCGACTGCACTCGGAGGGAACGACGCTGTCGCCCAGTCCTGTGCGACGGGCGATCGCGACCGGTGCTACGATCGAGCGATGAGGTGCTTTCGTAACTGCGATACGCTGCAGGGGTGCAATCGCTCCTGCTGCGTGGCGCTTCATGACTGCCTGTCGTCGCACGCTTGCAATTTTGAGGCGGGGTTCTGCTCAGGGTTTTGACCTAGGCCAAATACTTCATCGCCTCGATTGGGAATTCTTTCAAAATGATCACGAAATCGCACGCGCGGGACACGTTTGCGCCGACGGGAGCCGCCAGACGATCGCGGATCACGGCGCGTTCATTGGCCATCCTGTCTTTGTCAGGTTATGGCTTTGAGCCTCGATCCGACGGGCGCCAATCATGAATTCTGACGACACCGAGACCCCCCTTCCGTCCAGCCCTTCGAGCAACGTCGAGATCAAGCGGGGAGAGGCGCAGTCGCCCGCGCAGACCGCGCTGGTTCCGGCCCCGTCCACGCTTCCTGAGCCAGCGAAGCCTCCCTCGCCGGCGCGGCGAAGAAGGCGATGGAGAGCTTGGACGCTGCTGGGTCTGGCGATCCTCGCCGCCGGTGCCGGCGGCGTCTATTGGCAGCATATGCGTCAGGGCGGGCTTCCCATAGGGATCGCATCCGGCAACGGCAGGATCGAAGCGGACCAGATCGACATCGACACCAAGTTCGCCGGGCGCATCGCCGAAATGCTGGCCGACGAAGGCGATATGGTCAAAGCCGGGCAGGTCCTCGCTCGCATGGACACCCAGGATCTCGCGGCGCAGCTGAAGAAATCCGAGGCTCAAGTCCAGCAGGCGCAACGCAGCCTCGACGAGGCTCACTCCAATGTCGATCTGCAGAAGACTCAACTGACGCTCGCGCAGCAGGAGTTCGACCGCACCAGCGCGTTGCTCAAGAACGGTTTCGCCACCTACGAGCTGCTTGACCAGCGTCGTCAGGCGCTCAACGGGGCCATCGCCGCGCTTAAGGCGGCCAACGATCGCGTGGGCGAAACCGAGCGGGCGCTCGAGGCCGCCACGCACGACGTCGAACTCTATAAGGTCAACATCGCCGACAATTCTCTGATCGCGCCGCGCGACGGCCGCATCCAATACCGGATCGCCAATATCGGCGAGGTGCTCCCCGCCGGAGGCCGGGTCTTCACGATGCTCGACATCCTGTATGTCTATATGGACATTTATCTTCCGACCGCGGACGCAGGCAAAGTGAAGATCGGCGCCGACGCGCGGATCGTGCTGGACGCCAGGCCCGATCTCGCGATCCCGGCGAAGGTCGCCTTCATCGCGACGCAGGCGCAGTTCACCCCCAAGATGGTGGAGACCAAGGACGAGCGCGACAAGCTGATGTTCCGCATCAGGGTGAAAATCGATCCCGATCGATTGCGCGCGCGCGGTCCCGCGGTGAGAAGCGGTCTGCCCGGCGTCGCTTATGTGAAGCAAGATCCGACGGTCGCGTGGCCGTCCGCATTGCAAGGGAATGTGCCGCCATGATCCAACGCGGACCCTCGGTCGCCCGGATCGAGGGGATCACGCAGCGCTACGGGGCGGCGGTTGCGCTTGACGGCGTCGAAATCGAAATACCGGCCGGGCGTCTCGCGGGATTGATCGGCCCGGACGGGGTGGGCAAATCATCGCTTCTGAGCATCGTCGCCGGCGCCCGGCAGATCCAGACGGGAAAAGCCTTCGTCCTCGGCGGCGACATGGCGGACCGAGCCCATCGGCGCGCGATCTGCGCCCGCATCGCCTTTATGCCGCAGGGCTTGGGCAAGAACCTCTATGCCGATCTCACGGTCCGCGAGAACGTCGAGTTTTTCGGCCGCCTGTTCGGACAGTCGCCATCCGAGCGGAATGAGAGAATCGCGGAACTTCTCCAGAGCACTGGCCTCGCGCCGTTTTCCGATCGCCCGACGAAGAAGCTGTCCGGCGGCATGCGGCAGAAGCTCGGCCTTTGCTGCTGTCTCATCCATGATCCGGATCTTCTCATCCTCGACGAGCCGACGACCGGCGTCGATCCGCTGTCGCGGCGGCAATTCTGGGAGCTGATCGACCGAATGCGCTCGCGCCGTCAAGGCTTGAGCGTATTGATCGCCACCGCCTACATGGAAGAGGCGGAGCGGTTCGACTGGTTGGCGGCGATGAGCGCGGGCAAAGTGCTGGCGAGCGGATCGCCGGCCGAGCTGAAGGCGAGCGTCGGCGCGGCGACCCTTGAGGAAGGGTTCATCGCGCTGCTTCCCGAAGAAGAGCGCAGCGGACATCGGCGATTGACGATACCGCCGCGCCGCGCCTTCGACGGCGAGCCAGTCATTGCCGCACGCGATCTCACTTGCCGGTTCGGCGACTTCACGGCGGTCGACCGCGTGAGTTTCACCATCGAACGCGGCGAAATCTTCGGCTTTCTGGGCTCGAACGGCTGCGGCAAGACGACGACCATGAAGATGCTCACCGGCCTCTTGCCGCCGAGCGAAGGCGACGCGCTCCTGTTCGGAGAACCCCTCGCGCCGGGTGATCTGAGTTCGCGTTATCGGGTCGGCTACATGTCGCAGTCGTTCTCGCTCTATGCCGAGCTGACCGTCCGACAGAACCTCGATCTTCATGCGCGCCTCTTCCACTTGCCGCCCCGCAAGGCGAAGGAGCGCATCGAAAAGTTGGTCGCATGGTTCGGGCTTGAGGATCATCTCGAACAGCGCGCTTCCGATCTGCCATTGGGCATCCGCCAGCGGCTGTCGCTTGCCGTCGCCATCGTGCACGAGCCTGAAATCCTCATCCTCGACGAGCCGACTTCGGGCGTTGATCCGCTGGCGCGCGACCGGTTCTGGGAGGCGTTGATCGATCTGTCGCGCAATCAGGGCGTTACGATTTTCGTCTCGACTCATTTCATGAACGAGGCGGAGCGTTGCGACCGCATCGCGCTGATGGATTCTGGGCGCGTGCTCGCCGCCGGCAAGCCCGCCGATCTCGTCAGGGCGGCCCGCGGCGCCGCTACGCTCGAGGACGCCTTCATCAGCTATCTCGAAAAGGCGGCGGGCCCACGTCCTCCGGCGGCCGCGACGACGGCGCAACCCGGCGCTCCGCCGCGAGCGGCGCCGGAGCGCGCTGGGTTCAGCTTGCGGCGCCTGTTCGCCTACACGATCCGCGAAGCGCTGGAGCTTCTGCGCGATCCGATTCGGCTCGGGTTCAGCTTGTTCGGCACGGCGCTTCTCATGCTGGTGTTCGGATTCGGCGTTTCGACGGACGTCAACAACCTGTCCTTCGCCGTACTCGATCACGATCAGAGCCCCGAGAGCCTCGCCTATCTCGAGGAACTGAGGGGCTCGAGCTATTTCGTCGAGAAGCCGCCCCTCGCCGACTATTCCGAGCTCGAAAATCGCCTCAGGAGCGGGGACATCAAAGCGGCCATCGAGGTTCCTCCCGGTTTCGGGCGCGACATCGAGCGCGGGCGTGCGGCCTGGGTCGGCGCATGGGTGGACGGCGCAATGCCGTTTCGAGCGGAGACCATCCGCGGCTATCTGCAGGGCATGCACGAATTGTATCTGACGGATCCGGCGGTGAAAACGACGGCGCCGGCGACGCCCCCGCTCGCCGATATCGAGGTGAGGTTCAAATACAACCAGGATTTCGACAGCATCTACGCGTTGGCGCCTGCGACCATGGCCATGATGCTCGGGTTGTTTCCAGCGATCCTGATGGCGCTCGGCGTTGTTCGCGAAAAGGAGCTCGGGTCGATCACCAATCTTTATGTGACGCCAGTCACTCGGCTCGAGTTTCTCATCGGCAAGCAGCTGCCTTACATCGCGGTCGCCCTGGCCAATTTCACCCTGCTGTTCCTGATGGCGACTTTCATCTTCCAGGTTCCGCTCAAGGGCAGCTTTCCGGTCCTGCTCTTGGGGGTGCTGATCTACGTCACGACGATGACGGCTTACGGCATGATGATTTCAGCGTTCACGCGCACCCAGATCGCCGCGCTTTTCGGCACGGCCATATTGACGGTTCTACCTGCGACGCAGTTCGCCGGCATGACGACTCCGGTCTCATCGTTGGCCGGAAGCGCCCAGATCATGGGTCGCGCCTTCCCGATGACCTACTTCGTGCCAATCAGCGTCGGAACGTTCACCAAAGGACTAGGTCTTGCGGACCTCGGCGCGGACTTGGCGGTTCTGGCCGCCTTTGTCCCGATTCTCACTCTGCTGAACGTTCTCCTGCTGCGTAAGCAGGAACGCTAAGAGTTGGACGATGCGCAAGGCTTCGAACATCTATTGGCTTGGCGTCAAGGAATTGCGGAGCTTCCTGCGCGATTACGTTCTCCTTGGCCTGGTTGTCTATGCATTCAGCTTCGCGATCACTATGCAGGCTCGAAGCTTCTCGCAGGAGCTTCACAACGCCTCGATCGCCATCGTTGACGAAGATCACTCGGAGCTCTCGCGGCGGATCGCCCACGCTTTCCTGCCCCCTCTCTTTCAGCCGCCGCAACGGATCGCCGAGCGGGACATCGTTCCCCTGATGAACGCCGGACGGTACACGTTCGTGATCGACATCCGTCCGAACTTCCAGCGGGACGTGTTGGCAGGCCGCCAGCCCGCGCTTCAGATCAATGTCGATGCGACCGCGATGGTCCAGGCGGGCCTTGGGTCCGGATACGCGCAGCAGATCGTCACGACGGAAATCTCCGACTTCGTCTCCCATTCGGAAGGCCCGCCCCTGTCGCCGGTCAATCTCGCGGTGCGAATCGCGTTTAATCCCAACATCACGACGGCGTGGTTCACGAGCGTCATGGGCATCATCAACAGCATCTCCATGCTGGCGATCATTCTGGCCGGGGCTGCCATCGTACGAGAGCGCGAGCACGGCACCATGGACCATCTTCTCGTCATGCCGCTGACGCCGTTCGAGATTGCGATGTCCAAGGTGTGGGCGAATGGCTTGGTCATTACGGTCGCGGTCGGTCTCTCGCTCTACGTCGTGGTGCGGACCATCCTGAGCATTCCGATCGCAGGCTCGATACCGCTCTTCATGGTCGGCGTCGTGATCTATCTGTTTTTCGCCACCGCGATCGGCGTCTTTCTCGGCACCGTGACGCGGTCGATGCCGCAACTCGGACTACTCTACATGCTGGTCTATATGCCGATGAATATGCTCTCCGGCGCCAACACGCCGCTCGAGAGCATGCCGCCATGGCTGGCGACGGCCATGCAGGCGTCGCCATCGACGCATTTCGTATCGTTCGCGCAGTCGATCCTCTATCGCGGCGCGGGAATCGACGTTGTCTGGCCGCAATTCCTCCTCGTGGCGTTGATCGGCGGCTTGTTCTTCGGCCTCGCCATTCTGCGCTTCAGGTCGGTCGTCGCCCAGGCGGCGTAGGGCCGAACTGGACCGGCCGCGCGCGATCCGCGGTTGGTTCGAGCGGAACCTCCCTCTCAGGGTAAGTGCGCGGCTGTGGGCTGAATTTCGATTGTGGAGGCGTTCGCCGTTTGCGCCCCGGCGCCGCGAGCCGGCGTTTCGGCCTTTGCGAGCTCCGCCATTTCCTCCTCAGCAAACGGGCGCGACAGAGCCGTGAACCGTACGCCGTCCGCAGCTTCAAGCGAAAAGCTGTCGCCGCCGCTCGTCGTCAGGTCGACAATGATCTGGTAGCGAGCCCAATAATCGAATTGCGCCGCCCCAACATAGAACGGGCAGCCCTCGATTTCGCCAAGCAGAATGTCGTGTCCTCCCGGGCGAAAGCCGCTCGCCTGAAAGCACATTGGCGCGCTTCCCTCGCAGCATCCGCCCGAGAGATGAAAGATGAGCTCGCCGTGCACAGCCTTCAGCGAGCGAACCAGGGCGGAGGCTTCGGGAGTGACGATGACGCGATAGGGCATGGCGTTCTCGGCGAATTTTAGGGAAAGAAAGAGCGGCGGCGTTCGCCGCCGTTCTTGCCCTTAAGTTGCGTCCGAGGACGCTTGCGGCGTCCTCGGCCCAGCCGTTGCGGTCAGAAGAATCCGAGCGCGTTCGGGCTGTAGCTGACCAGCAGGTTCTTCGTCTGCTGGTAGTGATCCAGGATCATCTTATGCGTTTCGCGGCCGAAGCCGGACTGCTTGTAGCCGCCGAACGCCGCGTGGGCCGGATACATGTGGTAGCAGTTGGTCCACACGCGACCGGCCTGGATCTCGCGCCCGACCCGATAGGCGGTAGCGCCGTCACGCGACCAAACGCCGGCACCGAGGCCGTAAATCGTGTCGTTGCCGATCGCGATCGCCTCCTCGAGCGTCTTGAACGTTGTCACTGACAGCACCGGCCCGAAGATCTCCTCCTGGAAGATGCGCATCTTGTTGTTGCCGACGAACACGGTCGGCTGGACGTAGAAACCGTTCTCCAGCGCGCCGCCCAGATGGACCCGCTCGCCGCCAGTCACGCACTTGGCGCCTTCCTGTTTGCCGACTTCGATGTAGCCCAGGATCTTGTCGAGTTGCCCCTTCGAGCATTGCGCCCCCATTTGGGTCGTTGGATCGAGCGGATCGCCAACCTTGATCTTGGCGACGCGGGCGACCGCCTTTTCCATGAACCTGTCGAAGATCGACTCCTGCACGAGCGCCCGCGAGGGGCAGGTGCAGACTTCGCCCTTGTTGAACGCGAAGAGAGCGAACCCTTCGAGCGCCTTGTCGAGGAAGGCGTCGTCCTTGTCCATGACGTCGGCAAAGAAGATGTTGGGCGACTTCCCGCCCAATTCCAACGTCATGGGTATGATCGTCTCGGCCGCGTATTGCATGATCTGCCGGCCGGTCGTCGTCTCGCCCGTGAAAGCGATCTTGGCGATCCTCGGGCTGCGAGCGAGCGGCGCGCCGACCTCGGAGCCGTGGCCGAACACGACGTTGAGCACACCCGGCGGCAATACGTCGCCGATCAGATCCATCAGCACGGCCAAGCTCATGGGTGTGTCGGAAGCCGGCTTGATGACCACGCAGTTTCCCGCCACGAGCGCTGGCGCGAGCTTCCACGCCGCCATCAGCAGCGGGAAGTTCCAGGGTATGATCTGGCCAACGACCCCGAGCGGCTCGCGGAAGTGATAGGCTACGGTGTCATGATCGATCTCTCCGAGCGTTCCCTCTTCCGCCCGTATGCAGCTGGCGAAGTAACGGAAATGGTCGGCGGCAAGCGGAACGTCCGCGTTCATCGTCTCTCGGATCGGCTTGCCGTTGTCGCGGGTCTCGACGCGGGCAAGCAACTCGAGATTGTCCTCAATTTGATCGGCGACCTTGTTGAGCAGACGCGCGCGCTCGGCCGGGGACGTCAGAGCCCACTTGACCTTGGCCGCATGCGCCGCGTCCAGCGCGCGCTCGACGTCCTCCGCGTCCGACCGCGCCACTTCGCAAAGCGTCGCGCCGTCAACCGGGCTCTTGTTGGTGAAATAGCGACCCTTCGCGGGCGCCACCCATGCGCCGCCGATGAAGTTGTCGTATCGCGTCCTGAGAAGGCTCTCCGCCAAACTCGATTTCTGTGGTCTGTCGAGCATTTTATCCTCCATCCCTCAGCCACTCGAATTGCGCAGCTGAACCGCCGGATCGCCTAGCACGGGCCCGCTCTTCTTGCCTTGACGCTGATCAAAGCGCATCTCATGACGAAGATCGATTTTCGCCTTACGACGCCGAGGCGTCGGCTGCTCGTTCGGCGAAGAGCTGAAGAAGCGTCAGGCCGTTGGGGTCAATGGAGGCGAATTGCGGGCGGAGTTGATGGAATGAGTTCGCTATCGATCGCGCTCGTGGTGGGCGCGCTCATCGCCATGAGCGGAATCGCCGGCCTCGTGCTGCAGGGGCGGCTGCCGGCCTCTCACACGGCTGAGCGGTCCCGCGACATGATCGGGGGCGTGGTCGGGCTCCTCACCCTTCTTCTCGCCCTGGTGCTGGGGCTTTTGATCTGGACCGCCTACGGCGTCTACAACACCCAGCAGATCGAGCTTCAGACCATTGCGGCCCGGGCGCTCGAATTCGATCTGGAAATGCGCCAGTACGGTCCGGAGGGCGACCCGGGCCGCGACATCCTGCGGCGCGACCTCGTCTGGGCGCACGAGCAGTTCTGGGGCGACGAGGAATCGAGAACGGCGGCCTACGACGCTTCCTTCAAGGCGATGGGCAACATGAACACATTTTTCGACGGCCTGCAGCCGAAGACCCCGGCGCAAACGCAATTGCTCGGGGACGCCCGCCGCAACTACGCGTTCATCGGCGAAAACCGGCTCCTGATGTCGCTGCAATCCGAGACGCCGGTCGCCTGGCCGCTGATCTATGCCGTGAGCGCCTGGTCCTGCCTCATGTTCGGCGGCATGGGCTTGCTGTCGCGGCCGAACGCGACCACCTTGACGATGCTCATCTTCGGCGCCGTTTCGGTCGCGCTCGCGATCTTTCTCATCCTTGAGTTCAACAAGCCCTACACCAGCGCTCTTCGTGTTTCGCCGTTTGCGCTCGAACAGGCGATCGTGCAGCTTGACCAGCCGGCCGCCGCTGAGACGAGCGGCGCTTCTCAGTGAACAGGGAGGCCAGCCATGCCGCATTACCGGATTCTCAGCGACGCCGAAATTCGCTCAAGCCTGGCTGAACTGCCGGATTGGTCGCTTCATCCGCCCAACATCGAGGCCAAGTTCGAGCTCAAGACCTTTCGCGATGCGATCGCCTTCATCGTCGAAATCGCGATTGAGGCCGAGGTGATGAACCATCATCCCGAGTTCCACAATTCTTACAACATCGTGTCGTTCTCGTTCTGCACCCATGACGCCGGAATGGAGATCACCGATCTCGACATCGAGACGGCGAAGCGGATCAGCGCCTTGGCGCGCCGATTCCAGTCGATGGCCTGACGTCGGGTCGGCGCATGGGGTCGGACCGGCGCGGGGCCAAGCGCAACGGTAAGGGATAAAGGTGACGGAAGGGACCGGCTGCGAGGCGCTCGAGTTTGCCAGCAGGGTCGCGATCGTGACCGGCGGCGGCGCGGGGATCGGCTACGGGATCGCGCGCGCCTTGGCGCGCCAAGGGGCCTGGGTCGCCCTCGCCGGCCGAACCAAGGCCACGCTGACCAAATCGGCGGCGGCGATCGAGGAGGCGTGCGGACCGCCGGTTCTGGCTATCGAAGCCGACGTCGCCAAGCCGTCTGACTGCGAGCGAATGGTCGCAACGACGGTCGATCGCCTCGGCGCGGTCGACATTCTCGTCAACAACGCCGCTCATTTTGCCGTTCTGCCGCTGATTGAAGCGGAGGCGACGGAGGCGGCGCGCTTCTTCGCCGTCAACGTCGCCGGCCCGCTCAACTGCGGCCGAGCGTTCGCGCACTGGGCGATCGAACGCGGGCGGAGCGGCGCGATCGTCAACGTCAGCAGCATCGCCGCCGGAAGGGCTGTCCCCGGGCTCGGCCTCTATTCGGCGTCGAAGGCGGCGCTCGACAATCTGACCCGAACCATGGCGCTCGAATGGGCGGAGAAGGGCTTGCGGGTCAACGCGGTGGCGCCCGGCCACGTCAAGACGGAGGGGGTGCTTGAAGATTTCCGCGCCGGCCGGCTGGACGAAGCGGCGATGATCCGCCGCATCCCGGCGGGCCGCATCGCCGATTTCGACGACGTCGCGGAGGCGGTGCTGTTTCTGTGCGGCGATCGGGCGCGCCACATCGTAGGCCAGGTGCTCGCCGTCGACGGAGGGGAGGGGTTCTAGGGCCTGTCTTCAGTTGACTGGAGAACGGATCGGAATCGGACACGGAACACTTTGCGTTTCAGATGCGCGAGGGATTCTCGAATCAGCAAAAGTATGACTCGTGAGCGGTCGGCCCGAGGAGGGGCTGACCGATGCGACGATATGCACTGCGCGACGACCAGTGGGATCGGATCAAAGATATTCTGCCCGGCCGCGAAGGCCATGTGGGCG
>Ga0116219_10001515_pt1 | contig 21382 bp, 20 predicted proteins | sample Sb_taG_4_FD_91019 | JGI IMG/M metagenome (GOLD analysis project Ga0116219, IMG submission 91019) | Peat soil microbial communities from Weissenstadt, Germany - Sb_50d_6_BS metaG | ecosystem: Environmental > Terrestrial > Soil > Wetlands > Peat | place: Germany: Weissenstadt | collected 2010-09-21
AACGGGATTCGAACCCGTGTTACCGCCTTGAAAGGGCGGCGTCCTCGGCCACTAGACGATGGGGGCTGGACCGATCAGGGCTTTGGCAGGTTAGCAGGGTCCCTCTTGGACCTCACCCTGGGCAATCCGCGTCCGCAACGCGCCACGTCGAGGCGTCGGGGGTGTCGTTGATCTCGATCCCGAGGGCGACGAGGCCGTCTCGCACCCCGTCCGCGTCGGCGAAACGGCGTTCCCGGCGGGCGGCGTCACGAAGGGCGAGGGCGAGCTCGACGAAGGGCCCCACCACCACGGCCGGGTCGCGCGCCCCCAGCGCGGCCAGCTCGCCCAGCTCGCCGACCATGGCCCGCAGGCTGGCGCGGCCCCGGTCGAGGGCGTCGGACTGCAACGTGTCGGCGCTCCAGGCCCACAGCTCGTCGTCGAGGGCGAGCACGACTTGCACCATGGCGGCGACGTCCGACACGCCGCGCGCGGCGCGGAAGGCCTCCTCGTGACGACGGATGGCGCCGAGCAGCGGCGGTCCCTCGGCTCTGGGCGCCACCGTGGTGTCGGCTCCGACAGCTCCGTCAGCTCCGACAGCTCCGACGGCGTCACCGAGACCCCTGGCTCCGTCGCCCACCGCCTCGTTCTCCCCATCTGCGCCGCCGTGGCCCGAGGCCAGCTGATCGGCCATCTCGACGATGCGCGCCAGGTCCATGGTCTCCCCGGTCTCGATGCGGGCGGAGCGACCATGGACCCGGACCGTGACCCCCCCGTGGCCCGCCACCGAGGCGCGCCCGGTGTCGAGGTCGATGCACAGCGCGCTGTGCTCGTCGACCCCGAGCACGAAGGCGCCCTCGGGCAGCTCGCGCTCGAGAAGGGACAGTCGTTGCTCCCCCAGGTAGCAGAAGCGCGTGTCGTGGGTGCCCCCCTCGGCGTTGTCGTAGTGGGGGATGAGCGCCACGTGGAGGCCGATCGCGGTCAGCAGGTCGAGGCCCGGTACCCAGCGCGGGTCCTCACCCACCTTGTAGACCTCGTAGACCGGGACCGTCACCGCCCCCAGTGTCAGCGCCGCCGCCGACGCGAAGGTGAGTGCTCCTCCGAGGGCGAGCTTCTCGGCCAGCACGCCCGGGACGAGGGTCCCCTCCCACTGCCGCAGTGCGTAGGTGGGGCTCCCGGGCCCGGCGAAGACCAACGGCGCCGCGGCCAGCTTGGCCACGATCCCGTCGCCGGCGGGCCCGTCGAGGTCCCCGGCGCCGCGCAGGCCGGCCACCTCGAGCGTGGCGCCCACGCTGTCGCGGAAGTACGTCACCGCCCGGGCCGCGATCTCAGAGGCGTTGGTCTGGAACCCGAAGGGCGTGTCGAGCAGGAGTCCGTGGACCTCGCCGGGGCCGAGCTGTTCGACCACGGAACGGTGCACCTTCACCATGGTGGGTGCGGTTTCGCCCGACCCCATGATGGTGAGGAGCCTGGGGGTCACGGGGAGCTCACTCCCTCGACCCGTCCCGGGGCAGCGCCGCGGACAGGGCTTCCACGATCTCGTTCTGGAGCATGCTCAGGTACTGGTAGACGGTGAACTGGTCGGCACGCGGGTCGTCGGGGTCGATCGGATCCATGTCGACCATGTCCTCGCTCACGTCGAGCTGGGTCCCCAGCAGCAGGCGGAGCACCTCCACCGCCCCCAGCCACCCGGCCAGCTCGTCGGCGTCGATCGTGGGCTCGTCGACGGTGGCCATCATGGCGTCCAGGGCCTGCTGGTGGTGCTCGAGGAGCTGGGTGCCCATGATCTCGTGGTAGTCGTTCTGGGCCGCGGCGTCGTCGGGGTAGGCGACGGGAAAGAGACGCTGGGCCGTGGGGTCGTCGTGGTCGACGAGCTCCCGGGCCTGCTCGGGCAGCATGCGCAGAAGCTCGCGCTCGGGCGCTTCGAGGCCGGGGCGGATGCGGCCGTGCCGGTCGCGCACGAAACGCCTCCGACCCATCACGACCGCATCACGGACCTCTTCACGACCTCACCGCCCGACCCATTCACGGACCCATTCACGGACCCATTCACGGACCCATTCACGACGACTTCTCCATGGTGGCCCACAGCCCGTGTTCGTGGAGCCGGAAGACGTCGAGCTCGGCGCGCTCGCGCGGTCCCGAGCTCACGACGGCCCGACCCTTGTGGTGTACGTCGAGCATGAGTTTGGTGGCCTTGTCACGGCTGTAGCCGAAGAGCTTCTGGAACACATAGGTGACGTACGACATCAGGTTGATGGGGTCGTTCCACACGATGACCAGCCACGGCCGGTCCGGACGCACGTCCTCCCCGCCTTCGGGGACATCGACCTCGACGGGCTGGACCTCTGTGCCCGGCCCTGTCATCGGGGGACCGGGGTGGCCGCGCCGTCCGGACCGCCGGGCACCGGGACCGCCGCCGTCGCGTCCGCCGTCGCGTCCGCCGTGACGCCCACGATTGCGCCCACACCGCTCTCCCTACCCACGGCGCTGCCCGTGCCCCCAGGCGCTTGCCCCACGACCCCACCGGCGACACCGTCAGCGGGGCTCCTCAGCACGGCGCGGTGGGTAAGCCCGTCGTAGAACCACAACATGGCCGTCCACACCACGGTCGCCCCCAGGACGTGCACGCCCACGAGGAGGGCCGGAAGGTGGCTGAAGTACTGCACGTAGCCGATCGCCCCCTGGACGACCATCGAGGCCAGCAGCACGCGGGCCCGCTCGAGCACCGACGGGGGCGCGCCGCTGCGGTCGAGGAGGTAGAGCAGCACCACGGTCAGCCCGACGAGGCAGATGACGATGCTGGAGTGGACCCGGGCCATGTCGGCCAGCGGCACGGGCAGACGCTTGGCGCCGGCTCCTCCGGCGTGGGGCCCGGCCCCGGTGGTGGCGGTCCCCGCCGCCACCACGAGAACCAGCAGCCCCAGCATCACCTGGCTGATGCGTCGCTCGCGCCGGCCGACCTTGGAGACCCGTGCACCGGCACCGGCTTCCTGACCGGCCCGCAGGGCCAGGACGACGGCGTCGGTCAGGAGGGCGATCCCGACCATGAAATGGGTCATCACGGCGTAGGGGTTCAGCTTCGTGTACACGACGACGGCCCCCAGGACCGCCTCCCCCAGCACCCCGCCGAGCAGGCCCGCCGACAGCCACACCAGGCCACGGCGCGCCGGCACCCGGCGCAACGCGGCGAGCAGCGTCACCGCCGTCCAGACACAGAGGACCACGACGACCATGCGGTTGGCGAACTCCACGGTGGGATGGAACGACAGAGGAGGCGTGAGCCGGTGCCGTGAGCACGTGGGCCAGTCGGGGCACCCGAGGCCGGAGTCGGTGAGGCGCACGGCCGCGCCCGTGACGATGTTGAGCACCACGAGCACCACCGTGACCTGGGTGATGCGCAGGAAGGTCCGAGGCGTGACGCCGGGAAGCTGCACCGGAAGATCATCGTACCGGTGGTGCCGACAGCCCCTCCGGGCGGCCCGACGGGGGTGATGGCCCCGGCCTCGCCCGCCGCCGCACCCGCCGGCCACGCACCCGCCGGCTGCCGCACGAGGAGCCCCACATTGTCCGGCCGCGGCGTCCGGCCGTAGGCTCAGCCCGATGTCGTCGCTCTCTCCCGCGGTCCCCCGTGCCTTCCGGGCGGGCGGGGTGAGGGTCCGCAGCTACGTGGCGCTGACCAAGCCGCGCATCATCGAGCTGCTGCTGGTCACCACGCTTCCGACCATGCTCGTGGCGCGCCGCGGCGTCCCGTCCGTGACCCTGATGCTCGCCACCCTCCTGGGCGGGGCCCTCGCCGCGGGCGGGGCGAACACCATGAACATGGTGCTGGACCGGGACATCGACCGCATGATGCACCGGACCCGGCACCGCCCCCTCGTGACCGGCGCCGTCACGCCCCGCGCCGCCACGGTCTTCGCCGTCGTCCTCGAAGCCACCGCCTTCGTCGAGCTGTGGGCGTGGGTGAACCTGCTCTCGGCGGTGCTGGCGGTGGCGGCCACCGCCTTCTACATCCTCGTCTACACCTCGTGGCTCAAGCGCACCTCCAGCCAGAACATCGTGATCGGGGGGGCGGCCGGGGCCGTCCCCGTGCTCGTGGGGTGGGCTGCAGTCACCGACCGCCTGGGGTGGGCGCCGCTCGTGCTGTTCGCGGTGATCGTCATCTGGACCCCGCCGCACTTCTGGGCCCTCGCCATCCGCTACCGCGAGGACTACGCGGCCGCGCACGTCCCCATGCTCCCCGTCGTGGCCACCCTGCGCCGCACCGCCGGGCAGATCCTGGCCTACACGGTGGCGCTCGTGGCGGTGACGCTGCTGTTCGCGGCGGTCGGCCACATGGGGGCGCTGTACCTGGTGGGCGCGCTGGTGCTCGGGGCGCTGTTCATCGTGTTCGCCTTGCGCCTGCGGCGCGACCAGTCCCCGCGCGCCGCGATGGCCCTGTTCCGTTACTCGATCACGTACCTGACGCTGCTCTTCGTCGCCATGGCGGGCGACGTGCTCATCCGGTTCCATTGACGGTCCCGTCGACGGGACCAACCGGCGCGCCCGGCCCAACCGGCACAACCGGCGAGCCCGGCACAACCGGCTCGAAGGGCGGAGGAGCCGGAAGACCGGGCCCCCGGGGGCGCCGGCGGCTGGTGTCGCTCGCCATCGGGCTCGTCCTGGGGGCGGGGCTCTGGCTGGGGCTGATCATGAGCGGCGGGTCGGGCCCGCAACGGGCCCCCGCCTTCTCGTTGCCCCGCCTGGGCGGGGGGCAGCCGGTGTCGTACCCGCTGACCGGAGACGACGCCCATCGACCGGTCGTGCTCACGTTCTTCGCCTCGTGGTGCGGGCCGTGCCACAGCGAGCTGCCCATGATCGCCCGCGTGGCCCGGCAGCAGGCGGCGGCCGGTGCCGGCGTGGTCTTCGTGGGCGTGGACGGCAACGACGACGCCACCAGCGGCCTGGCCTTCGCCCGCAGCAGCGGCGTCTCGTTCCCGGTGGGGGCCAACGCCGACAGCGCCCTGGCGCCGCAGTTCACGCTGGAGGGGTACCCCGGCACCGTCTTCATCGACGCGTCGGGCACGATCGTCAAGACCGTGCACGGTCCGGTGACCCACGCCGTGCTCGAGAGCTACGTGGCCCGCCTGGCGCACACCTGACGCATACCTGACGCATACCTGACGCATACCTGACGCATACCTGACGCCCCGCCTGGTGCATACCGGACGCGGCCACCGAGAGACCGCGGCGCGCTCAGGTGGCGACGACGGCGAAGCGGGGCGCCACCCCGAGGAGCCGTTCGGGGAGGCGTTGCTCCAGGGTCGAGGCCCACTCCACGTCGCGCAGGCGCACCAGGCGCGGGCTCGACCACCCCGCCGCGGCCACCATGCCGGCCACGGTGCGGGGATGCGTGCCCGACCCCAGAGGCAGGGCGCCCCGTACCTCGGTCGAATAGCTCCCGTGGTGATCGGAGGCGGTGCCGCGCCAGCGCCGCACGACGCCCCAGGCCCGCTCGCGCCGCGACTCCACAGGGTCGACCGTGCCCCACAGCGACTCGATGGCGACGAGCCTCCCCTCCGGTGCCGCCGCCCGCCAGGCGGCCAGCGCGGCGCCCGGATCGGGGAGCGTCCACAGCAGGTGGCGCTCCATCACGGCGTCGAACCCGTGCGGGGGCTGGTGGGCGGAGCCGATGACCACTGCGACGTCGAGGCCCTCGGCATCGGCCGCCGCACTCAGCTTGGCCAACATCCCCGGGGAGAGGTCGAGAGCGGTGACGCGGTGCCCGAGGCGCGCCGCGATGAGGCTCAGGAACCCGGTTCCCGCCCCGCAGTCGAGGACCCGGGCCGGCGCCGGGGGCAGCAGCGCGTCGAGGGCGGCGGTCCACGCCGCCTGCACGGCGGGGCTGGTGGGGCGGTGGCCCGGCGCGTCGTCGTAGGTGGCTGCGTCGTCGTCCCAGAAGCGCCGGATGTCGTCGAGGATGGCCATGACGGTGCTGTCCCTCCCGTGTTGTACTTGTCGCGACCCGAGGAGGATCACATGGAGATCGAAGGCTCGCGTGTGCTGGTCACCGGGGCGTCGTCGGGGATCGGAGCCGCCCTCGCCCGGATCCTGGCCCGTCGGGGGGCGACGGTGGGGCTGGTCGCCCGGCGAGAAGCCCGCCTGGCGGAGGTGCTGGCCGATTGTCGCGCCGATTCCCCCCACGCGCGGATGTGGGTGGCGGACCTCGCCGACGTGGAGCGGGCCGGGCAGGTGGCGCTCGAGGCGTGGGACGCCTTCGGCCATCTCGACTGCCTCGTGAACAACGCCGGGGTCCCCATGCGCCGCCACACCACCAAGCTCGACGAGGCCACCTTGGAATGGGTGATGCGGGTGAACTTCCTCGCCCCGGCCCAGATGACCATGGTCCTGCTCCCCCGGATGACGGCGCGGGGCGAGGGCATGATCGTGAACGTGTCGAGCGTGGCGGGACGGCTCGGCAACGCCAACGAGGCCGCCTACTCGGCGAGCAAGTTCGCGCTGTGCGGGTGGAGCGAGGCCATCGCCGTGGACCTGTTCGACACCGGGATCCAGATCCGGCTCGTGAACCCCGGGCCCATCGACACCGAGATCTGGGACCTCCCCGGCAACGACGACCCGCTCTACTCCGGGCCCAAGATCTCCGCCGCGGAGATGGCCGAAGGGATCGTGGGGGCCATGGAGGGCGACTCCTTCGAGCACTACGTGCCCGACATGCGCGGCATCATCGAGTCCAAGACCGCCGATCCGGACCCCTTCATCAAGGGGATGGCCTCCATGCTGCGGGGCCACTAGGGCCCCGGCCCCTGCCCCTGCCCCGGCTCACGGTCGGTTCACGGCCTCGGTTCACGGCCTCGGTTCACGGCCGGCATCGCCGATCAGGTGCGCTCGGCGCCCTCGAGGTACAGCTCGAGACCCGCGGCGATGCCTTGGGCGGCGAGCTGACGCCACTGCGGGCTCTGCACCAGCCCCGCGTCCCCCCTGTTGCGCATGTTGGCGCACTCGATGAGGACCTTGGGCACCGTCGACAGGTTGAGGCCGCCGAGGTCCGACCGGTACACGATCCCGTTCTGGCCCGTGTAGTTCGAGGGTGGCTCGCCGGTGGCGGACTGGAAGGTGGCGCGCAGGTCGGCGGCGAGCTGCGCCGAGGGCCCCACGATGGCGAGGTTGTCCGAGATCGAGCTCACCACCCCGGCGGGGGCGTCCACGGCGAAGCCGAACCCCCCGGGCGGGCCGCCGTCCGCGTGGATCGACACCGCCACCGCGGCGTGCAGGTCGTCGGCGATGGCGGCGCGCTGGTTCACGCACGGCCCGACCCCGTTGTCGGTGGGGCGCGTGAGCACCACCACCGCCCCGTCCCCCTGGAGCAGCGCCTGGGCCCGTTGCGCCACGTCGAAGTTGAAGGCGTGCTCGGTGTAGCCGTTGTCGGTCTCGGTGCCCGTGGTGTCACACGGCTCGGTGAGCCCCCCGCCGTCGATGGGCCGGTCGATGATCCCGGGGTCGGCGCCGTTGCCCCCGTCGTGGCCGGGGTCGATGACCACGGTCAGGCCCGCCAGGGGCAGGACCGCCACCGACCCCTGGTAGCGGGCGTCGCCCAGGGCGTAGACGCCGCCGTCCGCGCCCACCAGCCAGTACCCACCACCGTCGGCCGTCGCCGCCATGGCCACCACGGCCCGGTCGAGCACGAGATCGCCGGTCGAGCCCTCATAGGGCGCCCCGAAGGAGAACACCCCGCCGTCCGCGCCCACCAGCCAGTACCCGCTCCCGGCCCCCTCGGCCGCCATGCCCACCACCGGGTAGCTCAGGTGCACCGCCCCCATCGAGCCGGCGAAGCGGGCGTCGCCGTAGGCGAACACGCCGCCGTCGGCCGCCACCAGCCAGTACCCGCCGTCGTCGGGGGTGGCCGCCATCCCCACCACCGGGGCGCGCAGCCTGAGCGCTCCGGCCGACCCCTCGAAGGGCGCGCCGAAGGTGAACACGCCGCCATCGGCGGCCACGAGCCAGTACCCGCCCGTGGCGCGGTCGACGGCCATGGCCACCACCGGTCGGTTCAGGTGCACCGCCCCCATCGAACCGGCGAAGCGGGCGTCGCCGTAGGCGAACACGCCGCCGTCGGCGGCCGCGAGCCAGTACCCGCCGTCGTCGGGGGTGGCCGCCATCCCCACCACGGGCGATGCCAGCGCCACAGTGGCGGCGGACCCGAACAGCGGTGCGCCGAAGCCGAATACGGCCCCGTCGGAGCCCGCCAACCAGTAGCCGCCGGTCCCGGTGTCGGCCGCCACGTCCACGACGGGCGCGCTGCTGGAGGGCATGGAGGTGGTGGTCGCAGCGTGTTCCGATCCACCGCTGTGAACGCGCTCGGACGGGTGAGGGGAACCGGTCCCCGTGACCGCCGGGACCGTCACGACCGCCAGCGCCACCACCGCGACCGCCAGCGCCGCCGCCGCGGCCGGACCGGCAACCCGCAGACGGCGTGGCATCGCCCCCATCATGGCGCCGGGCCCGATGCGGCGCGTGCCCGTCCTGGCGCCGGGCCCGTGCCCGTCACGGTGCCGGGTCCGACACGGCGCGTGCCCGTCACGGTGCCGGGCGCGCCGCCCTGGCCAGCTCGAGGGCCAGTTCCACGGCCCGGGCGGGGTCCTCGGCGCGCACCACCGCGTCCACCGGCTCACCGGCGCGCCCGAGCTCCCAGGTGTCGAGGCCCACCACCGGGATCCCCGCCTGCAGGGCCAGCGCGATCTCCGAGAGCGTGCCGTACTCGCCGGCGACCGCCACCACCGCGTCGGCGCACCGCACCACCAGCGCGTTGCGGGCCTCGCCCATGCCGGTGGGGATGGCGATGTCGACGTGCGGGTTGGCCTCGTCGCGGTCGCGGCCCGGGAGGATCCCGACGGTGAGCCCGCCGCCGGCGCGCGCCCCGCGGCAGGCGGCCTCCATGATCCCGCCCAGCCCGCCGCACACCAGCACGGCCCCGGACTCGGCCACGGCCCGGCCCACCTGCTCGGCGCTGCGACGATGGACCGCGGAGACGTGACCGCTTCCGCCCACCACGGCGATGTAGAGCCCGGTCATTCCCACCGGAACGTGGCCGCGGCCACGAGGGGGGCGCCGACCGCCCACAGCACGAGCACCAGCCACGACCACCCCGACACCGCCGCGCCCAGGCCCAGGGCCCGGTGCAGCGCGTCCGAGAGGGCGGCGGCGGGCAGCGCCTTGGCCACCGCCTGCAGCCCGCCGGGCAGCTTGGAGAGCGGGGCCAGCATCCCGCTCACGAGGAGGAGGAGCAGCCACAGCCCGTTGGCGGCGGCCAGGTTGACCTCGGCGCGCAGGATGCCCGCCAGGGCCAGGCCGATGCCCCCGAACCCGGCCGTGGCCAGGACCACGACGACCACGGCCCGGCCCGCGCCGCCCGCGGTGGGGTGCCAGCCGAGCCCGAGGGCCACGGGCACGAGCACCGCGGCCTGGATGGCCTCCACCACCAGGACCGCCGCGATCTTGGCGCCCAGCAGCGACGGCCGGCCCAGCGGCGTGGCACCGAGACGCTTGAGCACGCCGTAGCCGCGCTCGAATCCCGTGGCGATGCTCAGGTTGACCAGGGCCGTGCCCATGACGGCCAGGGCCAGGATGCCCGGGGCCAGGAACGTGACCGGGTGCGCGGTGCCGGTGGGAAGGAGGTGCACCTCGGAGAAGAAGACGAGAAGGACGACGGGGATCCCGATGGTGAGCAGCAGCGACTCGCCGCGCCGCATGGTCATGCCCACCTCGGCCGAGCACTGGGCCGCCAGCCGGCGGACAGCGGGTGCCGGCCCGAGCCCGCGCCGGGCCGGTTCCGGTGCGAGCCCGCCCATCGGCGGTGCCGCCGCGCCGCTCATGTCCGGCCCCCGGCCCCACGCACGTCTTCACGGTGCTCGGGCGCGTCCGGCTCCCCATCCCCCCTCGTCACGCGCAGGTAGATCTCCTCGAGCGAACGTCGCCCCGCCCGCAGCTCGGTGAGGGGCAGGTCGCGGTCCTCCATCCAGCCCGCCAGGAGGGCCAACCGGGTGGCGGTGGCGGCCCCGGCCACCTTGTACTGGCCGGGGCGCTCCTCGGTCACCGTTCCGGCCGCGGCGCCCAGCGCGACGTCGAGCGCGGCCACGTCGAGCGCGGCGGGGCCCTCGAAGCGGATGCCGCCCTCGCCCCCCGCCTCGGCCAGCTCGGCGACGGTGCCCCGGGCCACGGCCCGGCCCCGGGCGATGATGACGACGTCGTCGGCCACGCGCTCGGCCTCGGCCAGCTCGTGGGTGGTGAGCACCACGCACGCGCCCCGGTCGCGCAGCCCGGTGATGACCTGGCGCACCGTGATGCGCCCTTCGGGGTCGACCCCGGCGGTGGGCTCGTCGAGGAACACCACCTCGGGCCGGCCCACGATGGCCAGTGCCAGAGACAGCCGCTGCTGCTCGCCCCCCGACAGGCGCCGCCACGGCGTGCGGGCCACGGCGCGCAGGCCCACCAGGTCGAGCAGCGCTTCGGGGTCCTCGGGGTCGTCGTAGTACCGCGCGAAGAGCCGCAGCACGCGACGGGCCCCCATGACCGGGTAGACCCCGCCGCGCTGGAGCATGACGCCCATACGGGGAACGAGGCGGCGGTGCGCCGACGTGGGGTCGAGACCCAGGACCCGCACCGTCCCCGCGGCGGCGCGTCGGTATCCCTCGAGGGTCTCGACGGTGGAGGTCTTGCCCGCCCCGTTGGGCCCCAGCAATGCCAGGACCTTGCCCCGCTCGGCGCGCAGCGACAGGCCCGCCACCGCCGTGCACGAGCCGTAGCGCACCACGAGGTCGCGGCATTCCACCGCCACGCCGGCCGCCGTGTCGCCGGGCGCGGGCGGAGGGGACGCGTCGCGCCCAGCCGAAGGGGACATCGCGGCGAGGCTACCGTTGCCCACCATGATCGACATCCGCCTGGCCAGGGAGAACCCGGAAGCGGTGACGGCCGGCCTGGCCCGCAAGGGCGTGGATCCCGCCGAGGTGCGGCGCCTGCTCGACGCCGATCGCCGGGCCCGGGAGGCGGTGGGGCGGCGCGACGAGCTGCGCGCCCGGGTCAAGGAGCTGTCGCGCCAGGTCGCCGCGGCGCGGCGCGGCGGCGACCAAGCGCGTGGCTCGCAGGCGGCCGAGGAGAGCCGCGCCGTGGGCGAGGAGGAGCGCACCCTCGACGCCGAGGCCACCGCGGCCCAGGCCGAGGTGCGGGAGCTGCTCCTGTGGTTGCCCAACCTTCCCTCGGACGAGGCGCCGGACGGGGACGACGACGACGACAATCTCGTCCTGCGGCGCTGGCCCGAGACGGCGCGCCCCTACGGCGACCATCAACGCGTGCCGCACTGGGACGTCGGCGCTGCCCTCGGCATCCTCGACCTCGAACGCGGCGCCAAGCTCTCGGGCTCGATGTTCCCCTTGTACCGGGGGGGCGGAGCCCGGCTGATCCGGGCGCTGACGTCGTTCGCCCTCGACCACCACGCCGAGCTCTACGAGGAGATCCGGCCCCCCACGCTGGTGCGTACCGAGACCATGGTGTCGACCGGGCACCTGCCCAAGTTCTCCGACGACGCCTACCACCTCGAGCGCGACGACCTGTGGGCCATCCCCACCGCCGAGGTGCCGCTCACCTCCATGTACCGCGACGAGATCCTCGACGAGGCCGACCTCCCCATCCGGCTCACCGCGGGCACGGCCTGTTACCGCCGCGAAGCGGGCTCGGCGGGTCGCGACACCCGGGGCCTGTTGCGCGTACACGAGTTCGACAAGGTCGAGCTGTTCGCCTACGCCACCGCGGCGCAGTCGCCGGCCGAGCACGCGGCGATGGTGGGGCGCGCCGAGGCGCTGTTGCGGGAGCTCGACCTGGAGTACCGCGTCGTGGACCTGTGCACCGGTTCCCTCGGCGCCGCCGCGGCGCGCACCTTCGACATCGAGGTGTACGCGCCGGGGTGCGACATGTGGCTCGAGGTCTCCTCGGTGAGCTGGTGCACGGACTACCAGGCGCGGCGGGCCAACATCCGCTACCGCGCCGGCGAGGGTGGCCAGCCCGTGTTCGTCCATACCCTCAACGGCTCGGCCATCGCCTGGGCGCGGGTGTGGGCGGCGTTGGTGGAGACCGGCCGCCAACCGGACGGGTCGGTGGTGCTCCCCGCCGCGCTGGCTCCCTATCTCAGGGGCCGGACCGTCGTCGAGGCCCCTGCCCCCTGAGAACCCGGGAAGAATACGGCGCGTGGAGCGCCCGACCATCTCCCCCATGCCTCCCGTCGCCACCACCGTGGGGTTGCCCTGGGACGTCGCCGTCGAGGACCCGGTGGCCGCGTTGGCAGGGGCGAGGCGCCGTCTCGGCGACACGTTCGTGGTCGACAGCGGTGAGGACCGCTACCTGTTCACCTTCTCGCCCACGGGGGTGGCCGCGTTCTACGCGCTGGCCGAAGAGCGTGCCAGCAAGGCCCTCGCCGACTGGCGCATGTTGCGGCGCAAGCTCCCCGACGAGATCTTCGTCGGCCGGCGGACACTCCCGCACCAGCTCTTCGGACGCGACGACGTCGCCGACTATCTCGCCCATGCCGACCACGCACTGGACGCGGCCGTCGAGGAACTGGGCCCAGCCGGCGAATTCGACGTGTTCGACCTGACGCGGCGACTCGGGCACAGGATCGGTCTCTCGTCATGGGGTGGGCCGGGGTCGGCCACCGGGGCGCGCTTCGATCGGCTGGCGGCGGCCTTCGACGTCCTCGACGGCGCCGAGTCCTTCGTCCACCCCGACGCCATGGCGGCGGTGGCCGCCACCGGGAGGGCGGCCGAGCGCGCCGCATTGGCGGAGGTCACCGGGGAGCTCGCCCTGGCTCTGGATGAGGTCGCGGGCCTCGAGTCCGGCCATGCCCTCTTCGCCCGGGTGGCCGCCGCGTGGGCCGACGACAAAGACCGGGCCGACGACGAAGACCGGGCCGACGACGAAGACCGGGCCCACGAAAAGGACCGGGCACACGAAAAGGACGACGAGCGCACCCTCGGTGTCGCCATGGACGTGGCCCTGATCCACGTGGCGTCGATGTCCAACCTCTTCGCCGCACTGGGATGGATGCTGGTCGATCTCCTGGCCCATCCCGACGAGCTGGCTCGGGTACGGGGCGGGGACCGTGCCCGCGCCGAGGTGTGCGCACTCGAGTCGATCCGGATGGCGCAACGGTCGATCATGGCCCGCTACGTGACGGCGCCGGTGACCGTCGATGTCGGAGACGCCGTCTACGAGGTCCCGACGGGCGTCACCGTCGCCACGCTCCTTCCCCTCACCAACACGAGCGCCGCGCCCGGGCTGGCCTCGTGGGACCCGGGTCGTTGGAACAGACGGCGGTTGGCCGACCCCTCGGCGCTCGCGGCTGTCGAACTGGTCACGACCTTCGGCCACGGTCGCCACAGCTGTCCCGCCCAGCCGTTCTCGTTGTCCACGATGACAACGGCGGCGTCCCGGTTGCTGAGCTCGTTCGACCTGGAGCCGGTCTGGAGGGAGCGACCAGAGCCGGTGCGCGCCCAGATCGGTGGCGTGGCACGCGCCGCGGGCCCGTGCCCGGTCCGTTACCGCCGCCGCTGAGGTCGATGGGCCGAGGCTCAGTGATGGAAGTTGACGTGCGGGGCGGCGGGATCATCGGTGCGCAGCCGCCCGTCGACCCGTTTCAGGTCCTCGAGCAACAAGCTGGCGAGATCGCGGCTGAACCCGTTGCGGACCACGATGCGTAGCACGGCGACGTGGTCCAGGGCGGGGGGCATGGTGTAGGCGGGGACGAGCCAACCCCGCACCCGCAGCGCCGCCGACACGTCGTAGACGTTGTAGGGCGCGTCGCCGATGCGGAACGCGAAGGCGGGGATGCCGCCCCCGTCGGAGACGAGCTCGAAGGGCGCCAGCTCCGCGATCTCCCGTGCCAGCCAGCGCGCCGTGTCGCGGCTGGCCTGTTGCACCTGGCGGTATCCGTGGGCGCCGAGCCGTAGGAAGTTGTAGTACTGGGCGACGACCTGCGCGCCGGGCCGTGAGAAGTTGAGGGCGAAGGTGGGCATGCTGCCGCCCAGGTAGTCGACGTCGAAGACGAGCTCGTCGGGCAAGGCGGCGCGGTCGCGCCAGATGATCCATCCCACCCCCGGGTACACGAGCCCGTACTTGTGGCCCGAGGTGTTGATGGAATGGACGCGCGCAAGACGGAAGTCCCATGCCAACTCGGGGTCGAGGAAGGGCGCGATGAACCCACCCGACGCGGCGTCCACATGGATGGGCACGTCCACGCCCCCGGAGCCGGCAAGGTCGTCGAGGGCGGCGGCGATCGCTGCCACGGGCTCGTAGGCGCCGTCATAGGTGGAGCCCAACACGGCGACGACGCCGATGGTGTTCTCGTCGCAATGCGAAGCCGCCCCCTCCGCGGTCAGGCAGGTGGCGCTGGGCCCGACCGGCACCAGACGCGGTTCGACGTCCCAGTAACGGCAGAACTTCTCCCAGCACACCTGCACGTTGGCGCCCATGACGAGGTTGGGCCGGTCCACCGACTTTCCGGCGGCCTGGCGGCGCTGGCGCCACCGCCATTTGAGGGCGAGGCCCCCGAGCATGCACGCTTCGCTCGAACCGGTGGTCGAGCATCCGGTGGCCCCACCTTCTTCGGCGGCGTGCCACAGATCGGCGAGGATGTTGACGCAGCGTCGCTCGAGCTCGGCGGTCTGCGGATACTCGTCCTTGTCGATCATGTTCTTGGACGAGCACTCGGCCATCAGGTTCTCGGCGTCACGCTCCATCCAGGTCGTGACGAAGGTGGCCAGGTTGAGCCGGGCGTTGCCGTCGAGAAGCAGCTCGTCGTGGACGATCTCGTAGGCGGTGCTCTCGGGCATCCCCCCCGGTGCCAACCGGAGCTTGGGAACCTCGCTGATCTCGCCCAGCTGGGCGAATTGGGGGCGGACGTGGAGCTGGTCCGTCCCGCTGTCGGTCTCGTGCATGTGCAGGGGCATGCCCCGGACCGTAGTGCCGTGATTAGGCGGGTTCCTGGTCGACGAGCACGCAGCGGGTCCCGCTGTAGATGGTGGGCATGCACTTGTTGCAGTGGATGCACAGCGACACCCGGGAGGTGCCGGCCTGCATCTTCGACACGAGGTCGGGCTCGCGCAGAAGGGCCCGGGCCATGGCCACGAACGAGAACCCCTCCGACAGCGCCTGCTCGACGGTGTGCAGCTCGTTGATCCCTCCCAGCAGGACCAGCGGCATGTCGAGCGCGGCCCGGAACTGCCGGGCGTAGGGGAGGAAGAAGGCCTCCTCGAAGGGGTAGTCGGGCATGAACCTGCGCCCCACCACGCCGAAGCCGAGGCGCAGCGCCCGGGGGAGGGTGGCGGCGAACTCCTGGCGGGGGGCCTCGCCGCGGAACAGGTACATGGGGTTGGCGAGGGAGCTCCCGCCGGTGAGGGTCAACGCGTCCAGGGCGCCGTCGGCCTCGAGCAGGCGGCCCACTTCGACGCTCTCGTCGAGCCATAGGCCCCCCGACACCCCGTCGGCCATGTTGAGCTTCGCCGTCACCGCGGCCCGATCGCCCACCGCCTCGCGTACCGTCCTCACCACCTGGCGGGCGAAGCGGGCACGGTTCTCGACGCTTCCGCCCCACTGGTCGCGGCGGTGGTTGAGCTTCGGGCTCAGGAAGGCGCTCAACAGGTAGTTGTGCCCCAGGTGGACCTCGATGCTGTCGAAGCCCGCTTCCACCACGGCGCCCGCGGCGCGCCCGTAGTCGGCGGTGACCCGGGCGATGTCGGCCTCGGTGATCTCGCGGCTGACGGTCCCGAGGGGGCTGATGTGACGGGACGGGGCCAGCGACGGGGCGCGGTTGGACCGGGGGTTGGCCACCGGGCCGGCATGGCCCAGCTGGGCGGCGACGGCCGCGCCGGTGTCGTGCACGGCCTCGGTGAGCCGGCGCAACCCCGGGAGCACGTCGTCGTGCACGTAGACGCAGTGACGGTCGGTCCGTCCTTCGGGCGACACCGCCAGGTACGCGACCGTCGTCATTCCGGCACCGCCCGCCCCCACTCGGCGGTGGAAGTCGACGAGCGCGTCGGTGACCTGGCCCTTGGGGGACGACCCCTCGAAGGTCGCCGCCTTGACGAAACGGTTCCTGAGCGTGACCGGCCCGAGGCGGGCCGGCGAGAACGGGTCGATCTGTCCGGTGGGTGCGGGCGACTCGGTCATCGGTGACGAGCCGCCCGGGCCGCGGCGGCGACGGTCACCCGTCGGCAGGGATCTCGAACCGGTACCCCACGCCCCGCACCGTGGTGATGATCGTGGGGGCCGAGGGGTCTGCCTCGACATGCGTCCGCAGGCGCTTGATGTGGACGTCGAGGGTCTTGGTGTCGCCGACGTAGTCGGCGCCCCACACCCTGTCGATGAGCGTGTCCCGGGTGAGGACACGGCCCGCGTTCTCGACCAGGAGCACGAGGAGCTCGAATTCCTTGCGGCGCAGATGGACCTCCTGCCCCCGCACGAACACCCGGTGACGGTCGGGGTCGACCCTGACTGCTCCCACCTCGAAGACGGCGTCCCGGTCGCCGGTGTCGTCGGCGGCGGGTTGGACGCCCGGAGCGGCCAGGGGGGAGCGCCGCAGCACGGCCCGCATCCGAGCCACGAGCTCGCGCAGGCGATAGGGCTTGGTGACGTAGTCGTCGGCGCCGACTTCGAGGCCGACCACCGTGTCGATCTCGGTGCCCTTCGCCGTCACCATGATGATGGGGACATGGGAACGGGAGCGGATGGCCCGGCACACGTCGACCCCCGACATCTTGGGCAACATGATGTCGAGCAGGACCAGATCGGGGTCGATGGCGTCGAACAGTGCCAAGGCCTCGGGCCCGTCGCGGGCCACCGAGACGTCGAATCCCTCACGCCCGAGCCCGACCACGAGGGCGTCGACGAACGACTCCTCGTCCTCGGCCACGAGCACCGTGACGGCGCGTGCGCTGTCGAGACTGCGCTCGGGCGCGTCCCCCGGACGCTCGCCCCGTCCCCCCCGCGGCGCGGCGCGCGCATGGGCCGAGTGAGCGCCCGCGGTGCTGCTCACGGACGTGTCCCGGCGCGACTGCTCACGGCTCAGAGGACCTCTGAGTGGGTCGGGAGGATGAGCCTGAAGGTCGACCCCTCTCCTTCGCGCGAATCGACCTCGACGTGTCCCTGGTGGTTGGCGGCCACATGCCGGACGATAGACAACCCCAGCCCCGTCCCTCCGCTGTTGCGACTCCGGCCCTGGTCGACGCGGTAGAAGCGCTCGAAGATGCGGTCGAGGTCGCGGGCGGGGATGCCCACGCCGTGGTCTTCGACGTCGAGGTGGACCTGGCCGTCGGAGACCCTGCCGGCGAAGCGTACCGAGCTCCCGTCGTAGGAGAACTTCACGGCGTTCTCGAGGAGGTTGTACAGCGCGGACACGAGCTGACGGCGGTCACCGAGGACGGTGACGGGGGGCGTGGGCTCCTCGAGCTCGATCTTGACGTCGCGCTGGTCGGCTGCGGCGCGCATGCGCTCGACGGCCTCGGCCATGATCAGGTTCACGAGCACGGGCTCACGGGGCGGGGCCTCCTCGGCCTCGATGCGGGACAGGTCGAGCAGGTCGTCGATGATCCGACTGACCCGGAACGCCTCGGTGTGGATGCGGCTGGCGAGACGCTGGGCCACGGTGGGATCGGTCTCCGACACGAGGGTCTCGGCCAGCAGACCCAGCGCACCCATGGGGGTCTTGAGCTCGTGGCTCACGTTGGCCACGAAGTCTCGCCGGATCTCCTCGAGGCGCCTGCGCTCGGACACGTCGTCGATGGCGGCAATGACCCCGAGTGTGCGCCGGCCGTCGTCGATGAGCTGTGTGGACACGGCCAAGGTGCGGCGCGGCGGGCCGTAGAGATCGAGGGTCTTGTAGGCCGAGCCCTGCTTCCAGGCGTCGGCGAGAAGGTCGACCACGGCCTGGGCGGCCAGCGCGTCGCCGTGGCGCCCGCCCATGAGCCCAACGGCGCGCGCGTTGCGGAACACGACGGTTCCGTTCTCGTCGCACACGATCACGCCCTGGGGAAGCGTGTCGAGCGCGCGCCGCAGTCGAATGGCGTCAGCCGACGACTCGGCCACCGCCTCTGCGGCGCGATCGGTGACGAGCTCGAGGTGATGCAGTGCGGGCTCGATCCCCATGCCGCGTTCTTCCACCGGCGCGTCGACACCGAGGCGTGAGGCCAATGCCGACAGTCGTTGCTCGAGTGACTGGCGCCCCGACCGGCGTCCGAGGACCGTCGCCACCACGATCCCCACGACGGCCACGCCGCCGAGCGCGGCGAAACCTGCGATGACCACGTTGGAAGACACGGTGCTGGCCCCGACCACGGCACAAGCATGACAGGCGTGGCCGCGGCCGGGCCGGTTCCCCCCGGGCCTGGGACTCGGCCGGACCCCTTCCCGCGGGTTGTCGCCGCGGTCCGCACGTCGCCATAGGGAAAGATATAAAAAGACATGAAATAGCTTGAATCACACTGTCCACGGCCCTACCCTCGAGGCACCGTGCTCGACCGGCATCCGACTCCGGCGGGATCGACAGCGAAAGGGGATCGTCATGGTGCTGTGGGCGGTGCACGAGGCGGTTTCGACGGTCACGCTCAACCCCGACCCCGGAAACCTCCCCGGCGGAGCCGTGCTGCAGCAGCTCACCGACGGGCTCGGAGGGTGGGCGCTGATCCTGGCCCTGGTGGGTCTCGTGATCGGTGCCGCGGCGTGGGCCCTCGGCGCCCATTCGCAGAACTACCACCAGTCGTTCAACGGCCGCCGCACCGTGCTCGTGTCGGCGTTGGCTGCATTGCTGATCGGGGCCGCGCCGGCGATCGTGAACTTCTTCTTCCACGCCGGGCAGGGAGTGCACTGACCGTGCTCGAAGCGTTCCCTCTGTGCCCGGGATCGCTTCCCGTGGTGGGCTCGACGTGCACCGTCGTGTCGGGTGTGGCCGGCAACGTGGCCGGCAGCGTGGCCGTCGCGGGAGTGAATGCCGTCTTCTCCGAGGCGGCACGGTGGGTGTCGTCGGGCGCGGTGTGGTTGATCGCCCAGGTGGGGCGGGCCATGTCGGCCAGCACGTCGATCGACCTCGGCGCGGGCTGGTTCAGCGCCCATGAAGCGGTCATGGCCAGCCTGGCAGCCGCGGTGGTGGTGCCCATGGCGTGCTGTGCCGCCATCCTGGCCGTCTACCGCCAGAGCGCCTCCATGCTCCTGCGCACGTTCCTCGTGCACCTGCCGCTGTCCCTGTTGCTCACGGGGGTGGCGGTGACGCTCGTGCGCATGGCGTTGGCCGTGACCGATGCCATGTCGGCCACCGTCCTGTCGAGCGCCGGAGCCGACACGACGAACCTGTTCTCCGGGCTCTTCGCGTCCCTGACCCCGGTCGGCTTGACGACCGCAGGCATCGTCCCCGGCTTCGTCGTCCTCATCGGGGCGCTCCTCGCGGCGGCGGCCGCGCTGGCTCTGTGGCTCGAGCTCGTGGTGCGCGCCGCCGCCGTCTCGGTGGCGGTGCTCTTCCTCCCGTTGGCGCTGGCCGCACTGGTCTGGCCGTCGGTGGCGCACTGGTGCAGAAGGCTCGCCGACACCCTCGTCGCCGTCGTGTTGTCGAAGCTCGTCGTGGCGGCGGTGTTGTCGTTGGCGGCCAGCGCGATCGCGGGCGGGGCGGGCGTGTCGGGTAGCGAGAGCGGCGGGGGATTCGCCTCGGTCGTGGCCGGCATCGCGCTGCTCGTCATCGCCGTCTTGTCGCCCTTCACGTTGTTGCGCTTGGTGCCGGCGGTGGAGGCGGGGGCGGTGTCCCATCTCGAGTCGGCCCGGCATCGCCTGAAGAGCGCGGCGACGACCCCGGCGCGCACCGGCGGGAACCTGGCTCTCGAGCAACTGCGCCGCACCAAGGATCAGGTGTCCCAGGGTGGGTCGGCCGTCTCGGTCGGCACTGTCGGCGGATCGGGCGCGGACGGCACTGCCGACCCGGGAGGTGGCGACGGCGGCGATCCTGTGGGCGCGCCGGCCGGTGCCGGTGCCGGTGCCGGTGCCGGTGCCGGGGATACGACGGGGACCGCCATGATCGCCGGCGATCCCGCCATGGCGGCTGTCTTCACCGGCTTGCAGGTCGCGGCCGCCACGGGTGGGCGTGGAAGTGCGGGTGGCGGTGCGGGTCGTGCCGGTCGGGGCGATGCGGGTGGCGATGCCAGACGCCCGGGCCCGCACGACACCGCCGGGGACGCACGTGGAGCGGGCGATTCGGCCCGGCCCGACGCCGCGGACTCTGCGTCCCGTACGGCCGAGAGCCCGGGCGTGGCGGGACCGCGCCATCTCGGTGCAGGGCGTGCCGACGGGGGCGCCGCGGCGCCGGGGGTGGCCCGGGACCGCCCCGAAGCCGGCGAGGGAACGGGCCGCGCCGGTGGGTGAGACGACTCCGACGCGGTACCGGTTCGGGCCGCTCGAACGGCGCGGCCTCGTGGCGGGGTGGCGCGGCGGGCAGATCGGCGCCGTGGCGATCGCGTTGGTGATCGGCGTGGGCGTGTTGCGCGCCTCGGCGTCGCCGTTGGGCGTGGTCCTGGCGCTAGCCGTCCTGGCGGTCGGTGTGGGCGTCGCCACCTGGCCGATCTCGGGCAGGACGGCGGAGGAGTGGGCGCCTCATGTTCTGCGTCACGCCGCCAGGCGCGGCCGTCGGTCCCGTGACCGGACGAGCCCGTTCGCCGGCGTGGACCTCATCGAGGTCGACGCCAGCGCCGAGGGCGGGCCCGGGCGAGGAGTAGGGATGGGAATCGGCGTCATCCACGACCGCACCCGCCGGGCGTTCACGGCCGTGCTCGGAGCGTCGGACCCCGGATTCGTGCTTCTCGGCGAGGACGAGAAGGTACGGCGTGTGAGCGCCTGGTCGGGAGTGCTGGCCTCCCTGGCACGCGACGGGTCGGCGGTGCACCGCGTGCAGTGGGTGGAGCGCGTCGTGCCGGGCCACGACGCACCGGTCCTTCCCCCGGCCGACACCGCGAGGCACGGCGCCGGACGCGGCACCGGATACGAGGGCGGATGCGCCGCCGCCGGCGCGTCGTACGACGCGCTGGTGCGGGCCGAGGCGCACGCATCGCTGCGCCACGAGGTGCTCCTGGCGGTGAGCGTCCATGCCGGCCGAGCCGCCCGGGCCGTGAAGGCGGTGGGCGGAGGTGACAAGGGAGCGTGTGCCCTCCTGCTGCGCGAGGTCGCCGCCCTGAGACGGAGGTTGACCGACGCGTCGATCGAGGTCGGCGCGGTGCTCGCACCGGACGAGCTGGTCGCGGTCGTGCGTGGCGCCTACGACGGGCGCGCCGTGCCCGCCCCGTCCTCCCGTGAATCGAGCGCGCGATCCCCCGTCGGTGCCGGGGCGCCGGGCCGC
>Ga0116219_10001533_pt1 | contig 21226 bp, 17 predicted proteins | sample Sb_taG_4_FD_91019 | JGI IMG/M metagenome (GOLD analysis project Ga0116219, IMG submission 91019) | Peat soil microbial communities from Weissenstadt, Germany - Sb_50d_6_BS metaG | ecosystem: Environmental > Terrestrial > Soil > Wetlands > Peat | place: Germany: Weissenstadt | collected 2010-09-21
CTGACACCCGAGGAGACAGCGGTAATGGTGGGAGAATCCTTCTCCGCTCGCCAGCGGGCCGTCAAGGACCGCACGAATTCAGAATCATCGGAAACGATCAGGATTTGTCCGGGAGTCATCGCTTTTCTTGTTTCAGCTCATTTCCCTTTTGGAGTTGATCTGCTTCTTCCACCAGGGAGAGCAGCCGTTTGAGACTGATGCCGAGGTTGACAGCGCCGTCCGTCTTTTGGGTTCGCTTGAGCTGGTCCACGCGTTCCTGAAATCGCGGAATTTCGCCGCGCGCATGGGCTACCGCCTGGTGCAATCCTTTAAAATCCATGAGTCGTTTTCTTCGCTCGATGGAAGTGGACAGCAAGGCGCGCGCCACGATGAGCCGCCGCAATTCCTCGGAATCCTGCCCCGAATCGCTGATGAAAGCCGCCACTTCCCACGCGGAGAGCAATATCCGCGTGTTTTCCACCGTCACGGTGGTCATGGAGCGGCCTCGCACCGGCGGTGTGGCGATCAATTGTTCCCAGATTTTTTCTTCCAGATTCTCGACGTCGGCCACGCCGATGTTGGGAAGTGCCTGGTCCGAGGACGGAGGCGCTTCTGCCGCGGCAGGACTCGGCCGCGAGGCCGGCTCCGCAGGGCGCTGAGACGTTGCGGATGGTGGGGGAACCGAAGGAACTGCCGGAGACGAAACTGGTTTCGCTCCCTCGCCGGATTTGCTAGTGCGCATCGCCTCGGCGGCAGCCAGCACCTCCCGGGTAATTTTCTGTGTGGCAATCAAGGAGGCTGGTGTTTCAGGAGCCGCGGAAGGGTTGAGAGCTTCCTCCAGATCTTCGCGCAGGCACATCAATTGTTCATACGGTTGATAAGCTGAATCCTGGCTGTAATCGGTCTGGAAGGGAGGCTTCCAGTGCTGATGAAACTGGCGCAGTTTGGAGATTTGTTCCTTGGAGGAAAGGCCCGCTCTCCGGCAATCGACGAACTTGAGGCCTCGCTTTTCGAGTTGAGTCAGAGCCGCGCCGATCGCCCGCAGATCGGCATGCAGCCACTGGATAAAAGTACGGCGAAGCAGGAAATTGAACCGGCAGATGGCAACGAGGGAGGAGGCGTCATAGAAGTTTTCCGCGAGCGCCACTTTCACCTGCTTCCCCTGCTCCAGTAAGCCTTGTTCCATGAGGTCGCGCAGTCTATGGCACTGTTGCGCCGTTTCCAGGATGCGATCGAGCGGTTTGCAAACATCGTCGGAGCCGGGTTCCACTTCCCCCAGGACGGGCTGAAGGATTTTCGCGACGTCGGAGATCTCGATGCGCCCGGCAATCAGATCCTGCGGAGCGCAAAGAACGAAGTACTGGACGACGAGCAAATCAATCTTATCCCGGTCGGACGGTAGTTTTTCCGGCTTACTTAGATGGCGCTGCAGAAAAAGGCGCAGGCCGTCTTCCCGCGCTACGGCAGGTGCGACGAGGAAATGCCGAAGGTGCACAGCTTGTACTTCCTGATCCACCTGATCGAGCCAGAGAAGGTCGCGCTCCCGGGACTTCTTGTCGGCCCACGAACCGGAATTTGCCCCCAAAGAATAGGGCCCGCCGATGAGTTCGAGCTGGCGCGCCAACGCTTCATAGATCGGATACAGGCGGCTGAATTCCTCCCAGGTTTGGGGCACGACGGATGGAATTGCGCCCGGCTTACGAGTGCGGCTCCGGTCTGTAGTGAGCGAGTTCACTTTTATCCTTGAATGACCCAATGCCGGACTTCGGCTGCGAATCGGGCCGCAATTGCCTTGTGGCCCGCGCCGTCACGTATCGCCACAACGACCGCGTCTGTTCCCAAGGACCTGTCGGAATTCTCAAGATGAAGCTTGTCCGCCAATTCCAGCGGAAGACGCGATTCAAAGAAAACCATCATGGAAGTGCCGAATTCGATGACGGTGCTCTCTTCCAGGAGATGGCCCTTCCCTCGCGACACGCTCACCAAAATCGAAATGCGCAGCGGAGTGGCGTTCGGGAACAGGTCCGCCAGGCTGCGTAACGCGGATTCAGTGTGAGACGGGGCCGTGAGATTTGCAGTCTGGCGCATGATTCCGACTAGGGCTGAGCGGCGATGAGAAAATCCTGGTAACACATTCTCGATCGCCAGCGCAAAAGCGTCCTCAGGAGGTACTGCAAGAGAACGACCAAAGGCGGAGAGAATCTGCAGCTCGCTAAGGGGTGTGTTTTCTTGGAGTTCGCTCCGGAGGGGCGAGGAGGTTTTATAGTGAATCTCAGATTGCGACCCTTTGTCTCACTCGGAAAGAGCGGCAGGGGGTTTTCACCAATTTCGCTAGACTAAAATCTTCTCGCCACGCTGAGTGGCGGAAATTTGGTAGCGTTTGAGTTTGCGGTAAAGGGTCGCGCGGCTGATTCCCAACAATTCGCCGGCTTTTGTTTTGTCTCCACCCACCTTTTCAAACACGCGCTGGATGGTCAATCGTTCGAGTTCATCGAGCGCGACCGTGGAAGCTGCATCATCTACCTCGGGCATGGCTGATTCCGTCTTGCTCGTGCCGCTGCCGTGGAGCAACGCGGGGGACAGGTCGCTCTCGTCAATGGTTTTGCGGTCGCCGAGCGTCACCGCGCGGCAGAGGCAGTTCTCCAGCTCGCGGACGTTCCCCGGCCACTCGTAGCGCATGAGCAGCTTCATGGCGGCGGCCGTAAACTTTATGTTTTCTCCTTCGGCCAGGCGATCCAGAAAATATTGCGCCAGCATGGGAATATCCGAGCGGCGCTCGCGCAAGGGCGGGAGCGTGATCGAAACCACATTCAGCCGGAAAAAAAGGTCCTTGCGAAATGTGCCCTCATTGATCGCCGATTCCAAATCGCGGTTTGTGGCGGCAACCACGCGCACCTGCACGTGGATATTTTCATTGCTTCCCACGGGCCGCACTTCTTTCTCCTGTAAGACGCGCAACAGCTTGGCCTGCAATTCCAGAGGGAGTTCGCCGATTTCATCCAGAAAAATCGTGCCTCCGTCGGCCGCCTGAAACAAACCGATCTTGGATTTAGCCGCTCCCGTAAAGGCGCCTTTCGCGTAACCGAAAAGATCGCTCTCCATCAGCGTCGGGACGAGGGCGCCGCAATCGACGGCTACGAAAGGCCGCTTCGCAAACGTCCCCCGATAATGGATGGCGCGCGCAACCAATTCTTTTCCCGTTCCACTTTCACCGCAGATCAACACGGGAGTCCACGTGTCTTTCAGGCGGCTGATCATCCGCAAAATCTCGCGAATCTTGGCCGAGTCGCCGATGATCCCGTCGAGTTCCTGGTCCGTCTCGACGCGTTCCCGAAGGACCCGGTTCTCCTGCACCAGCCGGATTTTTTCTTCCATCCGGCGAAGCAGCATGCGGAGTTCCTCGACGCGGAACGGCTTCTGGATGTAGTCGTACGCGCCCAATTTCATGGCTTCGACGGCGGATTCGATGGAACCGTGCCCCGTCATGATGACGACTTCGGTCGCCGGCAGGCGCGCCTTGATCTGGCGAAGCAGATCGGCGCCGGACAGGTTCGGCAGGCGCAGGTCCGCGATGACGATGTCGGGCGGGACCGCGGGAGTTTGAGCCAGGGCGGCTTCGGCGCTCTCGGCTTCCGAACAGAGATACTCGAGCGAGCTGCCCACGGTCATGCACAGGCGGCGAATGCTTTGCTCGTCGTCGACGACGAGAAGCCGAATCCGCGAATCTTCCCTAGTCACCAATGTGCTCCTTGAACAAAAATGAGTCGCCTTGCGAATCTAGCCGCGAAGCGAATGGAAACCAAATTCCTACGTCCGTCGGCGTGCCCTACGAGCTGATGGCGGCAGCCGGAAGACGGATCAGAAACGTGCACCCTTCCGCATTGGCGTTGTTGCGGCACAAAATTTCGCCGTCGTGCGCCTGGATGATTCCGTAGCAGATGCTGAGACCCAGGCCGGTTCCCTTTCCGACGGGCTTGGTCGTAAAGAACGGCTCAAAAATGCGGTCTGGATTTGAAATCCCCGGCCCATTATCGCGAAAATGAATCTCCACATTTTCCGCGCAGGCGATGGTCTCGACTTCAATTCGGCCGGGCCGCCCGCTCTGCTCGATGGCGTCAAAAGCGTTATTGAGAATATTTAGAAAAACCTGCTCGAGCTGGTGCGGATCAGCCACCACGACGGGAAGATTCTCGGCCAGGCGCTCCAGAATTTCGACATTGTGGTTCGACAATCCGTAGGACCGCAACTTGAGAGTCTGCCGGAGCACCGCGTTCATTTGAACGAGCTCTCGTTGCGGGGGCATCTCCCTTGCGAAGCGCAGCATATTCTGAACGATCAGACGAGTGCGCTCCGCTTCTTGCAAAATGATGCCCAGATTTTCCCGCGCGAATTCCGGCAGTTCGGGGTTTTCCAGTAAAAGGTCGGTGAATCCGACGATGCCTGAAAGCGGGTTGTTCACTTCATGCGCCACGCCGGACACCAGTTGACCGAGCGCGGCCATCTTCTCGGCGTGCGCGAGCTTCGCTTGCAAGAGAGAGGCTTCGGTAACGTCGGTCATGACGACCACGGCGCTGCTCGCGTCCCCGCTCTTCTCCCGCATCGAACTGAGATGCACGACGAATCGCGTCATGCTTCCTTCCCTCCGCAGGAAAGGAAGCTCCAGCCTTTGAACCGCGCCGGTATCCAGAACCGTCCGCAACGCTTCCTGAAAAATAGGCCTGTGTGAGGTGTGAATCAGGCGCGCGAGAGGCAGGCCCTGAAGCGCCTCCACCGAATAGCCGATCTCCGCGGCGCGGTGATTCACGTAGCCGATGCGTCCGGAAGCATCGAGCACGAGAATAATATTTTGCGTGTGATTCAGGATGCTCCAGTTGAAATCACGCTCGCGCCGAAGCGCCGCGCGCGAGTTTTTCTGATCGGTGATGTCCAGAATCAGCCCGCGATATTGCACGAGCGTTCCACTTGCGTCGCGAACCGCGCTGACATGAAGGAGGGCCTCGAGCGGGCGGCCATTTTGACTTCGCAATTCGGTTTCGCGGTTGCGCAGGATATCCGCATTCCGCAACTCCTCCAGCAGACGGCCACGGCCCGTTGGCGGCAGCAGATCTCCAAACAAATTTTTCGTGAGAAGTTCTTCACGGCTCGAACAGCCCAGCATTTGCACCAGCGCGTGATTTGCATCCACCATCCGCCCGTGCGGATCGCAAAAGAAAGCTCCCTCTTGAATGCTGTCGAAGAGATCCCGGTAGCGCCGTTCCGCTTCCAATTTTTCGCGAATATTGACGAGGACGTGGATCGTGTGCGCGTCCGCCCCTTCGTCCGGGGACATTTTCGTCGTGGATACCAGGAAGCTGCCGTCCGCCAGCAGTTCGACCGGTCCCTCGACGCCTCCCGGCTGATCCGAACAAAGTGGGCACAGCCCGGCGATTTCTTCCCGCTTGGTTCCAAGCACTTCGTGGATCGGGCGCCCGATCAGCCTGGACGGATGAACCCCCAGCCGCGCGGCGAGCGGACGGTTGATTCGAACAATATTCCCCTCAGGGTTGTGAACGACGATCGAGTCCGGAATCGCATCGATGACCCGGACCCACCGTTCCCGGGAACCATGCACTTGCTCAAACAGGCGCGCGTGTTCGAGCAAGCCGCCGAAACACATGCCGAGGAGCGTTAGCCGTTCCAAAAATTCTTCGGAAATCTCTGTTGCATCTTGCCACGCCGCGAGGGCCGCGCCGAGGAACTCTCCCTGGCTGAAAATCGGCACAGCAACCTCGGAGAATCCGCCACTGCCCTTTCCCCGATTGACTTCCTGCGACGAGGTTTGGCAAATGATCGCCTTCCGAATTTGTTGCGCTTGGGCGAGCAATTCGGCCGCTCTGGAGGAGAGGATTTCTCCGTGCGTTCCCCAAGTTGGCAGCCCCGCGGATTCCAGGATGCGCCAAGCCCCTTGAGCGGAAGTGAGGCAGCAGCACACCCCCCTAGCGCCAAAGAATTCGCGCACCGTCTGACAGAAAAGACGAAACAGCTCGTTCTGGCTCAAGGCACAGGATTCAGAAGTAAGGCGAGCCAGTAGCGTCTCAAATGACAAACGAGTAATGCTTGGCAGTTCGTGAATCGTTCTTGTGGCGCACACAGGGGTACGAATGCTCCGTTAACTTCCTTATCTTTTAAACGTTTATCAATTATGGGATTAACTTGAGTCAGGTCAATATTACTTCCGGGTTTTAAATTGAGACGGTTCCCTTGGCGGCAACAGGCATCGCAAAATGAGACGCCCTATCTACCGCCAGGGCGACAAGTGAGACATTCGACCAGTAGGCATAATAGGTATGCCCTATTCGTGAGCATTTCGTAAGTCCCTTACATGCATCAGGATGCGAGATTTCGAGCCCTCTTTCCCCACAGCCTTGCTGGGGCCGGCCAACTGGTAAGGTTCGTGCATAAGAAGGGGTGCTGGAAATTTTACTGAGGTGACATATGCCCCGCTCAAATCGAATTTGGTTACTCTTTGCGACAATCGCCTTCTCCGCTGCAGCCCTTACGCTTTTACCGGTCAAATCCCTCGCGCAGGACGCGCCCACCGGCGACGTCAAGGATCACGGTGGCCGAAAAGTGAAGACATCGGTCAAGCCGGTCTATCCAGATGTCGCCCGCCAGTTGCATATCACGGGCACGGTGCGGCTCGAAGCAACCGTGGCTCCGGACGGCAAGGTGCGCGACACGCGCGTGGTCGGGGGAAGCCCGATGCTGGCTCAAGAGGCTACCAACGCCGTGAAAAAATGGAAGTATGAAGAGGCCCCGAAAGAGACGGTTGAAGTCGTTGAAGTCGTCTACCAGTAATCCGCCATGCCGGCGCGACGTACTTGGGGAACGATAGAAGAAATTGAGAGGCGATTGCACATGACCATTGGCAGGAAGCTCTATACCGGCTTTGGCTCGATTCTGGGGATTCTCATCCTCCTGTTCGTGGTCAGCTTCACGGCGAGCCATATCGAACATTCGGCGAGAAATACCGCCGCCGAAGCGCTTCATAGCATTCAAAACATCGAAAGAGTTCGCTTCCAGGTGATGCAAGGCGGGCTGGACCTGCGCAACTACTTGCTCAGCGGCGATCCGCGCATGGAATCGGCAAAAGCAAACGATTCCAAGGTGTTAGGGTCCACGCTGCGTGAGGTGCGCGAAAAGACACACGACGACCAACTGCGCGATCTCTACTCCTCCATCGAAACGAATCAACAGAGCTGGGATGACGAATTCGCCACGCCCCTGATTGCGAAGCGCCATCAGGTTGACGCCGGCCAGACCACCGTTTCCGATCTCCAAATTGTCTACCTGCAACGCTCCACGAACAACTGGGTGGAAAAAAGCGTAACGGCGATGGACGAGGCCGAGCGCAGCATCCAGAAGGCGCTGGACAAATCGGAAGAATCGGCCAACGCCTCCGCAACTATCAGCACGATAGTTCTGTCGCTGGGCACGATCCTGGGGGCCCTCGTTGGGATCTTCGTTGCGTATCGCACGTCCTTGTCCATCACCCAGCCCCTTACGGAACTGATTGAGGTCACTCGCGAGATCGCAGAAACCGGCGATCTGGACCAGAACATCGATGTGCACAGAGACGACGAGATCGGCACACTGGCAAACCACTATCGCAACATGATGCTTCATCTCAAAGAAATGGCCAACGCTTCCTCCGCGATTGCCGAAGGACAATTAAATGTAACCGTCCGGCCGAGGTCTTCGCGCGACACCATGGCCAACGCCTTTTTGCGGATGATCACGGGACTCCGCGATCTGGCCACAAAAATACGGGACAGCGCTACGGGCGTCGCGACCGGATCGAGCCAGATGGCGGGCGCATCCAACGAATCCGCCAAGGTCAGCGTGGAAGCGGCCAGGGCCATCGATGAAGTCACCAGCACGATGCACGAAATGAGCATCAACGTGCAGAACGTGGTCAAGAGCACGCAGTTGCAGTCGTCCAGCGTCGCCGAGACTTCCGCTTCCATCGACCAGATGGTTGCCTCCATCCAGAGAGTCGCCGACACGGCGCGAACTCTTCTCGAGATTTGCCAGCGCTCGCGCGAAGAAGTCCACCGCGGCATCGAGACGATGGACAAGGCCACCACCGGGCTCACCCGCACCAGCTCCGCCATCCGCTCTTCGGCGGAAATTATCGATGTCCTAGGCCGGCGCGCGGATGAAATCGGAAAAATCATCGAGGTCATCGACGACCTCGCCGAACAGACCAACTTGCTGGCCCTTAATGCCGCCATCGAAGCCGCCAGGGCCGGCGAACACGGCCTCGGCTTCGCCGTTGTGGCCGAGGAAGTCCGGAAGCTGGCCGAAAAATCCACGCAATCCACGAAGGAAATTTCCGACCTGATTCAGGGAATTCAAAAAGAGGCGCGCGAGGCCGTCGAGAACATGGAAAAGAGCACGACCATGGTCCAGCAAGGCCTCGAACTCGGCAGCGAACTGAACGTGGCGCTGACCAAGATTTCCGACGTGGTTTCCGAAGTCTACAAATACGCGCAGCAAATCGGCGGCGCCACGAACGAACAGTCCGCGGGCTCGACTCAGATCGGCAAGGCTACCTCGCGGCTCACCGAAATCACGCAGGAAATCAATTCCACCATTGAAGAGCAGGCCTCGGGCGTGCAATCGGTGGTTCGCGCGATGGAAAAAATGCGCGAAGTGGTCCAGCAAGCCACCTCCAGTTCCTCACAACTGGCCGCCATGGCGACACACTCGTCGAAATTGTCCGGCAAGCTCATCGAGGTGGCGGACCTTTTCGTTCTCGAAGATCAAGGCTACTCGCGGCCCAAGGGAAAACCATCCAAGCGGCCTTCCCTCGAGGAAAATTCCAATTCGCCTGATTTGGAAACAGAACTGGCGCGGGTCTGAACCTTGAGCAGACCATTAGACAAGCAGTTGCAGGTTGTCGGTCTGCGGATCGGCCGCGAGACCCTGGGCCTGCCCATTTCCCTGGTCCGTGAGATTGTGCGCGTCCCCGAAATTACGCCGGTTCCGAACGCTCCCGATCACATCGAAGGCGTCATCAATCTGCGGGGCAAAATCATAGCCGTCGTCGACCTGAGCAAGCGTTTCGGCGAAGCCGCCATCGAACGCAACTCGAAAAGCCGGATCGTCGTCGTCGAGTTGGAAGAGCGGCTGGTGGGACTCCTGGTAAATTCCGCTTCCGAAGTGTTGAGGCTCTCGCCGTCGGAAATCGAGGCTCCGCAAAACGTTTTCCCCAATGAAGACATGAATTATGTGACGGGGGTCGGCAAGCTGCAGGACCGGCTGATTATTCTTCTTGACCTGAACCGGATTTTGCAGCGCGTTGAATTGCAGCGATTGAACGAAGTCGCGGAACTCGCCGGCGCGTCGATGGGCGCTGGACCTTCCCGGCTCCGTTAACGAGAGATTGGCATTCCGAGCGCCGGAGAATCATGTCCACACCTACCACACTCGAGCCCATTTCCTTGACCGATCCGGAGTTGAAGCTCCTGCAAACTCTGGTCTACCAGGAATGCGGCATGTTTTTTGACGAGCGCCGCATCCACTTTTTGCGCGACCGCGTGCAACGGCGGCTGAAAGTCTGCCAGGCGGATTCCTTCTACAGCTACTACCGGCTGCTGACCAGCCGTGAAGGCAAAGCCGAACTTACCGCGTTGCTGGAAAACCTGACCGTCAACGAAACAAGTTTCTTCCGAGCCAAGCCCCAGCTGGAACTTTTCCAGAAAACGATTCTCGAGCAGATCCTGAGCCGGAAACAGGCCAATCGCGATTGGAGTTTGCGCGTTTGGAGCGCGGGCTGCTCGACCGGGCAAGAACCCTACAGCCTCGCCATGCTGATCTGCGATGCCCTGGCCTACTACTATCTGCGCAATCCGTCGGCCTTCGAGATGCCGTCGCCCAAACCAATCGTTCCGCCGCCCTGGAAAGTGGAAGTTCTCGCCAGCGACATGAGCTATTCCGGCCTGCTGACCGCACAGCAAGGCATCTACAGCGATGCGCAATTGGAAACCGTGGACTACACCTCACGACTGCGCTATTTCGATAAGCTCGCGGACAAATATTCCGTCAAGCCGGCGCTGAAGAGCCTCATTCAATTTGACTTTCATAACCTGAAGACGGACTTCCTGCCGCGGCGCAACGACATTATTTTCTGCCGGAACGTGATGATCTATTTCGATGAGCCCGAGCAAAAGCGCCTGATCGAAAAGTTCTACCACTGCATGAATCCCGAGGGATATCTGTTCGTGGGGCACGCGGAAAGCCTCTTCGGATTGAGCTCGAAGTTTCGCATGATCCATTTGAACAATGCCACCGCGTACCAGCGGATCGAGGGGAACGGGTGAATTTTTTTTCCGATGAACGCGCGGCGGAACTTCGCGAACTCTTCTTTGAGAGCGCGCAGGACCAACTGCAGGAGCTGAACGAAGCGGGAATCCTCCTGGAAACCGACCCGGCGGACTCCGACGCGCTGGCTCGCGTCCGGCGGGCCATGCACACGCTCAAGGGCGACGCCGCCGCTTGCGGCTTCCGCCAGCTCAGCGAACTCGCGCACGATATTGAAGATTTGTTGACGCCGGCGCTGGTGACCGAGCGCGGCGAAGTCGTGGCCGAGATCGTCCTTTCCGCCGCGGACAGCTTTCATGCCATGCTCGGCGCGCATCGCGGCAACCTGCAGCCTCCCGACATCACCGAACTTCGGGCGCACATTCGTTCACTTGCACAGAGTCCGAAATCCGTCCCCGGCTCTCAGCCATCGCATTCCCGGCATGAGTGGACTGGCAAAGATAGGCAGCAAATCTTGGAAGCTTTGCGCGACAACGCGCCCGTTTATCACCTGGCGCTGGGAATCGACCCCAGCCTCCAGATGCCCGCGGCGGCGCTGCAACTCGTTCGCGCGGCCCTCGAGAAATGCGGCACCGTCGTGGCGCAGTCCCCTGCCAGCGGAGTCCCGCTGCAAACTTTGCCCGCGGTGCATGCCGCCCTTTCGAGTTCTCATCCGCCCGAGTGGATTCGCGCGCGGTGCCAGGTGCCGAGCATCGTGTCAGACATTTCCATTGAGCCGTTGAAGCTCACCGAGGACGAACCTCGCGACGCTCTCCAGGTTCTTCTGGAGGCCGAGACGGCCGCGGAATCGATGGCCTCGCTCACTGGCGAAAACGGCCAGACCGAATCACCTGCCGAAGGGACGCCGGGAGCTGCCGGCGCGTCGGGAGGGATGCTGGGTTCGACCGAAGCATGGCTTCGCGTTGAGACGGGCCGCATCGACACCGTCATGAATCTGATCGGCGAATTGATCATCGGAAAATCGATGCTGCACCGGGCCATCAATGAGTTCGATCAGAGATTTCCCAAGGATGCATTGCGCAACCGCCTGGGCGATGTTCTCTCGTTTCAGTCGCGCGTCCTGGGTGAACTTCAAAAATCGGTCATGAAGATCCGAATGGTGCCGGTCGAGCAGCTCTTTCGGCGTCTCCCGCGCATCGTCCGAGACGTGGCGAAAGCGCGCAAAAAGGAAATCTCCATCGAAATGGCGGGACAGAACACGGACCTGGATAAGAGCGTGCTCGACGCGCTCGCCGAACCAATGGCTCATCTGATACGCAACGCGGCGGACCACGGCATCGAAACGCCGGAAGAGCGCCTGGTGCATGGAAAGTCCGCCCGCGGGACGATCCGTTTGGACGCCTACCATCAAGGAAATCAGGTGGTGATCGAAGTTACGGACGACGGGCGCGGAATCAACCACGAGAAGCTGATGAGGAAGGCTGTGGAAGCCGGAATCGTGTCCCAGGAAGAAATCAGATCGATGTCCCACGATGAAATCCTCAAGCTGATCTTCCATCCTGGGCTGACCACCGCCGAGGAAGTCACCGAAATCTCGGGACGTGGCGTGGGCATGGATGTCGTAAAGACGGTCATGGACCGGTTGAAGGGGAGAGTCGCGGTGGAAAGCGAACCGGGGCGCGGCACGACCTTTCAACTGATCGCGCCGCTGACCCTGGCGAGCATTCAGGCATTGATGTTCCGCGTGGAGAAACAGCACTACGCCGTGCCGCTCGATTCCGTGATTGAAATTGCTCGAACGACCGACGGTGAGATTCACAAAATCGATGGCCACGAGGTGATTCGGCTGCGCGACCAGGTGCTGAGCGTCGTGCGCCTGGACCAATTGATCGCCTGCGAATCGAGTTCGCAAAAGACGCGGCACTTTGTGGTGACGATCGGCGCAGGCAGCCACCGTTTCGGATTGATTGTCGACAGCCTGGTGGGAGAGGAAGAGCTCGTCATCAAGGCGTTCGAGGACCGTCTGGTCGCCACCGAACTGGTGAGTGGCGCATCCATTCTGGGAGACGGAACCGTGGTCCTGATCTTGAATGTCCCAGCCGTGGTCTCGCATTTGACGCAGAAGCGACTCCTCGAGGTGGCCGTATGAGGAGGAGCCCCGTTCGCGTGCTGGTGGTGGACGATTCCGCGTTGATGCGGAAATTGATACCACAATTGTTGCAGGGCGATCCGGCCATCGAGGTGGTAGGCACCGCGATGGACGGTCTGCTTGGCCTCAAGAAAATCGAAGAGTTGCGCCCCGATGTGGTGACCCTCGATTTGGAAATGCCGAGAATGGACGGGCTCGATATGCTCCGCGAGATCGTCCGGCAATACTCCATTCCCGTCATCGTGGTCAGCAGTCACACTTCCAAGGGCGCGTATTCCGCATTGAATGCGCTGAGCCAGGGCGCTTTTGATTTTATCGCCAAGCCTACCGACTCTCCCAAGGGCGGGCTGGAGCAAATTGCCAAGGAGCTCGCGGTAAAAATAAAAGTGGCGGCGATCTCGGGTCCGCCCAAACTGACATTTCATCTGGCAGCCAATACTCCGCATGCGCCGAAGCAGCAGCCTACCGAGAACCGGCCCACGCGCACGATCGCCATCGGTATCTCGACCGGCGGACCGAACGCCCTGCATTACCTTTGTTCGCAGCTTCCGGCGGAATTCGCCGGATGTCTGGTCATCGTTCAACACATGCCCGAAGGATTTACCGGGATGTTCGCGCGGCGGTTGAACGAGTGCTCCTCGATTCACATTTCGGAGGCTCTGTCAGGAGATCTTCTTCGGCCCGGCCGGGCGTTTGTATGTCCCGGTAACCGCCATTTGAAAATTCGGCGCACCCCGCAGGGAGACATGATCGCGCTTGTGGATCAGGCGCCGGTGAACGGACATCGGCCATCGGTGGACGTGCTTTTCCGTTCCGTCGCAAAAGAACTCGGCAAGGATAGCGTCGCGGTCCTCATGACGGGGATGGGCGACGATGGCGCCGACGCCATGCAGGCCGTGCAAGCGGCGGGCGGCTTGACCATCGCGCAGAGCACGGACTCCTGCGTCGTGGACAGCATGCCGCGCGCGGCAATCGAAGCCGGTTATGCGTCGCGCGTCGTGTCGCTCGAGAGCCTTCCCAGTGTTTTGCAGATCTTATGTCAGGACGACGGTTCCAACCCGCGTGCTCTCGCAACGGAGCTCGAAACGCTTCGCGGAGATCGCCGATGAGACAGTTTTTGAGAGGAGAAAGTCATCATGGAGTTTAAACCTCTAACCTCGGCAGACCAGCCGAAGATCCGCTTTCTGGTGGTCGACGACTCCGTCTTCGCCCGCAAGAACATTTGCAAAATGGTGGAAGCCTTCGGCGGAGAAATCGCCGGCGAAGCGGGCGACGGCATCGCGGCCATCTCCAAGTACAAAGACACCCGCCCGGATATCGTGCTGATGGACATCACGATGCCAAAAATGGAAGGGATCGAGGCCGTGGAGCATATCGTCCGCGATCATCCGGAAGCCTGCATCGTCATGGTTTCCTCCGTGGGATACCAGGACAACATTCTTTCCGCCCTTCAGAAGGGCGCACGGCACTTCGTGCAGAAACCCGTGAAGCCGGAAGCGTTTTACGAAATCATCCGCTACGTGTTGAGCGAAAATTCAGAGCCGTCGCGAACCACCCCAGCAGAGGTCCAGTCATGAACATGGAACTAATCCAGCCATTCATCAACTCGTTGGACGCCGTCATCTCCGAAACCATGCGCTGCTCCGCGCGAATTGCGGACGTGACGATGGAAGAGGGAAGTTACCAGCGGACCGGAGTTGCCGCGCTTGTTACCCTCAGTGGAGATATCGAGGGACGTATCATTCTTGACATGGACGCAGCAGCCGCCGGCCAAGCAGCTTCCGATCTTTCCGAGATCGCCGGCGCACCTTCTGAAGAAACCACGCGCGAGATCGTCTGCGAACTGACCAACATGGTGATCGGCAACTCCGTGACGCAATTGAATGACCGCGGCTTCAAATTTAGAGTGCACCCGCCCGAAATTTTCTTGATCGACGTGGGACCGCGGGGAACGCTGGATAGCGAGACGGTTTTGCTCCGGTTTGAATTGCCCAAAGGCGCGGTGTATCTGAACATCGCCGTTCACGAGAATTCGCCCGCCCTGGTGGGGTAGTCCGCTTAGATATTTTTCTTCCTCCAATCGAACTATTCCCGGAAGTTGAATTGAGTACCTAGTGGCGCAGGCTTCAGCCTGTGGGTTTTGGTCCTTGCAAGGACGAACCCCCACAGGCTGAAGCCTGCGCCACTTAAACCGCTTGGCTCCAACTGGCGGAGTCGCTATGCTGGCGGCTATGAAAATTGGATTCATCGGATTAGGCAGAATGGGAATGGGCATGGCGCGCAATCTGCTGCGCGCGGGAAACACTGTTGCGGTCTTCAATCGCAGCCACAAAAAAGCGATGACGCTTGCCGCCGACGGCGCGCGCGTGGCGAGTTCTCCGGCGGATGCTTGCCGAAATGCAGAAGCTGTTCTGACCATGCTCGCGGACGATTACGCGGTCGAGGAAATTGTTTTTGGGCGTGATGGCATCGCTTCGGCCATGAAGAACGATTGCATTCACGTTTCGCACAGCACGATCAGTACTGCGCTGGGCCGCCGATTGACCGCCGAACATGCTCAGCGGAGCCAGGGCTATCTCAGCGTGCCCGTCTTCGGCCGCCCGGAAAGCGCGGAAGCCAAGAGTTTGTTGGTGGTGGCCGCCGGGCCATCTGAATATGTAGAACGTTGCCGCCCTCTATTCGACGCCATCGGCCGCCAGACCTTTGTGGTCGGGACCGAGCCCTGGCAGGCAAACGTCGCCAAGTTGTGCGGCAATTTCCTGATCGCCAGCGTGATTGAGGGGCTGGGAGAAGCCTACGCGACGTTGCGGAAAGCGGAAGTTGCTCCGATGTCGTTCCTCGAGATCATGAACGCTTTATTTGGATCCCCGGTCATTGCGAACTACGGGCGGATCATCGCGCAAGAGCAATTCGAGCCGGCTGGATTTGCTTTACAGTTGGGCTTGAAAGATGTTCGTCTGGTGCTGGCTGCGGCCGAGGAGTGCGCCTCGCCGATGCCGCTGGCTGGCTTGGTGCACGATCATCTGCTTTCCGCGCTGGCGCAAGGCCAAGGCGAGATGGACTGGTCGAGCATGACGCAGGTGATTGCGCGCAACGCCGGACTGAAATCGAAATCATAGGAAGATTTTCGCGCAGCGCCGGCGTCCCGCCGGCATATGTAAGCAGGGTGGAGATCAGAAAAATTGCCGGCGAGACGCCGGCGCTACCTCAAGCTTCTTGGATAACGACAAGGAGAACCAGACATGTCACTCGTAGATTTTATCCCCGGCGCAAAGTTCGAGGAATACAAAGAGCGATTCAAGCAGCACTACAAACTGGAACGGCGCGCGGACGGCGTCATTCTCGTTCAAGCGCACACCGCCGGGGGACCCATTCAGCTGAGTGTCGAAAATCATCGTTCGGTCGGCCAGCTTTTCAAAACGGTCGGCGCGGACCCAGAAAACGAAGTCATGATTTTCACCGGGTCGGGCAAGGAATTCATGATGGACGCGGATCCCGAAGGCTTCAAACTCGAGCAAGAGGATTTGCAGCATTGGGCCTATGAGTATGCGTACAAAGACGGCCGAATCAATGTCAGCTCACTGGTAAACGATCTGGAAATTCCGACCATCGGCGTTTTGAACGGGCCGGGCTTTCATACCGAAATTTGCCTCATGTGCGACATCACAATTTGCAGCGAAGACGCCGTCATCTTCGATCTCCACTACGACATTGGCTCCGTTCCCGGAGACGGCATTCACAGCTGCTTCATGGAATTGCTGGGCGTGAAGCGCGGCGCCTATGCCCTGCTCACGGGCCAGGCGATTGACGCGCAAAAAGCGCTGGAGTACGGACTCGTGAATGAAGTCGTGCCTCGGGAAAAGCTTCTCGACCGCGCCTGGAAGCTTGCCGACCACATCATGACTCAGCCCCGCATCACGCGCCGCCTCACCACGCAAATCATTCGTCGTCCCTGGAAAAAGAGGATTACGGACGATTTGGACGGCGGCTTCGGCATCCAGATGTTCGCGCATCTGGCCAAGAAGAAGTCCATCCACAGCCGAAATCATATCGCTTCCTCGGTCGCCTACGTGAAGGAAGGCAAAGAAAACAACATCAAGTAGTGCATGATGCAGATTCTTGTGGCGCCGGCGTCTCGCCGGCGATTTTGCGACGTGTGGAGAAAAGAAAAACCGCCGGCGGGACGCCGGCACCACGAGAGCGGCTATCAATCCTTCGGATTGGTGGCAAAAATGGACAGCTCGGGCGTGAAACCGCGGTCGTCCATTTGCAGTATGGCTTTCACCATGTGGGCGATGTCCTCCGAGCGGAGCTTGGTGGCGTTGTCTTTCTGGGGCAAACCTGCGGTTTGGTAGAAATTCGTCAAGACCTCGCTTGGTTCGACCAGAAATACGCGGACGTTGTATTGTCGAAGCTCGGCTCGCCAGCACTCGGTCATGCCACGCAGAGCGAACTTGCTCCCGTAGTAAGCCGTGCCTTTGGGCGCCCCGCGCAGAGCGGCAGTGGAGGCGATGTTCACGATGTTTCCGCGCTGGCGCTTTACAAAATGTTTGGCGGCCTCGCGGGCCATCAGCATCGCTCCCGTAACGTTCGTCGCAAATACGGCCTCGAATTCTTTCCGGTCGAAATCCACGAGATTCTTGAAGACGCCGCTGCCAGCATTGTTCACCAGAATGTCCAGATCGTCGAACTGCTGCAGAACTTCACGATACGTCCGCTCGACGTCCGCCTCCACCGACACGTCGGCATGAATGGCATGCACGCCCAATTCTCGCGCCGTCTCCGCCAGCCGGCGCTGGTCGCGTCCTGTGATGGCGACGCGCGCCCCGCTTGTGACAAGAGACTGGGCAATGGCACGTCCGATGCCGCTACTGCCTCCGGTGACCAAGGCGACCGCATTTTTGAGGTTCATCTTCTTCCCTCCCCTGAGTTGCAAACCTTGGGATATTGCCACAGCCAGGGCGGCGGCGTCACTGCGTCTGGTAGGACAGCCACTCTTGGCTGTCCGCGGCTCGCCCGGACAGCCAAGAGTGGCTGTCCTACTAAAACCCGATCGCGAGCAAGAATTTTTAGCGGAGTAAATACCCGAAAGGGTTATACTCTGCCGATCCTAAAATGGCTGGAGCCCATGCCGATCATCCCTGGCAGACGTCTAGGGCCTTACGAAATTCTCTCCGCTATCGGTGCGGGCGGAATGGGAGAAGTGTACAAAGCCCGCGATACTCGCCTCGATAGAACCGTCGCGATTAAAGTTCTGCCAACTCATCTCGCCGACCGCGCTGAATTGCGCGAGCGATTCGAGCGCTAAGCAAAAACCATCGCCAGCCTGAATCATCCCCACATCTGCACGCTCTACGACACGGGCCATCAAGACGAAATCGATTTTCTGGTGATGGAATATATCGAGGGCGAGACGCTCGCTCAGCGGTTGCAGAAAGGCGCGCTGCCGATCCAACAGGTATTGCAGTATGCCATCGAGATTGCCGACGCGCTGGACAAGGCGCATCGCAAGGGCATCACCCACCGCGATTTGAAACCCGGCAACATCATGCTGACCAAGTCGGGGACGAAGCTGCTCGACTTTGGGTTGGCGAAGCTGGCGCAGGAAGCGGCTCCGGCCACATCGGCTTCGCAGCTTCCGACGATGCAGAACGCAATCACAGGGGAAGGAACGATCCTGGGCACGTTGCAATACATGGCGCCGGAGCAAGTCGAAGCCAAAGAGGTGGATGCCCGCACGGATATTTTCGCGTTCGGCGCAGTGGTCTACGAAATGGCGACGGGCAAAAGGGCATTTCAAGGAAAAACTTCCGCCAGCGTGATGGCGGCAATATTGAAAGATGAGCCACCAGCAATGTCTTCGCTCCAGCCGATGACGCCTCCGGCGCTGGACCGCGTGGTGAAGAAATGTCTGCTCAAGGAACCGGACCAAAGATGGCAGACGGCCACTGATCTTTGCGGAGAACTGAAGTGGATTGCCGAGGGCGGCTCACAGGTCCTCTCTACACAGAAAGTGCCGCTGGAAGGCATTAAAGGATCATGGCGGGTGCTAATCCTGAGCTTCGGCATCTTCCTGTTGGGTGCGGCGATTAGCGGCATCGCAATCTGGAATTTGAAGCCCTTGCCGCCACGGCCTGTCTCGCGCCTTACGATCACGCTGCCGGCGGGTCAACGGTTGGCAGGTCTGAATGCTGGCTCCGTTGTGGCCCTCTCTCCCGACGGCACGCATCTTGCATATGTCGCCAGCCAGAGCGGCACGCAGCAGCTTTACTTAAGGGCGATGGATAGCCTGGAGGTCAAGCTGATCCCCGGCACCGAAGGAGCTATGGAACCCTTTTTCTCATCCGACGGCCAATGGGTGGGATTTTTCGCAGGCGGGAAACTCAAGAAGGTCTCAGTGAGCGGGGGATCGGCGGTAACTCTCGGTGAAGCTGCGACCCCCGTCGGGGCCAGTTGGGGTAGCCAGGGGATGATCGCATTTTCTCCTACTGCAATTGGAGTTCTCCAGCAAGTGCCGGATGCCGGAGGGGCCCCGCAGCCGCTGACCGCTATTGAAAAAGGGGAGATTGTCCACCGATGGCCGGAATTTCTGCCCGGCGGCAAAGCAGTGGTCTTTGCTGCCGGTACGAATGCACTCAATTTCACAGGCGCACAGGTGGCCGTCCAGTCCGTTGGGACGCGGGAACGGAGGAACCTTATCCAAGGTGGGACAAATCCGCGCTACGCTTCCTCTGGGCACCTCGTTTATGCGCAAGGGGGGAGCCTGATGGCCGTACCATTCGATCCCCAGCGGCTGGAAACGACGGGCGCGGCGGTCCCTGTGGTGGAGGGCGTCCTGCAAAACACATTCGGAGCCGCCCAGTACAGCGTTTCTGCCACGGGATCGCTGGTTTATGTTTCGGGAGCCATTCAATTGGCCCAACTCAGGCTGGTATGGGTCAATCGGAATGGAACAGAGCAGCCCTTGGCCGCCCCTGCTCACGCTTATGTGGGTCCGCGCTTTTCCCCCGACGGTCGGCAGGTAGCCGTCACGATCACAGAACAGGAGACGCAAGTCTGGTTGTACGATCTTTCCCGGGAGACGCTGACCCGGCTGACGTTTGAGGGGACTGCCAACAATGCCCCGCTATGGACACCAGATGGCAAGCGGATTGCGTTTAACTCGAACAACGAAGGAGCGGGGAACATTTTCTGGCAATTGGCCGACGGCAGTGGTGGTCTTGAGAGTTTGACCACCAACGGCTCCCTCAAGGCTGCGGGTTCCTGGTCCCCGGACGGGCAACTGCTGGCCTACCATGAAGTCAATCCCACCACGCAGCGGGACATCTGGGTGCTGCGGATAAGCGACCACAAGGCACAGCCTTTTCTGCGAACACGGTTCGACGAAGCAGAGCCACGGTTTTCCCCCGATGGGCGCTGGTTGGCCTATATCTCGGATGAATCGGGGCGATATGAGATTTACGTGCAGCCCTATCCGGGCCCGGGCGGGAAGTGGCAGATCTCGACGGAAGGCGGCACGGAGCCGGTGTGGAATCCGAATGGGCGGGAGCTGTTCTACCGCAGCGGCGACAAGATGATGGCCGTGGACATCGCCACGCAGCATGGATTCTCTGCGGGCACGCCCCGGATGGTCTTTGAGGGACAATACGAAAAGGCTCCATTCCCAATCTCCAACTACGACGTCTCTCCCGATGGCCAGCGCTTCCTGATGCTCAAGCCAGTTGATCAGGCGCAAGCGGCGCCAACACAAATCAACGTGGTGCTGAACTGGTTTGAAGAATTGAAGCAAAAAGTTCCTGCAGGGAAAAATTAATGAGCGTGAGCGCCGGAACTCGATTCGACACACAAAAATTATTTCCCGTCGGTTGAAGCGCAGGGTTGTCACGATGCGCTGCGGCGGTTCGCTGGTCTAATGTTCGAAGCTTTCAAAGGCGAGGTTGTCCTCGCAGATGTGCTCGAGGATGTCCCAATCGGGGTGGAGTAGGAAACGGATCTGCGCCGTCCACGGCTTCGTGTAACTTTTGGCGTCGTCAAATTTTAGGTCGACCTGCAACGTCTTGTCGTCCACGCGACGGATGCGCTCGAGGATGTGCATCTGCGCGCTTTCCGGATGGCCCACGCGGTCCAGCCAATTCTTTCCATTGAGGCCGATCGTATCGACGACCAGCGTATCGTCTTCCCAGTGTCCGATGGAGTGGCCGTTGTAGGAAGGCTTCACGACAACGGGATGCTTGCGCCCGTCGATATAGATGTGGCGTACGATATGGTCGTACTCAAACAGTTCGATCACTTCTTTCGGAGTTTGGATGATCTGCATGGGAAAGAGCTGGATGTAAATGTAGGGCATTCCCGGTGGGGTGCACTTGTAAACTCTGTCGTTCGTTTCGTTGAGTTTGACGCCGTTCGGCCCTTGGGAGGGTCTGGCCGCGTCGAACTTCGCCTTCCCCCACGGGGTCATGGGCGGCTCGTCCTTGCTGAAGGCTGCGTATTGGTACAGCCCGGACGTCGCATTCCAGACCCCGGACAGATCGTGGCTCGCGACCGAGCTTTGCGCCGTCGCTTCAGCCAGCGGGGCGGAGCTCTGCGGATTGGCCTCGGTTGGTAATGCAGTGGAGAGGCCGGTCGCCGCCGCCAGCACACCCACCAACACTTCAAGGCGAATCCGCATCGGGGCACTCCCTCTTTTCACACTCAGGCTGTCGAAATTTCCGATTCCGTTTATCGGACAGGGCATCGTACGCTTCCTCAATTCACGAAACAATGATTTTGGCGGAGTTTTGCGCGCCGCAAGGA
>Ga0116219_10001545_pt1 | contig 21122 bp, 16 predicted proteins | sample Sb_taG_4_FD_91019 | JGI IMG/M metagenome (GOLD analysis project Ga0116219, IMG submission 91019) | Peat soil microbial communities from Weissenstadt, Germany - Sb_50d_6_BS metaG | ecosystem: Environmental > Terrestrial > Soil > Wetlands > Peat | place: Germany: Weissenstadt | collected 2010-09-21
CACGAAGCCACCTGGCTCGCGCGCCCCAACCACCCCACCGACTGGCCCGACAAGCTCGACACCATTCGCTGGGTCTACACCGAGATCATCCGCAAGATCACAGCGGGTGAAATCGTGCGCCTGATGGTCAATTCCGCGCTCGAGGAGAGGAAGGCCCGCCGCTACCTGAGCCGTCCCGGTGTCGACCTCAGCCGCGTCCAATTCATCGTCCATCCCACCAACCGCTCATGGACCCGCGATAGCGGCCCGCTCTTCGTCCGCCGCTCGATCGGCAGCAAGCTCGAAACCGCCATTGTGCACTTCCACTTCAACGCCTGGGCCAAGTATCCCGACTGGCAAAAGGATCGCCGCGTGCCCGAAACCGCAGCCCGCGTGCTCCGCAAGCCGTTATTCGACGCGCAAGTGAACAGACGCCCGTTCATCCTCGAAGGCGGCGGCATCGAAGTCAACGGCCGCGGTACCCTCATCACCACCGAGGAATGCTACCTGTCGCGAACGAAACAGATTCGTAACCCTGGCCTCGGCCGTAACCAATTTGAAACCGCCCTGCGCGAATATCTGGGCGTGACCAACATCTTCTGGCTCGGCAAAGGCATCGCCGGCGACGATACCCATGGCCACATCGATGACCTGTGCCGCTTCGTCAACGCGAAAACAGTGGTGCTGATTAAAGAGGACAATCCCAAGGATGCGAATTACCGGCCACTGAAAGAGAATTGGGAAAGAATCCGGGACCTCCGCCTCGAAGACGGCTCAAGACCGGAGATCGTCGCCCTTCCCATGCCGCAGCCCCTCTTCTTCGACGGCTACCGTCTCCCCGCCAGCTACGCGAATTTCTACATCGCGAACTCGGCAGTCCTCGTCCCCACCTTCAACGATCCCAACGACCGCATCGCCCTCGGCATCCTCGCCGAGTTGTTCAAGGACCGCCAAGTGGTCGGCATCCACGCCGTCGATCTGGTCTTAGGCTTCGGCACGCTGCATTGTTTGAGCCAGCAGCAGCCGGCTGAGGGAGAATGAATGCAGGACCTAAGCTGCTGTGAATGACTCTTCAAAAACGCGGGTGCGTCGCCGTTTATACACATTCGCGTTCGTGCTCGTGACTGCCTTGGCTGTCGCACTCCACTTCATCACCGGCGTCTCGGTTCGCCTCTCGTTCTTCTTCATAATCCTTGGGTGTCTGGCGAACGGGATCTTCATTTTACTCGGTGAACGGAACGAACAGAGAAAACGACAGAACCGCATTGATTGAGTTCTCACAAGGCGAAGTACAGGTACATTCTTCTCTCCGGGGCACAGAACCTACCGAACTCACTGCCCGGCCTTCAACGCCACGTTTTCCCCCACATACAACTCAATCGCGATCCTGCCCGAGTCTTCCAGCCGATGGTACTCCAACGCCCCGTCGCTCCCTCGTTTCTGACTACTTCTGAGCGGAACCTCCGTGTTGCCAACCTTGAGGTGCACACCCTTGAGTCCCACCTGCATCGCCCCGCCATCGCCGATTTGCACGCCATTGTAGCTGACCTCGCCCGACGCTTTTGATCCGGCCGTGGCCACAACCGCACCGCTTACCTCAATATCATGGGCCAGCACAAAATCAATCGGCCCCGCCGTCTTCGCACTCAAGTCTTCCACCGAAATCAGCGATACGGGCGTTCCCTCACGCAGCATCGGTTGCATCAACCTCGCCGCCGTTTTCGGCACGTGTGTCGTCAATTTGCGAAAGACGAACTCCTGCGCCAGATTGCCTGCCGCCCTGCCGCCAAACCCGAGTAGCACGTTATGAAATAGCCGCAGTCCGGTTCGCGAGCTGGCCGGATAGTACAGGGTTGAGATCTCACCGGCCGCTAGACCACCCAGAACATCGGAATAGTCCGGCTGCCAATGCCCGTTATCACCCTTGCAAACGAACGCGGTCGCGATCGCATAGAGGAATCGCCTGCGGACGCTGCCCGTGCCCTTGTAAAAGTACCGTGGGTCCTGATGAAAAACCGCTTGCATGAGCACGCCGCCAATGATGATGCCGTTTACCGCATCCACGTAGTCGGCCCCAAAACGCTTCCCGTAGCCTTCCATCCCCTGCCCGAACTCGTGGTAACTGTTCCGCGCTTGCTGGATTCCCGCGGTGATCGCGCTGGATGCGATAGTCACCGGATCAAACATGGTCTTCCAGCCAAGCTGAAATTTCTGCGCGGCAGTCAGTGGAGCCGCATTCGGTTCATAACTGATGAAGTAGTTCGGAAACACGCCGAGCAGACGCTGCTTCTCCTCGGCTTTCAGTTGCTCGGTCGCTAATTCATGTTGCGTAAGACCAACATCCATCTTGGTGGATGCGGGGGCCACCTGAAGGACAGCAGAAACCGGTTGATTCTCGCCCGAACCGACCACCACGTTCCCCGACTTCCATTCCGAGAATCCAAGGGCGGCGATCGTGATCGTGTAATTTTCCGGCGCCACACCGGAAAAGCGGAAAGATCCGGCTTCGTCTGTGATCGTTGTTCGCGGGCTTGTGGATGCCGCAGGTTCCAACGTGACAACCGCGCTCACGACTACCAATCCCGAGGGATCTTTCACCGTGCCACGGATGGTTCCCGACGCCTGAGGGCTCGGCGTGCCCCGCGCCTGCGCAGCAGCAGGTTGGACGGAGGCCAATCCCGGAACAAATATCATCCAAAGGCCCGCCAACAGCCAAGGAAACACCGGGCGACTCGCCTTGCGCTCAGCCATATAAGGCCAAACTTGCAGTGAAACACGCCACCGAGAGCGTCGTCAAGCAGAGGATTTCTCGCTCTCTGTTGGGAAATCACACCTGAAAGGCGTCGTCGTAGTCCGCGACGGAAGGTTAGCGGCTAAATCGTACTTCAGTGGGCAAAGAGGGACAGACGCCTCCGTCCCTCTCGCATCTTACGTCTTTATTCCAGCGACGCAATCCCCAAGTAGAGACCCGCAAACACCACGCCGGCTACCGCCAACACTGCCGCCCACGCCAGTACGGTTTCCAGGAGCTGCCGTGCGCTCACGTGATCTTGTTTCCAGGTTGCACTGACACTTGGCATCATATGCGCCCCCCTTTGCGGATGATTGTACACCTTACCAGTATAAAAAGATCTACAATTCTGTTAACTTTTGGCCCTGGGTCATTTCCCCCACCCGCCATAGGGCGGTCTCTAACCCGTTGCGTTGCCTCTACCCAGCGCTGGCCCTTGGGATGCATGCAGACAGTCTCCGTCGGGGGAAAAGCCACATGCCCGTGCAACTCGCTGAGCGCCGAGCCGCACCGCCCAAAAACACAGGCTTCCTCCGCGCGCCTCGCGACTACTCACAGCGCCTGCGCCGTGCATTCCAGCTTTCGTTTTTCGCGCTCAATGTCTGGATCGGCGTCCAGTTCGTGCGCTTCGTCCATCATTACGAAACGGGAGGAAGTACGGCATGGGCAGCAAGGCCCGCTGGCGTCGAAGGCTGGCTGCCCATCGCATCGCTCATGAATCTGAAGGTACTGGTCGAGACTGGCCGCCTTCCGCGCGTGCACCCGGCTGGAGTGATCCTGCTCATCGCTTTCCTCTTGATCTCCTGGCTGTTCCGCAAATCATTTTGTAGCTGGCTCTGTCCTGTGGGCACGCTTTCCGAGTACCTCTGGCGCATCGGGCGCGACACGTTCAAGAAAAATTGGCGCATCCCGCGCGTCCTGGACATCCCTCTGCGCGCGCTCAAATACGTTTTGCTCGGCCTGTTCGTCTACGCCATCGCCGGAATGCCGGTTTCCGCGATCCGCGCCTTTCTCGAAGGCCCCTACGGCTTGATCGCCGAGGTGAAGCTGCTCAATTTCTTCCGCTATCTCGGCATCGGCGGAGCCATCACGCTGCTGGTGCTCGTAGCGCTCTCGGTCTTTGTGCAGAATCTCTGGTGCCGCTATCTGTGCCCCTACGGCGCGCTGCTCGGCCTGTTCTCCATGGCCAGCCCACTGCGCATCCGCCGCAATGCAGCCCTGTGCATCGATTGCGGTAAGTGCGCGCGCCGATGTCCCTCGCGCCTGCCGGTCGACAAACTCCTCTCGATCAAGTCGGCGGAATGCACCGGCTGTCTCGAATGCGTGGCCTCGTGTCCGGTCGACCAAGCGCTCATACTCGCCGCTCCAACAAACCGCGCCATCCCCGCGTGGGCGATAGCCGGTGGAATTGCAGTGATGTTCTTCGGACTATACGGATGGGCCTCGTGGACCGGACACTGGCAGACCAACCTGCCGGATCGTGTCTACATGGAACTGGTGCCGCGCGCGAACGAATTCAGCCACCCATGAAAGGAACGCCATGCAAAAACGCTGCTTGATGTTGATGATCTATCTCTCCTGGGGCATCTACGCCGGCGGGCTGGCCAATCTGGCGTGGCGCGCGCAGTGGGGGTTCGCCCTCGCCTGGCTGGTGGCCGCGCCGCTCGCATTGTGGTTATACATCGTGAAATTCCCGGCGCTCTCACCCTTTATGGGCTACGGCCGCATCACCGATGAGCCCAGCCTGCTGACCGGACGTGCTCGCGCAAAAGTAACGCTCTACACCGCACTCGGCTGTCCGTTCTGCCCCCTGATGGAGCAGCGTCTCCATGATCTGCAAAAGGGCCTCGATTTCGAACTGCACAAAATCGATGTAACGTTGCGCCCTGACCTGCTGGCCAGCAAAGGAATCCGCTCCGTACCCGTGGTGGAAGTGAGTGGCCGGCTGCTCATCGGTCTCGTCACAAGCAAGGATCTTGCAGCCGCCATCGCCGAAGCAGGCGCACCCGCCGGAGCTGCGCGTTAACCGCACACCAGGAAGGTGTAAATAAATCGATTTCATGCGGTCCGTTGGGGCAGATCGGGCGGGCACATGCTCGGCCCCCGCGGCCCCTGCATCGGCTTGATCGTCCGGCAGAAACGGCGAGCCTGTATCCCGCGATGTTTTGGCGTTTGATGCCAAACCGTTGCCCGCACTTTCTTTGAATGCCATAATGACCCATCAGCCATGCGTGTTGTCGAGCTGCTAGTCATCTGTGCCATCTTGCCGTATTTGTTGTGGCTGTCATTCGGAAATGGGTTGCCTACAAGCATGTTCCGTTGGCTGCCATTTGTGGCAGCCGGTCTTGTCATTATCCATCTGTTCGTGGAGAGAGCTCGATGGCAAATGGGTCCTGTGTATCTGCTCGTTATCCTCGTATTGATATCTTATCCATGGTGTCATTCTCACAACTTTCGGATACGACTCACATTCATGGTTATGGGATGGGCCGCCGTACTTCTTCTGTTAGGATCGGCGACTGTGGCGGGCGGGGTCCTGTGGCCGGTTTTTGAATTCGTACCTCTTACGGGACCCTATCCAGTGGGATCAACCAGCGCGCATTTCATAGACCACAGTCGTCGGGATCCCTACTCACCGGACAAAATGGCTGACCGGGAGGTGATGATCCAGGTGTGGTATCCGGCTGAGACAACCGGCGGGTTCCGCCGGGAGCGGTATCGGGATGGGACACGAAGCGACTATCAAGATTCGTCCCTGGCGCTTGTTGAGACTCGCTCCTTCGTGGACGCCCCGATTGCTAACGCGAAGCCCACTTACCCCCTGCTCCTCTTCACCGGTCCCTCTAATCGTTTCCAGAACACTTTTGAAACGGAAGAAATGGCCAGTCATGGTTTCATCGTCGTAGCGATCGATCATCCCTACGATTCGGATCTGGTCGTCTTTCCGGATGGACGGCGAGTCACAGCGAGCAAGGAAGCTTGTCTTCTCGATTTTGCGTCCGACGAGGCACTGGCAATTTCGCGGCCGAAGGTGGAACGCCGCCTCGCGGTGCGCGTCGCCGACACCCGCTTCGTGTTAGATCAACTGGAACGATGGAACGGATCTGACCGGACCAGCCGATTTTTCGGACGCATCGACCTGAACCATATTGGCATGTTGGGACACAGTTTCGGGGGCGCCGTTACGGCGGAGGTTTGCCGAATCGACCCCCGAGTGCGGGCTGGAGTGAATATGGATGGATCGATGTTTGGAACATCCAAGATCAACGGTGTGCCGAAGCCGTTCTTCTTCATGTTCGACGCGTCAGCGCGCCCAACGAAGGCAGAGTTGGAATCTCCAGACAGCAGGGCTCGCAGAGAGGCGCGCGAACTGCTCGGAGACTTCGATGACATCGATCGGAGCATGAGCCGATACGGCGGCTATTTCTTCCAGGCCCCCGGCCTCGAACATATGAACTACACCGACTATCCGCTATATTCTCAATGGAAACCGTGGTCCGGGGCCGGCAAGATCGACATTAGAAGGGCTCACGAAATAACCAATCGGATTACGCTCGCGTTTTTACGCCGGGAACTGCTCAACGACAGCAGTGTTTCCGTGGAAGCAACACTCCGTGACTTCCCGGGGGCGGTTTTACGCCGGCAATCACCGCCGATCGGCGCCGACCACGGATCGGAATATGCCATTCCTTAACCTGACAGAGAAAACTGGGCCACGATCGCAAGAGCAATCCAACTCTGCATACAGGCAATAGGAGCAGAAGTTCAATGTTGCTTGTCCTTCCACTAGCTGCCTACGCGACATGGCTTCTCATATTTGAACGCCTCTACGTCAGCCGAAGGGAAGCGGCACTAACGGCCGCCGCCTGGTGGACATTGCAACTGGTTGTGCTGACGGAGACACTTTCCTTTGCTAGCGCGCTCGCGCAGGTCCCGTTGGCTGTTGCGTGGTTATGCACAACGCTCCTTTTGACGGTCCTGCTCGTTGTCACGAGAAGAAGGCCACTGCAAAATCCTGCCGGTACAGGCCGGGAAGGTGTCGTTCCATCGTTGTCCGCGTCGACGCGCTTGGACCGCCTTATGATCGCCGCAATGTTGCTGATCGGCGGTTTAGTGGGAATCACAGCGATCGTGTCCCCGCCAAACGGCTCCGATCAACTTCAGTATCATCTTCCACGTGTCGTCGAGTGGGCCAGCCGTCATTCCGTTGCCTTTTTTCCGACGCACTACTATGTGCAGCTGTTTGCTCCGCCGCTCGCGGAATGGACGATGTTGCACTCCTACGTGTTGGCCGGAAGCGATCGCTTCGTCAACTTGGTCCAGTGGCTCGCGTTTGTGGGTAGCGGAATTGGGGTCAGCTTGATCGCAAAGGAACTCGGGGCCAAGGTCCGGGGCCAGATCCTGGCAGCTTTCCTCTGCATAACACTGCCACAAGGAATACTAGCGGCATCCAGCGCCAAAAATGACTGGGTTTTGTCCTTTTGGCTTACCGCGGTGGTTTTCTTTCTTTTTCGTTGGCATCGTGAACCGGATTGGCTGAGCAGTTGTAATGTCGGCATCTCGGTAGGGGCGGCTCTTCTCGCGAAAGGGACAGTTTATGTCTTCTTGCCTCCGATTATAGCTGCCATCTCAGTCGGTGTCTTGCGTACTAAGTGGCGGATTCTTCTCAAGCAATCGCCTCTGGTTGTGGCTGTGATCGTTCTGATGAATGGAATGCAGTGGGCGAGAAACTATAGCCTGGGAGGGTCGATCATCGGCCTGTCTGCACCTGATGTCGCCGGCAAAGAAAAGTACACTGTGGATCGGTTCAGCCTACCTGGCATTGTTTCCAATGTACTTCGCGAGTTGGCCATGCACCTGCAAACACCGATTGATGGCCTGAACGACCGTGAGACCAGGGCCGTACGTGCGGTGATCACAATTCTGGGAGTCGATCCCGACGACCGCGCATTCACAAACTACACTAAATTCCAGATCCCGCATCAATATTTCCACCGCGATGAGTTTTATGCAGGTAATCCCTTACATTTGGCGCTGGTAGTTTTCGCGTTCGCCGCTTTGCTCATCTCATGGCGACGCGCCCCGGTCGCACCGGCCGTCCTTGCCTTGGGCATCGCCGGTGCATTTCTCCTGTATTGCAGCCTTTTTAAATGGGAGATCTGGTGCGCACGCTTGCATCTCCCTCTTTTTGTGACCGCATCCGCCGTGGTCGCCCTGGTTATTCACTCGCGCTTTCCCAAGCTTGTGCTCCCAGTCGCGGTGGCGGCGTTTGTATTGGCACTCCCACCGGCCTTTTGCAACGGTTTGCGTCCTCTTCTGTACTCTGGAGGACTCCACAACTGGAAAAGCAGGACCAGCATCTTTTTTCGAAGCCGTGCCGAACTCTACTTCACCCAGCAGGCAGAGCTGAAAGATATATACATACCGGCGGCGCAAGCGATAAGGAACGAAAGATGTGACGATATCGGAATCGACACTTCAATAGTGCCCTATTCGCACGAATATCCTCTTATGGAACTTGGTAGGAGTCCGGGGCTCGAATCCAAGTTTCGATATCTGGATGTACATAACCTTTCTTCCAAATACGCTGATCGTTCCGATTTTCTCCAACCCTGCCTGGTTATTTGTCCGAGTTGCCGCGGCCACCAGGAAAAGTCGGAGGAATATCTACCGCGTTTCCCCATAGCTCGCACGTTTGGGGACCTGGTGATTTTCAGCCGGGCGCCGGCGACTGTGACCGGCCAACCGCTCCAAGGGCGTTAGGCCCTCTTTTACAGCCCATTGACCGCATCACATTGAAATAATTTTACTTAGAGGGCAACTTCTTGCCTCAAAGGCCCGGCTTTGTTAGTACTGGTACCAGCCGTCATAGGTGTATCATTCAATGCCAAAGTTTTGTACAATTGGCGAAGAAATTAGAAAGAACCGGTTTCGCCTGGTCGTGTTTCCGGCGCAACGCGCAGATTATCAAGACGATGGAACAACAAGAAGAGCGCAATCAGGGCGAGAGGACGCATCTTTGGTACGCGGTTCGCGTCCGGTCCAACCATGAGCGGGTGGCTGCCGCCCACCTGCGGGAGCGAGGCTACGAGGAATTCTCCCCGTCTTATCAAGTTCAGCGGCAATGGTCAGACCGGACCAAGACGATTGAGCAATTCCTGTTTCCCGGATACGTATTCACGCGCCTAAACCCCCATAACCGGTTGCTGGTTCTCACGGCTCCAGGGGTTGTTGGATTGGTTGGTTTCGGCAAGTCACCAACACCGATACCCGATCAGGAGATCGAGAGCATTCGCACGATGGTCCGTTCGGGTCTACTCATGAAGCCGTGGCCGTTCCTGGAGGTCGGCCAGAGGGTACTGATTGAGCGAGGCCCCTTGTCGGGAGTAGAGGGGATACTGCAAGACGTCAAAGGCAAGTTTCGCCTGGTCGTGTCGATCTCCCTGTTGCACAGGTCGGTATCGGCGGAGGTCGACCGCACCTGGGTGCGGCCCATAAAACCTTCCCGATCGAAACCGGTGCTTATTGATCGTCCGTGTCCAGTTTGAACGGGAGCGCGAGAACAGCTAACATGCTTGCTATGGTGAACCGCAGCCGATCTGGCGTTTCTCTGCTTTTTGTGGCCCTCAGTTTTTCCGTATCAGCACAGCAGCCGGGCACGGGTGCGGGTCAAACTACCCCGCAAACTGGAGGGGCTGTGAGTGCAGGCCAAGCGCAGCCGGCGGGGGAACTGCCCGCCGATATCAGCCCCACTTACACACTAGGGGCCAATGACCAGATTCTCATCCGGGCGCCTGGGGTCGACGAGATCAACGAGCGGCCGTTCCGGATCGATGCGGAGGGGTTCCTAAGCCTGCCGGTAGTCGGCCGCATCCGGGCAGCCGGGCTGACCGTGCATGGACTCGAAACGGAAATCACGAATCGCCTTCACGAGTTTTTCGTCAATCCCCAGGTGTTCATCTCCGTCACCCAATTTCAGCAGCCGCCGGTATTCTTTCAAGGCATGTTTTTGCGTCCGGGCATCCTGACTCTGCGGGGCCGCCGTACCTTGTTGGAAATGCTGGCGGTTGTGGGCGGCCTGCAACCAAACGCCAGCCGGCGGATCAAGATCAGGCGGCATTTGGAATCCGGCCCTATTCCGCTCCCCAACGCGGTTGAAGACCCCGACAGGAAAACCAGCACGGTCGAAATCAGTTTCGCCAGCCTGCGGGAGAACGTAAATCCCGCAGAGGACATCGTCCTTCAACCCTACGATGTCGTCACGGTAGACCGCGCAGAACCGGTATATGTCGCCGGCGAGGTGCTTCGCCCTGGAGTCCTCGATCTGGGAGAGCGCGACTATCTCACCGTGACTCAGGCGTTGACGATGTCCGGGGGCTTTACCCGCGATGCCAAGCGAGCGGATGTGCGCGTTCTGCGTCCCATCTTAGACACCAACCGGCGCGCGGAGATCTCCATAAATTTGAATGGTATCTACGAGGGGAGGGTGAACGACTTTCCATTGTTACCCAATGACCTTCTGTACGTTCCCCGGTCAAATACCAGGACCATTCTGACCGGATTGGTACCCATCGGGCTTTCCGTGCTCAATCCGTTCATCTATCTGGCAATACAGGGAAAATGAAGACTGGGTCGGGCTGTTACGCTATACTGTCTCTTCAACATGAGAGCCCCTAGTACGAGGCTGCGAGTCAAGCAGTGCTTGTCGCCGCTGATCGCAGTTCTGCTGGCTGCGCCTTCGAGTATCACGGCGCAGCAGCCCGCGGTCCCGGCACCCGCTGAGACCAAGCCGGTTACACCATTGCCGATGGTGCAAAACCTCAAGGTGGTTGCGCTCGCCGGAAACGGAGAGATGAACGATCTCGAGCGGAGAGTGATGGCTCCGCTGGTGGTTGAGGTTGTCGATCTGCAAGACAGGCCCATCGAAGGTGCGGAGGTGGTGTTTCGTTTTCCCTTGCGAGGCCCGAGCGCGGTATTTGCCGACCAAAAGAGCGCGAAGACGGTGCGGACGAACGGGCAGGGCGAAGCCGCCGCGACGGGGTGGACGGCCAACAACGAAGTGGGAAGCTTCCAGGTGCACGTGACCGCAACCTATGGCAATCAAATGGGTGAGACCACCATTTCCATGTCCAACGCGGAGCGGGTGCCTGACGCGGTGCTGAACAGGACCGGGAAGCGAAAGACCCTGTGGTCTTCCAAGTGGTTCAAGATTGGGCTCATTGCCGGCGGGGCCGGGCTGGCCGCGGGCATTGTCCTGGCCACTCGGGGCGGCGGCGGAAGCACCAGCACGCCCACCATCACCGTGTCTCCAGGCTCTCCTAGCGTGGGGGGCCCTCCGTAGAACATGCGTCCGTCATGGAGTTGGATACGCCGCCGGATCGGTCGAGGCGCGGTTTTGCTTGCGGCGCTGGCCGTACCGTCTTTCGCACAGCAGAGTAACTTCACATTCAGTTATGTGCTGGCCGTGAACCAGAACACGGTGCCTGTGCAGCCGGGGGGGATCATCGCATTTCCGGCCACGCCGCTGAACTCGGTGTCGCAGGCCGCGCTGAACATCACAAACACCGGCGGCCCGGCGGAAGTCCAGAACGTTTCGATCAGTAGTGGCAGCGCTTTCTCGCTGCAAGGCCTGCCGGCTTTTCCGTTCCTGGTCAACACGCAGCAAACGCTTCAAGTGTTGATCCGCTATCAACCCAGCGGAGCCAGCACGGACACGGGCCAGATTCAAGTCAGTCTCGGCCAGCAGGGCGCGCAGATAACATTCGGTCTGCAGGGCACACTGAGCGCCGCAAAGCTGGTCTATCAACTCACTGAAAATGGCCAGACAGCTACCGTGACTCCGGGCAGCGCCATCACTCTCCCCGACACTAATGTCGGCCAGTCGAGCAGCGCAAACTTGACGGTTGAGAATACCGGAAATTCGAGCACCACGATTGGCTCGATCATCCTGAACGGGCAAAATTTTGCGCTCAGCGGCACCCCGGTGCTTCCAGATACTCTTGGGCCGAACGCGAGCTTTACTTTCAAGATCACGTTCACACCCACGCAGGCCGCTGTCGTGCAGGCCAGTCTGGCGATTGGCAGCGATTCATTTACTTTGACCGGGCGCGGCCTGGGGGCCAACCTGGCGTTCGCATACACGATGGCGGGGACCACGGCGACACTGGGGACGGGCGATTCGGTCGTCTTTACACCGGCGATGGTGACGCAGTCAGAGAGCGCTCAGTTCACCATCAGCAACACGGGCACGGTTGCCGCCAACATATTCAACATAGGAATTGTTCAGGCGAGCAGTCCTTTTTCAGTGTCCGGACTGCCTCCTTTGCCGGTGAACATTGCGCCCAACGCGCAGGCCAGCTTCACGATCACATTCGCCCCCACGACGGTAGGCTTTACGACCGGCACTCTCCAGGTGGGGAACACGACCATCGGGCTGATCGGCTCAGGCACGGCGCCTCCGGCGCTGCCGGCTTACACCTTCAGCGGTCCCACGGGCGATGTTGCAGCCATGTCTCAACCAAGCGTCGGGTTGAAGCTCTCCAAACCGTACCCGGCCGCAGTCTCGGGAACGCTTACGATTACGATTTCGAGTGATCTAACGGTCGATCCCGCCGTGCAGTTTTCCACCGGCGGGCGCACCATAACATTTGTCATACCAGCCAACACGACGGAGGCCATCTTCGCCGGTCAAGGGCCACAAATTCAACTGCAAACGGGGACCGTAGAGAGTACGATCACGCTGACGCCCACTTTCGCGACCCAAGCCGGCGGCATCAACCTGACGCCCGCCTCACCGGCCACGCTGCAATTCTCGGTGGCTGGAGCGGCGCCGACTCTCATTTCCGTGCAGGTGGGCAGCACTACCAGCAACAGCTTTGTGCTCACGTTGGTGGGCTTCACGACGACACGTTCGCTGACCACGATAGCAGTGCAGTTCACGGCCGCGGCCGGCTTCAAGATATCGGCGACGCCAGTGAACATCGACCTCAGCCATGTCGCCACGGCCTGGTTTGTCAGCACCGCGTCGGTCGCTTTTGGCGGACAGTTTCAAGTGACAGTTCCCTTTACCTTAAACGGGACCGTGGCTACGGGCCAGACTCTGATTGGCAGTCTCGCCGGTGTAACCGCAACGATCGCCAATTCGACCGGGACTTCGAATTCGGTGCAAGCCAACTTTTAGGGGTGCGACCTATGAGTGTCATCGAACCAGCGCCTTATCTTTCCGTCGTTGTTCCGGCCTACAATGAGGAAAACACTCTGGCGACCGTAGTCCGGAAGCTAATTCAGCTGCCGGAACTCCTCGAAGTGGTCATCGTAGACGACTGCTCGAAAGACCAGACGCCGGAAATCGCGCGCCAGTTGTCCGCCGAGTATCAACAAGTCAAAGTTGTCCGGCATGCGGTGAACTCGGGGAAAACCGAAGCCCTCAAAACAGGATTCCAGCACACCACCGGCGAAATTGTGATCGTGCAGGACGCCGACCTCGAATACGATCCGACGGAAATTCCTGCATTGATTCAACCGATCATTGACGGCCATGCGGACGTCGTTTACGGTTCGCGATTTTTGGTTCGGAAGACGTCGCGTGTGTTGTATTTCTATCACTACCTCGCGAACCGGACGCTGACCTTTGTTTCGAACCTGTTCACCAACATCAATTTGACTGATGTCGAGACCGGCTATAAGGCATTGCGAGGCGACATCATCAGAAACATGATCATAACGTCGGAACGGTTCGGTTTTGAGATCGAAGTCACGGCTAAAGTCGCAAAATTGAAATGTTCCATTTATGAGGCTCCGATCAGCTACTACGGTAGAACGTATGAAGAAGGTAAGAAGATCGGGCCGTGGGACGGGATTGCGGCCTTCTGGTACATTATCAGATACAATCTGTTTTGCAGTGTGGAATCCAGCTTTCGAAAGGTTCCTGCACTAGGGCCACAGCATGCGAAGTGACTCTTTAGGCAGTTTGGACGATCACGCCGAAGGTGGGCGAGTAATATGGCGACCGAAACCGTAACTATCCCGGAGGATCGTAAGGTCGCGCGAACGGCCGGATTGGACCTGGTGCTGCCGGAGTGTGAAAAAGGGATCGGATCGGTGATTTTGAAAGCCGATTCGCCTCAATTAATTGACGCAGTGCGGGTAGAGCCGGTCACTTTGTGGCCGGATGATCGTGGGTACTTCCTGGAAGTCCAGCGCATGGGACGCGGACTGGCGGCTCGCTTTCCGCCAGAGTCCACGCAGATTTCAGCGGCTCTCAGTTACCCCGGCACCATCAAAGCGTTTCATTACCACATGCACCAGACCGACTGTTGGGCACCCATCACGGGCTCGCTCCAAGTAGCACTAGTGGACCTCCGCATGGGTTCACCGACTTATGGCGCGCGCAATACCCTTTACGTTGGCGTTCTCAGGCCGTGGCGGATTCTCATCCCACCCGGAGTGGCTCACGGCTATAAGGTGATCGGACCAGACCAAGCGATGTTGGTATATCTCACCGACCGGTTCTACGATGCCAAAGACGAAGGCCGCATTCCCTACAACGATTCCCATATTCACTACGATTGGGAGATGCAGCACAAGTAAATCCGTGCTGAACCTGGTTCGCGCGTGAAACTTCTTGTCACCGGCGGAGCAGGATTTATCGGGTCAGCATTTGTCCGGCTGATGCTGGACCGCGAGGACGCGCCGCGGATCGTGAACCTCGACAAGCTGACCTACGCCGGCAACCTGGAAAACCTCGGATCTGTCGCGGGACACAGCCGCTACCGCTTCGTGCGCGGCGATATCTGTGATGGGCCGCTGGTGCACTCTCTCATCGCGGAAGAGCGGCCCGATGCCATTGTCCACTTTGCCGCCGAGTCACACGTAGATCGCAGTATCTTAGCGCCCGATCCGGTTTTCGACACCAATCTGCGGGGAACGTTCACTTTGTTAGAAGCGGCACGCCAGCTTCGGGTACCGCGATTCGTACATGTGTCGACGGATGAGGTTTACGGCAGCCTGCACTCACCCCTTGAAGCTGATGAAAACTTCCCGCTGAATCCGAGCAGCCCTTACTCGGCTTCGAAGGCCGGGTCAGATTTGCTGGCACGATCTTATTTCACCACTTATAGGGTGCCAGTCATTATCACGCGCGCATCCAATAATTATGGACCTTATCAGTTTCCAGAAAAGCTGCTGCCTTTGATGATCTCGAATGCTTTTGAAGGGAAACCTTTGCCGGTATACGGCGATGGACAGCAGGTACGCGACTGGCTTTATGTGGATGACCATTGCCGCGGCGTTCATGCCGTTCTCCGGAAAGGACGAGAAGGCGAAATCTATAACATCGGCGGCAATCGCTCTTTGCCGAATATCGAGGTCGTGCGCAAAATTCTGGCAGCCACGGGCGCTTCCGAATCGTTGATCCAGTATGTTGAGGACCGGCCTGGCCACGACCGCCGCTATGCGCTTTCCAGTGCCAAAATCACGAAGGAGACAGGCTGGTCGCCGCAAATGGTCTTCGAGGAGGGGCTGGCACACACCATCGATTGGTACCGGCGGAATTCGGCGTGGGTGGCGCGCGTCAAATCAGAAGAGTATCGGAACTACTACGAAAGTAACTATGCGGGCCGGAGCGAACACACCGATCCGGCGACTTAGCTCTCCAGCTTGTACTTGGTAGACGCCAGCCCGTACAGCGGCCGCCAGAGCAGTCGATTGACCGTGACGACCACAAACGACATGACCACGGTAGCTCCGAGCAACAGGCCCATGTTACCGCTGTCGGTGGCCTGGCTGATCAGCGCGCCTAATCCTGTGGTCGAAAGCGTCTGGTTTTTAAAGTGCACATACTCCGCCACCACACTTGCATTCCAGGCTCCGCCCGAGGCGGTGACGAAACCGGTGATCAGGTAGGGAAAGATTCCGGGTAGAATCAACCGGCGCCACCGCTCGACTAAGCCTAGGTGGTAGATGTCACAGACTTCCTTGAGATCGGTGGGTATGGCGCTGGCACCGGCTATGACATTGAACAGGATGTACCATTGCGTGCCCAACAGCAGGAGCAGGATAGAGGCGACACCTAGCCCTCCACCAGCACGAATTAACACCAGCACTAAGATGGGGAACAACGCTATGGCGGGAACCGACGCAGCGATTTGGGCCACCGGCTGCACGAAGGCCGCGAGCCTTGGGCGCAGGCCGATGAAAACGCCGGCGGGGACGGTCCAAAGTCCGGCGACCAGCAGTGTAAACTCCACGCGAAGGAACGTTGCTCCCGTACCCCAGAGAATGTTGCGTATTTCTTGATGAGACAGAGCGACCAGCGTGACGATCATTCGCGTAACGGCAAAGAGGATACCCAACAAAGCGGCAGCCGAAGCCGCAAAGGCGAGTCCCCTTCTCAATTCGCTTGTCTGGCTTGTGTGCCTGCCGGAAGCTCGCGCCCTGGCAAAATGCAGCGTCAAAGCTTCGCGCACAGGCATCCAGGTGGCACGAGTCACATGCGACACCACTTGCGACCGCCGGAGTAGATCGAGAATCGGCGAGCGCGGCGTCTGGGCGGCTTCCACCTGTTCGAATTTGAACTTTTCACTCCAGGCGATAACCGGCCGCCAGACGAGTTGGTCGATCAGCACGATCACTGTGATCATGACGGCAAGACCGCAGAGAGTCGCGCGTTTGTCATCGGAATCGGAAGCGGCCTGCAAATAGGAACCGAGACCGGGAAGGCGGAGGTCGCGTTTCCCCAGAACGAACATCTCGCAAGCCGTCAGAAAGTACCATGCGCCCGCCACTGACATCATGGAATTCCAGACCAACCCGATGGCGGAATACGGCAGCTCGAGTTGAATGAAGCGTTGCCACCAGCTCAGGCGGTAGATGCGTGCGGCCTCCAGCATCTCGCGCGGGATGCTCTTGAGCGACGAGTAAACGCTGAAGGTCATGTTCCAAACCTGTCCTGTCAAGATCAACAGAATGGAACCGAGCTCGATTCCCAACTGCTTCGTGGGAAACAGCGCCACCATCGCCATCATCACCGGCGGAAGGAAGCTTAAGACGGGGATGGACTGCAAGATATCGAGAAGAGGGATCAGCACCCGCTCCGCTTTCGCATTGTGCGCGGCAATGGATGCGTAGACCAATGTGAAGGCCAAGCTGAAGCAGTAGGCGATGGCGATGCGGGCAACTGAGAACAGAGCATATTTCGGCAACACGGCCGGGTCGAGCTGAATATCAGCATGCGTGCCCACCGGACCCGACCAGTAGTGCGCCAGCGACAGAAGGCCGTAAAAGAGGCCCAGGATTGCGGCGAGAATGGGCAAATCGCGCACGAACGACGTGAACCTGGTTGGGAGGGTGCCCCAGGGCAGCGCGCCCCACGCCGCTCTTGCAGGCTGCGCCGCCATCAACTTTCGGATCCGCCCTCTCCTGCTGCGACAGGAGCTGCGGGCTGGTCGAGCGTCAGACGGCCGGTTCCGGAATCGTAGGTGAAGACGTCGCTGGAGCGGCCCCAATTCAAGACCGTCTCCATCTGGCGCTCCACCTCTTCGCCGGCGAAGTGCTCGTCCAGAATGTCGCGGAAGAATTCGAGCGGCATGCTGTGATCGGACTTGTTCACCAGTGCATGATGAATCTGCTGGAGCAGCGGGATATGGGCCAACACGGCTGCGCGGAACAACTGGCGCTGCGTGGCCATATCGGCTTCGGCGAAGGCCTCGCCTTCCGGCGTGATTTCGGCCTCGCCTTTATCCGACTTGGCAAAACCGAGCAGCGTCGTCGCTTCCAGGATCGGCAGCAGGTCGTCCACTTCCATGCGCAGCTCTTCGGCGATGCGGTAAAGGTCCTCGCTGCCGCCGTGATCGTGAAGCAGCTCGAGGAATCCGGCAATGCCGCCCAGGCGCGCGTGTGGAAGCATCTGATACGCCGGCTTGGCGGGGCCGACAGCGAGCGGTGCGGCCGCGAGATCCGGCTGCGTCATGAGTTTGTAGATGTAGTCGACGTACAGAAGGAATTCGGCGGAGTGCCGGTCCCGGTATTGTTTCAACGGAACGTGAAAATCCGCGCGGATCCGCGCCGGATTGCGGCCCAGGACGATCACACGATCGGCGAGCAGGACGGCTTCCTCGATATTGTGCGTGACGATAAAAATGCTCTTGGTAGGGATTTTCTTGCCCAGCCAAAGCTCCATCAGCTCGCTGCGCAGGTTCTCGGCGGTCAACACATCGAGAGCCGAGAAGGGCTCATCCATGAAGAGAATCTCGGGTTCGACGGCCAGAGCGCGCGCGAATCCCACGCGCTGCTTCATGCCGCCGGAAAGGTCTTTGGGATAGGCGGTTTCAAAACCTTCAAGGCCCACCGCTGCCAGCGTCCGGATGGCGCGCTCGCGCCGTTCCTCACGGCCAACGCCGCGCGCGAGCAGCGGGACTTCCACGTTATTGAGGACGGTGAGCCACGGAAACAAAGCGAAACTTTGGAAGACAATGGCAACGTTGGGGCTGGATTCGCTCAGTGGCTTGCCGTGCCACAGAACCTCGCCGCTCGAGGGCGCAGCAAGTCCGGTTAGCATGCGTAAGAGCGTGGACTTTCCCGAACCGGAAGGGCCGAGCAACGCGATGATGGCGCCGGGTTCTACCGACAGATCGGTCGGCGCGATGACTTGCACTTCGCCGCCATCGGGTCGCTCGAAACGCTTTTCCACTTGCCGTGCCTGGATGATCGGCTCAGCCGGTGGAGCCGCGTGCTCTATCACCTCGGCCACGCTCTCCGCCGGCTGCTGCCCGGAAAGCTCGTCCATCAGGCGCTGCCAGGCCTCCTCGGGCAGTTCGTCGAAGAACTGCAGGCGCTCGCCCGGATTCATCTGTTCGACGATCGCATTCATTTCCGGCCCAGGGCGCGAATGCAGGAGAACGTAGGTGTGGTAATAGGGCAAGACAGCCGCGAGCCTGGCCGCGAAATCAAACGGGAGCCTGCGGAACAGCTCTTGCTGCTCTTCAAAAGGGATGTCCATCAGCAGGCGCGCGGCATCCGCGGGGTCGAGCGGCCGCAACACCCCCAGAGCCTGCTCCCAATGTTGCTGGGAGATCATCGCGCGCAGCTTCTCTGTTAGCGGGGTGGTCATCGAAGCAAACCAACAGCCTACTACAGTTGTGTCACAGAACTGTTATGGACCGGCCTGGCTTTCCTTGGCTTCTCAGGACGAGCCCCACCTAGTTACAAACTACTAGTTAACAGTATGCGGCAGTTCTCCATATAGAATCTGGAAAAAGAGAGGTTTATCTCCTAAACTTTACAAATGAATTTAGCATCGCGGTGCGGCCAAAGGGCTGAAGGCAAGACCATCGCGAACTACCTCTGGAGGGAAAACGGCCATGGGGAGACTGGGCGTGCTGATATTCGTTATTCCGAGCCTCTGTGTGCGGGCAGCATCATACTCGGCTTGCGATGTGAATCAGGATGGGGTCGTCAATATTGTCGACGTGCAGTTGATTGTAAATCAAGCCCTCGGGCTTTCCCCTTGCACTGCTGTCAACATCGACGGCAGTTGCGACATCGGCGCTGTCCAGCGTGTCATCAACGCAGCCCTGGGGCAACCCTGTAATACCTCGGGCCAGGAAGTCACTGCCGGCTTGGTGGGCTACTGGAAAATGGACGAATCCTCAGGGACCGTCGTACATGACTCTTCCGGTTACGGATACGACGGAACAACGGTCAACGCCACCGGTGACTGGTCCTGGGATCCCACTGGAGGCAAAATAAATGGCGCCTTTCATAAGTATTCCGGCACCAATCCAATTACAATCCCGAATAACAGTCAAATCAACTTTACGGGTGATTTTAGCGTTGCGCTCTGGATCAAAGCATCTTCCGGCGTGCAGAACTTCATCTGGAAGGCCAACACCGTAGGATTTCAAGGGTACGGAATCGGGCTCAATGGGAACGGAAGCCAGGTCATCGCGTATTTGGACAGCGCCATTTGCCTGGGCAATGAACTCGTTCCAGCCGGCCAGTGGGCGCACATCGCCGTAACCAAATCCGGGCCGACATTGACCATCTACATCAATGGCGTCGCCGACACGCCCTTTTCGGTGCCGGCTACCATTACGGCGACAACCGCACCGCTGATCGTAGGTTTAGGCGGCTTCATCGATGATGTCCGTCTGTATAATCGCGTGTTGTCTAGTGCGGAGGTTCAGACGATTATGGGGTCCAATGGCTCGTACGTCGGGGCTACACAGACCGTTCCACCGAACATCGCCTCCTTCGCTGCCAGCCCTTCTCCAATCAATGCGGGCCAGCCAGCAACCTTGACATGGGCCGTCAGCGGCGCGACCGCCGTCTCCATCGACAATGGACTAGGTGCTCAGAGTTCCGTTACGAGCGGCACTGTTTCTGTTTCACCAACCGCCACCACGACCTACACCTTGACCGCCACAAATGCCGGCGCTTCCACTACTGCGATTGCCACTGTAGTAGTCAACCAGCCTCCCCTACCACCGTCTACTAACGTCATCATCACTTCGCCCGCGGCCAACAGCGTCGTCTCGGGGACCATCAACCTAACCGTCGATATTACCGGCCTCTCCGGCGTAGCCAGCGTCAAGTATTTCCTCAACCAAAGAGAGATTTTCAATGCAGGGGACCCGGTGGGGCCCATCGCGAGCCCATATAGCTATTCGTGGATTACAAATAATGTCTGGGATAGCTGGTCGCAGCTCACTGCTCAAGCTCTTGATTCCTCCGGCAACGTCCTGTCCACCAGCGCGCCAGTGCCAATCCAGATAGCCAATGGCTCCTACACACTCGCTCAGGTGACTCCCGCCCCAGGGCAGACGATCACGGGGGCTGTCACGTGGAATGTTAGTACGAATGCGCCTCCGGGCACGCTGATTAAGTGTTTCGTCGATGGTGTCCAAGCGAACCCTGGTGGCGCGCCTTTTATGTACGATACCACGCAGCTACCCAACGGCTCGCATGACTTTCACTGTGTCATCGCTCCGCCCCAATCAATCAACGTAAACAACGGGAATGGATATCAGACCCCCGTTGCCATGTCTTCGACCTTCTTTTACGTTGACAATGGCAGAACGCCGATGCAGCTACAGGCCAACTACAGAATACTTTACATGACCCCTGGCCAGGCCCAGAATCTCACCGCGCAGTTAGTTTACACTAATGGCGATAGGACGCCCGTGTTGCCGGCTTTTTACATCGATAATTCTTCAGTTGCGACGGTAACTGCCAGCGGCACTGTTACGGCCGTAGCTGACGGCGTGGCAAACGTCAACGTCACTGCCAATGGGAAAACCACGACCACCCAGGTAATCGTAAGCAATGCCAACATATTGCCTCACTTTTCAAAAAG
>Ga0116219_10001557_pt1 | contig 21025 bp, 19 predicted proteins | sample Sb_taG_4_FD_91019 | JGI IMG/M metagenome (GOLD analysis project Ga0116219, IMG submission 91019) | Peat soil microbial communities from Weissenstadt, Germany - Sb_50d_6_BS metaG | ecosystem: Environmental > Terrestrial > Soil > Wetlands > Peat | place: Germany: Weissenstadt | collected 2010-09-21
ATCTGGCTGTTGACCTCGACCGTCCGGGGCAGCTTGTCCATGGCCGCCGCCAGCGTCTCGGGGGTCCAGCGGTCGTCGGTCTCCACCGACTCGGCGATCGACCAGCCGGCGTAGATCCCCACGGACCCGCCGTACACGCTGAAGACCTGGCCGTTGAACGGGCAGGTCTCGGACGCCAGTACGGCGACGAGCGGCGAGACGCACTCGGGGTCGAACACGTGCTGCTCCATGGAGTCGCTCATCCCCGGGGTCTGCAGCGTGAGCCTCGTGCGGGCCACCGGGGCGATGCAGTTGGCCCGGACGCCATAGCGGTGCAGCTCCATCGCGTTCACGACGGTCATGGCGGCGATGCCCGCCTTGGCGGCCGAGTAGTTGGTCTGGCCGACGTTGCCGTGCAGACCGGCGCCCGAGCTCGTGTTGACAATGGCACGATCGGTCACGGTCCCGCTCTTGGCCGCCTCGCGCCAGTAGCCCGCCGCGTGCCGGGTGATGTTGAAGGTGCCCTTGAGGTGGACCGCGATGACGTCGTCGAAGTCCTGCTCGCTCATGGACACGAGCATCCGGTCGCGCAGGATCCCGGCGTTGTTGACCACGACGTGGAGGTCGCCGAAGGTGGAGACGGCCTGGTCGACGATCGCCTTCGCCCCGTCGAAGGAGCTCACGCTGTCCGTGTTGGCCACCGCCTGGCCGCCGGCAGCCGTGATCTCGTCGACCACCGACTGTGCCGCCGAGACGTCCGCGCCCGAGCCGTCGACCGCTCCGCCCAGGTCGTTGACCACGACCTTGGACCCCAGTGACGCGAACAGGAGGGCGTGCTCTCGGCCGATGCCCCGCCCACCCCCGGTGATGATCGCCACTCTGCCCTGCAACATGGTTCAGCCGTCCTCTCGGTTCTCGTCCCGCCCTGGAGACGGCGGTCCGGGCGAGACGATTACAACGCCGCCCCGGCCTGTCAAACCGGCGTCAGGCCGACACCTCGCGCCGGCGGCGCTCGAGGTAGCGGCGCTCCGCATCCGTGCCCGCCAGGTCGTGGGCCTTCCGGTAGGCCTCGGCCGCCTCGGAACGGCGGCCCAGGCGGCGCAGCATGTCCCCACGCGCCGCCGGCAGCAGGTGGTAGTCGCGCAGAGCATCCGGTGGGATGCGCTCAATCAGGGCCAGGCCGGCCTCGGGCCCCTCGGACAGGGACACCGCCACGGCGCGGTTGAGTTGAATCACCGCCGAGGGAGCGATCTCGAACAGCCGGTCGTAGAGCGCGGCGATCTCGGCCCAGTCCGTCTCGCCGGTCGCGCGGACGTGGCAGGCCGCGATGGCCGCCTGAACCTGGAAGGGCCCGGGACGCCCGAGCCGCAAGGCGGCGTCGAGCCTCTCGCGCCCCTCGGCGATGGTGGCGGCGTCGAACAGGGAGCGGTCCTGCTCCGCCAGGACGACGAGGTCGCCCTCGTCGTCGACGCGCGCTGCGCTGCGGGCGTCGTGGAAGAGCATCAGGGCCAGCAGCCCGAGCGCCTCGGGCTCGTCGGGCATCAGCACGCACAGGACCCGCCCCAGTCGGATGGCCTCGGCCGTGAGGCTGCGCCGGACCAGGTCGGCCCCCGAGCTGGCCGAGTAGCCCTCGTTGAAGAGGAGGTAGAGCACGGCGAGCACGGCGGCCGTCCGCTCGACGAGCTGAGGGGCCGGGGGCACGACGAAGGGGATGCCCGCATGGCGGATCTTGCGCTTGGCCCGGACGAGACGCTGCGCCATGGTCGCCTCGGGCACGAGGAAGGCCCGCGCGATCTCGGACGTCGTCATGCCGGCGAGGGTGCGCAGGGTCAACGCCACCTGGGCCTCGAAGGCCAGTGCCGGGTGGCAACAGGTGAACATGAGGCGGAGCCGGTCGTCGGGCACCTCGTCCTCCTCGCCCAATCCCGGCTCCACGACGGCTACCTCCCTCGCCTTGGCGGCGCCCAAGGTGGCGCGCCGTGCCCGGTCGATGGCGCGGTTGCGGGCCACCGTGGTGAGCCAGGCGCCGGGGCGGCGCGGGATGCCGTCGCGGGGCCAGCGCTCCAGCGCTGTCGCGAAGGCATCCTGCGCGCACTCCTCGGCCAGGTCCAAGTCGCCGGTGAGGCGGACCAGGGTCGCGACGACCTTGCCCCACTCGGCGTGGAACGCATCGGCGACGGCGGCCTCGACCTCGGTCGTCACAGCTCCCAGATCGGCCTCACCTCAATGCTGCCGGTGCGGGCGCCGGGGATCTTCGAGGCCACCTCAATGGCCTCGTCGAGGTCCTTGCACTCGACGACGTAGTAGCCGCCCAGCTGCTCCTTGGTCTCGGCGAAGGGGCCGTCGGTGGCCAGCACCTCGCCGTTGCGCACCCGCACCGTGGTGGCGTCGCTCACCGAACGCAGCCGTTCGCCGCCCTGGAGCACGCCCCGCTCGGCCATCGTCTTCCCGAACTCGGCGTACTCGTTCACCATGGCCTCGCCCTGCTCGGGCGTGGCGCTCTTCATCTGGCTCTCGTTCCCGGCAATCAGCAACAGGTATCGCATCGGTCCTCCTCTGTGGGTTGGTATCACTCCTACGACGATCGGGCACCGCCCGGATCGACACCGGCACGGAAATCTTGGCCATTGTGCCGCCGTACGCTGCCCCCATGGGCGACACGGGACTCCTCGAGCTCGAGGTCGGCGCCATCGCCGCCGGCGGCGGCTGCGTCGCCCGGGCGCCCGACGGGCGGGTCGTCTTCGTGCGCCACTCCCTCCCCGGCGAGCGGGTGGTGGCCCTGGTCACGGCCTCCACCACCTCCTACCTGCGGGCCGACGCCGTGGAGATCCTGATGCGGTCGGCCGACCGGGTGCCCCCACCCTGCCCGCATGCCGGGCCGGGGCGCTGCGGCGGCTGCGACTTCCAGCACGTGAAGCTCGGAGCGCAGCGAGGCCTCAAGGCCTTCCGCGTGGCCGAGCAGCTGGCGCGGGTCGCCGGCGTGGAGCGCGCGGTCGAGGTGGAGCCGATGGCCGGCGACACAGGTGGCCTCGGCTGGCGCAGCCGGGTGCGCCTCGCGGTGGACGAGCACGGTGCCGTCGGCTTCCGCAAGCACCGCTCCCACGAGCTCGAGCACACGGACGCGTGCCCCATCGCCAGCCCCGCCGTGGCGGCCACCGGTGCGCTGACCACCCGGTGGCCCGGCGTCGCCCACCTCGAGGTCGTCACGGGCACGCGGCCCGCTGAGGCACTGGTCTCGGTCACGCCGCGCGGACCGGGCGCGCCGCGCCTGCCCGACATCGGCACGGGCGTCGTGGTGCGCGGCGCGGTGCGGCGGCAACCCGGAGCCGTGCACGCCACGGTGGGCGGCCGCACCTACCGGATCACGGCGGGGGTCTTCTGGCAGGTCCACACCGGTGCGGCGGAGGCGCTCTTGCAGGCGGTCCTCGCCATGGCCGGTGACTGCCGCGGTGCGTCGGTGGTCGACCTGTACGCCGGCGCGGGCCTCTTCTCCGTCCCGCTGGCGGAGGCGGTGGGCCCCGACGGCTCGGTCCTCGCGGTCGAGCGGGGCGCGCGCGCCTGCGAGGACGCGCGCCACAACGCCGGCGGCGTCCCGAACCTGCGGGTGACGCGGGCCCAGGTGACCCCCCGCCTCGTCGCCTCCGCCATCGGTCGGCCCGATGTCGTCGTGCTCGACCCCGCCCGGGAGGGCGCCGGGACCAAGGTGGCGCGGGCGCTGGCTGCGCACGCCAGCGTGCGGCGGCTGGTCTACGTCGCCTGCGAACCGTCGTCCTTCGCGCGGGACCTGCGGGCCCTGCTCGACGTGGGATGGCACCTCGCCGAGCTACGCGCCTTCGACATCTTCCCCATGACCGAGCACGTGGAGCTCGTGGCGGCCATCGATCCCCCGGGGCGCTGAACCCGGATCAGGCGTGCCCCCCCAGCTCGTGCTCGATGTGGCCGGCCGATTCGAACTGCAGCGTCGAGTGCGCCACGTCGAAGTGCCCCGACAGGCAGTTCTGCAGGTGGTCGAGCACCCGGCCGGCCTCGCCCGTGTTGAAGCATTCGTCGGTGACGACGACGTGGGCCGTGACGATGGGTAGCGACGAGGTCAGGGTCCAGGCATGCAGGTCGTGCACCGACTGCACCTCGGGCAGCTCCAGGAGGTGCCGGCGCACCTCGTCCAGGTCGATGTCCTCCGGGGTCGCCTCCAAGAGGATGTGCAGCGCCGGCCGCAGCAGCGCCACTGCGGCCTTGAGCATGAGGACGACAACCAGCAGGGATGCGATGGCGTCGGCGCGGTCGAAGCCGGTGAGGACGATGACGATCCCGGCGATCAGCGTGCCCGCGAAGCCGTAAAGGTCGGTCAGGATATGCCGGTACGCACCCTCCACGTTGAGCGACCGGCGGTTCGCCTTGGCCACGGTCATCGTGGCGACCACGTTGACCGCCACCCCGACCGCGGCGACGACGATCAGGACCGCCCCGTCGACGTGGGACGGGTGCACCAGGCGGACCACCGCGTCGTAGGTCACCAGCGCCGAGACGATGAGGAGGGCGATCCCGTTGGCCGCGGCGGCCAGGATCTCGGCCCGTTTCATGCCGTAGGTGTGCGAGCCCGTCTCGGGACGGGCGGCGAGGCGGATGGCCACCAGGGACCCGGCGATGGCGCCGACGTCCACCAGCATGTGGCCCGCGTCGGCCAGCAGGACCAGAGAGTTGGAGGCCACCGCCGCGGCCACCTCGAAGACCATGAAGCCGACCAGCAGCGCGAGCGCGATGGTCAGGGCGCGCCGGTCGGTCCCCACCGAGGAGGGTCCGTGCGGGTGGTCGTGGCCGCCGTCACCCATGGGCGGTCACGTGGTCCGCGTGGGTCAGCACTTCCTCCACCAGCCGGCGGACATGGGCGTCGTCGACCACGTAGAAGATCCGCGTCCCCTCCCGCCGGCTGCGCACCAGGCGCGCCAGGCGGAGCTTGGCCAGATGCTGCGAGACGGCGGCCGGCTGCGCGCCGACGAGCTCGGCCAGCTCGTTGACCGAGTGCTCGCCCTCGAGCAGGGCCCAGATGACGCGGAGCCGCGTCTCGTCGCCCAGGAGCTTGAGCATCCCGACGGCGGAGCGGAACTCCTCGGTGGCGGGACTCTCAACTATCTGCGTAGACACGCAGATAATCTACACGCGGCCGTGCCGCGGCGCATCCGCCGAGTCGCTCAGTGCCCCGAGGTGAACGCCGACGTCGGCACCGGCGAGACGTTGCAGGGCTGGGTCACCGAGCCCTGCGGGACCGCCGCCTGGAGCACGGCCTTCATGATCGGGCCGGCCACCAACGCCCCGTCCGAGCTCAGGTTCTGGTCGGGGACCACCACCGCCACCGCGACCTTGGGGTGGTTCGCCGGAGCGAAACCGATCATCCAGTCGTGGTTGACCGACTGGGACGCGCTCGTCTGCGCCGTCCCGGTCTTCACGGCCGCGCACAGGTACGACGGGAACCCGACGCCCGACGCCGTGCCCTGCGGATCCGTGATGACACTCTCCATGAGCGAGGTGACCTGCTGCGCCGCCTGGGCGGTCGCCACCGTGCTCGCCGCCTTCGGCGTGTAGGACGCGACCTGCGCCCCCTGTGAGTCGCGGATGGACGACATCAGGTGCGGCGTCATGAGCACGCCCCCGTTGGCGATCCCCGCCGCCACCATGGCGTTCTGCAGCGCGGTGGCCTGCACGCCGTCCTGCCCGATGGCGTCGTAGGCCAGGAAGGCCTGCGAGTTCGCCGGCAGCGAGTTGAACGGCGAGGCCACGACGTTCGGCAGGTCGATGCCCGGCACCGAGTTGTACCCGAACAGCTCGGCCTGCTTCTGCAGGACGTCCACGCCCTCTTGGACACCCAGCTCGCCGTAGCCGGGGTCGCACGAGAAGGGCAGCATCGCCGTCATCGTCCCGCCACAGGGCCCGCTCTCGTCGCACAGCGGCTTGTTCGAGTCGGGGAAGGTCTGGCACTGCTGGACGGGGTAGTCGAAGCCCGCCAGGGACGGCTTGAGGTTGTAGGCCGCGGTGGACGTCACCACCTTCATCGTCGACCCCGGGAAGAAGGTCTCACCGGTGGCGATGGGCCGCAGTGGGATGTAGCCCTCGTGGTCCTTCTGGATATAGCTGAAGTAGGCCAGGTTCTCCGACGACACCGTCGGGCCCACGAGGGCATTGGGGTCGTAGGTGGGGTTCGAGACCATGGCGAGCACCGCCCCCGTCGAGGGGTCCAGGACCACGACCGCCCCGTCCTTGTTCTCGCCGGGGGGGAGCGTGGTCAGGGCGTTCCAGGCCGCCAGCTGCAGGCTCGGCTCGACGGTCAGCGTCACGTCGTCGGTCGTGAGCGGCGTCGACTCCCGGAAGATCAGCTGGCTCAGTGTCTGGGGGGGCTGCTGATGGGAGCTCAGGTACGAGTCGTACTGCTCCTCGATCCCGGTGGTGCCGTAGTAGAGCGGCGAGTCGTAGCCGGTGATGCCGGCGTAGAGCGGCCCGTCGGGGTACTGGCGGATGTAGCGGAACGGGTACTCGGTCGTGTTCGTCCCGGCCGGCGTGCGGACCGACTTGGCGAGCACGGTGCCGTCGGAGGCGTAAATGGCCCCTCTGGGGTTGATGTACCTCTGCGCGGACACCCGGGGGTTGAACGGCGAGGTCTGCAGCTGCTTGGCCTTGACCAGCTGGATGTTGACCAACTGGACGACGACGAGGCCGAGGCAGGCCACCATGATGACCCCGAGCCACCGGATGCGCCGTCCCATCAGTGCCGCACCGGCTTCGTGGACGACCCGCTCACGCTGAGAATGGTAGGCGTCAGGGCCCCGGCAGGGGCTTCATGCCGGGCGGGATCCTCGTTCCTGTATCTCGCCGGTAGCATCGAGTCGGCCGGGGCCACATGCCGCCGGACCAGGCATGACGCGTCCCCCGGCGCCGGCCACTCCCTCCCGTGCTCCCCCGACCCGAAACGACCCCCACCAACCGCCCGCAACGCGCGTGAGCGACTTCTTCGGCGCGCTCGGCCGCGTGGTGGTCCGTCACCGCTACCTCGTGGTCGCCGTGTGGATCCTCGGCGCCATCGCCGCCGTCGCCACGCTGCCGTCCCTGGCCAGTCAGGTCAACGACAACAACGGCGCCTTCCTCCCCAAGAGCGCGCCCAGCAACCAGGCCGCCGTGCTCGCACAGCCGCTGATCGGGCCGGTCACGCACAGCTCCGTGCCCGTGGTCGCCTTCACCGACAGCCGCCCGCTGGACGTGGCCGACCAGGAGGCCCTCCGCACGCTCCTCGTCAACCTGGGCCACGCCCCCACGACGCTGTCCGTCGAGTATCTCGGCACCTCGCCGGACCAGGAGGCGGCCCAGCTCCTCGTCGTCTCCTCGACGTCCCCCTTCAACCAGGGGCAGGGCGACACGCTCATCGACGACATGGGGGGCACCATCGCCCGCACGCCGCTCCCGGCCGGCCTGCAGGTGCACCTGGCGGGGCAGCTCGCCACGAACGCCGCCGCCAACAAGCAGTCCGCCCGGCAGAGCGGGGAGATCCAGGACGCCTCGTACCTCTTCATCGTCGTGCTGCTCCTGGTGATCTTCCGCTCGCTGCTCGCACCACTCGTCACGCTGGTGCCCGCGGCGATCGTCCTCCTGCTCTCCGGCGCCTTCATCGGCGCCCTGGGCAGCGTGGGCGCGCTGCAGGTGTCGTTCTTCACCCAGATCCTCCTCATCGTCCTCGTCCTGGGCGCCGGGACGGACTACGGGCTCTTCCTCGTCTTCCGGGTGCGCGAGCAGCTCCACGCCGGCAGCGAGCCCGACGAGGCCGTGGCCTACGCGGTGCGCCGGGTCGGCGAGTCCATCGCCGCCTCCGCCTCGACCGTGATCGTCGCCCTCCTCACCCTGCTGGCCGCCAGCTTTGGCCTGTACCACGACCTCGGCGTGCCCCTGGCGATCGGCATCGCCACCATGCTGCTGGCGGGCCTGACGCTGCTGCCCGCGCTGCTCGCCATCTTCGGCCGCGCCGTCTTCTGGCCGACGCGCACCGTGGCCCGCCCGCAGGCCGACGGCATCTGGGGCCGGGTGGCCGCCCGTCTCATCCGCCGGCCCCTCCTCACGCTCCTCGTCGGGGTGGCCGCGCTCGGCATCCTCGCCGTCTTCGCCCTCGGCTTCGTCCCGACCGGCTTCGGCGGCGACGTCGTCGCGCCGGCCGGCACCGACGCCGCCAAGGGTAACGCCGCCGTGGCGGCCCACTTCCCCCAGGCGAGCACCAACCCGACCGCCGTCGTCATGCACTTCCCCGCCTCCGTCTGGCGGGACCCATCCCAGCTCGCCACGGCCACCGAGGGCCTCCAGCGCAGCGGTGAGTTCCGCACCATCACGGGTCCCCTCAACCCCAACGGCACGGCGCTCACCCCCGCCCAGCTCGAGTCCCTGTACTCCCGCGTCCATCCGTACGGCCCAGCCCAGGACCTCGTGACCCGTCCGCTCGTCCCCCCGGCAGGCTCGGGGATCTCGCAGGCCGACTACATCACGTACCTGACCACCGCCCGCTACATCAGCGCCGACGGGCACACCGTCCAGTGGTCCACCGGCCTCGCGGTGGGGTCGGCCGGGAGCAACGCGGCCATCAGCGCCGTGCCGGCCATCCGCCAGAGGGTGGACGCCGTGGCGCGGCGAGCCGGCGCCGACGCGAGCGGCGTGGCCGGGGAGGCGTCCGCGCTCTATGACGTGAGCTCCATCTCGAACAGTGACGTCGGCACCATCGTCCCCATCGCGATCCTTGCCATCGGGCTCGTCCTGGCGCTCGTCCTTCGCAGCCTCGTCGCTCCCGCGTACCTGATCCTCAGCGTCGTGCTCTCCTACCTGGCGTCGCTAGGGATCTCCGTCATCGTCTTCATGAAGATCCCCGGGAACTCCGGCATCATCTTCCTCCTCCCCTTCCTCATGTTCATCTTCCTGCTGGCCCTGGGCGAGGACTACAACATCCTCGTCATGACCCGGATCCGCGAGGAGGCGCGGGGGCACGAATTAGAGGGCGCGGTGATCAGGGCGGTCGGCGCCACCGGTCCGACGGTCACCTCGGCCGGGCTCGTGCTCGCCGGGACCTTCGTGGTACTCGCCGTCGTCGGCGGGTCCGGTCAGGGCAACGAGGAGATCCGTGTCATTGGTGTCGGCCTGGCCGTCGGCATCCTGCTCGACACGTTCGTCGTCCGCACCATCCTCGTCCCGTCCATCGTCGAGCTCCTGGGCCGATGGAACTGGTGGCCGTCGGGCATGAGCCAGCCCGCGGACACCCCCGATGCAACCTGACCCGGACCGAGTCGCCGCACGGCGTGCCCAATCCCGACACCTCATGTCCTCACCGTGAGGCCCGATGAGCTGACCGTTCAAGATTGACCCCCGCGATGCCGATGGACTGACAGTGGGGCGTTCACTCCTCCATGCGCGCCAGGCCGGAACAGCGGAGCAGGTGTCCGGAGGGCACCGTCGCTCTGGCGGCTCTGGCCGCACACCGATTGAGAGGAATCACGTGAGACGTCGTGCACCGAGGCTCTCCCTTCCCGCCTCCATGGCCGCTCTGGCCCTGACCACCGCCGCCCTCGGGGCGGCACCGGCCGCCCAGGCCACCGAGGTCGCCCACGCGGCCGGCTTCACGGCGACCCAGGAATGGAGCCAGACCCTCAACGACGCCGGCAATCCGATCGCGCTCTCCTCGCCCAACGTCGCCAACCTCGACGGGCAGCCCTCGGTCGTCGTCGGTGACCTCGCCGGAGACGTGTACGCATTCCACATCGCCGGCGGATCGGGCCCCGGGGGCTGGCCCTACAACGCGGGCGCGCCCATCAACTCCTCCCCCTCGGTGGCACCGATCGACGCCAACGGGCTGGACACGGTGTTCGTCGGCACGGGCAACGCGGCCGACCCGACATCGGGTGGGTACCAGGCCATCGCCCCCAACGGCGGCGACCAGTGGTTCGTCCCCGAGAGCAACCCGGGCACGGATCCCACGCCCCATTCGGGCGTCTCGGCGTCCCTGACGGTCGACGCCTACGCCGGCGGCTACGGCGTCGAGGCCGGATCGCTGGGACAGAACACCTACGCGCTCACGGCGACGGGCGGGGCGATGCTGGGCGGCTTCCCGTGGTTCTCGGCCGACTCGGTGTTCTCGACCGCTGCGGTGGCCGACCTCTACTCCGACGGCAACAACGAGATCGTCAGCGGCGGGGACTCGAGCGCGGGATCGGCCTACGGTCAGACATACGGCAACGGGGGCCACATCCGGATCCTCTCGAGCGCCGGCAATGCCGGGACGGGAAACCCGGCCGGCGGGTTGATCTGCCAGTACAACACGACGGAGAACATCGACCGTTCGTCACCGGCCGTGGGCCAGTTCCTCACCGGCGGTGCCGTCGGGATCGCAGTCGGTGACGGCAGCTTATGGAACGTCTCCGACTCGAACAAGGTCTTCGCGCTCAACACGGGCTGCGGCCTCGCCTGGAGCGACACCCTCGACGGGATCACCGCCGACTCGCCCGCCCTGGCCGACGTCGGGGGCAACGGCCAGCTGGCAGTGGTCGAGGGGACCCAGATAGGGCAGTCGAGCGGCACGATCTACGCCCTCAACGGCAGCAACGGGGCCATCGTGTGGTCGGCGCCGACCTCGGGCGCAGTTTTCGGATCGCCCGTGACGGCAGACCTGACCGGAGGCGGCTACCAGGACGTCATCGTCCCCACGACGGACGGGATCGACATCTTCGACGGGCGCTCGGGCGCCGAGGTGATGACAATCGGTGCCGGCGACGCGTTCCAGAGCTCGCCGCTGGTGACCGACGACCCCGACGGCCACATCGGGATCACGGGCGCGGGCTACAACAACGCCAACCACGGGACAATCGTGCACTGGGAGATCGACAACACGAGCGGATCGGGGTCCAGCGTGTACGAACAGGGCGCGTGGCCCCAGTTCCACCACGACCCCCAGCTGACCGGGGACGCCGGCACACCGGCACCGGCGCTCGAGGTGCCGTGCAACGCACCGGTCGGGGGCCCGGACGGCTACGTGCTGTCCGCGTCCGACGGGGGCGTCTTCGACTACGGCAACATCCCGTTCTGCGGGTCCACCGGCAGCATCCACCTCAACAAGCCGGTGGTGGCCGCGGCCCTGACCGCCGACGGCGGCGGGTACTGGGAGGTGGCCTCCGACGGCGGCATCTTCAGCTTCGGGAACGCCGGTTTCTTCGGCTCCATGGGCGGCAAGCCGCTCAACGCGCCCATCGTCGGCATGGCGGCGACGCCGGACGGCAAGGGGTACTGGCTGGTGGCGTCCGACGGCGGCATCTTCAACTTCGGTGACGCCCGCTTCTTCGGCAGCACCGGGAGCATCCATCTCAACCGGCCCATCGTCGGGATGGCCGCGACCCCGAGCGGCAACGGGTACTGGCTGGTGGCGTCCGACGGCGGCATCTTCAACTACGGCGACGCCTCGTTCCTCGGCTCCATGGGGGGCAAGCCCCTCAACTCTCCCGTCGTCGGTATGGCCGCCGACTCGCAGACGGGCGGGTACTGGGAGGTCGCCGCGGACGGCGGCATCTTCTCCTTCGACGCCCCGTTCTACGGCTCCACGGGCAACCTGCGCCTCAACGCCCCCATCGTCGGCATGGAGGCCTCCAAGAGCGGCTCGGGCTACCGGTTCGTGGCGACCGACGGCGGCATCTTCACCTACGACGACCCGTTCTTCGGGTCGATGGGCGGAAAGCCGCTGAACAAGCCGGTCGTGGACATGTCGGGGACCTGACCGCTCCCCCACGCTGACAGAGGCCCCGACCCACGACCGGCGGTCTCGGCGCCATCGGCCGGAACCCGAGTCCCGAGGCTGCCGCTGGTGGTCGAGCGTGAAATGGGCTGGCACACGGACCCCTTCGAGCGGCACCAGGCCCGATGGAGGAGCCCTCGCACACGCCCGCGAGAGTCCAGGAGGAGCAGGCCGCGAACGGGAGCGACCTCCTCCGGGCCGGCGACCTCAAGGGCGGCGGCCAATCGCTGAACGAGCGGATGGCCGAGGCGGGCCAGTTCGGCGCCGCGCGGGGCTCGCACACCCCGCTTTCGACCCCAGGCCAGGACGAGTAGGACCGACGGCCCGCCGCTTCGGCGTCGGTCCCGTCGCCCGGACCTATCCTGACCCTGTCCGGAGAGCTCGATATCGATCGGGGGGGCGCGTGAACGGGATCGGTGAGGGGGCAGAGCAGCTCGTCACGAGGCGACGGGAGGGGCACGTGCTGATCATCTCCCTGCAGCGCGCGGCGAAGCGAAACGCCATCGACCGGGCGATGGCCGACGCCCTCGATGCCGCACTGAGCGAGCTCGAGGACGACGAGGACCTGTGGGCGGGCGTGCTGACCGGCACCACGGACGTGTTCAGCGCCGGCAGCGATCTCACCGCGGGCGGGGATTACGTCACCGAGCGGGGGGGCGAGTACGGCATCATCCGCCGCCCGCGCCGAACGCCGCTGATTGCTGCGGTGGAGGGACCGGCCCTGGGCGGAGGCCTCGAGATCGTCCTGGCATGCGATCTGGTCGTGGCCTCGGGCACCGCCCGGTTCGGCCTGCCGGAGGTCAGCATCGGTGTGGTGCCCACCTGCGCCGGCCTGTTCCGAGCGCCGCGCGCACTCCCCCTCAACGTGGCCCGGCAGCTGATCCTGACCGGCCGCCCGATCGACGCGCGGCGGGCCTTCGAGGTCGGCTTCGTCAACGTGCTGGCCGAGCCCGGCGACGCGCTGGCCGACGCGTTGGACCTCGCCCGCGACATCTGCTCCAACGCGCCGGTATCCGTGCAGGCCTGCCTGCACGCCGTGAACAACGTCATCGCCACCGACGACGAACTTGGCTGGCAGGAGACGGGCGAGGCCCTCTCCGCGGCCACGGGCTCGGCCGACGCCCGCGAGGGCGTCGCAGCGTTCCTGGAGAAGCGGCCTCCGGTGTGGAGCGGTCGATGACGTCGCGGGCGTCGCCCTGACACGGCGGAACCGCCACGGCCCTCAGGCGGCGTCGTCAGCGGTGCAGCTGCGCTCTCCGACGGTGAGTTGGCGTGTGCGGATCTCGCCAGGCAGGACAGCGAGGCCCAGATCGTGGGCTCGCTCACGGGCCGGCACCTCACCGACTTCGAGTCGTACGTCGTGTCCGAGTTCGCCGCCCAGTATCTGTGCCCGAAGAAGATGACGCAGCAGAGCTCTGACATGCAGCAAGCATTGCTCGACGGACCTTGAGACGTCTCTGCCGGCTCCCGTCAATCCACGATGGACTGGGCCTTCACATAGATGACTACGTCTCTGTTCCTCTTCAGCTCCCCTTCGAGAGCCTTCCGCCTTCCTTGTCCGCCTCGCCCAGAGCGTTCTGACTCGCCTTCACGATCTTCTCCGCAAGCTGGGTCGATGTGCCGACCAGCTCCTCGGTCATCTTGAAGGCCGAATCGATGATCTGCTGGCGTGGGCCGTTGTCTGCTCTCACGTCGGGGAAGACGCCATTTACGATGTCAAGGAACCTCCGGACCGATTCAAGCGCCGTGTTCCCCGCATCATGAAACGACTCGAGGATGCGCTCCGCGCTGCCGGAGCCAGTCTCTTCGCTGGTCATAGGGTCCTCCATCTCATTCGCCAATGTGTGTGGCTACTCCGATTCTCTCCACAAGACAAGACGCGTAGTAGAGGCCTTCGGCAGTTCCTCATCGCACAGTGGTGCCCCCGATCGCCGGAGCTGGACGTGGCTGACGGGCACGGCTGGGGCGGCCCCGAGTCAATGGGGGCACCTTCGACTCCGTTACCATCGGAGTCTCTGAGATTGCCAGGCCGATTCGAGTGCCATTGGTAGAATGAGCCGGGGGTTCGGGGGGAGGGTAATGAAGTCCGAGGAGATCCGGGCCAGCGGCCAGCTGGCAACACGGACGCTGGCTGACACCGTCTCGCAGGTCGAGCAGGTGCATCGCGCTGTCGCAAGCAGGACGTTCACAATTACTGCTCCAGTCAGCCTCCCCGCCCGAGTTGTCCACGACGTCATCGCCACCGGCGTCTACACCTTGATCCGAGGGACAGGCCTGGCCGCCGGCTTGGTCGCCAGCGAACTTGTCGGCGCTGCCGCGGGTTCAGTCCTTCCGGCAGGATCGACTCCCCGGAGCAACCTGGCGTTGGCCGTGCTGAATGCGATCTGGGGAGATGAGCTCGCCACCCAGGGCAGCCCATTGGCGATCCCGATGGCTGTGAGATGTGCTCGAGCAGACGTCGAGCCTCGGCGCCACTCTCTCGAAGCCGCCTTCCCCGAGGCAACCTCGAAGGTGGCAATCTTCCTTCACGGCTTGGGCGAAACCGAGGAGTCGTGGAGGTTGCACGCGGATCGCCATGGCTTGGGTGCCGAGTCCACCTATGGTTCTCGGCTCGCTGAAGATCTTGGTTACACCCCCGTCTATCTTCGCTATAACACCGGCCTCCACATCTCCGAGAACGGTCATCACCTCACCTCACTCCTTCACGATGTGGTGGCAGCCTGGCCCACTCCGGTGACCGAGTTGATCCTCGTCGGTCATTCGATGGGTGGTCTGGTTTCCCGCAGCGCGTGCCATTATGCGAATCAAGGGAACCATTCGTGGGTATCGATGCTGCGACACGCCTTCTACCTCGGCACTCCACATCTGGGGGCGAGCCTCGAGCAGTGGGTGAGCCGTCTCAGCGGTGTGTTCGCCAAGCTCGACGAGAGTCGGCCGCTGGCTTCGATCCTCGACAGGCGCAGCGCGGGAATCAAGGATCTAAGTGCCGGCTATCTGCTCGACGATGATTGGCGCAACGGTGGCCCCCGATCGAAACGCGAGCCCAACGACATCCCCCTCATCGATTGGGCCAATCACTACGCGGTCAGCGCCACAGTGACAACGAGCCGCGGCAACCCGTTCGGTCGATTGGTGGGCGACTTTCTCGTCCAGCCCGACAGCGCTTTCGGCCAATCCCGTGATGGCGGGCACATCCCCTTCCCCGTCGAGCACACGCGCCACTTCGGGGGGCTCCACCACTTCAATCTCCTCAACCATCCCTCTATCTATGAGGCACTGCGCGAGTGGCTCGATCCCACGCCCGGAGCAGGGACGCGGCAGCCAGGTACGGCAGACACGAGCGAAGTAGCGTGATAGGGCACGGAGAGTGATGGAGGTGTTCAATGCCAGGCTTCATCCAGATCATGGAGTTTGAGACGTCACACATCGACGAGCTGGAGGCGCTGATGACGACGTTCCAGAAGGAACGCGGTGACGCTCTTCTTGCCACCAAGGCCACGATCACGGAGGACCGAGCTCGACCGGGGCACTACCTGGTCATCGTCGAGTTCGACTCCTACGAGGAGGCGATGAAGAACTCCAATGATCCCGTCACGAGCGAGTACGCCGAGAAGATCACCGCCATGCTGGAGGGTCCGCAGATCTTCCATGATCTGGACGTGCGGTCCGTGATCCACACTCGTGGGTAGCTGGGCGACCACGGCTGTTCGGCCGTCGGGCTCATGGACGTGTTGGCCCCAACGGGTTGGGATTGCGCTTCGAGCTTCGGGGCTGACGGTTCGGGTGGGGCACTGTGGCCCCCGCTGGCGAGGTGCTCCCCTCTAACGGGTGACCTGCCGGCAGGCTCGACTGATGAGGCCGTCGTGGCCACCCAGAATGGCGGTTGCCAAGGTTGGGCTACCAGGCCTGTCCGGTCTTGTGCCGTCGTCCGGCTTGCCTGGCACATGAGATCACTCTGGAGTGTCAGCCCACCGCAGGGTTCCGACGTCCGGCGGCCGATGTCACGGATCCGAACTGGGGCACCCCCGCCACCGCCGGAGAACGACCACGGACCACCTCGAAGCCGAGGGATACATTTGACACCCATGCGACCGGAGCCGTCGACGCGCTTCTCACGAAGTCAAATGCCGGGTGAGTAGACAGGTGAGATTCAGAGGCGATGACGTCAGGCAATTGCTAGGAAAGACCTACTCAAGACTCACGAATCGCCTTCCACCGGACATTGCCGGACGTATCGACCTTTTCAGACCGTCATTGAGGGATTCCTGGGGCGGTCCGTTGAACGGTCAATTGCGACGTCGTGAAATTCTGCGTGATCTCGCGCGTCGCATTCAATTCGACCAGGTGATTGAAACCGGCACATACCGGGGAACATCCACTGAGTTCCTCTCTGCCGTGTTTGGTGCACCGGTAACGAGCATCGAAGCCAACCCGCGGCTGTTCTCCTACAGCAGCCGACGATTAGCGGCTTGGCCGGACATAACCGTCGAATTCGGTGACTCCCGGGTTATTTTGCGAAGGGTCGCAGACGGTGCGTCTGGCAAGAGCGAATCAGTCTTTGCCTACCTTGATGCCCACTGGGAGGAGGATCTGCCACTCTCCGAGGAACTCGAAATCATCGCCTCCGGTTGGAGTCATGCCGTTGCAATGATTGATGATTTTCAGGTTCCAGGCGACGACGGTTATGCGTTCGATGACTATGGTCCCGGAAAGGCTCTTACCGCGGACTACCTACCCATCGCCTCTCTCAGCGGCTGGTCGATCCTCTACCCGTTGGCCACTTCACAAGAGGAGACGGGTGCCAGACGTGGTTGCTGTGTTCTCGCCTCTTCTGAAATGAGTCGAGTTGTACAGGTCCCCAGTTTGAGATTCGGCAGCACGCTCTAACAGGCTGTCTGGGTTCACAAGGCTCCGAGCGGGTCGAGTGCCGCTGCCACATGGACGTCGAGGTGGGTGGATGACACCATCCCGGAATTGCGATGGGCGTGGTGACTGTCTCCTATGGGGGGAGTGACCTTACAGAGGCTGAGCCTCATTCATATGGAGGCACCAACCGGTGACCTGCCGATGGCCGCTCCTGAGCCGCAGACACGCCTGTGCCCCCGAGGTCTCTGGCGGGGGCACAGGCGTGCAGCTGCTTGCGGTTCTGCCTATGTGTTGCTGCCAGCGATTCCAACCACGGGCTTGTTGAGTGTGATGGACCCGGTGGAGCCCCAGAAGAAGGCGTCCCCGTAGTTGAAGATACCGCCGTCGCTGGCTGTCTCCCAATACCCCTGACCATCAGGCGTCGAAGCCATCCCGACGACGGGCTTGTTCAGGGGCATCGAGGCGGGCGATCCGAAGAACGGCGCGTGGTACGCAAACAGGCCGCCGTCGGACGCCACCTCCCAGTAGCCGCCCGTGGCCTGGTCGCCCGCGATACCGACGACCGGCTTGTTCAGCGGCTTGCCGCCCATTGAGCCCAGGAAGGCCGCGTCGCCGAAGTTGAAGATCCCACCATCGGTCGCGACCTCCCAGTAACCGAGGCCGTCGGGTGTGGTGGCAATGCCGACCACTGGTTTGTTGAGCGGTTTGCCGCCCATTGAGCCGTACAACTTGGCGTCACCAAAGTTGAAGATGCCGCCGTCGGCCGCCACCTCCCAGTAGCCGAGCCCGTCCGGCGTGGCCACCATGCCGACAACGGGCGCGTTGAGCGGTTTCCCTCCCATCGAGCCGAAGAACGGCGCGTTGAAGGCAAACAGGCCGCCGTCGGATGCCACCTCCCAGTAGCCACCGGTGCGTGGGTCGGCGGCGATGCCCACGATGGGCTGGTTGATCGGCTTGCCGCCCATCGAGCCGAAGAACGGGGCGTCATAGGCGAAGATGCCACCATCGGATGCGGCCACCCAATAGCCGAACTGGACGCTCACCTGATTGGAGGCCAGCGAGTCCTCCAGGGAGAAGTACGTCGATTGTCCGGGATTCAGGCCTCCGGCGAAGTTGACAACACCGGATGTCGTGTCGGCGCTGATATTGGAGTAGGAGGTGGAGGGACCCTGGTAGTCACTGCCATTGGGGTCCGGTCCCGAGGCGTTGGCACTGCCGGCCAATTGTGCGGCGCTGCAGTAGCCATCGCCCGTGTAGCCCGCCGGGGGTTCACCTGGACCGCCAACTTCGCCGCCACCGCCCCCACCAACTGCAGCAGTGTTGGAACCGCCGGTCGCGTAGGTGCAGATGCCGTCACCCTCGAAGCCGAATATCGGGGTCGAGGTCGACGCGCCGGAGAGCTGGATGCCAAAGAGCGGCTTGCTTGACGTGTTCACGATCCCGACGAGTGTGTCGTCGATGTTGTCATATGGCATTTGCTGGCCAGCGTTCGGCGCAACTCCGGATGCCTGGTTGTTGTTGTCTTGGAGCACCTGCTCACCGTTGTTGCTGACCACGATGAGCAGGCCGCAGCTCGCGTCGTAGCCGATCTGGGGGCACTCGTTGAAGGGTGCCGTGGTAGAGGTCCCCGGGAAGCCCGGAGCGTCGTGAGCAGTGAAGGGCGCCCCCGTGGTGTGGGGCACGACCTTCGGGTCAGCGGAGGCCGCCCCCGCCCGGGTTGGTACGAGGGCGACGACGGCGACGACACCCAAAAGCAGGATCGCCGCACTGACAATCCGTAGAGGCTGTCGAAGCTCGTCAGGACCCAGGAACGAGGCACGTCGAATGTGCATAGCGGTCTCCCTTCGTTCTGCGCTTGGTATTGGAGCAGTCCGACCGCACAGTGTCAACTGACATTGCGGTCCAGGCTGGATATCGGGTCAGAACCCCGCCTCAGACCCGGGTCACGGTCAACCTCAGTTCTCTCCTCGGGGTCCATTTCCGAGGTTCGGTCGGTAACGCCAACAGGTCGACGAAGCTGTTACCGACAACCGGCCGGCGCAGGCCCTGCGGTTGATCCGTCGCGTTTAGAGGTCCCTGGCGGGATTACTCGCAAAGTGCCTGCCGCCGGTCAGCCGGTTGGCATTCGTCCGAAGAGTCTCCCGCCAGGGCTTCGTCACGGAGTGGCTCAAAAGAGGACCGAGCACCAACCGTCCGAAAGGAGTGCCCCCGTGGTTTCCATCCAGACGAGGAGGGTAGTCATAAGGTGGTGATCGACATCGACCCTCACAAGGCATCGCACACCGCGGTGGCCATCGACGAGGGCAATGACGAGCTTTCGAGCGTCAAGGTCCGAGCGACGCGTCGCCAGGTCGAACAGCTCCTCACCTGGGCTGAGCCCTTCGAGAAGCCGCCCTGGGCCATCGAGTACGTGGGTGGCCTCGGTCATCTGCTGGCCCAGCAACTCGTGGCCCAGGGCGAAGAGGTCCTCGACGTCCCGGCGACCTTGGCCTCTCGGATCCGGGGTTGCGCGGGCCGACCTGCTGCCGCGGGATACCTCCGCTTGGCGGAATTCCTATTATGATTATCGGAATAGTAGTCTTTAGCTTCGAACGCACCTTGGTGCTCTCCCGCAGGTGGTTCATTCGGGCGAAGCGGAGATCAGGGCCACACGGCCGGGACAAAGGGAAGACCGTGAGAATTGCAAGGGGGCAGTCAAACGCCATTCGGCGGGAGCGCCGCGCGTGCCACCGTTGCGGCTGGACGGCCGACGTCGAGATGGTGGGCCGCCGCGGGAACAGAAGCCTCGGGATCAGCACGGCATTCCGCTGGCTGTGTGACGACTGCTGCGATGATCTCGGTGTCCATCGCGCGAAGGTCAGCAATACGGACGTCACGCCTAACGAGCGGAAAGTCGAGGTCGACCACCGCGTCGTGGCCTAATCCCTCTGGGGGCTCATCCGCTCGCCCCGGTGTCGCTTTGAACGCAGCTCCCCGGCCATGCACGAACGCGCTGCCCGGTCCCGTGCGAAACGCCCAGTGTCAAGTTGTCCACATGCCCCGTTGTGCCTGATTCGTTAGGGGCGACCCTCAACTCCCCCCGCCCCGCCGGCCCCGCCCCGTGGGCCGGCCGCCCTCGGCCCCGCCCCGCCGCGTTGCCGCCCCGCGGGGGATCCGTCCCGCCGTGCGCGCCGCCCCTTGCCTTCTAGGACGAAAACCGTTGTCCGTGGGCTCTGCGGGACTCGAAGCCACGACCTCAGCCGTGTGAATCCGTCCTGGGTGGTTACCGTCACCTGGGGATACCGGGGAAAACCCAGTTCAGAGGCATTTGAGCTTTCCGCTACTACGCGCTGATATGCCTCGTCAACAAGCTCCCCTCCCAGGATCCCCAGGGTGCCGTCCCCGGACTCGCCCTCATCGTGCCCCTGATCGGGGGCTACCTGGGCGCCCCGTTCGCCATGATGCGAACCAAGACGGCAGCACGTCACCATCGGGTTCTCGCTCTCTTGGGCTACGCCATCGTCGTGGGTCTAGTGATCGACCTGATCATCGGACCGATTTCTCGGTGCGTATCCCAACGTCGGGAACAACTTCTGGCTGCTGTGGCCCGAGTTCGCGTTCATCGCCTTTGCTGTTGCGGTGCTCGCCGCGACGCTCCAGAGCGTCGTCGGCCCCATGGGAACCCTCCTCGTCGTCTTCATCGGGAACCCGATGACCGGTGGCGTCAACGGAGTCGCCTACCTTCCCCAGTTCTGGCAGACCATCGGTGTGTACCCGCCGCCCCGCAATGGGCTCGAGCTGATCCGCAACACCTTGTGTACTTCGACAGCAACGACATCACTGTGCCGCTCATCGTCCTCGGCATCTACGCCGTGGTCGGATCTGCGTTTGTGACCATCTTCTCGTGGCGCCCTACTTGGTTAGGGAAGAGGGAACCCGATGGCACGGGATCGCCCGAAGTCATCGACGCCGACGAGCAGATCGGGGTCGCTGCGATACCACCGGGCTGACTATCCCCGATGTGCCGAATCGTCCCACCCTCCCCCGCAATATACGGGGGCACCACCCCATCGCGCGGTAGGGGCCGTCATCGTCGGCTCAATTGCAGTTCCATCTATCCTTCTGCAAGCAGATTGCGAAGTGACGGAGAATCCAGGATGCCGAATCCGAAATATGCCGCCTACCAGGCCGCCGACCCTTACTTCAATCTGGTTCGAGGGGCGCTAAGCGACCGCGTTGATGGGGATCATTTCTTCGACGTCGTCTCTGAGGACGTCGTCTATGAGGTCCTCTACGAGTTTCCGGGTTGGCCTCGCATCATCCAGGGGCGGGCTGACCTGATGGCTCAGTTCAAGGGTTATGGCGACAACATCGAGCTTAAGTCCGCCGATAATTTGATCACCCGCA
>Ga0116219_10001558_pt1 | contig 21023 bp, 10 predicted proteins | sample Sb_taG_4_FD_91019 | JGI IMG/M metagenome (GOLD analysis project Ga0116219, IMG submission 91019) | Peat soil microbial communities from Weissenstadt, Germany - Sb_50d_6_BS metaG | ecosystem: Environmental > Terrestrial > Soil > Wetlands > Peat | place: Germany: Weissenstadt | collected 2010-09-21
AGTTGCGTGTTCACAAAAAATCCATGTTCCAGATCGTCAATTCCCAATTCGGCGGCCTCTTTGTACGTGACCGAGCACAGATGCCCTGTAACTTTGATCCCGCGTTTGTGCGCGCTATCAATCGCGGCTTTCAACTCCGTCCGCGTGATGTTCATATATGCTTTGAACGACGTCACCCCGCGATCGGCCCAGTATTCTACCAGTTGCCGCGCGTCATCCGGACTGGTCAGATGGGGCATTTGGATGAAGTAACTCTCAGCCCCTTCCAGATATGGGCCGGTCACGTCGAGGTGCGGTCCGGGGAGTTTGCCCGCATCAATGTCGCGCTTCAGATTCAGGTCCGCATAAGTCTCCACGCTTCCGGTGGTCCGCATGGTCGTTACGCCCCCAGCAAGATACAACCGCGGCGCGGAAAATGTCATCTGCGGCACCAGCAGCGGCGCGTCGGACTTCCACTGGCTATTCAGGTTCGGGCGTGCGACATAGAAGAGATGATTGTGCATGCCCACGATGCCCGGCATCACCGTGTATCCGCGGAGGTCAAGAACCGTGGCGCCTGCGGCCGCCGCAACGTCGACGCCTTTCTGGATCGCTGAAATCTTTCCGTCCTCGATGACTACATTCTGATCTTCCACCGCTGCCGCGCCCGTGCCATCAATCACGCGCACATGCGTCAGCACAACCTTGGCGGCATCCACCCGCACGACCTGTTTCACACTCTTGGAAAGTTCGGCAGTTTGCGCGGTCGCCGGCAGCAAAAAGAAAAACACCGCGACGACAGACGCAATGATATGTCGCATGCGTACCCCTCCTAAACGTTCAGACATTGTACCGGACTCGTTTTGGTCTGCTATCCGCGCCACGAGGTCACGGCGAACCTTTCCCTATCCGCCCGACGACGAACGGAACGCCACGGCATCTCTGGTGGCCTTATGCTCTGCGACGGCGTGCGGCAGGTGGAAGCCAACATCGAAAGGTGGAGTAGCCGAGGGCCGCTAAGCGACAGCGGGTTGTGCTTGGAGCTGATTGCGGGCGAGTGACGAGCTAAACGGAAGTTATGCCTGCGGACGTGCTCGCAACGACGCGGGCCAGAAGTCCTCTTCGCGGAGATCTGCCCCAATGCTGACGTTCAGCTGCGACATCTCCCCGAAGCCCGTTTTCTGGATAGTTTCCTTGTGGACGATCATCCATCCAGAGCCGGATTCCAGCATTTCTTGCATGTTTCTCCTCTGCGACTTATCAGAGAGCGATATCTTTAATTATGAGGTGTTCGAGTCAATATCAGGTGTTCGAGTCGTCATCTTCGATCGCACAATCTCAAGGAATCGGCGTCGGTGACCCAGAGGTGAAACGCGACGAGGCCAAATCGCACAATATCTGTGAAGCAGGATGCCGATTTCCTTGACCAGTTTCGCAATTGGAGCGTGTGCGGTATGGCGCGTGGCGCACCTGATCGCTTGTGAAGACGGTCCCGGCGAGATCCTATTCCTGATACGGCAACGGTTGGGTCAAGGGTTTGCCGGACGGCTGATCGACTGCTTCGATTGCGTCAGTATCTGGATATCCGCGCCCGCGCTTCTTATTCGAGCGTCGTGGGACGAGCGCATCATCATGTGGATTGGGATTTCGGGTGCGGCCTGTCTTCTCGAAAGAATCAGCGTACGAAATCGAGGGGCGGGTACCGAAGATGTCGGAGGAATGAAAAATGCCATGTTGTGGCGGGAAGAGAGCAGCGCTCAAACAGCAAACGAAGACGCCGCAAAGCTCTAGCACGAGAGTGGTTCGCTATACGGGGAATGCGACCGTCACCGTGCAGGGACCGGTCACCGGGAAACAATATACTTTTTCCCCGCAACTCCCGCTGCAATATGTGGACATACGCGACGCGGCGTACTTTTCGCAGATACCGCAACTCCAGCAATAATTTTTTCTCTCCTGTCTGTAACGTTCGACTATCTCCTCTCACTACCAGTTACACGGATGATCGGGCCGGCCCGGCGGATGTATCCGAGCCGGCAGAAAAGTGAGGGCGCTCGTGGACTCCGCTACCGCACTTCAGCAACTACTCAATCTCACAGGCTCCCTGCGGCCGTCGCCTGTCGCAGACGCGAGCGCCCTTCGCGCGGCCAGGGTTGCGATCGCCCAGAGTCTCCTCAGTCAAGCCCCTCAAATCGCACCCTCGCCATCGGTGACCAGTGCACAACCGATCGATTCCCAACTGCAGAAGGAATTGGAGTCAGTTCTTTCGGAGGCAACTACGGTTCAAGCGGCGCAGCCGGACCAGCGATTCATGGTGTATGTACGGCAGCTTCCGATCGTGTCGAGTCTGCATCCGAGTTCCGCCTCTCCAGCGGTTTCGGGGATGGCGGTGGCGCAGAGCTTCGGACCATTTCTCGGACCTGGACAGTTGCAATATTGGATAGATCTTTACCCCATCGTGGTGCAGGCGACAATCACGCGCTCGCCCGCAAGCGCGCCGTTTCTATCTGTTCCAGTCGAGCTGTTGCTACATCCGGTGGGCAGCACCGTGTTGACGCTCGGCGCGGGAAGCATCTGGTTTCAGTCGCCGCTCCTGGCCGCAAGTGCGCCCGCGGGCTCCTGGACGGGGCTCAAGATCAAGGGTGGCTCAATCACTTTCAGCGCGGCTCCCACGTATGTCGGCGGGACGATCGAGATCGCTGCGTCGTCGACAGTGACGGTAAAGCTGGAACTCGATTTTGTGTCGAACGAGCCCGCAGGATCGGGTCCGGGCGGTGATGCGCGTGCCGTGACCGCGCAGTTGCCAGCTGAGGTCACGATTGTATTTGCGCCGTCTGGCGCGACGGTGTCGGCGGCGTCGGACGCGACGCTCACCGTTTACGGAATTACATTGGGTTTGCACTGGAACATCGCCGCGCCACAGTATCAGGCGGCGGTCCAACAGATTGTTGTTCCGTTCACGGCGAGCGTCGTGACCTTTGCCCCACAGGCCGCCGCGTCGGATCTGTTTTCCCTCTCCGGATCGGCCCCGATAGCACTGGCGGGCTGGGGATTGCCGGTGACGATCACCACGCCCGGCTCGCTCGGGCAGGCCTCAGGCGCGGGAACACTGGATATGCAGGTGAATGCGGGACTATCGGCGCAGTGGCGCGGCGCGAATCGGGCGACGCCGGTGAATCAGGCATGGCTCGTGGTGACGGCGGGAGAGATTATCTTCCTCGCTCCGGCTGCCTCGCCCTCACGGCTCACTGAAGAATTTCTGTTGTGGCAGGAAAGCGCGCTATCGACACGGCGGTCGACGCTTGATGTCTCCTATCTCCAGCCGTTTGCTCTTATTTACATCTCGGTCTCGACAGCCGGAACAATTCAGAGCACGGAGATTGTATGGAGCGTCGGCACAGTCACGGCGCACATCGATCGCCCGGTCTCGGCGGACGGCATTAGGCTAGGTCCGCAGATGCCCGGCGTGTTGTTTTTGTATGAGACATCGGCGGGAGCATTTGTTTTAGTGGATGCAGCCGCTCTTGCTACCTATCCGCCGCCGGCTCCGATCGCGTTCGCGCTGCGCAATGCTTTGCTCACCACCACGCCGTCGCAAAAGCTGCTGGTTCTCGGAAAACTTGGCGCGGCAAATTCGATTGACGAAGGCGCGCTGCTGATCGCTTTCGCACTGTACTCGCTATTACCCACCGCGCCCGATCCGTATGCGGCGAATTTCTATCCGCTGCCTCAGCAGACGGCGAGCTTTGCCGGGATCTCGTCGGTCGCACCGGCTCCAAACATATCGAGCCTTCCCGTGATCGACGCATCGGTGATCTGGCTGGCGCCGCCCAGCCCGGCGCTCACATTCGTAATGTCTTCTTTGCAAGGTTTGCAGGAACAGATCTCGATATTGCAACCGACGCCCGATCCCGCGGCATCATCGCAGGACCCCGTGGCAATTCAGAATCAACAGAACCAGGCAGCGTTGCGAGCGATGTTCGATGAAGCTCTAGGCACGGGACCGGAGGCGTTGCTGATTCTCGACGTCTCGAGCAACGCGGACCAACTTGGCGTTGGCGTGGGTGTAGCGCGCCGCATTATACCGGATGCGGCGACCACGACTTCATTGTTCTCAATTGCGAATCTTGACTTGGTGACGGAAGGTGTCAACGTCCGTACCTTCACAGCGCCGCAGATTCAATGGGAGCCGGTCATCAATATTCCGAACCCGGACGGACCGTTCCCCTCGCCGGTGGCATTTTGGGACGATGGTGGTCCGACGTTGATGGGGAGCACGACGGTGGCATTGGTGCCGATCGCGCCCATTCCTGTCATCAACGAGATTCTCAGTTCGTACCATGCCGGCAACCCGGCGGCGGTGTTGTTTACGCTCCCGTTCGGTATGAAGGCGGTAGCGACACTGCCGAAGGCATCGAGGATCGGACCGTTGCCGATACCGCGTCCCGGGCTGGCGATGCTTCAGCCGTCATTTACCACACAGAACCTCGAAAGCGGTCGGCAGATCAGCATGACTGCGGCGAGGCCGTTGTTCGAACTCCTGGGTTCGGCGCCGCCGCCAACGTTGCCGGGCGCAACTGTGCAGCTTCGCAACCTGATTAATCCGAGCCAGACTCCACTGGATTTGAGCATCCTAGGTAATTCGGTCGACCCGATTTTCAATGGGACGTTTGCGCCCAGGCCTGTCGGTTCGAATCCGTCAGTTCCCGTGACCCGCATCGACATCTCCGGATACGGCGCGAATATGTTCAGCGACTGGGTGGACCCCAGCGCGAATCCTCCGGCCGTCGTGCAGGCGCGTTTCGATGTGATGAACGGGCGCACGGCCTACGAGGTGGTCAAGGTCAAGAGCATCTTGTACCCCTGGGGCGCAGTGGTGGTGCGTACGGTGACGATCCAGCGCGTCGACAATGCCGAAGTCACACGTTGGGACAGCGGCTGGGTCGCAGCCACTCCTGGCACCTTCGATCTCGCGGGTATCACGGTTCATCCAGGCGTCGTTCGCGGAATGTACAACATCCGCAATATCCGCGACACCTCGCAGGTTTACACAGCTGCGGGCGGCGTGCAGATGACCGCGGTGTATTTCGATGCCGACGTGCAGATGGACGATGTCACGACCGGCGCGACCAACAGGCTTGTTCCGACCACTGGACAGTTCGGCTTCGTGCAGGAGTTGCCCATCGGGATGCCACTGACGGCGGTGCAACTTGACGCCTTGCTGGTCTCGCAGGGGCCGCTCGGAGGACCGGTCGACTGCGTGCTGAACGTGGGAAACTCAGGCCAGCCAATGCGCGTGGGCCGCGTCGAAGTGGGCAATGCTCCCGCTTCTGGTGGCTCGCCGCAATTCGCCGCGGTCGCTCGCGGCTCAGTGGTTTTGCCCAGGCAGGGAAGCTGGAGCGTGTTGCAGCGCACCGACGACGTGAGCGAGCCGCAGGCGATCGATCCGAACCTCGGCGTGCCCTTGATCCGTCTGGGCGCGGCGTCGATGAGCGGCGTGAACACGAATCCGTATCGCTTTGCCGAGGCGATCGACCTCTGGCAGCCGGATTCACCGTCGATGGATTATTGTTTTGTCCACACCACATCCTCCTCGCGCATTCTGTTCCCGCGCCCCAAAATCGAAAGTGGCGCGACCTCGCTCACCAGCACGGTCACGCCGCTGCTGGCTGACGTCTACGCGATGCTCGATGCCACGGGATTTTTCCCGCGGCAGAGCTCGTGTATTCCTTTTCCGAATAATACCTATTCGCTGCAGATTGCGGGACCGGGGCAGTTCACGCTGAACGTCTCGCCGAACCCATTCACCATCTCGCAGCCTACGCGAACAATGGCCGGTTCGGCAGGGATGGGCGTAGCGCTCGAATACACCGATGAAAACAGCAATCCAACCCAAATCGCCCTGGCGATTTCGCCAACGGACTGGTCGCTTTCACAGAGTGACGTCTGCGTACGCATGGATCTCTCGCCATTCAACGGCTTGGTGCGCATCGCAGGACCTTCGGAAGCGTCAGCGGCAAACTCACCGAGTTTCCCGACCAGTCGTTTGGTCTTCGGCTCGGTGTTTTCGCCGGTGCAGGCACTGATCACTTTCCTCGAATCCTTGGGCCTGCCGAACCCACTGGCCCTTTCGGTGTCGAACGCGACGCAGAAATTCAAAATGCAGGGAAATCTCCAGTTGAAGCTGCCGATGACGAAACCGATACCGATTCCGACCGACACGCCAATCGGCAAGTTGGCAATCACGTTGAAGGTGGGCTTCGGAAATACAGCGCCGTCGAGGGACGCGCTGCTGACCTCGTCCAGCCAGTGGTTCCTGGCGACCAGCTTCAACGGCTCGTTGCAGGTCCCGGTGCTCCCCCCGATTTACGCGGGCGGCGTGATCGGCTTCAGCATGGAAGGCGACTTCCCATCGGGCTCGACCCCTTCGAAGGAGACCATCACTCTGCAAGCCGGCGTGATCGTGTCCGTCGGCGGTGATCTGATTCCGGGCATCCTGAGTCTGAGCGCGTCGGTGACTTATGGATATCAGCTCTCCATCGTCACGACCTCGCCACAATCGATTGGGTTGGGCCTGATTCTGATTCTGACGGCCAGCGGATCGGTATTGGGTGGCCTGGTTGGCATCAGCTTCACGGCGGAGGCGATCGCCTCGCTCACATTGCAGCCTTCGCCCTGCCAGCTTACAGCCGCCGCGACATTCCTCGCCTCAGTGGACGTGACGCTGGGCTGGTTCCTGGATATCACGGTGAGCGTTTCGACCACTTATTCGCACGCGATGTCGTGCTAGGGAGAGATCATCATGCCAACGAATCCGAGCTTTCAATTCAGCCTGCTGGCTTTTCCGCAACGGTGGGATGGAACCAACATCCAGCTGCGCATCCTGGCCCTGCCGCAGAGCAACCCTCTGCTGCCGATGATCACAGGAGTATCTCCCGCGCCCGATTCGCCGGCGTTTGCCGATGGCAAGCTGGTGCTGCGCGCATCGCTGATTCCATCGCTGGCGTCGCTGCCCCAGCCAGTTGACGTGACCGCGCAGGTGCCGCTCACCATTACGGCTCCGACCCAGGCCCGGAATCTGTTCCAGCAGATTCAGGCAATGTTACCGATCGCACCAGAACCCGCGGGCTCCACGCCCAAGAAGACGGGTTACACGACACGCAAGTATTTGCCGCCAAGTTACCGCTCGGCGTTCGCCTTCGACCGTCCTCGCACGCCGTTCGCCGTGACCGGCGACGAGTACGCGTGCCTGATGTCGCAGCCCGCCGCCACGTCCGCTCCGCCACCACCAACGACGGTGAGTTGGGGACGTGTCTTCGCTTTCGCGCTGCGGCAGGAACTACTCGCCACTGCCGTCGGACTCCTGTATGAAACCACGCTCACGCTGCCGTCCCCGACATTCTTCGCAAACGGCGGATGGCTGTACATCAGTCTTGATCCCACCAGCGACTTCGCGCCGCAGTTCGCGGTTCGGCCCGATCTGCTGCAAAGCTATGCTGCTCGCATTCCGGCTCTGACCGCGACTTCGCGGCCTCTCTTTGCAGCGATTCTGTTTCCCGTCGTCAGCACACCGCTCAGCGGGTACGACGATATTTTCCCTGAAGCAGAAAATTACGACGACGGATTTGCCAAGATTGTGCACGGCGCGCAGCCGCAGCGTGCACTGTTCACCGACACCACTCCAGACGGTCTTCCTCCGGTCGGCGATTTCGGAATCCGGCTGGGATGGGACGACGAGCAGATCGCGATCTGGATGAATCGCCAGTTGGATTCGACCGCAGTAGACGCCCCGGTTGGCACGTCCTGCTATCGCGTGGATGTTCGACCCCATGGTGGCGCCGGTTGGACCTCGCTATGCCAGGTAATGGGTGCGCTCCAGCTCGGCGCGACCAAGCTCGGAAATTACAATGGCGAACTGGGCGTGGAGACGCCGCCGATTCAACCCGATCCTACCGCTCCCGCAGACTGGTGGCTGGCCAGCTATTTCACGCACTGGCGCGGCAAATCGATCGTGCTTGGCGACGCATCCGCCTTGCAAACCTCCGGCTTCCCTGATCCGAGCGCGACGCGTCAATACCAACCGGTAGGCGAGGACGCTGTGCCGCTGCGCTACGGAAATACTTATGATTTTCGTGTCCGCCTCAGCGATCTGGCTCGCGGCGGCCCCGAGCCGACCGACGATCCCATAAACCCCGCACCCGCGCCGATCGCGCCAATTCCGTTCCGGCGCTTTACGCCTCCACGGCACGTCGTGATCACGAACATGGACGAAACGGCGACGCCTGCCGCTCCACAGACCATGTATTCCATCCAGCGCCCCAGGCTCGGCTACCCGGACCTGGTGTTCACCGGCTATCCCAATGCAATCACAGCGCTGCTCGCCGACATTCCCAATGCAAAGGCCCAACAGCGCGACGTGGGACTTCCCGATCCCGACGCGGTGACACTCGGTATTGACGTCGAGGTCCGGCAGCTCGATCAGGATGCGGCCGCCATTACGTCTACGGATCATTTGCCCTACAGGCTCCTGTATTCGACCACGCGCGACTTTCCCGCTGATCCGTCGGCGCTGTTGGACGTCAACGTCTCCTATCAGGATTTTCCGGACATCTCCGCGTTCCCGCCGCAGCCCGCGACTGGCGACGTCGTTGTGCCTACCGCTCGCGATGTGCGATTCACTTTTTACGCGATCGGCAAGCCCGATCCCACCCTCGCTTACTTCGGCTCGGCAGACGCGCGCATCGGCTTCGATGTGGAAACTGTAACGCGCTCTAACTCGAGCGACGAACGCAATCTATTCGTCCCCGACACCGATGCCAACCGCTTCCGCGCGATCCTGCTTCAATCTGATCCCGTTCCGAGCACCAACCTGGTGCAGCAGCTCGCCTTGCTCGGCCGGCAGGGGACCGCGCAGACGGATCTTGTTGGCAGGCTCGCGCTGGCGCTGAATCTCAATGTCAACGGCCTTACACTCTCGGCCCCTACAGGCAAGCGTGTGGTGTTTGGCTGCTCGCAGGGATTGCGCAACGTGCTCTCTCCCGACCACGGCAGCATCACCTTCGCTTCGAAAGATGAGCTGACGCGGCAATGGATCACAGTGCTCACCGTTCAGCTTCAGCGTGACTGGACCTGGGATGGTCTCGCCGACGTGAGCTTTGAGATCGCCAACGAAAGCGCGGAGGTCGTGGGGACCATTGACGTGACGCGCGGGCTCAGCGCGACGGTGCTCGACCAGCCCGACCGCTCCAAGACGCTTCTGATTTTTTTCGACGCGATCGATCCGAAACCCGATGCCGGAAAGTTCCCGGCCGAGAAAACGATTGGATATACAGTGACGCCAAAGTTTGCCGCTCCGCCCGCCCAACAGGATGCGCCGCTGTCTTTTTCGCTCGAACTTCCAATGGCCACGCCGACTGCCCAGACGCCGCAACTCGCCTCGGCGGGAATCGCGCTGTCGCCATACACGCGGGCAGCCGACTATTCCTCAACCCAGGCGCGCAAGCGCCTGCTGTGGATCGAGTTCAGCGAGCCGGTAGCGAACCCTCGCGATGCCTATTTCGCGCGCGTATTGAGCTATGCGCCTGATCCGATGCTTACCGGAGATCAGGTTGTGTCGGGCGTAGATCCGGTGGTCACGCCACCGGAACCTCCACTCCCAATTGACCCCGAACTGATCCGTATCATCACGCCCGGAATGTCGGACGATGGCAGCGGCCTGAACGCGATGCAACAGCTAGTCTCCTCTGATTCGCCGATTCATTATGGAGTACCCTTGCCGCCGGGACTGACGGCCGACTCACCTGAGCTGTTCGGCTTTTTCGTCTACGAACTTCGTGTCGGGCATGCCTTGGGATGGTTCACTGCGCAAGGCCGCTTCGGACGTCCACTGCGCGTGACAGGCGTGCAGCATCCAGCTCCCGTTCTGCTATGCACTCCGGCTAGGGTGCCGGATGCGATTAGGGTGAGCGCTCCGTACGCGCTACCCGTCTTCGGCGGTCAGAACCTGACGCCGTTGCCGCCGCGCACGGAGATGTGGATGCTGTTGTACGCCCAGGTAACGCAGGCCGATGGCATCGATCATCGCAACGTGCTGTTGAGCCGCAAGCCCGGACCGATTCAGGAGAAGTGGTTCAGGGGCCAGTTCAGCATTAGCGCTATGGGCGTGCCAGGATACAGCTATTGGGACGAGAGCGAGTTGGAAGCCCTGCTCTCTTCACTTGGTCTGCCCCTTGATTCGCCGCTGAGCGTTCTCGCGGTGGAGGTGCTGCCAGAGCTCGGCCGCCGCAGCGACCCGCTGGGAAGCAATCTCGGCTATGTCCGGATTCTGCGAACCTCGCCGCTCGCCGCGGTGCCGTCGATCTGCTGAGTAAAATCCTCGGCGAGAGACGGGAATAGACGGATCGGCAGTCGTCCTACAGTGGCGTTGCTACTTGATGATTTCCACGCGTTAAAGCCGAGTGGGACAGTTCAAATCTAAGCCCACGCCTGATAGAAGAATTACCGGGAAGGTGGAATCTCGTGGACTCCCCAGAAGTCGGCTCCTGAGGAACTAATTGTCATTCTCCTGTTGCCGGGATCGGCAGGAGTTGGAAGCCGAGTCGAGCTGCCTGTTTGCGAAGGCGCATTTCGGCTCGCCGCTGTGCCTGTTCATCGTAACGGTGGAAGACTGTTTCTGCGTACGGTTCCTTGGTCGATAAGACGTGATAGAGAATCCGTGCGATTTTATGTGCGGTGGCGGTGATCGCCTGAGCAGTGCCGAGCTTGGCCCGCATCCGCCGAAAGAATTCGCCGAAGTAGCCCTTTGCTCGGCAGAGGGAGTTGGCGCCCATTCGGAGCGCAGTAGCGGCGCGATGCTTTACCTTGCGTGTTTTGCAGGACAGCACTTTGCCGCCGCTGACTCGTTTCTCCGGGCAGAGGCCGAGCCATGAGGCGAAGGCGGAGGCGTTGCGAAACCTGCTGACGTCGGTGCCGATCTCGGTAAGAATGACTTGCGCGGTGGCTGCGCTAACTCCGGGGATGTCGGTGAGATCGACGCCGGCAATGCGGTAAAGCTCACGACGAAGATCGAACTGAGGATCGTTGCCCTGCCGGTGATAGGCCGTGGCCTTTGTGCGTGGCGGCATCGGACCCTCGGTCGCACTGGGGAGGACCTGCATCAGACGGGCCGTCTCCTGATCCAACTCCAGGATCAGCTTCTGGTAGTAGCGGTATCCCGCCAGCGACTGCTTCAGGGTGAACAGATGCTCCGGCCGGTAGTCTCCCACCAGAGCCTGCGCCACCTTGTCCCGCGGGCTCTGCACCCGACTATGACAGAGCTGCGCCAGTTCGACAGGATCGCGCTTGCCCGAGAGGATGGCATCGAGAATCGCTTGGCGCCACTGGTGCCGGTGATGTCGCTGAGCACATGGTGGAGCTGCAGATTCATCTGGCTGAGCGCTTTCTGCATGTGCAGAATGTGCTCGGCAGCCATCTCGAGCAGGCTGCCACGGTGCCGCCACAGGGTACGAAGGGCACAGATCATCGGGCGGCCGGAAGCTCGCCCGCAGCAACCCGACCGAGTGCAGATACTGGATCCACTGGCAGTCGGATACGTCGCTCTTGCGTCCGGGCACACTCTTTTGATAGTGCGCGTTGACCAAATAAACCTTGAACCCGCGCTCCTCCAGGATCTGAAACAGCGGGATCCAGTACACTCCTGTCGACTCCATCGCTACGGTCTGAATCCGGCACCGGCCGAGCCAATCCGCAAGTGCATGAAGGTCGCCAGTGAAGCTGCTGAACCGGCGCGTCGATTCCTCATCACGATCCGGTGGTACCGCGACGTAAATCTCCTCTGCCCCAATATCGATGCCAGCCGCATCCGGCTCCAATACCATTGATCTGCGCTCCCGCTTTTCTCCTCGCTTTGCCATGGTCTTCTCCTTGTCGCTGGAGAATGCGGCCCGAGGCGCGAATCCTTGCAGTCTCCTGATCGAGATCGCTGCACTGCTCCGCAGACGTCATCACTGACCTATCCGCAGCCTCAGACCCATGCTTCGAGAAGGGCTCATCAAGCACCAATGCCGACTTCGGGCCGTAGCTTGCCGCGGTCTCCAGCACGCCTATCATCGCTCACCTCAGGTTCCTTCCGTTCCTATCTGAACGAAGTTCAGTCCATTGCTTCGAGGAAATCGCTATTGATCTCCTCCAAGCCCGCGTCGGGACCTCGTGACAATAATAGAGCCGGCTCTGTGTTTCGCTCAGCCAAGAAACATAAATGCTAAGCAGGAAAGCCCCGCACGTCCTAACTCACCTTCTCGAACACCACGAATCCACGCGCCGGGATGACCGCGTTTATCTCTCCGCTATTCACCTGCACCGTCGCGCCGCTGTTGCCCACGTTGTCTCCTCCATAGATTGCAGCGTCACTATTGAAAACCTCGCGCCATCCGCCTGCGTGTAATCGCCAGGAATCGGTACCGATAACATACCCCTGATCAAAAGGCGCGTCGTTCAGACTAGCCAAGATCAGCAACTGCTGGCCCGGAGCACTGCGCGTGAACGCGATCACACGATTGTCATTGTGCCGATAGATCACGTCGAGAGTGCTTGACCGAGCTGCCGCTGTCGTCGTCACGAGCCGGATCAAGTCCTGATAGAAGCGAAAGAGAAACCGCCCCTCACTGGTCCGCTGGCCGATCAGATCTTCCTTATTCTGGGCGAAAGTGTCGTACAGAAAATACTTCGCCGCGCCAATCTCCTCGCCCATCAAGAACATCGGAGTTCCGGCCGACAGCGCCGACAGACCGAAAACGACGCGGCTGCGAGCCTCGGCACAGGTCCGCGTAGCGCCAATCAACGGCGCGTGATTCACCGCTGTCACGACGGTTCGCTCAGTGTTGGAATCGTTACCAGCCTCGTCGTGGTTTTCGTGATAGACGATCTTGTTGTACTGAGTCGCCAGCAACGCTCCTGTGAAAAAGTCCATATTGAGTGGCGCTGTCGTGCCATAACCCGCATTCTTCAGGAGCTTCGCGTAGTTATCGCCATAGTTACCGTCGCCAATCAGGTGATGATAGAAATCGGCGTACCAAACGGCGTCAAATCCCACGCCTCCCTGATCGAGTGATTGTGTCATAGCCGGCCAGCCGGTATGGTCTTCGGCGATCAGGAATGCCGATGGATTCACCATCTTTACCGTTCGGGCCAACTCCCGCAGAAACTTGATGCCGTAGTTATTCGCGCTCGCAACCACCGATCCATCCGCGTTCAGCGTGTTGTTCTGGTGAATGGCATCGGTCAGATCGACGCGCAGCCCGTCAAGGTGGAAGTCGTCGAGCAGAGCCGCCGCGCTACTGGTGAACATGTGGCGTACATTCTCCTCGAAGAAACGCGGGGTGTACCCCGTCGACCCGTTGTTCACGTACCCGCCGCTGGGGTTGCCCGGATAGTTCGCCGGCTGCCCCTGATACCAGAACCAAACGTTATCCTGCGGCGCGACTGCCGGGTCCGAATCGTATCCCCATTCCGAACGCTCGTTGTCCGAGGTCGCGAAGTGGTTGTACACGACATCCAGAATGACAGCGATGCCACGCTGGTGACAGGCGCGCACGAAATGCTTCAGTTGATTCCCGCCACCCGCACTCGTCTGCAGACAATAGAACAGCGAAGTCCCATAGCCCCACTGGAGATCGCCATCGAATTCCAACACTGGCAACAACTCCACGGCGTTCACACCGAGGTCCGTCAATTTGTCTACGAACTCCATCGCATCCGCGAAAGTTCCGGAGGTAGTCGAAGGGAATCCTAGAGAACCTACGTGCAACTCGTAGATCGTCAGATCGTCGATGTCTTGCGGAGGAATCCGCCCGGCAGTGTATTCGCTTGCCCAGAACTCTTCCTCTGGAATCAGCGTCTGCTTTTCGATCCCCGTATCGTTGAAGTCCTGAGTCACTTGATCTGGATCGGAAACGACCGAACAACTCACGATCCCATCCAGGTTCAGATAAGAACCTCCATAATGTGCGCCCCCGGGATTGGTTCCGCCACGGCCCACTTGGTTGCGGGAAAAGATGTCAACTTTATAGGTTTTCGTTCCCTGTTCATTGGTGATCCTGTACATGTACAGGCGATTCATATAGCCGTCGAAGTTGGCGAGTGCGGGCGTTGTCGCGATGTCACTTTCCCAGATGCCATCTCCTTTCGATATCAGGGGTACAACCGCAGCCGCCAAATCGATACCGGTGCCATCGTCGGCGATATAGCCGGTTGAGGTGCCAACGGTGATATCGAACGGTGCGAACACCACCTCGACATTCGTGGCATGCGGCGCCCATACCGCAAAACGGATGCCCGGGATCGCCGATCCCGGCGAGACGCATTTCTGCGCACCGAATCTACGTCCGGTTGCGAACCAGTAATCTTGCTGGGTTTCGCCTGCCGCGAGAGTGAAACTTCGATACCGCTGACTCGAATTTTCATCCGGCACTTCAGTTACCACCACCCAAGTATTCGGTGCTCCCGCGACATCGGCGACGACACCCCACTGGAAACTAGATCCCGTCTGTATCGCATCGAAAGACGCATCGGCGTTGAAAGCGTCACAGCCAGTCTCAGCTCGCGAGGCCACCATCGGTACTTCAGTCCATTGATTGGAAAATTGCCCGGTGACATCCCAGCTTCCAGAGAGCCGAACATTTCGGAATAGCTGGCGCCTTACGCCGCTGTGGAATGTGAAATTGACTGTAATTCGCGCCATTTGCAATCCTCCTTCGGGATGAAAGCCACCCGTCTGCTGAGCAACGAGCATCTCACAGAATCGACGCCCCCGCCGTTTGCGGTGATGGCGCTTGTCCTCTTCGCCTGCGTCGGATCGCCACTACGTACAGGTTGTGCGGCTCCGGGCCAGACGTCGGCTTGTGGGGCGTGATAAACCCCTATCAGGTGTCCTCCAGTCCGAATGCTTGTCATTTACGGCTTGGCTGAGTTTCTGCCTGCAACGCCTTGAATTCTTCAGGCGCGGGACGTCCACCTAGTTTCCATCGGGTTGCGCAATGACGACTGTGGCCACTAAATCTCGCAATTCGGTTGGTCGGCAACAGTAGGAACGATGTTTCCGTAGCCTTCTGGAGTCATGTTGGCTATGCGCCTCCGCACAGCCCTGACATTGCCAAACACGTCTCACAAAAAGATTGTTTGAAACGATTCTTACACATTCCGCACTATCCAAATGAGTGGAAGACGTCACCTGATCAGGCGATGGGCCACAGTTTAGGAGTTCAATCTGGAAACTCCCGGTTGGGCTCCAGTAAAGTGCCGGAGCCGACGGGGAAGCGGCTCCGGCGCTTTGTTCGCTGTCTTCTCCAGAGAAGGCAGATCGGTTGGTCCGCCCCTAATTGATAGGAGTTTCACTCTTCCCTGTGCACGCCGTCCGCTCCATCTCGCCGACTGGGCACCGCAGCAGCCACGCCGCTCTGAAACGTCCGTCTTCGTCACCGACGCCGTCGCTCACCATCGTCCCGGCAAACGACCACAGTTCTCCTTCCCAAGTGTTACACTGTCTGCCACTTAGCGATGGCCGGGGCAAGCTCTTGCAATTTCACTCCTTTGATGAAGCTTACGTCGAGCGGCTGCGCGCCGGCGACTTTCGCACGCAGGAGCATTTTCGCTTGTATTTCACCGCGTTGGCCCAGGTGAAATTGCGCTCTCGGCTGCAGTCTCCGGAAGCCATCGAAGACGTGCGTCAGGAAACGTTCGCCCGATTTTATGTGGCTCTGCGCGAGGGGAAGATCGTTCATCCCGAACGGCTGGGATCGTTTGTGAACTCGATCTGCAACAACGTATTGCTGGAGCACTATCGCACGACCGCGCGCCACGGTGCTCACGATGATGACGACGAACAGAAGGAATTTTCCTCTCCGGTCCTTGATCCGCTGGCCATGTTCACGGCCCGGGAAATCCAACAGAAGGTCCGGAAGGTTCTCGATCAACTCCCAGAGCGGGACCGGCGGCTGTTGCGCGAGATTTTCCTAGAAGAGCGAGACAAGGACGAAGTCTGCCGCGACTTCGATGTAGAACGGGAGTATCTGCGGGTGTTGCTGCACCGTGCGAAACAATTGTTCAAGTCATTATATTTAAAAAATAACGATGCGCCGGAGTTCACTCCGGACTGATAGGTGTGCAACGACGGGTCGCGCCGGCGCACTATTAATACGAAGGGGGCATTATACCTATGGACCACGATGCGGTGGTTCGTCAACATATGACGGAACGTTATCTACTCAACGAACTCGATCCCCAGGCACGAGACGACTTCGAAGAGCATTATTTCGACTGCCCGGATTGCGCGGCCGACGTACACGCGGGCGCTTTGTTTGTGGAACAGAGCAAGGTTGTGTTCGGGTCCGAGGAGGGCAGAGTGATCCCATCCGAAAGGCCGACAGCGTCTCCGGAGCGAGTGCCCGTCCCCGTACCGGCAATTTCCGGATGGTTCGCCTGGCTGCGGCCTGCATTTGCCGTGCCCGTTCTCCTGTTGCTCGCCGTGATTGGCTATCAAGATCGAGCCAACCGTCTCTTGCAGCAGGCGGCCAATAGTCCGCAGCTCCTGGCATCGGCCGTGGTGAACGTCAACGTTCGGGGCACGGAGCCAATTGCGGTCCCGGTTCACACCGGACAGGCATTCGGGCTGTCCCTAAACGTTCCGCCCGACAACCGCTTTTCTTCTTACAAACTGGATTTGTATAGTCCGCAGGGAAAACTAGAATGGTCGCGCACGATCCCGGCTTCAGGGAACGACACGCTGTCGCTTTATGTTCCGGGGAGCGATCATGCGCCCGGTACGCTGGCGGTGCACGGCATCACTGCTGGCGGTGAAAGCGAGGATCTCGGCCGATATCCGATTGAGCTACAAAATCAGAAGTGAACTCAAACGAATGGAGAGAAACATATGGCAGCGCTACCGAACGAACTATCGATGGTTGAGCCAGTTCCAGTTCACCACTACAATGCGGAAGCCAATGTTCTGTTTGCGGACCTTGAGCAACCGTTGAAGGAAAAAATTCGGCCCCAGGCATCTGTGAGACTGCCCAGGGACGGCCAGTACCAGTTCAGTCAGGCGGAATCTTTCCACTTTGAAGGTATTCTTTCTTACAAGGGCGGCTACACACAGGTGGCGGGACGTCCAAGTTCGAAGATTGCCGGCTTCACCACGCTGTCCACTTCCGTCGTTGAGGGACTTAACGTGCTCGACGTGGTGACCGCCGATCGCGTGGTGGCGCAGATTTCCACCGTGCATCCCATCTATGGTAAAGGTCAGGTGCCGTCGGTTACCTTCCTGGGCACGCGCTTCGAGAATCTGAGGATTGATGGGCACAGGGTCGAGGTGGAGCGCAATTTGGAGATTCTAGGTCCCCGGCACGACGATGACCGCTCCTACTTTATCGACCCCGACGTCCAGGCCCGAATTTCGCAGCAATACGACAGGATCGCCACGACGAAGAATCTTCCTGAGTGGGCCGCTAAGGAGTACCCGATAGGCCGCCCTGCGCTGATCGGGCAATGCGAGTTGAAGTGTTCCGTGGTCAACAGCGTCAAGGGATCTCCCGGATTCCCATTCGGTCACGTTATCGACCTGCCCCACTTCGGAAAGATATTTCTGGGCGAGTTGAGGGTGGAACGTAAGCTCGGCGACCCCAGCAACGGAAAGTACGATACATACGAGTTTCACCTGACCATGATCCGGCTGAAGATGGGATGCCTGGCGGACGGAACCGTCGGTGTCACGACGGCGGATACGAATGGTACCGGCGGTAAGAATTGACTGACGCAAGGGAAGCCAAAGCAATAGAGCGGGCCCTCTGGGTTTCTGACATTCATCTCCACGCTCCGCGAGGATTCGACTTGTCTACGAATCTCCGAATCCTCGCGTAAGCCAGGTTAGGTTTGCACGTCCGAACAATCCCATCGCCTTGTCGCTGTATCCAATCCAAAATAGAAAATGGCCAGTTCGCTCCACCCCGTCGTCATGAGCAATCGCATGCCGACGCTTTCTAGAATTGCTGACGACTAGGTAACCAGCCTCCTCAGTAATGCTCCTTAATCGTCGGATTCTTTGGGGGCAAATTGTATACGAGGCTCTCTGGATTCAAGTTAGAATCTGTCGACGGTCGAAACTTCAATGTCCCCCTCCTATGGCGACTGCAGGATTACAACGGCGGGAACGGCGGCGGCGCATGCGGGCAGGAGCACAAGTTTGGTCCTGCTGTCCCTAGCCATCGCCTGCCTTCCGACGTGCTCGCGCCACCTAGACCCACAGGACGCTTTTGATCAGGCCCAGCGGGCGTGGCAGCGCGGTGATGTCGCGGCAGCGGCAAATGGGGCGAAGAGGGGGTATGAGGATTTTCACAACGGCAGTCACGAATGGGCGTGGAAATTCACTATCCTTAGGGCGAAGGCGCTGCATGGGCAGGACATGAACAACGATGCGTTGAAGCTCCTGACTTCCGAACCAGCGCCGCCTTCATCCGGCGATCTGGCGGTGCAAAGGCTAAGACTCGAGAGCGTTATCTACGGCTCCCTGCGAAAGTTCCAGGAAGCCGAGTTACGGCTGGCAGAAGCGGAACGACTTTGCGCGGATTCCGTCTATCCAGGATGCGGGGACGTGGTCAGGGCCCGAGGAGTGCTGGAAATGAAATACGGTCATTACGCTCAGGCACAGGGCTTCTTCGAGCGTGCCTTGGCGTTTGGCCGCGCGGACGGCGACCAATTTCTAGAAGCCAACGCCCTGCTCGATCTAAGCTGGTCCGCGGACGAGCAGACGCACTTTGATGAGGCGCTCGACTGGGCCGATTCCGCGGGACAGCTATCCACAGCGTCGGATTTCAACGACATTGCACAAGCTGCACTGGGGAACATGGGCTGGGCTTATTACAAACTGGGCGACTCCGACAAGGCTCAAGAAATGTTTATCGAGGCCCGGAAACAGGCCGAGAAGCTCAGCGACGTCAGCGACCAGGCCCTGTGGCTCCAAGCCGTCGGCTACATCTATCTCGATGCCCATAAGTTTGACGACGCAGAAAACTCCTATCAGATATCTCTCAAGCTAGCGCGGCAAATCGGGAGCAGGGAGCACCTCGTCAATTCTTTAATTGCCCTGGCCTTCGTCTCCGAGCAAACCGGAAAGCTGGATGACGCGAAGCGTTACGCGGACGAAGCGCTCGCCAAGGCGCGAGAGGATAAGAACGGGCGGGACCAAGTTTATCCGCAGCTAGTGCTAGGACACGTGGCCGCCCGGCTGCATGACACTGCGACTGCGGAGAACGCATTCCGCGAAGTCGCGCAATCTCCGGATTGTCCAGTCTTCTTGAAGTGGGAGGCGGAGCGTTCGCTGGCCCGGCTTTATGAAGACGAAAGGCAGTTCGATTCCGCCGAAGGCGAGTATCGAACTGCGCTCACCACCTTCGAAACCGCCCGCTCCGAACTTCAGCACGAAGATTCCCGGCTGCCATTTCTTACCAACGCTTCGCGCATCTACGACGACTACATTCACTTCCTGGTGACCAAGGACAAGACGATCGAGGCCTTGCAAGTAGCCGATTTCAGCCGTGCCCGGACCTTGAAGGAGGGGCTCGGATTATTGTCCAAAGGAACCTCCTTTGCCCCCGAGCGACTCAATGCCAAGCAAATCTCCCGCCATGCCGGTGGCACAATTCTTTTCTACTGGCTGGGCGAACAACAGTCCTACCTCTGGGCGATCACGCCACAGAAGGTCGGTCTGTTTCCACTCCCTCCGGCAGCAGAAATCAAGACCAGGGTAGAGCGCTACCGAAAGGCCATCATCGACCAACGGGAGTCCACGCCAACCGCCAGCGACGATGGCGCCGCACTCTATCGCATCTTGGTGGAGCCGGCGAAAGACCTTCTGCCAAAAGACCTGGCGAAGAACGGGAAAGTCTTCATCGTCCCCGATGGCAGCCTGAACAGCTTGAATTTCGAGACGCTGCTGGTCCCTGAAACGAAAGAGGAGCCGAAGCAACACTACTGGATTGAGGATGTCACGCTCTCCAGCGCCAGTTCGCTGCGAATGCTGCAAGCCTTTCACGCCGCGCGCAAAGGCGCGGGCAACCTGCTCCTCTTCGGTGATGCCATTGCTCCCAACGAGGACTTTCCCCAGTTGCCGAAAGCCTCCGTCGAGATGGAGAGTATCAAAAAACACTTCCCACCCGGCCAGGAACAGGTGTTCTCACGCGATCAGGCGAGTCCGCCCGCGTATCTGGCTAGCAAGCCGGAGCGCTTCTCCTACATTCACTTTGTCGCGCATGGAACGGCCAGCCGGCTGAGTCCGCTCGACTCTGCCATTGTTTTGTCCAAAGCTAATGCGAGAGTTAATGAAGAAGAAGACTCCTTCAAACTTTATGCCCGCGACATCATTCGCCACCCCTTACGGGCTGAACTCGTCACCGTTTCCACGTGCCGCAGCGCGGGCGCGCGTGCGTACTCGGGAGAAGGACTGGTAGGGCTCTCCTGGGCTTTCGTACGCGCCGGCGCTCACCATGTGATCGGAGCCTTGTGGGACGTCAGTGACGCCTCAACTCCCCAGCTCATGGACGAACTTTACGGCGAGTTGAAAAAAGGAGAGGCTCCCGACGCAGCTCTTCGCAATGCCAAGCTAACCCTGCTTCGCTCCAACGCTTCCTTCCGCAAACCATTTTACTGGGCATCCTTTCAGCTCTACACCGGATCTTGACCTCATCGCAGTGCAGAACGGCATGATAAGTTTGGAACCCACACCAGCGCGAGCTGTCGATTGCGCGCGGATGAAGGGCCAACCGGAAGTATTCCGGGCCAGAAGTCCGCTTCTGGGAAGCGCGGTCCGCCAAATGCCGACTTGACTGCTAAAGGTCCCCGAAGCCCGTTTAGGGATAGCTTCCGTATTGCGGACCAGTACTAAGCCGCTGGCGCGGCGGACGCTACCGCGTAGATCGACCGAGAGAGTTCAGGAGCTGCTGACATAGTGTGGGTCATAGGAAAGGAGATTCCTGTGACCCGTTTACGCAAGATGATGCTGG
>Ga0116219_10001562_pt1 | contig 20993 bp, 18 predicted proteins | sample Sb_taG_4_FD_91019 | JGI IMG/M metagenome (GOLD analysis project Ga0116219, IMG submission 91019) | Peat soil microbial communities from Weissenstadt, Germany - Sb_50d_6_BS metaG | ecosystem: Environmental > Terrestrial > Soil > Wetlands > Peat | place: Germany: Weissenstadt | collected 2010-09-21
GAGCCCGATCCGTACTCCGCTCCCGCCAGGACTACGAGCGGGACACCCTCGACCCGATATCGCATGGCGGCTTCGTAGATGGTCATCTGCTCGCCGTCGGGAAGGTGTCGGGTGACGCCCCCTTCGGTTCCGGGTGCGAGCAGGTTGCGCAGGCGGACGTTCGCGAAGGTGCCGCGCATCATGACCTCGTGGTTGCCACGCCGAGCCCCGTAGGAGTTGAAGTCGCGCGCTTCGACCCCGTGGTCGGTCAGATAGGTCCCCGCTGGAGAGGTCGGTCGTATCGATCCCGCGGGCGAGATGTGGTCGGTGGTGACGCTGTTCCCGAGCACCGCCAAGACCCGCGCCCCGACGATGTCCTCCACCCGCGCGGGCTCGCGCTCGAGGCCCTCGAAGAACGGCGGGAGCAGCACGTAGGTGGACTCGGGGTTCCAAGCGAACGTGGCGTCTCCGCCGACGTCCATCTGCTTCCAGCGATCGTCGCCGGCGAACACCGACCCGTATCGCGTCCGGAACATGTCGGACGTGACCGCGTCGCGCACGGCGTCGGACACCTCCTGCTGGGAGGGCCAGATGTCGCTCAGGTAGACCGGCCGGCCCGACGGATCGTTACCGAGGGGTTCGGTCGTGAGGTCGAGGTCCATGGTGCCTGCGAGCGCGTAGGCGACGACGAGCGGCGGTGAAGCGAGGTAGTTCAGCCGGACGTCGGGGTGGATACGGCCCTCGAAGTTGCGGTTGCCCGAGAGCACCGCGGCGACCGACAGGTCTCCGGCGTTCACCGCCTCCGTCACACCCTCGAGCAGAGGACCCGAGTTCCCGATACAGGTCGTGCAACCGAAACCGACCAGGTTGAACCCGAGCTTCTCGAGGAACAGAACGAGGCCAGCGCGCTCGTAGTAGTCCATGACGACGCGCGAGCCCGGAGCGAGCGACGTCTTCACCCAAGGCTTCTTCTCGAGGCCCTTCTCGACCGCCTTCTTGGCGAGCAGTCCCGCCGCGAGCATCACTTGAGGGTTCGAGGTGTTGGTGCAGCTCGTTATCGCCGCGATCACGACGTGGCCGTCGGAGATCTCGGCCCTCGTGCCGCCGACGAGTGTGGCCGTCGCATTTCGCGTCGCAGCGACAGCGCCGGACGCGCCCTCGTCGCGTCGTTCGGCTTCCGACATCGCCTTTCGGAACCCGGCCTTGGCCTTCGAGAGAGCGACCCGGTCCTGGGGACGCGCGGGGCCTGCCAGGCTCGGCTCGACCGTGGCCAGGTCGAGCTCCACCGACTCCGAAAACACCGGCTCCGGATCCTCGGGATGGTGGAACATCCCTTGCTCCTTCGCGTAGGCCTCGACCAAGGCCACGTGGTCGTCGTCGCGGCCGGTGAAGCGCAGGTAGTCGATGGTCACGCCGTCGATGGGGAAGATGACGCACGTGGCGCCGTACTCGGGCGCCATGTTGCCGATGGTTGCGCGGCTCTCGAGCGGGAGTTGGGAGAGACCCGGGCCGTGGACCTCGACGAACTTCCCGACGACCCCGTGGTGGCGCAGTAGCTCCGCGATGGTGAGCACGAGGTCGGTGGCCGTCGTGCCCGTCGGGAGCTCTCCGCTCAGCCGCAGGCCGACGACCGGGGGGACGAGCATGGTGAGCGGCTGGCCGAGCATCGTCGCCTCTGCCTCGATCCCTCCCACGCCCCATCCGAGCACCCCGAGCCCGTTCACCATCGTCGTATGCGAATCGGTGCCTACGAGGGTGTCGCAGAACGCCTGTCCGTCGTCGTTCGCGAAGACCACCCGGGCGAGGTACTCGAGGTTGACCTGGTGGCAGATCCCCGTCCCTGGAGGGACGACTCTGAATTTGCTGAACGCGTCCTGTGCCCAGCGCAGCAGCTCGTATCTCTCGATGTTGCGCTGGTACTCGATGTCGACGTTGGTTGCGAACGCCGCGGGCGTGCCGGTCACCTCGGCTATCACCGAGTGGTCGATCACGAGCTCCACCGGGACGAGCGGGTTGATCCGGGTGGGGTCGCCCCCCATTTCCGCGAGTGCGTCGCGCATCGCGGCGAGGTCGACGACCGCAGGGACGCCCGTGAAGTCCTGCATCAGAACGCGCTCAGGGGTGAACGCGATCTCCGGAGCGACCGGGGTCCCCGCCGCCTGCGCGCTGGCCCAGCCGGCGACCGCCTCGATGTCTGCTGCGTGTACGTGGCGCCCGTCCTCGTGCCGGAGGAGGTTCTCCAGCAGGACCTTCATGGAGTAGGGGAGCCTCGCGACCTCGAAGGAGTCCTCGAGTGGGCCTCCGGCCAGCCGGTGGATCTCGTAGCTCCTGTCGCCGACGTCGATCCTCGAGCGGGTGCGGAAGCTGTCCGATGAAGGGTCACGCAGGGCCATGGCGCCATTCTGCTTCAGACCCGCTCCCTCGGTGCGAGCCGGGCACCGCCCGGGGCTCTCGTCGCCTTCTCGGGCCGTCGGTCAGTGAAATGCTTCGACTCCTCCTGAGCCGGCCACGACCAACATCCCTTCACCGGCGCTCACGCCCACGAAATGGGCAAAGGATCCGATGTGAAGAGGAACCGAGAAGCGCGTCGTCCCGGCGGCGAGGTCCACCCCGTAGAGGGTGGACGACCCCGGGTCGACGCTCCACAGCAGCCCTCCTGCGATCGTCGGCGAACTCGCCGCGCCCGAAGAAGGCGACCATGTCCAGCCTTTGGCGAGCGAGCTTCCCGGCCCTATGCGGACCTGAGCGATGCTCCCCTGGTTGTTGCACACGACGTATGCGTTCGGGGAGAGATAGGCGTCCCCGCCGATCGAGAAGCAAAGGCCGAGCGACGCCGCAGCGTTGCCGATCCCGCCGAGCGAGCTCGTGTTCAGGAGGTACGCGGTCGCCTCCTTGCCCACCATGAACAGCTGGCCGTTGCCGAGCAACACCGGCGAGGTGGATCCGAGGTCCCCGTCGTCAGCGTTGTCCTGCGCCCAGTTGGACGGTGAGAAGTACTGCAGCTCCGAGAGCTGCGCCGACAGCTCGATGACCGCGTCGCCGTGGTCGAACGGCTGGCCCGCCAGGGCGCTGCCGTTCCCGGTCGCCACGAAGATGTCGCCCGACGGGTCCACGGTGATCCCCGCCGGCGCCCAAACGGCGCCCTCACGCGCAGTCGGCACGCGGTAAGCGACGACCGGACCGCTGCCGGACTCGGGCACCCCGAGCACCCAGCCGTTGTAGTCGCCACAGTCGCCGTAGTTCCCGCCGAAGCCCACGAGCACGTTGCCGTTCGATATCGCGAGCCCCGCCCGTTGGAGCTGGGCGGCCGCGTCCCAGGACTGGTCGATGTCCCGGCTCCAAAGGAGCTTTCCGCTCGACGTGCTGATCGCGTAGAGATAGTGGGCCACCCCCTTGCTAGACGAGGTCTCGGCCGAGGCGAAGAGAACTCCGCTGGTCGGGTCGATGACCATCGTGGAGGTGATGCCGACCGTCGGGGAAATGTCGCCGCACGGGAGCTCGCTCGAGGGCACGGGCGAGGCGAGGTGGACGGCAGGCCACAACGGCGCCCCGCTCGTCGCCGAGAGCCCGTAGACGGTGTCGTTCTCCGTCGCGACGAAGACCCCTTTCCCGTAGACGAGCGGCTCGCCGTAGATGGCTCCGTCGGGAACAGCCGACGTCCACGCGGCCACCGGGGACTGCGCGAGGTCGGTGTCTCCGGTATCGATGGACGTCCGCGAGAAGCTCCCCCCGTACGTGGTCCACGAGGTCTGAGTCCCTGGCGACGAAGTGGCCGGCACAGAAGCTCCTGGACCGGAGGTGGTCGAAGAAGAGCGGGCATGGCCGTGTCCTTGGGAGGAGCTCGACCCGCAGGCGCTCAGCGCGACAGCGCACACGACCGCGACCAACCCGACCAGAACCGGCCGCTGGAACAAGATCCGGCCTCGCATCCCGTCAGTCTGCCTGCGACGCGTGCTGAACTGATCGCGTGACGACGGACGTGGAGATCGGCTTCTTCTCCTTCAGCGAGGTGACAGACCCCTCGGAGCACCACGCTTACAACGAATGGCACCAGCTGGACCATCTTCCCGAGCAGTACAGGCTGCCGGGAGTGGTCATGGGCCAGCGCTGGGTGTGCACCCCCGCTTGCAAGGCCGCTCGTCCCTTCGACAGCGAGCAGCTCGCTCCCGCCCAGTACGTGACCCTCTACCTGATGTCCGCACCCGTGGAGAAGACCCTCGAGGAATTCCGCGCTCTCGGCTCCGCTCTGCACGAGGAGGGCCGCTTCCACATGCACCGCCGATCGTGCCTCTCGGGCCCGTTCGCATTGATCGGCGAGCGAGCCGCTGAGCGCGCGCTCGTGTCCGCGCGAGTGCTCCCTTTCAGGCCCAACCTGGGCGTGTACGTGATCGTCGAGTCGCTGACGCCGGACTTCGCCGATGCGACGGGCGAAGGGGCGGCCGGCGACGCCACCGTCGCTGCGCGATTGTGCGCCGAGCCGGGGGTCGCCGGGATCTGGAGGTTCGTCGCGCTCCGCGGCTTCGAGCGTCTCGGCTTCGACCCCGGGGACAGGCGGGTGACCGTGTGCTACCTGGACGAGCCCCCGCTCACAGTCGCGGACGGACTCGGGGAAGCGGTGCGTGAGATCTGGGGCGGGCGTCCGGCACCCGAGCACGCCGGGCCGTTCGAGACGATCACACCGTGGAGCTGGGGCTGGTTCGACGGGCCCTGAGGGCTCACCCGCCCGTTGCAGAGAAGTGCTGGTAGTCGGGACCGTCGGTCCAGCGGCCTCCCCAGTACCAACCCACCGAGGCGAAGGCGTTCACGAGCTCTCCCCCTGCGACCGCCATTCCTGGACGGACGTCGGAGCGGTCGGCATATGCGGCGCCGGCGGCTGGAAGCCATTGCCCGTTCTCCAGGTATGGGTTCTCGACCGGGTCCACGTCGATCGCCTCCCCATAGGCGTGCACCGACCACTGGGGAGCTCCGGGCGCCACGGCGTACCTGCAGTTGAACCCCGAGGTGTTGTCGGCGGCCATCGAATCGGGATCGCTCCCCCCGAATGCGTCCTCGGGTTCCATTTCACGGATGGGGAACTGCTCCGCGTAGAGTTGACCGAAGACGCTGAGCACTGCAGAGGTCACGGCCGCGTTCACCACCATCGTGCCTACGTGTGGCTGGCCGTCGAAGCCCCAATAGCTCATGTGGAGCATGCGGAGCTCGGAAGGATCGACGGGACAACCTGCACGGTACGTGGAGGGCACGTCGGCCGCAGCTACAGCGGACACCGTTCCCACGAAAGCAGGAGGGGAGCTCGATGTCGTACTGGTCGTGGGCGGGATGTTCGACGTGGTGGGCGCAGCCGCGGCGATCGTCGACGTCGAGGTCGAGCCGGCGCCGGCGCCGGCAGAATCTCGTGCCCGCCCGGCCGCCGGTCTGCTCGAGCACGACGTGAGCACGGTGGACGAGACCAGGCCCAAGAGGCCGACCACGAAGGCCAAACGCCGAGGGCGTGTCACGTCCGTCGAAGTTAGTTCGGCCGCCTCCTCACATCGTTTCGGCCTGGCCGCTTTCGCATCCCTCGTGACCGTGTCGTCCCTCGTTGGGGCGGCCTGTGGATCTGGGAGCGGGAGCAGCGGGGCGAGCAGGCTTTCTTCGCAACATCGCAAGGCGCACGCCCCTTCGCCGACGACATCGACCTCGGCGCCGACGACGACGTTGCCCCCGCCTCCCTCCACCACCACGACCGCTCCTCCTGCGCCGTCATCTCCTCCACCGGCTCCTCCGTCTCTTCCGTCTCTCCCGTTCTCGCCCGCAGCCGTCGGATCTTCGAAGCAGGTCATGACCGTCGTCGCTCAGGCCTATGGCGACACCGTCGCCACCTTCAGCGCGTACCAATCGACCAACGGGAGCTGGCAGCAGGTCTTCGGACCGTGGCAGGCCTACATCGGTGCGGACGGCTTCGCTCCTCCGGGACAGAAGCACGAAGGTGACGGCCGAACTCCGTCGGGGACGCTCGGTTTCGACTTCTTCTTCGGCGACTACCCGAATCCCGGTGGGTTCAAGTTCCAGTTCCGTCCCGCCACGACCTCCGACGTTTGGGACGACGATCCGAGCAGCCCGAGCTACAACCAATGGATAGACGAGAGCATTCAGGGTGCCTCTGCCGCGGGCGCCGATCCCGAGCCGATGTACAACGAGCCCGCGTACGACTACGGCGCGGTGATCGCATACAACGAGAATCCCGTGGTGGCGGGCGCCGGAAGCGCGATCTTCCTGCACGTCGCGACGGGTGGGCCGACGGCCGGTTGTGTGGCGTTGCCGACCTCGGATCTCTTGAACGTGCTCACGTGGATGGATCCCGCCCAACAACCGCTCATCGTGATGGGAACGCCTGGCACAGTCGCCGCCGGTTGACCAGGCGCCGAATGCCGCGCAGGTTGGCTACCAATGACGCTCGGGCCGGCTGGCGAACCCCTAGCATCTCCAACGGTGGGTGAGACCTACGGAGCTCCCGGCGACCTGGACGTGGTTCGTGTAGGCGACTTCTTCGAGATCGTTCACCGGCAGCGAGCGTGTCGCTCGTTCCTGCCCGACCCGCTCGACGACGGCATCGTCTCCAAAGTGCTCGAGGCCGCCACGTTCGCACCGAGTGCCGAGAACCGTCAGCCCTGGGTGTTCGTGGTGGTGCGCGACCCCAAGAACCGCGCCGCCATCGGAGACCTCACGAGGCGGGCGTGGGAGAGCGCCGGGCGTGCGCACTCCGAGGGCCGCCTGTCGGCATCCTTGATGGCCGACGTCGATCGAGGAGCCACGGGTGCCATAGCCGCTGCGCCGGTGCTCGTGGTGATCGGTGGAGACACACGACTGTCGGACCGGCGGGTCCTCGACGCGTCGATCTTCCCCGCGACGCAGAACATGCTTCTGGCGGCCGGAGCGCTCGGGCTCGGTTCTGCGCTCACGACGCTTCCCCTCGTCTTCGGTGACCAAGTGGCCGAGATCGTGGGGTTCCCCTTTGAGGTACGGCCGATGGCGGTCGTACCGCTCGGCTGGCCGGCGCGCCCTCTCGGGCCCCCGCGGCGCGCGCCTCTCGGCGAGAAGGCACACCGCGAGGTCTTCGGGCGGCCCTGGTCAGACTGAGATCAGACTGAAGGATTCAGACTGAGAGATGCAGAAGCACTCGTACTCGGTCGTCGTCGACGGGACTCCGAGCGAGGTCTGGCAGCTCTTCTGGTACCGCGGGGACCGGCCCGAGCACAACGGGGTCAAGATCGACATCCTCCACCCGGGCGACGAAACAGGCGAGGGGCTCATACGTCGCTGCAAGTTCCGAGTCCCGAGGTACCTGCTGACCAAGGGAGTCGGTCACTCCTGGGAGTGGCTCACCGAGGTGAAGCCGTGCGAGTCGTGGAAGTACGACGCCATCGGAAAGCCGCTGTGGTCTTGCGCCGAGGGGCGCACCCGCTTCGAGGACCTCGGCGACGGCCGCACCAGGATCCACTTCTCCGAGATCTATCACGCGTTCAATCCGGTGACGCGCCTCTTGCTCGAGAAACGCGTGCATCGGTTCATATCCGCCGACAACGACCGCTTGATCACCGAATCGGTGAACGAGGGTCTCAAGCGGATGCGCGCGGCTCGAGCCAAGGTTCCACCGAGCGAAGAGTAACGATCGACGAGTGACGGCGGCCGCGGTTCACGGGCGTCGAGACGACGCGATCCCGATTCAACCTCGGTCGTCGACAGAGGCTTCGTCGTGCCACCTGCGCGCCTCGGCAACTGCTTCTGTTCCCGGTCCACCCGAAGAGGCGGGTTCGGGCCGGAAGCGGTGGCCGAGCAGCGCTGACAGGCTCGCTCCCACCGACAACCGCAGCGCGTCGAGGTCGTAGCCGCCTTCGAGCACGAGCGCAGTTCGCCCGGGAGCCGGAGCGAAGTTGCGCACGCGCAGAGCGAGATCCGCGAAATCGCCTGCGGTCAGGTCGAGACCGGCGAGCGGATCGGCCCGATGTGCATCGAAGCCGGCGGAGACGAGAACCCATGACGGCGCGAATCGCTCGACCGCAGGCGCCACGAGGTCGTCCAGCGCTTCGAGCAGGACGTCACCGGTGGCGTGCGCGGGCAGCGGCACGTTGATCGTAAGGCCCCTCGCTCTCGGGCCGCCGGTCTCCCTCGCCCTTCCGGAACCCGGATAGAGCGGCCACTGATGGGTCGACACGTACATGACGCGCGGGTCGTCCCAGAAGATCGCCTGCGTGCCGTTTCCGTGGTGCACGTCCCAGTCGACGACGAGAACCTTCTCCCCGCGCCCGGCGAGCGACGCAGCCGCGACAGCGATGTTGTTCAGGAGGCAGAACCCCATGGCTTCGTCCGCCAGTGCATGGTGTCCCGGTGGGCGCGCACAGACGAAGGCGACCTCGCCGGTGCCGGCTGCGAGAGCATCGACCGCCGCGAGCACGGCCCCCGCTGCCAGGAGCGCGGTGTCCCACGAACCGGGCGCGGCGACCGTGTCCGGATCCAGGGCGCCGCCTCCGGCCTCGCAGAAGGCGTGAAGCGCCTCGAGGTAGGAGAGCGGATGGACGCGCGTCAGCTCCTCCTCTGTCGCGTGCCGGGGTTCCAGCCGTACCACCGCGTCGGACAACCCGGCTTCTGCGATCCCGTCGAGAGCAGCGCCCAGGCGAGCCCGACGCTCGGGATGACCGGCGCCGGAGTCGTGACGGTCGAGCTCGGGCGACGCTGCGAGAAGAAGCACTTCTTCACCTTATGACTTGGAAGGCCGGGCGCCCGCCGGCCGTTTACCGCGCGAGCCGGTCGCGGTGAATGCGAAGATGAGCCATGCACGACGTGAGGACAGTGCTGCTCGGCCGTCTCCAGGATGCCTTCGATGCAGTGGAAAGAGGGGCGGATCCCGTCCTGCGTCCATCGGACCGCGCCGACTTCCAGGCGAACGGCGCGCTTCCCCTCGCCAAGCGCCTGGGAACCGATCCCGCGCAGCTCGCGTCGCGGATTCTCTCGTTCGCCCGTCTCGAGGACGTCTGCGAGAGAGTGGAGGTGAGCGGCCCGGGGTTCATGAACCTCACACTTTCGGACGCCTTCATCTCGTCGAGGCTGGCAGAGCTCGCCGCCGACGAGCGCCTAGGGGTCCCGGCGGCAGGGGCGCCCGAGGTCGTGGTGGTCGACTATTCCGCTCCGAACGTGGCCAAGGAGATGCATGTCGGCCATTTGCGTTCGACGATCATCGGCGACGCATTGGTCCGGATGCTCGGTTTCGTCGGCCATCACGTCTTGCGCGAGAACCACATCGGGGACTGGGGCACGCCGTTCGGCATGCTGATCGAGCACCTCCTCGACATCGGCGAGGAGAAGGCGGTGCACGAGCTGTCGGTCGGCGACCTCGACGCCTTCTACCGGCAAGCTCGGGTCTCCTTCGACGACGACGAGGACTTCCGCGACAGAAGTCGCCGGAGAGTCGTCCTGCTCCAGTCGGGGGACCCGGACACGCTCAGGCTTTGGAGGATCCTCGTCGACCGCAGCGTGAGCTACTTCGACGAGGTCTACACGAAGCTCGGGGTGCTGCTCACGGACGACGACATCGTCGGAGAGAGCTTCTACAACGACATGTTGCCCGAGGTCGTGCGCGACCTCGGGACGAAGGGTCTGCTGGTCGAGAGCGAAGGAGCCCTGTGCGTCTTTCCTCCCGGCTTCACGAACCGCAACGGGGATCCGCTGCCTTTGATCGTCCAGAAGTCCGACGAAGGCTTCGGTTATGCAGCTACCGATCTCGCCGCGATACGGGACCGGGTCGGCAGGCGCGCCGCCTCCTGCATCCTGTACGTGGTCGGGTCGGAGCAGGTTCAACACCTCGAGATGTGTTTCGCCGTTGCCCGCATGGCCGGCTGGATGCCGGACGAAGTCCGAGCGGCACACGTCTCTCACGGGCTCGTCCTAGACACCGACCACAAGAAGCTGAAGAGCCGCTCGGGCGCTCCGGTGAAGCTGGTCGAGCTTCTCGACGAGGCTGTCGAGCGCGCCGAGGCGGCAGTGCTCGAGCGCGACCCGCAGCTGAGCGCGCAGGAACGAAACTCGGTTGGCAGGAAGCTCGGGATCGGCGCGGTGAAGTACGCGGACCTGTCGACCGAGCGGACACGTGACTACGTGTTCGACTGGGACCGGATGCTCGCCTTCGAGGGGAACACAGGTCCGTATTTGCAGTACGCGCATGCGAGGATCCGCTCGATCTTCCGACGCGGCAACGTGGAGGCGCCCGAGCTGCAGGATCTCTCTGCACCCCCGATGCTGTCGGAGCCCGCCGAGCGGGCGTTGGGCCTCGCGCTCCTCGGCTACGGATCCTCGGTGGAGGCCGCCATCGACCAGTGGAGCCCGAGCCGGCTGAGTGGCTTCCTGTTCGACTTGGCGAGCACGTTCACGACGTTCTACGAGACGTGCCCGGTGCTGAGCTCCGAAGGTGACGTTCGCCGCAGCAGGCTGCTTCTGTGCGACCTGACGGCGCGCATCCTCGACAACGGGCTCGGCCTCCTCGGGATCGACGCACCCGATCAGATGTAGAGAATCTCCTGGGCGCCGCGACGATGCCCGCCTCATAGAGCGCGAGACGGGCATCGGTTGGTGTCCTGTAAGCGCCTCGGCCGCTCTGGGCGGGGCCCCCGGCAGGCATCTGGATGCCTGGTCGTCGCGACTGGATCCAGGTTGTGGATCGAATGTCGCCGGTCTTGCCGAGGTTCAGCCCGTCTCGGGCGACTTCACGTCACCCAGCGGCCCAGTCCCGGGCGAGGCGCTTCGTACAGGTCCGGTTGACCAGTTCCATCACCCCCCTTTGCTTCGGCCTTCGAATCGGATGGGCCCCGGGTGCGCAATCGCCAGGGACGCCCGCACGGCATCGTGGTTCGCGAAGGGATCGCATCCGATCGACATCTCGCGTGTGGAGCAACACAGCTCCAGCGCGACATCCTCGAGGTCGTCGTACACGTCGCCCTCGCACCCCATTCGAGCCCCCCCGAGTCGAGCGAACGTTCTCCTCGCTGCCGAACTCCGATACTGAGGTCGTACTCCATCCGCCGACAAAGGTCCAGGGCCGAAAGGCCCTGTCGCAACGTCTCGTCGTGGTCGCCGGGATCGCCGCCTTCATACGACGGGCGGGTGGCCTATGTGATGTCGGTCGCCAGCAGCGATGGGTCGAGCACGCCGGCCTCGAGCCACTCGTAGCGGCCGGAGAGCACCTTCTGCGCTGCTTCGTAGTTCTCCGGATCGTCGTTCCGCCAGAGGTCGTGGAAATGGCGGTCGACCCTGCGGCGCGCGCCCTGGCAGAAGAGGTCCGCGAGCTCCTGTGCGCTGTCTGCTTCGGGCCCACCCTGGTCGACGAGCATCTTGGCCCTCACGCACGCAGCGCTCATCGCGTAGAGCTCGGCGCCGATGTCGACGATGCGACCCAGGAAGCCTTGCTTTCGCTCCAGGCGCCCCTGCCAGCGCGACATGCCGTAGAAGGTCGAACGCGCCAGCCGGCGACTGGAGCGTTCCACGAACCGCATGTGAGCCGCGAGCACTTCGCCGAGCTCGGCGTAGCTCCCGGGCCGCTGGCCGGGCCCGGACGCGAGCTGGGGCAGCCATTTGGCATAGAAGGCAGCGGCCTTCTTCGCGCTCTTCGTCTTCTCGCGCATGTTCACGTCGGGATCTACGAGCGCCCCGGCCACCGCCAGATGCTGGTCGACCGCCTCTCTCGCGATGAGGAGCTTCATGATCTCCGTCGAGCCCTCGAAGATCCTCGCGATCCGCAGGTCCCTGAGCACCTGCTCGGCCGGGATGGGGCGCTCGCCTCGGGCTCTAAGGCTCTCTGCGGTCTCGAAGCCACGCCCTCCGCGGATTTGAACCATCTCGTCGGCGACAAGCCACGCCATCTCGGAGCAGTAGAGCTTTGCGAGGGCAGCCTCGATGCGGATGTCGTTTCGCGCCTCGTCGGCGAGAAGGCTGGACAGCTCGACCACTGCTTCCATCGCGAAGGTGAGTCCCGCGATGAACGAGATCTTGTGGGCCACTGCCTCGTGCTTGCCGATCGGCACTCCCCACTGGACGCGCTCGTTGGACCACTCGCGGACGATCTTGAGCGACAACTTTGCCGACGACGCGCACATGGCCGGAAGAGACAAGCGGCCTGTGTTCAGCGTGGAGAGCGCGACGCGCAGTCCGCGCCCTACGCCTCCGACGACGTTCTCCGCCGGGACGCGCACGTTCTCGAACTGAGTCACGCCGTTCTCGATGCCGCGCAACCCCATGAACTGGTTTCGGTGAACCACGGTGATTCCCGGGGACTTCGCCTCCACCACGAAGGCGGTGATTCCGCCGCGCTTGCCCTCTTGGGGCGGGACGACCGCCATGACGACGAGGAGGTCAGCGATCACGCCGTTGGTCGTCCACAGCTTGGTCCCGTTGATGACGTACTCCGACCCGTCCTCGGTGGGCACGGCGGACGCACTCATGCGTGCAGGGTCGCTGCCGACGTCGGGTTCGGTGAGCAGGAACGCGCTGATCTCGTCCTTGGCGACGCGAGGCAGGAAGCGCTTCTTCTGCTCCTCGGTCCCGAAGAGCTTGAGGGGTTGCGGAACTCCGATCGACTGATGGGCACTTAGCAACGTGCTGAGCGCCGAGTGCGCCGATCCCGCCAACTCGAGCGCTCGGTTGTAGTAGAGGTTCGACAGGCCGAGACCCCCGTAAGCCTCGTCGACCTTCATACCCAGTGCGCCCAGGTTGCACAGGCCCTTGACCACGTGCTCGGGGATCTTCGCTTCGCGCTCGATCTGAAGGGGGTCGACCTCCTCGCGCAGGAAGCGCTCGAGGTTCTCGAGGAACTCCTCTCCTTTCCGCCGCTGGTCGGCGGACGGCTGTGGATGCGGATGGATCAGATCGAGGCGGAGGTGGCCGAGGAAGAGCTCCTTGCCGAAGCTCGGCTTGGTCCACTCCTGCTCACGGGCTGCCTCGGCGACCTGACGAGCCTCCTTCTCGGTGACCGTGCTGGCGGGCTTCTCTGTGACGTCGCTCATGGTTGAGACCTCCCTCGGCTCAATCTTCGTACCCCGGGCGCTCGCATGCCAGCGCCTATGTGAACGTCTGCCGAGATCTCAGGGAAACTCCGTGTCCCAGGCCCGGCGTCGCATGGCTGTTCCGCCCTCCTGGCCGAACCCGAGCGAGCCGTAGAGCGGCTCGCCCTGGGGGGTCGCATGCAGCTCGACGATCGGTACACCCTGCTCGTTGCACCATTCGAGGAGCATCTTCATGACCAACGTGGCAAAGCCGAGCCGGCGGGCGTCGGGTTCGGTCGCAACCCATTGGACGTAGCCGACCCGACCACCCGGGTTGTTCGGGGTGGGCAGACGCTCGCTCACGACGACGGCTCCGCAAGCGATCAAGCGCCCGGAGGCGGATGCCGGACCCGCCTCCCGGTCGTCCACGACGACGGCCTGGACGTCGGTCCCGAGGCGCGCACCGAAGCTCTCCGCAGCCCGCCTCGCCCACACCGGGTCCCGCGAGTCGAGCCCCATCGACTCGTACATGATCGCCGCCAGCCGGACGACCTCCTTGGTGTCGTCCCTCGTCGCGAACCTCGCTCTCATGCGACGATCGTGCCACGACCACGGGGGGCCATTAGCGTTCGAGGTGATCGAGACCAGAAGGAAGGGAAGATGGCGTTCAGAGGATTGCAAGTTGCCGACAGCGACATGCACGTCATGGAACCCGCAGACCTTTGGCAGCGCTACATGGATCCCGCTTGGGAACACGCTGCTCCGGTAGGCCTGACGGAGATCGAACGCGACATGCGCGTCAGGGTGAAGAACGCATCGGTCCTGCGGTTGGGCCACCTGCGGCCGCGTGCGGCCGGCAGGCCGTGGACGCCGGCTCAGGACTCGGTCTTCGTCCACGCCGAGGAGCGGAACTGGGACGCCAAGTCACAGGTGATGGCCATGGACATGGAGCACCTCGACTCGACCGTCCTCTTCCCGAGCCGGGGGCTCTTCGTGCTGTCGTTGCAATCCTCGGATCACATCGGGCCCGACGGGCTCGAGGCCGAGCTCGCGTCGGCCATCGCGGGTGCGTACAACGACTGGATGGCCGATTTCGTCGCCGATTGCAACGCGCCCGGCCGGGTCTTCGGCGCCGCGATGCTCGCCCCTCACGACGTGGCGGGCGCGGTCGACGAATTGGCGCGCAACGTCGAACGGGGCTTCAAGGCAGGCTTCCTCGTCCCGGGGCTCGTAGACAACAAGCCATGGCACGATCCGAAGTACGACCCGCTCTGGAGGGAGGCGCAGCGCCTCGACGTCCCGGTCTGCTTCCATGGCGGCGGGACCACCTACCTCAAGCCGGACTTCGCCTTCAGTGAGCATCTCGACAAGCTGATGCTCTGGCACCCCTTCAACCAGCCGCTCGGGATCATGTTCGTCGTCACATGCCTGACGTCTGGTGGCGTCCTCGAGCGGTTCCCCGAGCTTCGCGTCGGCCTGCTCGAGGGCAACTGCTCGTGGGCTCCTTTCATGATGTACCGGCTCGACGAGCACTGGGAGTGGACGGGCAGTTACGAGGCACCCGAATTGCAGATGAAGCCCTCCGAGTACCTGCTGCGGAATTGCTATCTGTCCTGTGAGGCGGACGAGCTCACCGCCCGTCACTACTTCGAGGACTTCGGCGACGACAACGTCATCTTCTCGACCGACTATCCCCACGCAGACTCGAAGTTCCCGCATGCGACGGAGTCGTTCCTCGATCTTCCATTTGAGGACTCGACGAAGAAGAAGGTCCTCTGGGACAACTACGCCAAGCTCTACAAGGTGTAGCGATCGATCAGGCCTCCGGCCGAGGCGGCGGCAGGCGCAGTTGCGCGCCGCTCGCTCGCTCGGTCGCCTCGACGAGGTCGCTGATGTCGCGCGGACCCAGTCCCTGGGCCTTGGCGTAGACGAACATCTGGTGAACGGCGGACGCGACCGGGACGGGCACCCCGACCTCGCGGCCCACTTCGAGGATCAACCCTGCATCCTTGGCAGCGAGCTCGATGGCGAATTCCGAAGGCCTGCCTCTCTCGTTGATCTCCTCCACCCGACGCTCGAGGTACGAGTTGGCACCTCCGGAGAGCCGGACCATCTCGAGAAGGGTTCGAAGGTCCACGTCGCTCTTGGCGGCGAGCGCAAGCCCCTCGAGCGAGACCCACATCGTCGTGAAGGCCATCAGGGAGTTCACGAGCTTCCCTACGTTCCCGCTCCCCAGGGGGCCGAGGTGGAACGTCGCCCGGCCGATCGTGTCGAGCAGCGGGGTCACCTCACCGACGTGCTCGTCGGATCCGCCCACGATGAAGACGAGCATGCGTTTGCGGGCGCCCGGGGCCCCGCCCGTCAAAGGCGCCTCCACCAGATGGGCTCCCGCTCGTTCGAGCTTCTCTCCCACTGCGCGCACCGTCGACGGAGCGTTCGTGGTCAGGTCGACGAGCAACTTGCCGGTTCCGGCTGCACCTTCGAGCCACTCGGCTGCGACGGCCTCCACGATCGCCGGCGACGGAAGCGAAAGAAAGGTCAGCTCCGTTGCCGACGCGACTTCGGCGGCGTCGCTCGCAGCACGCGCTCCGAGCTCGACCATCTTCTCGACGCGGGTGGGATCGAGGTCCAGGACCGTAAGCTCGTGGCCGTCGGAGAGGAGGTTCGCGCAGATTCCGGCTCCGATGTTCCCGAGGCCGATGAACCCGATGCTCCTCGAGCCGACGGCGGGTTCCGGGGTCGTCACGGTGCCTCGAAGACGATCTTGCCGAAGAGGTCCCCCTGGATCATCGCCTCGAAACCTTCGCGTGCGTCGGTGAGTGGAAGGACTCGGTCGATGGGAGGGCGCACCCCCGAGACCTCGCAGAGGGCTGCCAGCGAGGAGAGCTCCTGGCGGTTTCCCATCGTCGATCCCACCACGCGCAGCTGGAGGAAGAAGATCCGAGTGAGCTCTGCGGGAGGGGAGTTCCCACTCGTGGCCCCACAGGTCACGAGCGTGCCGCCGGGTTTGAGCGACTTGACCGAGTGCGCCCACGTCGCCTCGCCCACGGTCTCCATGACGGCGTCCACGCGCTCGGGCAGGCGCGCACCGGGCTCGAATGCCTTCTCTGCGCCGAGTTCCAGAGCCCGGGCGCGCTTCTCCTCGCTTCGGCTCGTGACCCAGATCCGGAACCCGGTGGCAGCTCCCAGGATCACGAGCGCGGTAGCGACACCACCTCCGGCGCCTTGGACAAGGACGGTCCCCCCTGGCTTCACCCCGCTGTTGGTGAAGAGCATTCGGTAGGCGGTGAGCCACGCCGTGGGAAGGCAGGCGGCTTCCTCGAACGACAGCGCGGCGGGCTTCGGTATCAGGTTCCTTCGGGGAACCGCGACCGTCTCGGCGAACGTGCCGTCGTGAACCTCGGAGAGGAGGCTCCGGCGCGGGTCGAGGGTCTCGTCACCCGCCCACCCCTCGCTCGCGATGACGCTGTGGACGATCACATCGTTGCCGTCCTCGTCGATCCCCGCCGCGTCGCAACCGAGGATCATCGGAAGGCGATCCTCGTCGATACCGACTCCGCGCAGGGTCCACACGTCGTGGTGGTTGAGTGAGGCGGCGCGGACCCTGACGGTCGTCCAGCCTTCGGGAGGCTTCGGCTCGGGATGCTCACCCACGACGAGACCACCGAGCGGATCGTCACGGGAGATGGTTTTGGCGCTTACGGCGAGCAAGGCCGTCAACATATCAACGCTCTTCAGGAGCTCCCAAGCTCGAGAGCGCTCAAGAAAGCGAGCCCAGCCGTTTCGTGGCCAGGGTCCGCAGCTCGTCGACGCGGATCTTCGAGTTGCCGGTCAGGACCAGCTCGTCCTCGCTGAAGAAGATCACGTGTCGCGGCAGCTTGTACGAAGCCAGCTTCCCTCGGAGGAAGTCGCGCACGCCCTCCTCGGTCACCTCGGATCCCGGCCGGGACACTGCACAGACGACGACGACCTGGTCCATCGTCGGATGAGGGACCCCGACCGCCAGGGCGCTCTGGAGATCCGGGTGGAACAGAAGCTCGTTCTCGATCTCGACGGGGGAGACGTTCGCACCACCGGTCTTGATCAAGTCGCTGCTGCGCCCCACCCAGTGCAGGTGGCCCTTTTCGTCCACGAACCCGGCATCTCCCGTGGCGAAGAACCCGTCTTCGTCGAACACGGCTTCGGGGGCGACCTTGAGGTACCCCTTCATGAGCGTGGGCCCTTTCAACCTGATCTCGCCCTCGACACCCGCGGGCTGGACCTCACCGCTGTCGGCGTCGACGATCCGAAGGGCGTTACCGGGAAGGATCGCCCCCTCGTGCCCCACACGCTCGGCCGACGGGGTGTCGGCGGGAACAGAGGTGACGATCGTGAAGGTCTCTGTGAGCCCGTATGCGGCGCGCGGGCTCCAGGAGTCGTCCGCGTTAACAGTGGGATGCCTTCCAAGCGCGCTGAACGACTCGGCGTGGCGGATCGACGAGAGATCCCGGCTCGCCCAGTCGGGATCTCCCTCCAAAGCGGCCTGCTGGTGCGGCCAGGCGAACGGAGTCGTCACTCGCTCGCGTTCGATGATCGCGAGGGCTTCGCCGGGATCGAAGAGCTCCTGCAGCACGAGACAGCCACCGGCGGCGAGCGTCGCGCCCATGACCATGCAGAATCCCGCAGTCCAGAAGAACGGATACGCGCTCCAGACGCGCACCGTGGGGTCGGTTCCGAGGTGCCGCGTGAACCGCCAGCTCTGAAGCGCTGCCGCTCGATGAGCATGAAGCACTCCCTTCGGCCGTCCTGTCGACCCGGAGGTGTAGATCACGAGCGCGTCGTCGTAGGGCGAGACCTCGCTGATTCGCTCGTCCAAGGTCCGGTCGTCCACGTAGGCGGCCCCGGCGAGGAAGCTCGCGAATTCCTCCGTTCCAAAGCAGAGGCGCCTCGCCAGGTACGGAAGCGAAGGAGCGATGCTCCGAAGCTGCTCGTCGTAGGCGTGGTGCGAGAGGCGCTCCTGATGGACGAGGATCGCCGTGTCGGAGTGGCGCAGCACGTGCTCGATCTCCGGCGCCTCGAAAAGGGTGTTCACCGGCACGAGCACCGACCCGGTCATGGCGGTCCCGAAGGCACCTGCCACCCACTCGGGTCGGTTTCCCATGAGCAGGGCCACACGGGTGCCCTTCCCGGCTCCGGCCGCGATCAGCGCCTTTGCGAACAGCCGAGAGCGTGCGAGCAGCTCCCCGTAGCTCCAGCGCTCGGTTGTCTCGCCGGCGCGGGAGAAGCAGAGCGCCTCGCGTTCCGAATGCAGCGATGCGACGTCTTGGAGCAGCTGGCCGAGGGTCAGTGCCCCGACACCGGGCTCGGTCTCGGTCGGTGGTCCGAAGAAGGTGGGCACCTTTGGCTCCGATTTCTCCTAGGCCCCTGTTGCCCGGCTCAGTCGGGCAGCTCCACCTCGACAGGGCCTTTCGCCATGACCGAACCGTCCTGGTTGGTCATAGTCACCTCGAGGGTCGCGACGGCGGTCCCAAGCGTCGGGTCGCGACGAGTGGCCGACACCTCCGCGTCGATGAGGGTCAGATCGCCGTCGAACGCCGGGAAGCGGTACTGCACCGCGGAGTGGCGCACGAAGCCCCGGTCTCCGGCCCACGCGGCCACGTAGTCGAGCACCCATGCGCCCATCGAGGCTCCGTAACCGTATCCCCGCGGCATGCCGATGAGACGTGCATGCTCCTCGTCGGTGTGCCCCCGACTCGGGCCGTGGTACAGACCGTCCCCTAGCTCGGGGTCCTCCTTGGCTCCTTCGAGATCGCGGTCCATCTCCTCGAGCCAACCTGCCTCGGTCAGGTGGTCGGGACCTTCGTGGATCGACGATCCCCAGACCGTGAAGATGTAGCCGCGCCACTCCGACGCCAGGCTCGGCAACGAGTGCGGTCCGATGGGTCGCGTCGGCAGGCGCTGGCCGACCTCGAGGCTCTCGAGCGCGGGGCTCTGCCTCCTGGACTGGGTGCGAATCCAGTCGCGGCGTTGGGCCTCGATCGTCACGAGACGCTCCTCGGTCCAGATCGGCCTCGGCGCGGCCTGCTCGAAGAAGCCCCGATCTCTTGCGACGTCCGCTCGGTATCGCACGGCGGTCGACCATTGCTTGGCCACCTGGTCGCCGCGTTGGTTCACGTAGACCGTCTCACCTCGAGAGAACATCGTCGGTCCGGCGAACTTCGTCTCCGACACCTTATAGTCGACGAACCTCCTACGCATGTCCAGCAGGTCGCCGGGGTAGATGCGCGGTCCGTTGAACCACCATTCGTCCCCGCCGAAGATCATGTGGGTACCCGGGATATTGCCGACGATGGCCGGTCCTGCGCCGTGTCCGACGTCGCAGCAGATGGTGAACGACTGGGGAGCGACGATCCGCCCGAAGACGCTTTCGGCTGCGACCTCCTCGTCGAAGTGCAGCGGGTTCGGATACGCCATCGCCTGCACCCACCGGCGGATGTCGGTGACCGTCACCGGTTCCTTGAGCCGGCCCCCACCGACAGGCTTGCCGACGTAGCGGTCGACGTCGGAAGTGTCGAACTCGATGGTCTTCTCGGTCTGCGTCATGGGACCCCTCCCTCCGACAGCGAAATCCTGACACAGACGTCAGTGTCGTGCCGGTGACGCGTCTTGTGATAGTCCCTGTCTGTGGCCGGGTACAGCGGGACGCCACTTCCGACGAAGCTCGGCATAAGAGAGGGCTCGTCGGTAGCGGTCTTGTACGCCCCGACGGACCTGGTCTTCGACCTCCCTCAGGGTGTGGCGGTGAAGCGTCGCGCGCAGGGCAAGGCGGACGTCGTCTTGGCCTTTTTCGTCCGGCGAGCAGATCTCGAGCGTCGCTTCGACACCCTCGAGGGAATGGTCTACCCAGACGGCGGTCTTTGGATCGCCTGGCCCAAGCGCTCCTCCGGCGTCGAAACCGACATCACCGACGCAGTGGTCAGGGACGTGGCCCTGCCTCGAGGTCTCGTCGACAACAAGGTCTGCGCGGTGGACGCCACGTGGACGGGTCTCCGGCTCGTCTGGCGCCTCGAGCGCCGTGGCGAGTCGGGGCGTCGATTTGCTAGATCGTCGCCGAGCTCCACCAAGATGCCGGCCATGCCGTCGAGAGCCTCGTCGACGAAGTAGAGGAAATCGTCGTCGGAGACCATGCTTCGCGATCCTCCCGTAGACTCGTCTCGGGCCGGCCACAGCGACAGAGATCGACCCGAGTCCCGGGATCAACACTGGGATCTACAGAGGCGAGAGATGCGATGACCAAATCGAACACGAAGGTTCGCGCAAGCTTCAAGCGGATGGATGAGTCGACCGCAGAGGATTGGTCGATCATCATGGCGGAGCACGGCGCTCTGGTGACGGGCCTTCCGGATCGCATCATCGACCAGCTCCGGATGCTCGACGCGGACTCAGGGGGCTTCGCCGTCGATCGCCTGACGCACAGCCTGCAGACTGCGCGTCGGGCCGAGGTCGACGGCCGTGATGAGGCGTATCTCATCTGCGCCTTGCTACACGACATCGGCGACGTTCTCGGGCCGCTGAACCATGCGGACATCGCTGCCGCGATCGTGAAGCCCTGGGTCTCCGAGGCCTACCACTGGATGGTGCAGCAACACGCCGTGTTCCAGGGCTATTACTTCTGGCACTACATCGGAGGCGACCGCAACTCGCGCGACACCCTTCGCGGACATGAGTACTACGACCTGACCGAGGAGTTCGTTCGCAAGTACGACATGCCCGCCTTCGACGACGAATATGCGACGCCCCCCCTCGAGCACTACGAGCCCTTGATCTGGTCGTTCTTCGCCGGAGCGTCGCACTCTGCCTGAAGCCGACACCTCAAAGCCCTCGTAGCTCAGCGGATAGAGCGCCGGCCTCCGGAGCCGGGTGCGCAGGTTCGAGTCCTGCCGGGGGCGCTCTTGTGGCCCGACGCGACCGCTGCCGGCCACCGACTTGCGGTATGTGACCTTATGCCTTTCCTTTCGTGACCTTGGA
>Ga0116219_10001563_pt1 | contig 20993 bp, 19 predicted proteins | sample Sb_taG_4_FD_91019 | JGI IMG/M metagenome (GOLD analysis project Ga0116219, IMG submission 91019) | Peat soil microbial communities from Weissenstadt, Germany - Sb_50d_6_BS metaG | ecosystem: Environmental > Terrestrial > Soil > Wetlands > Peat | place: Germany: Weissenstadt | collected 2010-09-21
CATGTCTATTTCTCCCGAAAGACAGATTACGTAATCGACGGTGTCGGTTCTATGCAAGGTAGCTTCGTTGCCGGGCTGAAATTCCATCATCGTGAAGCGACTTCCACAGGGCGGCGGCGCAGATCCCAGAATACGATCGCCCTCATCTTCATCGCTCAATATGAGCGTGGGAGCGTGGTCTGTTGACCACATCAGCGTTGAAGAGATTTCTTCGTTCGGGAATTTATGATTGGTGGCATCTGCGTCGATCCAAATTGTAGCTTTTCCGCCTGCATCATGCTTAGTAACGATGCGCCGGAACTTCGGCTTGGTTCGGTCTAGTGGCTTCGCCATTCAATTCTCCTAGTCTTCGCGTCACAAGAAGCTTTTTTCAGGCAATTCTCTGCAGATCCTGCGAGAATTTGTATAATGAATGCGCGAGGCAGTGTGACGCGATCACGCATGGTGCAACTCCGTCAAATCTCTCGGTGCTAGAGCATTTTTTTGTTCGGTGCGCGGAGTGGGCGAACGAGATGAAATCAGCCCTTCCAGGGCCGCCTTTATCAACAGTGCGGTGTAGTGAGAATACGCACGCGCCCCGGGAATCCCACCGCCCGCAACGTAGAAGCCTTCTTGAGCGGTGCGAGCGTACATGTTGTTGAGCTCGCCGTCGTCTCCTATTCCCCAAATCGGACCGATGCGATCAGCGACCTCGTCGCCGAACATCGCCCTGACGCCTTCTTGGAGTGGCTTATATCCGGTCGCCAGGACGATAATATCCGCATAGAGCGTGCTTCCGTCCGAGAAGATGACTCTCCTCGATTCAAGCCGCTCGATTTCGACGGCCACCTTTAATTTGATCTTTCCTTCGATGAGAAGCTCGGACGCGCCGATATTTAAATAGTAGCCGGCTTGGTAGCGCAGCAATTTCAAGAAATAGCCAGTGTCGTCTTCACCGTTATCGAAAAGGAAGCCAATCTTGCGCAAGCCGTCTAGCAGTTCCTTGTCGTCTTCTGCCATTTGCCTGCTAAGAGGCCGATGCAGGCGGGCGAGCAGAGGGTAGGGTACCGACGCAGCAATGAGATCGGTGTCGGTAATCGGCCGGATACCGTCGTTTTGGCGATACAGCTCGTACGGGCGAACTGAACTCGGCTCCAGGCTGACCACGGTTATGGACGAGCGTTGCAGCATGGTTACGTTGGCGCCACGCCAGTGCAGGTGTTGCGCGATATCATGGCCGCTTGTGCCGACGCCGACGACAAGAACCGATTTGTCTGTTACATCGAGATCATCGGTGTTCCCGCTCGAGTGAACGATTTGCCGCCGAAATCATTCCTGCCTTTAAATTCGGGAATGCTCGGCAGGCCACTCACGCCCACAGCCAGGACGACATGGCTCGGCCGCATCGTTCTCGTGCTGTCGTCCGCCAAGCGTAGTCGAACGGTCCATCGCTTAGCCAAATTGCTGTATTCTCCGCCCAAAAATGAGGTCTTCGTCCAGACGTTAAGCTCCATCGTCTCGGCGTAGAACTCCAACCAATCTGCGAGCTTGTCCTTGGGAATGTACACGGGCCATGTGTCTGGGAATGGCAGGTAAGCAAAATGATTCATGCAGATTTCATTGTGTAGGTGCAACGAATGATAACGGTTGCGCCACACGTCGCCGATCCGCTCCGTCCTTTCGACCACAAGCGTGCTGACATTGAGCTGCCCCAGCCGCGCTGCCAGCATCAAGCCAGATTGACCCCCGCCGATGATTACGACCTCAGGATCTTTGTCCTTGAATTGGCGTGCCTTGTTCCTACGATCGCGCCAGTTATCCAGTTCGCGCGACGTCACACGGAGATCATCTCGCGCCCGGTTTCGTGCCGTGGCTTGCGGATATTTTTTCAGCTCCTTTATGGCCGTCAGAATTGTGAAGGCTTTCAAACCGCCCGGCGAACTCGAAATTTCAACTAGCCGCGCATGACCTCGGCCATGGGCTATGCCGGTGTCAAAGGTGAAGAAAAACTCCAACGTCCTGTCGTGCTCACCAATAGCGCCGATGGTGGGTTCGCTTTCCAGACGAAAGTCATCGGCAGCGTTCAATTCAAAGGCTTCGGCCAGCCACGCTCGGATGTTGTCGATGCCGTGGAGATTCCGAAAGTTCCAGCCAAAAGTTAGCAAATCGCGCCAATATCCATCGGCGTGCATCATGGATGAAACGCGCGTGTAGTCTCGTTCCCGAAGCGCCTCGTTGAATTTGGCTAACCAAGTCTCGGCGATCCGACGCAGTTCGGAGGCTGACGCGCCGTTCCAACTCGCCAAGTGTCTCTCCCTGTTTCAGGCGGCTACGCCCATTCCATATTTTGGGAATATAGCTCCAAAATATGGCTCTGTGGTCAACGTGTGCGGTTGCTTCGTGCGCCTCTCACTGGTGCGGAGTGGGCGGTCGATTTACACACCGAGGTAGCGGGCCTTGGTCTCCGCATCGGCTGCCAGTTCGATCGGCGTGCATTGGTGGACGATGCGTCCCTTGCTCATGATGAATACGATGTCGGCGTAGCGTAGCGCGAAGGCGAGTTGCTGTTCGATGAGCAGGATGGACGTGCCTGCCTGCTTGAGCGATTCGATGGCGCTACCGAGCTCTCGCACCATCAGCGGTGCCAGTCCTTCGGTCGGCTCGTCCATCACCAGAAGCGCCGGATTGCCGACCAGCGCGCGTCCGGCCGCGAGCATCTGCTGTTCGCCACCGCTCAATTTGCCGGCCAGGCTGCGCAACCGTTCATGCAGATTCGGAAAGAGCTCGATAATTCGCTCGAAGGTCCAGCGGCCGTCGCCGCGTGCGGTCACCTGCAAATGCTCTCTCACAGTCAGCGAGCGAAACACGCGTCGGCCTTGCGGTACCAAGCCGATGCCCATGCGGGCGATGCGGTGCGCCGGCATGTGGGTAATATCGATATCCTTAAACAGGATGTTGCCGCGCTTCGCCGGCGTGAGGCCCACGATCGAGCGCGCCAGCGTCGTCTTCCCGACGCCGTTGCGGCCTAACAGCGCGACCACCTGTCCGGGCTCAAGCTTAAGCGTCACGCCCTGCAGTATGTAGCTGTCCCGGTAGTAGGTATGGATGTCTTGTACGTGCAGCACAGTTGCATGTCCTGGCTAATCGGCACCAAGATAGATCGCCGAGACGTTGGGATCGCTACGGATTGCCGCGACTCCGCCCTCGGCGATCAAACGGCCTTGGTGCAAGACGGTGATGCGGTCCGCAAGCGCAAAGGCCACGTCCATATCGTGCTCGATCATGAGGATGGTCATGTCCTTTGGCAGGCTTCGCACCATGCCGACTACGCGAACCACTTCGGCTGCGGAAAGACCCGCTGTCGGTTCATCGAGCAGAAGCACTTTCGGCCGCATCGCCATTGCGAGGATCAGGTCGATCTGACGTTGTTCGCCGTAGGAGATTTCCCTTGCGGCTCGGCTGGCAATGGCTGTCAGACCCCATTCTTGCAACAGTGACTCGGCGTTGTGAAACAACTGACGGTTGGTGCGCATCCGCGCAAGCATAGAGAACGCGCTCTTATCGGTAGCCTGCAGTGCCAATAAGACGTTTTCCAGAACGGTAAGGCGGGGGAAAAGGTTGGTGATCTGGAATGTGCGCGCCAGGCCCATATGCGCCCGCTCGTACGGCGGCAGAGTTGTGATGTCGCGGCCGAACAGCATTACCTTGCCGCCCGACACGGCGAGCGCGCCGGACAGCAAGTTGAACAGCGTGGTCTTGCCGGCGCCGTTTGGCCCAATAATTAGCCGGCGCTCACCCGGCGCGACCTCGAATGAAACATTCGACAGCGCCTGCACGCCGCCGAAATTGCGGGAAACGTCGCTAACGGCGAGCGCACTCACGGTGCGGCTTTCTTTGCGCGAAATTCGCGAACGAATCCAATAATACCTCTTGGCGCGAACAGCGCGACGACGACGTAGATGACGCCGAGCACGAGCAACCAGCGTTCGGTATAGGTGCTGACGACGTTATCCAGGAGTACGATGAGCGCAGCGCCGATCGCAGGTCCGATCAGCGTGCCAGCGCCGCCGAGAATGACCATCAGCAGGACTTCAGCCGAACGGACGACTTGCAGGTAGTCGGGGCTGACGAAGCGGTTGTAATAGACGTAAAGACAGCCGGCGAGGCCTGCGAAGGTGGCGGCCAGTACGAAGACTGCGAGCTTGTAGCGCCAAACATTGTAGCCAAGCGACAGCATGCGCGTTTCACTTTCACGGATGCCGCGCAAGGCAAAACCGAAAGGCGACGATATGATGCGTATCAGCAGAAACGTGCCGACACCGATACAGAACAAAACGAAGTAGTAGAATGGCGTCTCGTCGGTGAGCGACCATGGCAGATCAAGGTTTGGCCTCGGCACCTCTGGCAGGCCGTCGTCGCCGCCCGTCAGCGACCTCCAGCCGAACGCAATGCCCCACACCACCTGCGACAGCGCCAAGGTGATCATCAGGAAGTAGCTGCCGCGGGTGCGCAGCGCCAAGAAGCCGAACAGCGTAGCGGTGAGGGCGGCGATCAGAAGCCCGGACGGAAGCGCGAGCCACACGCTCCAGCCCATCTTCAACGCCAGCAGCCCGGTGGCATAGGCCGCGACGCCGAAATAAGCCGCGTGTCCGAGCGACGCCATGCCGGTGTACCCGATCAGCAAGTCGAGGCTCATGGCGAACAACGCAAATATCATCATCTGGACAACCAGCCCAAGATAGTAGGTCGAAAGAAAATGGGGGAGCAGCAGGAGCACGAGAATGCCGACAACCGGCACCGCGGCGAGTCCACGCCGCCAGGTCACGGCTGTCAAAGGCCCGGCGTTCATTCGCGCCCGAACAGGCCGGTCGGTCGCACAGCAAGGATCAGCGCCATTGGGGCGAAGATGGTGAACAGAGCAAATTCGGGAAAAAATACCTTTCCGAAATTATCGAGCAGGCCGACAATCAGACCGCCGGCCAGCGCGCCCTTCAAGCTACCCAAGCCACCGATGATGACGACGACGAAGCCGAGCAGCAGCACCTCGAAGTCGGCGCCCGGATAGACGCCGACGATTGGTCCGCCCATGACACCACCGAGCGCGGCGAGAAAGGCCCCAAGCGCAAACACTAGGGTGAACAGCAGAGATACGTTGATGCCCAGCGCGCGCGCGACTTCCTCGTCGTCGACGCTGGCGCGCACCATTGCGCCGACGCGGGTGCCTTCCTGAAGCCACCACAGCAGCGCAGCGACGACCAATCCGAAGCCTATGATGAATAAGCGATAGGACGGATAAAAAAAGGGACCAATTTGTATTGAGGCACCAAACATCGCGGGTTTGGGCATCGTTTGTGGATTGCTGCCCCAGATCACCGTTGCAAGATCGGAGAATATGAAGAGAAAGCCGAAAGTAAGAAGCGCCTGGGGCAGTTCTTGAAGATGAACGCGCCGTAGGAAAAAGCGCTCCATGATGACGCCGACGAACGCGATCGCGCAGCTAGCAGCCAGTACCGCGAGCACGAAACTGCCGGTTTTGTGCACCACGACCAAGCCGATATAGCCGCCGAGCAAATAAAACGAACCGTGCGTTAGATTCAGCACCTTCATCAGGCCGTAGATCAGGGAAAGTCCCGCGGCCAACAGGAATAGCAGCATCCCGAAGGAGATGCCGTTCAGAGTTTGGACGACCCAAAAAGTCATAGCGGCAAGGCCCCGGGTATCCATCGCAAAAGCGTGCTTAGGATTGTGATCAGTTTACATGCAAGCCATCTCCCGGGACAGGAGAGCGCGGTCGATGCGTCATCCTGTCCATATTGCGGATAGGCCAGCGGCATGGAGGAAGCGACGGTCGATCCGGATCTGCGTCTGATTGCCGGCGATGAACGGAAGCCTTCTCACGTCGAGATGATCAATTTTCGGACCGAGTGCTCGGATGTGAAATCGTCCTAGGGGAACATATCGTAAGGGTCCTTCACCTGTGCGATGCGCTCGCCACAACGGTTTTCCAATTGCCCGTCTTTCTTCTTTTGGACCGTGAGCGGGTAGAAGTCAGCCACTAGGCCATGGTGTTCGTCGAAACTTGCTATGCCCATCGGCCCCTTGATCTGGACCTTGCCGAGAGCGGCGATAAAGGCGTCTCTGTCCTCCGCGCGTCCTTTGATGTCCTTGAGGGCCTGGATGACCATCTTGGCGGCCATATACCCCATATACTGATAGGAACCGGGCACCGCGTTGTAACGGGCCTTGTAGCCGTCCACGAACTGCTTGTTCTCAGGCGTGTCGAGCGTGCCGCAGTACGTGTAGGCGCTCAGGACGCCAACGGCTTCCGGGGGCATATTTCCCAGCACTTCCTCGCTGGTAAACGAAGCGATGCCGAACAACGGCATTTTCTTGTTCAGACCGTATTCGGCGTATTGCTGGGTAATGCGCGAAGAATCGGAACCCCACATGGCGGCGAAGATGCCGTCAGCCTGCGCATCCATCTTGGTGAGATAAGGCGCGTAGTCTGATGTCGCGACGTTCGGAAACATGGGTTCTAGCACATTTTCCTCGCCAAAAACCTTTGTCACCGCGGCATACGCTTCGCGACTGGGCGGAGCGTTCCAGCCGATGAAATAGGCCTTCTTCCAGCCCATTTTTTTGGTGCTTTGGCCAGCAACCAATCCGAATTGATATGATGACGGAACGAAACGGAAGATATACGGGCTTTTCTGCGCGCGCGTCAGGCTGGCGAGCGCTACTGTAGAGATCCATGGAATTTTCTGTTCGTTGACATACGGCGCCATGGCGGCGCCCACTGAACTCACCAATTCTGACAGCAACAGGTCTACCTTGTCCCGCTCCACCAGCGCCTTTGTCTTGGTCAGACCGGTGTCCGGCCGTCCCACGCTGTCTTCGTAAAGCAACTCGATCTTCCGCCCCGCGACAATATTGTTCTCTTCCTCGAAGGCCTGCTTGATGGCATCGCGCTCGGGGGCACCCTGTGCCGAGACTGGGCCGGTCAGCGGAAACATCACGCCGATCTTGATCGGCTCCTGGCTGAATGCCGGCTGCATCAGCGAGGCTAGCGCCATTAGCCCGACAATCGCGATCACGCTGAATTGACGCATTTTGTGTCCTCCCGTTTTTTACAAGCTAGGACATTTGGGCCTGGAAATGCAACCGATAGCGCCGTTGTTGTGCTGCGACATCGAATTGCACACCGAGCGCTGAGAAGGGCATATGCTATTTGCGTGATTGCAAGGAAGAACAGACGGCATTGACGCAGCTTACAGCACCCTATGGTTCCCTACGACGTCGATCCAAAGCCAAGTATCGGCAGATCGGCCTTGATACGGCATTGTCAGGTAACGGCAAAGTCGCCAGACTGCCGACGGTGTTCGGAGCTTTCAGAGGGGGACAATGAGCAGACCCGATCAAGCGTTTGGTTGGCGCAAGCGCATCGGTCTACTCAGCCCGACCGTGATCGAGACCGCTGCCTACGATTTCTTCCGCGTCGCCCCCGATGGCGTTTCGATGTGCGCCACGACCTCCAATATCGAGCATTGGAACAAGGAAAATTTCCAACAGCACGTGATCGAGCCGTTGGTAACCGCCGTAAAGTATCTCGCCTCACGTCACGTCGACTACATCATCCATACCGGAATGCCGGTGGTGACGACGCAGGGCAAGGGTTTTGAGGACGAAATCGTCAAGCTGATCACGGACATCACAGGATTGCCCGCGACCACCAGCATTCGCTCCGCCATCCGCGCACTCGCACACCTCGGTGTGCGCCAAGTCGCCGTGGTGACACCCTATCCGCAGGAATTGCATCAGTCAGCGCTAACATTCCTTCAGGCGAGCGGTTTTTCAGTGGTCGCCGATCACACCGAGGACGTGGTGTTCAAAGAACTTCAGGACGTGACGCCCGCCCATATCGCTGCCGTCACCAAGCGCGTCCTAAATGCGGCACCGTCGGCCGATGGCGTCTACATCCCGTGCAATCAGTGGTCGGGTGCCGATGCAGCGCCCCTCATTGAGCGGGAATGCGGCGTTTCGGTCGTGACGGGAGCCCACGCCGACTACTGGGAAGCGTTCCGCTCCCTCGGCATCAACGACCGCATCGAAGGGCATGGCCGGTTGATGGCGAGCCTGAGCGGTGACGCTCACGCGGCGCCCGCATAGCGCATGGCTAATCCTCGGCATGGAAAGAGCGATGATAGCCCTCACGCGACGTAACTTCGGACTTCTCGCATTGACGCTCGTCGCGACGCTGGCGCCGTTCGAGAATGCCGCAGCGCAGGATTTTCCGTTGCGGCCGGTGCGCCTCATTGTCCCCTACGCGCCGGGCGGCAGCGGCGACCTGATCGCGCGGCTGCTTGGCGACAAGCTCTCGGCGCTTTGGGGTCAGCAGGTCGTGGTCGAGAACAGGCCGGGTGCCGGTGGCGTGATTGGGACCGAAACCGCCGCCCATGCGCCCCCCGACGGCTACACGCTTTACCTGGCGACCGACGGACCACTCACCGTGGCGGCGACGCTGAACGGGCGTGTTCCATACGACTGGAAAGGCGACCTAGCCCCGGTGTCGATGATCACGGTCGGTTATCAGGTGCTCATCGTCGATTCAAATCTTCCCGTACGCACGCTCGCAGAGTTCATTGCGCTCGCGAAGTCGAAGCCGGGTGCGCTTAATTTTGCTTCGATCGGCGTCGGCACCGCGCCACATCTCGCTGCCGAACTTTTCTTATCGGTCGCGCAGCTCAACCTGACGCATGTGCCCTATAACGGTTCGTCGGCCCAGGCCATCAGAGCTTTGATCGCTGGCGACGTCGCGATGTTCATGGTCGGAACCTCGACGGCTTTGCCGTTCATCAAGAATGGCAACGTGCGTGCCCTTGCCGTGACCTCGACCATAAGGCGGGTCGACGGCCTGCCGGATGTACCGACCTTCGCCGAGGCTGGTTTGCCGCAAGTAGACTATAGCCTGTGGTTTGCGATCGCCGTGCCGAGCGCAACGCCCGCGGACATCGTCAAAAAATTGAACGCCGACATCAACAAGATTGTCGCCGATCCGCAGTACCAGGACGCATTGAAAATCCGCGGCTTCGAGGCCAAGGGCAGCACCTCCGATGAACTGGCGGCGTTCATGGAAAAGGACTACCTTAAGAACAGAGCTTTGATTCTAAAGCTCGGATTGCATGTGGACTGATAGCCAGGCAATCCCATGATTCGTGTCTCGGACTATGCCGACGTCTGAAGTTTCTGACGTGAACGCGTTTTGTGGCAAGGATTGCGGAAGTCACAGCGAAGTGAGCAGCTTGCCATAATCTTCGATCGGGCCGGCGACCTTGCCGTGCTTCATCGCGCTCCAGATCCACGCAATTCATGTTCCTGTTCCCTTGATCGATCGCCGCGCGCTCGCTGGCCATCTACTTCACGTGTGCCGGCTCTTTCGGTTTCGTTTTCTCCGCCGGTCGGAATGGCTGCCGCAATCCCGCCTGCTCCAGCAGCGGAAGAACCTCGGCGTTCCACTGCTTGAGCTCGTTCTTGTAGTCGACCCAGGATATTAGACAGCCGTCGACTCCAATGTCCGCGAGCTTGCAGAGTTCGGTCGCGATCTGTTCGGCGGTGCCGACCAACGGATAGCCGCCGTGTCCAGCGATGAAGTGCGCTTTGTGGCTCTCTAGTGTCTTGTTGTCCAAAGTTTCAGTCTGCATCCCGAAAATGCGCAACAGATTTCCGGCGGCCTCCCAGTCGCCCTGCTCGTAGACGTAGCGATGCAGGTAATCCTTAGCTTCCTTCTCGGTATCACGACAAACGACGTAGACGTGAATCCAGATGCGGGTCTCGCGCCCATGCGAATGCGCCATCGTCTTGAGATGGGCGATCTGCTTTTGCGCACCTTCAAGAAACGTACGGTCCTTGAGGATGACGAAGTTCATGTCGCAGTGACGCGTGGTGAAGTCTTGTGCCGCCTGCGACCCGCCTGCGTTCATCACCGGCGGGTGAGGCTTTTGCAGCGGCTTCGGTTGGCTCCAGACGTTGCGGGCATGAAAGCTGTCACTGTCGAAGTCGAATTCTTTGTCGTCGGTCCAGGCTCTCTTCAGAAATTCGAGCCATTCGGCGGCATACTTGTAGCGGTCGTCGTGCGGACGCATTTGCGCACCGAACATGTCGAACTCGTTCTTAAACCAGCCGCACACGACATTGAGCGCGAACCGCCCGTTCGTTACGTGGTCGATGGTAGAGGCCATCTTCGCGACCATAAGCGGATGCACCAGCGGCACATGGCAGGTTGCGAGCACGGTGACGTATTTGGTCAGCGCGCCGAGCGCGGCGGCCCAGGTAAAACTCTCGAACGTCGTGCTGTTGAAATCCGAAGGCCCGCCATAACCGCGCCAGCGCCCGACCGGCAGCAGCGCTTCCATGCCGGAACGGTCGACCGCTTGCGCGATGTCTATTGTATCGGCCCAATTGAGCTTCCAGGCCTCTGGCACAGTCGTGATGGTCGAACCATGACTGCAATTGAATGCCATGACGCCGAGCTTCATGTGATTGCCGCCAAACAATCGTGCGCGGGCGGTCGTGTCGCCTGGAGATGTGGTGGAATCTGGTGCGGTGGAATCCATGTCGGCTCCCCGGGCCCACCGTATTACCCACGGTCAGGCCGAACTGCATCTAATAGTACCAGCAATCACGAGCCAACGGGTGGTGGCCCGGTCATGAGCATTCAGCGACGGGACAGCCCCGATTGGCAAACCAGCGCGCGCGACGATGGCGAAGTCCCTCTAGCTACGCTCGGCTGCCGTCACTTCTTGTATGGTCCAAGCTCTTTAACCACAGCATGGGCGTAGGACATGTCGACCAGGTCGTCAAAATCAACCTTTTTCTTGACCAGACCTTGTTCGGCATAAAAATCCAGATCGTGGGCCAAGCTTCGCACATTGACCTCGCCGTCCGGATTCATGCCAGTTGGGGTGATGGCGCGGTAGATCGCGGGATCCTTGATGGCGGCGTATTCCGTCAGGATCGAGATCAGTTCATCGGCATTTAAGCCGGCAAGGTGGCCGCCTTGGAGTGCATCGTTATAGAAGCGCACGGCACGGAGGAAGGCACGCATAAATTTTCTGGCAAGCTCCGGCCGGTTAGCCGCGAAGCTCTCCGAGTAGAGAAGCACAGCGATCTGGTGATAGGGCGAGATTTCGTCGTCGCCGGCGACCACTACCGCCGAGCCATTGCGCACGGCGATGGTCGGTGCCGGTTCGATGGCAAGTGCGGCATCGACCGACTTGTTTTGCATGGCCATCACATGCTCCATCGCCGATGAAAAGTTGACGACATCGACGTCGGAATATTTAAGCCCGACCGATTTCAGCGCATCGTTAAGTGTCGATGTGTTGCTAACGCCCGGCGCGTTCATGGCGAACTTCATACCCTTGATGTCTTTTAGGCTCTTGAACCGGCCATTTTCGACGAGATCCTTTCGGATAATCATCTTCGTCGCGCCGTAGCCGGGCGGCGAAGAGGCCTTGTCGGCGACGATCTTGATCCTGATGCCGCGCGCTACTGCGTTGTTGAGCGCCGCCGAGGCCGAGCCAGCCCCGACGTCGAGTTCGCCGGTACCGAGTGGCGCGACCATCATTTCGCCTGACTGGAAGCGCTCAAGTTTGGCCGCGATTCCTTCGTCGCGAAAATACCCCTTCTTGTCGGCAATGAAGAATGGCGCATCGCTCGTCGCGCCGAAGATGCCGACGCTGACCGAATCGGTTTGTGCATAGACAGGCAGGGCAAGAGCCGCAACGATCGACAGCGCCGTGCCGCATCTAGTGATTAGTCCCAGCACGATTGTTTCCCCCTTCGACTTCCGTCTCGCATCAGTGTACGCAGCGAAGTCCCTGCTTGACCATGCGCGGCAGTACTTCGTCGCGCAGTGCCGGAAAGTCATTGATGTAGTTGACAAGGCCAACCGCCATACCGTTGAGCCCGCATTTGCTCAACCGCTTGAACGTCGCGACCACGTCGTCGTAGCTGCCGACGACGGGATAGGTGCCGAGCCCGCTGATCAGCCGCTCCTTGAGGCCTTGCAAGGCGGCGAGCGGTGTCGTCCTGCCGGCCGTCCGGATTGCCGCGGCATGCTCCGCCGCCTCCCAGTCCCCCTTCTCGTAAACGATGTAATGATAATAGTCCTCGGCTTCCTTGCGTGTTGGCCGACAAATGAGATGACCACTGGCGAGAATAATCGCTCGCCGCTCTGGCGGCCGCGGTATCGCACGAATGGCAGCAATCTCTTCAGGCAGCGTTTCGCTGCGCATGATGCTGGTGAAGAGACAATCGGCGTTGCGCACGGCAAAAGCGCGGCCTTCCTCCGAATTACCGGCGCTGACTAGGATCGGATTACTGTCGAAATAGGGCTTCGGCTTGCAGTGGACGGCCTTGAGGGAAAAATTTTCGCTGCGTACGTCGAACGGTTCGTCCTCTCTCCAGACTCGCTTGACGATATTCAGCCATTCTTCGGTATAGGCATAGCGGCGATCATGATCCTTGAGCGGGACGCCGAACATCTCAAATTCGCTGACATTCCATCCCGACACTAGATTGAGTCCGAACCGACCCTTGCCGATATGGTCGGCGGTGACGATTTGTTTTGCCGCGAAAATCGGATTGACGAAAGCAATATGCAGCGTGCCGAACACGCAGACCTCGCGAGTTGCGCCGAGCAGGCCTGAGGCCCAGGTTAGCGTCTCGAAAGAAGTGCCCTCTGTGTCGGTTTCGCCGCGATAGCCGTGCCAGCGCCCGACCGGAAGAAGAAATTCGAGTCCAGCCTCGTCGGCAAGGCGCGCAGCCTCGAGATTATTATCCCAGGATGCGTCCCACCGCTCGGGCGCCTTGGTCATGGTCAGTCCGCCGGAGCAATTCAACGCAAACAAGCCGAGCTTGAAAGCGTTCGCGTTGTACATGCGAGTCGACTGGCGGCCCATCGCGATTGTCCCTTACGCGGCGTCCTCAGGATCAAACACGTGTAAGTGACTATGAACCGATGTGGCGTCATGGGCAATCATAGTGCGCCCCGCGCCGGCCTGATTTGCAACCTGCGCAAGGCCGATCCGCAGATGCTTGGCGTGGTTCTTTCGCTCCCTGTCGACCGCCGATATAGTGCTGTTTGCCCAAACAAGAAAAAGATCAGGGAGAATGGGCGTCGCTGCATCCCTCTCGCGTCGTTCGTCTTCGGGGTCGCGTTCCCGCAAGGAAGGGTTGTGATGAATCTGTATCGATCCACATTGGTGCGGCGCGCTGTCGTCACAGCGCTGGTGGCAACGGTCTCGATCGCAGCGGGCGCACTGGTGCGAGCCGAAGATTACCCTGCCCGTCCTGTCAAAATCATAGTGCAAACCGCCGCGGGCAGTTCGCTAGACGCGATGGGGCGGCTTGTCGCCGAGCAATTATCACAGATCTGGGGGAAGGAGGTCCTCGTTGTCAATCAAGCCGGCGCCGGGGGGCTCAACGCCGCACGAGCGACCGCGGATGCGGTAGCAGATGGCTACACGCTGTTCCTGGCCGGCGGTTCGGTTTTCGTTGCATTGCCCGTGCTGCATCGCGACCTGCCGTTCGACGTGAACACCTTCGTGCCGATCGGCTTCGTTGCAGAGCAGCCCTATTCCATCCTGGTGTCGAGCAAGCTGGCTGTTCATTCGCTAGCGGAGCTGATCGCGCTCTCCAAATCGCAGCCGAGCGGGTTAGATGCAGTTGCTGGTACGATCGGTGGCTTGCAGCATTTGACCGCCGAGCGTTTCCGCCGGATGAGCGGTGCTAAGATCAACATGATCCACTATCCGGGCACGCAGGCGGCCTTAGGCGACGTCATCAGCGGGCGGGTGCCGGTGATGTTTCAGACAATCTTGCCGGTTGCTGGCGTTGTTGCGTCCGGCGACGTAAGAATGCTGGCAATCGCGGCGAACTCCCGGTTACCGAACTATCCGGACATTCCGACGGTGTCGGAAACCGTCCCCGGTTTTACTTCGTCCGGCTGGTCTATCCTAGTCGCGCCAAGCGGTACGCCCGGTGCAGTCGTCAACAAGATCAACGAAGACCTGCGAACCGCGCTGGCTCGTCCGCAGGTGATCGCAAAATTCCAGGCGTTGGGGAACTATACGCGGCCGATGACGCCGCAGGACCTCGCGGCGTTCGTCCACAACGAGCGCGAATTGTGGTTACCCATCGTCCAGGAAGTCGGGCCGGCAGCAGAGTAGGGCAAACTTTGATGATGAGCGCGGTCGACAGCGCATCGCCGCGGCACACCCGAATGCGGAACCGTAACCGTTTCAAGCTCGGCTTGTTCGGTATGAATTGCTCTGGTTCGGTGCCGACCACGGCACCAGAGCGCTGGCGAGCGGGATGGCCAGAGAACCGAGAAGCGGCGCAGCTGGCCGATGCTGCGGGCATCGAGTTCTTGCTGCCGATCGCACGCTGGCTCGGCTATGGTGGCTTGACTGATCGGCAAGGCACGAGCTTCGAAACCTTGGGCTGGGCTTCGGCGCTGCTCGCTGCAACACAGGACATCGTGGTTTTTGCCACCGTTCATGTGCCGCTAGTCAACCCGGTCTTTGCCGCTAAATCAGCAGTGACTGCCGACCATGTCGGCCGCGGACGTTTCGGGCTCAACGTGGTGTCAGGCTGGAACGTCGACGAATTCCAGATGTTCGGCGCCCAGCTTCTCGATCATGACCAGCGGTATGCCTACACTGAGGAATGGGTCTCAATCGTCAAGCGCATTTGGTCGGAAACGGAGCCCTTCGATTTCAGCGGCAAGCATTTCCAGGTGAGACATGTTGGCGGCAAGCCCAAGCCCTGGGGCGACTCGCGCCCGTTGCTGATGAGCGCCGGCTCCTCACCCGCCGGGCGGGCATTCGCGTCTCGCCACGTCGACTGCCTGTTCATGGTTATCAACGATGACGCCAAACTTGCTGAAGAGATAGCCTCCATGCGATCGGGGAGGCCTAGCCTCGGTGTTTTCGCCAGCGGTCATCTGATGTGTCGGGCGACCGTGAAAGAGACCAAAGAATACTACCACTACCTGGTTCATGAAAAAGGCGATTGGGAGGGGGCCGAGGCCATCATCCGTAAGCGGCTCGCCGGCGACAGCCGCTCACTGCCACGGGAGCGACTCAAAGTCATGATGGAGCGCTTCATCAGCGGCGGCGGCACATTCCCGGTGATAGGCACTTATGATGAGGTTGCGGCGACGTTCAAACGGCTTGCCGATGCCGGGCTTGACGGTATGGCACTTGCTTCCGTGAACTACGTTCAGGAAATGCCAACCATTCGCGACGAGGTACTGCCGCGACTGGAACGGCTGGGCCTACGCGAAGCACTGAATTGACGGACAGGCAGGGCGCCGAGGTGCAAGGGCTGTGATGACGCGCGCAACCAGAATGCAGAACGCGAACCGGTTCAAGCTCGGCTTGTTCGGCATGAACTGTTCCGGCTCGTTTGCTACCACGGCGCCTGAGCGTTGGCAGGCGGGCTGGTCAGAAAATCTCGAAGCTGCCCGACTCGCGGACGAAGCCGGCCTGGAATTCATCCTGCCGATCGCGCGCTGGATCGGTTACGGCGGCCAGACCGACCGCCAGGGGACCAGCTTCGAAACCCTCTCCTGGGCGTCGGCGTTGCTCGCTTCAACCAAGGACATTGTCGCGTTCTCCACCATCCACATTCCGCTGGTTCATCCAGTGTTCGCCGCCAAAGCGATCGTGACCGCCGACCACGTCGGGCAAGGTCGTTTTGGCATCAATGTGGTCTCCGGATGGAATGTCGAAGAGTTCGCGATGTTCGGCATTGCGCTGCGGGAGCACGACGAGCGCTATGAATACTCGGCAGAGTGGGTTTCGATCCTCAAGAAGATTTATTCCGAGAGCGCGCCATTCGACCATCAAGGCACTTATTTCAACTTGAAGAATGTCGGCGCCAAACCGAGACCTTGGGGGGATGGACGGCCGGTGCTGATGAGCGCAGGTTCGTCACCGGCTGGACGCAGATTTGCGGTCAACCATTGCGACTGTCTTTTCATGGTGATCACTGAGGACGCCAATATCGCCTCAGACGTGGCGAAAGTGCGCGCCGTCCCCGGCGCGGAGAACATCGGGCTCTACGCGAGCGGACATCTGCTGTGCCGGCGGACGCCGAAGGAAACCGAGGAGTATTATCACTATCTGGTACGCGAAAAGGGCGACTGGGAAGCGGCCGAACAGATCATCGCCAAGCGGGCTGCCGGTGGTACACAATCGCTGTCGCCGGATCTGATGCGTCGAATGAAGGAACGTGTGATTAGTGGCGGAGCGACTTTCCCGGTGATCGGCAGTTATGATCAGGTTGCCGAGAAATTTCTACAGTTAGCCGAGGCCGGGCTAAGCGGCATGGCGCTGATAATGGTGAATTACGTACGAGAAATGCCGGTGCTTCGCGATGAAGTGCTGCCGCGACTGGAGTGGTTGCAATTGCGTGGAGATGGAAGATGAATGCGCTGAGGGATAAGTACGCGATCGTCGGAACGGGCAAGAGCCGGCTCGGCCAGGTCGGAGAAAATTCGCTGAGCCTCCTTGAAGAGGCGATCAAGAATGCTCTGGACGAGGCCGGACTGACCAGCAAGGAGGTCGATGGCCTCGTGGTGCGCGGTCCTGACGACGTCTATTCTCATCATCAGTTGATTGCAGCGCGGCTCGGCATCGACGTTGACTTCAGCACAAGTCTCGACAACGGCGGCGCGAGCCAGATCCTTTCTCTGATACTCGCCGTTATGGCCATTGAAGCGGGTCTCGCCAGCGTGGTGGTTTGCGGCTACGGGCGCGACAGTTGGACACGCACGCATCAAAAGGGAAAAGGAATTGCCGAAAACAGCCTGATTCCTGCTGCGCAGCGGCCGCGCGAGCATGGTCCGGAATTCGGTCATTTCGGTGCCGTGTCCCAGCACGCCTTCGGGGCACGACGCCATATGTTTGAATACGGCACGACGCGCGACGACTTCGCGGCGATCGCTATGGCTTTCCGCGAGCATGCGCTCCGCAATCCTGACGCCATGATGAAAAAGTCACTTTCACTCGAGGATTATCAGCGCGCACGCCTGATCGTCGATCCATTCGGGCTATTCGACTGCAGCCTGAACACTGACGGTGCGGGTGCGGTTGTGGTCACATCGACGGAGCGCGCCAAGTCGCTGCGGCAGCGGCCGGTCCTAATCAAAGGCTTTGCAACTCACAACAACACCAAGGGTTGGATTTTGGGGGACCACATGCTTTCGACCGGCGCGGTCGAAAGCGGTGCGCGGGCTTTCCGCATGGCCGGGCTCGGGCCCAAGGATGTCGATACAGCGCAGATCTATGACTGCTTCACCTATATGGTCCTCACCCAGCTCGAGGACTACGGATTCTGCAAGAAGGGGGAGGGTGGTGCCTTTGCCCGTTCCGGCGCGCTGCGACTTGACGGAGTGCTGCCCTGTAACACTTCAGGAGGTCAACTTTCTGAAGCTCACGTCGAAGGCATGCTGCAGATCGTTGAAGGAGCGCGACAGTTGCAGGGTGTTTACGGACCGGACCGGCAAGTTCCTGATGCGGAAATTGCTTTGATTAGTGGTCACGGCGGCAACCAGGTCTGTCATTCGACGCTGATCCTAGGAAGGGCCTGACATCATGCCGGAGTACAAGAAGCCAATACCCGTCCCATCCGCGGAGGCGCAGCCTTATTGGGACGGCTTGCGCGATCGCAAGCTGCTGATGCCCCGCTGCGACGCCTGCGGCAAGTACTGGTTCCCTCCGTCGCTCTTGTGTCCGCATTGCAATGCGACGAAGTGGACTTGGGCCTCTACCAGCGGCCACGGTCGCATTTTCAGCTACGTCGTCTACCATCGGGTCTATCACCCAGGATTTGCCGACGAGGTGCCCTACGCGGTCGCCGTCATCGAGCTCGATGAAGGACCGCGAATGATCAGCAACGTGATAGGGATTGCCCCCGACAAGCTTGCCTGCGACATGCGGGTGGAAGTTGTCTACCAACCCATCACCGAGACGATTACACTTCCGAAATTCAAGCCGGCCGCAGTCTGATCGCGCATTGCGCGAGCTGCGCCGAAATATTGCTGTCGCGAAGCCAAGGAAGGACTATCCGCTATGAACGTTGGCGCTCTTGACGGCATTAAGATCTTTGAATTCGCAAGTTATGTCAGCGGACCATTTGCCGGCATGCTGCTCGCGGATTTGGGTGCGGAGGTCGTCAAGATCGAGTCACCAAATGGCGGCGATGCGTTCCGTAACTGGGGCAAGCAGGACTACAACGGCACGTTTGGCTCCATGAACCGCAACAAGATGAGCGTTACGCTCGATCTGAAGACCGAGGCTGGACGGACCGCCGCCCGAAGGTTGGCATTGAGTGCCGACGTCATTATCGAGAATTTCCGTCCCGGAACGATGGAGCGACTGGGACTCGGCTACGAGCCACTGGCCGCAGCTAATCCCCGATTGATCTATTGCTCGATCACCGGGTTCGGATCACAAGGTCCCTACAGCAACCGTCCTGGCTACGACACGGTCGGTCAGGCGGTGTCTGGATTGTTGTCGGTATTGACCGACCGCGCCGCGCCGCAGACCATGGGTGTGTCGCTATCCGATCATTTGGCCGGTACATTTGCCGCCTATGGCGTGCTGGCCGCGCTCATGGCCCGCACCACGACGGGGCTCGGGCAAAAAGTCGAAACGTCGCTGCTGCAAGCCTCGTTGGCCTTCCTGGGCGAGAATGCCGCGCATTTTTTCGAGGATGGAAAGGTGCCCTCACGGGCCACGCGGTGCAAGCGGGCGCAAGTCTTCGCCTTCACTGCCGGCGATGGTCTGCCGTTCGTCGTGCATTTGTCGTCGCCGGAAAAATTCTGGCTTGGCCTGCTTGCGGCAACCGACCGTCAGGTCCTCGCAGACGATGCTCGCTTCCACAACCGGGATGCCAGGGTCAAGAATTACGACGCGCTACGCGACGAACTTGCTTCAGTGTTCCAATCGCGGCCGCGCGCGCACTGGCTCCAGCTTTTGGAAGAGCAGGACGTGCCATCGGGCCCTCTTAACACGCTGGAAGAAGTGATCGCAGACCCACAGTTCATCGCCCTCGATATGCGTAAGCACCTGCCGCATCGTACGCGAGGCACTGTCTCGGTCATCGGCAACCCGGTACGCCTGAGTGCCACGCCGCCGCGGATGGACAGGGCGGCGCCGGACTTGGGTGCCCACAACGAAATCTTTCTACGGGAGACGAAGTGACCCAGCACGCAGTTCGGCGCGCTGCCACGCCATCGCGGCGCGACCCAGCCATCCACCAAAAGCGGCTTTAAAGGCGAGAGGAGCGCCCATGGCGATCATCGCGACGATCCGACCCCTCTTGCTGGCTTTGATTGTGTCGGCCGGCGCGACCGTTGCCTTAGCTCAGGATGCATCCCCCAGCGATAATCCTGCGACTTATCGGGGCACCGACCGCGAGCAGCGCTTGGTTGATGGCGCCCGTAAGGAGGGGCAGGTCACGGTGTATTCCTCGATGATCGTCGATCAGGCGCTGCGTCCCCTGATCGACGCCTTCCAAACAAAATATCCTTTCGTCAGGGCTCAATATGTGCGGGATGACCCGCCGCAACAGCTCCAGAAGGTGATGGCCGAGTCGCGTGCGGGCCATATGGTCGCCGATGTGGTCGAGAGTACCGGGTTGGAAGTGCCGATCCGGGCTGCCGACATCGATCAGCCATTTTGGTCGCCGCAAATCGAAGCCTACGATCCCGGGTTGCGTGATCCTGACAACTACTGGGCGCCGACGCGGACCAGCTATCTGGGCGCTTGCTACAACACCAATCTGGTCAAGCCGGGTGAGGCGCCAAAGAGTTTCGCCGATTATCTCGATCTGAAGTGGAAAGGAAAGATCGTCTGGTCCTCAACTGTCGCGGGCGCCATGCTATTCATCACCGGCGTGCGCAATTTCATGGGAGAAGACAAAGCGTTCGCCTATCTTCAGAAGCTGGCGCAGCAGGACATCGTATCGATTCCTTCCGCCAACCGTGTCGTAGTCGATCGCGTCATGGCCGGCGAATACGCGCTCTGTCTCGATGCGTTTTTGCATCATCCGATCATCAGCGCCCGCAAGGGCGCGCCGATAGCGCCCCTTCCGCTCGATCCGGTTCTTACCGTTGTGAGTTCGGTTATGCTCCCGAAGGCGCCCCCGCACCCGTATGCGGCGATGCTGTTCATTGATTATCTGCTGTCGCGTGAAGGCCAGCAAACCTTGCAACGAGCGGATTATTTCCCGGCACGACTCGATGTCGCAGCGTCCGCCGACCTTGACCAGATCGTACCGCGAAAAATCGGATTGCACGAAAATTTCATTTCGCCGATCAAAATGGACGCAGACTTACCGCGCTCGCGTGAGCTGTACATGCAACTGTTCGCGAAATGAGAAGCTTGCGTTTCACGAAACGCCGTCGCAACTAACCGGACGTGACGGCTATGACATCAGCGCCAGGGCGCGGCGGAACTCTCTCAATGGGGCGTTTTTCGCCCGCCGTCATCGCGTTAATCGTCGTCCTGGTCGTCGCGATCGTTCCACCGTTCCTCTTTCTCGGCTATTCCAGTCTGCATCTGCTCGACGCGCGCGGCGGCTTTGGCGCCTTCACGCTTGGTAATTTCGCCGCCATATTCACCGGACGTACTTTAGCGCCGATGCTCATCAACAGCGTACTTTATCCGCTGGGCGCGGCAGTTCTGGCGCTCGTGCTCGGTGCCGCACAGGCTTGGTTGGCGGAACGGACCGATGCGAGCCTGCGGCAGCTCCTATACGTAACGGCGATCATATCGCTCGGCATCCCCTATGTGCTCTACATTGTGGCATGGCTGCTTTTCCTCGGTCGTGCCGGCCCATTCAACGCGCTTTTGCAATGGCTACTTGGCGGCAACGGCCCCTATATCGACGTTTATTCGTTGGGCGGAATGATCTTTGTTGAAGGTACGTTATGGTCGCCGTTC